>Ga0070698_100008454_pt1 | contig 11122 bp, 14 predicted proteins | sample KBSK1502metaG_FD_65477 | JGI IMG/M metagenome (GOLD analysis project Ga0070698, IMG submission 65477) | Corn, switchgrass and miscanthus rhizosphere microbial communities from Kellogg Biological Station, Michigan, USA - KBS K1-50-2 metaG | ecosystem: Host-associated > Plants > Roots >...
CCTTCATCATCGACGTCTCCTGCGCCTCCATCCAGGGCAGCACGTCGATGCCGTTCTTGAACTGCGCGGAATACATGTCCGGCGTGCGCGCGGCGAGCAGCGCGACGATGTCGCGCCACAGGCGGATGCCCTGCTCCGGCGGCGTCTCGTAATTGCCGTCCTTCCAGGCCGCGTCCGCCATGATCGCCCGGCGCGAGGCCGCCAGCACCGCGACGTTCCAGGCCGGCGCCTTGGTCAAGGGTACGATCGCCACCAGCGCGTCCATCATATCGGGATGGCTGACGCCCCATTGCAGCGTCTGCATGCCGCCCATCGACGGGCCGATCACCGCGACGAGATGGTCGATGCCGAGCTTCTCCTTCACCAGGCGGTATTGGGATTCCACCATGTCGCGGATGACGAATTTCGGGAACTGCATGCGCGGCTGCGCCTTCGAATTGCTGGGCGAGGTGGTGAGGCCGTTGGCGATCGCATCGGTGCAGATGATGAAATATTTGTCGGTGTCGAGCGCCTTGCCGGGACCGATCATGAAATCGAGCCGATGATGATTGCCGGAGATCGCCGTCACCATCAGAATGACGTTGGATTTCGCCGCGTTCAGCGTGCCGTGGGTGACATAGGAGATCGAGAAATCCTTGATCGCCTCGCCGCTTTCGAGCTTGAGGTCGCCCTCATTGTAGAGCTGGTGCGGCGGCTGCTGCGGCGTATGGGCAAGAGCGGGTGAAATGGCCGGTGAGATCGCCGGCAGCGACAGCAGCAGTCCGGCGGCGACAAGACAGGCAAGTCCCTTCATGTGTTCCCCCTGAATCGCGATTTTTCTTGATCGTTGAGCGGCGGAGCATACCGGCCGCGCGCCCGGCGACAAGGGCGCGTTTGGCTCAACTCACATTTGCGGGATGCAAGAAAGATGAACGAAATACGGATTGCGTTTCCGTCAAATTGGACTATTTGAAGCTTCAAAGTACAGGTGCAGCAACCGGGCTGGACGTCGCCAATGACGTCCCACCATTTGCGTCCATTGCGGGACAGTTGCTGTTTCTCATATCCAGTCCGGGAAACCACCATCATGACAGAGCACAGCCTCTGGCGGTTTTCGCGCGCGTTGCATCGCGCGATCAACGAACGCCAGCTCGAAGAAATCGACACCCTGCTCGACGAGGACGTCGATTGGGCGATCTACGGACCGATCGACATGTTTCCGTTTCTCGGCGCGCGGCACGGCAAGGCGGCGGTGATCGAGGTGATCAGGCAGATCGCGCAGAACGTCAGCGTTCACCGCTTCGAGCGCGAGTCGATCATGCTGGACGTGGATTCGGCGGCGTCGATGCTGCGCTTTTCGCTGACGGTGCTCGGCTCCAACAAGCCGATCTCGCTGCGGGTGGCGCATTTCGCGCAGTTCAAGGCAGGCCGGCTCCGCAGCATCCGCGTGCTTGTCGACAGCTTCGACCTGGTGGAGCAGGCGCTGGGGCGCCCGATCCAGCTGCCGAGGATGTCGTCGCTTGCGTGATGTGCCGGGCTCAGGATCGGCTCAATTCCGCGCGATGACGTCGATGTGAAACCCGGCCGTCACAACGTTGCACCAAAATCACCGCATGATAGACTCAAATCGGAATGCGGGGCGCGGGCGCGATCATGGTTTCCAGGATGGTAAGCGGCACGGCCGGGGCACTGTTGCTCGCGGCAGGCCTGGTTTTGGGCTTGGAAGCGGCGCTGGCGCCGCCGGCGCGCGCGCAGGCGCCTGCCGGCCAGGAGTGGTCGCAGGACAGTTCGCAGGATAGTTCGGCCACCCAACCCGCCGATACCGGCTCCGCCGGTGAGAATGAGGTCGACATGACCGGCGTCGACATCAACAATCTGGACTGGACCCAGCTTAATGTCGATGCGTCCACGCTAAGCAACGGACTGGCCGCGAAGGGGTCCCCCGCGCGGCGCGCCGCGAACGACAGCGAGATGGCCTGGTCGGGCAATGGCAAGTCGAACGGCACCTCGGCCGTGTCGGTGAAGCAGTCGGTCTCGCCGTTCTGGGATACCCGCATCGGCGCCGACATGACCGTCACCCGCGAGCCCACCACAATGTCGGAACTGGTCGCCGAGAAAGCCGCGAACGGCGGCGCCGTGCCGCAATCCTCCGGCACCGCGTGGGCGGCGATCACGGCCCCCGGCGCCGGCTCCATCTGGGACAAGACCGCGGTCGAGGCCCGGGTCGATCCCGCGCAGGAACAGAGCAAGCTCGGCACCTCCATCAGCAAGTCGGTCCCGCTCAGCGACCAATATTCGCTGACGCTGCAGAACGGCTACAACATGACCCAGCAGGGCGTCGTTCCCCTGCCCGGCGTCGCCGCGCATCCCACGCGCAACTACGAGACCGAGCAATCGGCGAAGCTGAACATCGGGGACACCGGCACCACGCTGACGGCCGGGCAGACGCTGTCGTCGGGCGACGACAAATGGCTGCGCAAATTCGGCGCCGAGCAGAAGCTGTCGGACGGCGTCAGCGTCTCCGGCTCGGTCGGCGAAACATCCCAGGGCACCACAACCAAAAGTATCACCGCGGGCTTCAAAAGAAGCTGGTAGCTGCCCCATTATCGCCACGGCAAATTCGGCTGAAAGAACGAGCATTGCCGTATCTTGGCCGCGATGCGGTCAAAATCGGCACCCCACATAGCGCCACTTTTACTTCGTCGTGCGGGGGACACTCGCTTCTATGCGGAACAACTCGCTCCACGCAGAACAGAGGAACAGCCGATGAATGTCATTCGTCCAGAAAAGATTGAAGGTACTGAAACAGAAGTAGACGGTAATTTTGCCGCGGCCTCCGAAGTCGAGGCGGGAATCCGGGATTTCGTACGTAACGACGTCGCCTATTTGCGCCGTCCGGGAGGCGCACAGGGCGTCACCGAGCCGCCGCCCGTTCCTACGCTCGAGCCGAGCGCCGAGGCGGCCGTCAACAACGTCAATTCGCTGATCCAGCGCGTTGCCGGCAACTCGCTGTCGGAAATCGAGAACCTGATCTCGGAGCTCGAAAGCCTGCGCGATGTGCTGCACGCCGAAGGCCAGCGCGTTCAGCGTGAGATTTCCGGCTACGCCCAGCTCAGTCAGGCGGCAATGAAATCGACCCGCATGATCGCCGACAATGTCGCGCAGTGGAAGCGCGCCGCCGACGGACTGCGCAACGGCTGATCCCTTCTCGTCTCGCGTAAGCAAAGGCCGCCGCCTCTCGAGAGGGAGTGCGGCGGTTTTGATTGGATCGCGCGAAGTGACGTTGCTGACACATCGGTGTCATCGCCTGCGTCCAGTAATCCTTCCCTTGATGCGGCAGGGTTGGTGGGGGCTATGGCCAGCGAAAACCGATCTCCCCTTTCCAGGGGAAGTCAGCGAAGCTCGTCGAATGAGCCCCGCGATTCGCGGATGAATTGAACGGGCCGGCTGCGACTTGCGACCAAAATCACGCGCCGCGACCTGACGGCGTTTACGGGGGAAAGCGTTCATGGAAACCAAAGCGATGCAGCCGGACGAGGCCAATTCGATGCCGCTGCGCACGTCTTCGCCGCACGGGATCGGCACCCTCGTGATCCGGTTTATCGGATTGTTGTTCCTCTCCGTGACCGCGCTCGCGCTGGTCTGGATCCGCTAGAATGCGCCTTCGGCGCCTAGGGTTAACGGCACGCTAACCAACGCGGACCGGAAATGCCGCCCTACTGGCTTTCGATCGGCGCCGCGTCCAGCGCATAAACGCCGTCGGCGTAGCCCTTTACCACCATCGTCGCGGTCAGCATCACCACAACCGTCACGGTCGCGAAGATGAATCCCACCAACTTCAAGCCCCCGCGATCCGCCATGGCCGTCCCCACAAATTTTCCCGCGAGGCACTATGGCCAGCACATCTTCAAAATACGTTAGCAAAAAAATCGTTCCGCGGAATCATGGGCGGCCGGTGAGACCAATGAATTGGTAACCGTGTTTTCTCAGTAACGGTGTATTCGGAGCATCCCTCCTCGTCATTGCGAGGCGGCCCTTCGGCAGGCTAAGGCTCCGCAACGAAGCAATCCAATTGACCTTCAGATTTTACGCCGCGGCACGAAGGCCGTGGCGAGAAACGAAAACGCCAGTTCGCCGCGCTGATTGGTGCCGGTGTTGCGGATCTGCAGGATCCCCCATTGGGGCCGCGAATCGGACGCCCGCCGCGATTCCACTTCGCTGGCAAAGCTGATGGTGTCGCCGGCCAGCACCGGCCTGATCCAGCGCAGTTCGCGGAACCCCGGCGAGGGGCCCCAGACCGCGACCTTCTCGCCGCGCGCCGCGGCGTCCCGCGCCAGCCGCTCCGCGTCCGCCACGATCAGCTTCATGCAGACGGATGCGACATGCCAACCCGACGCCGCCAGGCCGCCAAACAGCGAGTTGCGGCCGGCCGCCTCGTCGAGATGGAAAGGCTGCGGATCAAATTGCGCGGCGAAGGTCTTGATTCCATCGGCGGTGAAAGTGAACGACCCGAACTCGCGACGCTGTCCGACCTCCATGTCCTCGAAGAATCGCATCAGCCGGCGTCCTTTGCGACACCATGCGCGCGACGGCCCACGAGGATCGGGGAGACCATCTCGCACAACACCTGCCCGGCCGCATTGCGGATCACGGCCTTGAAGGTCACGATCCCGGTTTCTGGCCGGCTTTTTGAGAGGCGCGCCTCCGCCACGTCGACGTCGAGCATCAGCTCGTCGCCGGGGCGCAGCGGCGCAAGCCAGCGCAATTCGTTAACGCCGGGAGAGCCGAGCGAAGCGGTGCGGCCGATAAAGCCGTCGAACATCATCCGCATCATGATCGCGCAGAGATGCCAGCCCGACCCGGCAAGGCCGTTCAGCATCGAGCGCCTGGCGGCCTCCTCGTCGAGATGCATCGGCTGCGGATCGAATTCCCTGGCAAACGCCAGAATTTCCTCGCGCGTGACGTGGCGAGGTCCGAATGTGCCGACACGGCCCGGCGGAAAATCTTCGAAGGTCAGAGTCATCTTGTACAATTGCGGCAACAAGCCCGATTCTGGCCGCACTTTGGGGCAATCACAACCCGCCCGCCCGCATGGCTCGCGCTCCATGATGCGTGGGCTGACATTGGGAGCCGGGCCGTGTCACATTGAATGTGGACACAACTGACGATTGATTCGCTGGGGGAAGACTATGTTTGACTTTCAGGACCTGTTCCAGTGGGACCGTTTCATCACGCCCACGATCATCAAGACGTTCTACTGGCTGGTCATCGCGCTGATTTGCCTGGCGGGACTATCCGGTATCTTCTCCGGCCTTGCGGCCATGGCGATCAGCCCGTTCGGCGGATTTCTGATGCTGCTCTCCAGCATCGCCAGCGTGGTGGTCGGGATCGTATTCTCCCGCATTCTCGCGGAATTCATCCTGATCGTGTTCCGGATCAACGAGCACCTCGGCGCGATCCGCGACCAGGGCGGGATGCGGTAGTCTAGGCGTCCTCGTCGTTCCGGGGCGATGCGAAGCATCGAACCCGGAATCTCGAGATTCCGGGTCTGCCCCATCCAAGTTGGCGGTTGCCGACTTGGATTCTGATTTTGCTGAACTCGGGTAAACCCGAGTTCCGTGGAGCATCCCGAAATGACGGAGGTCATAGCGCGCGATCGCACTGCTGAAGCGACGCTACGTATTAAACCGGAAATGCATGACGTCGCCGTCGGCGACGACATAGTCCTTGCCTTCCAGGCGCAGTTTGCCGGCATCGCGGGCGCCCGCTTCGCCGCCGAGCGCGACGTAGTCGGCGTAGGCGATGGTTTCGGCGCGGATGAAGCCCTTCTCGAAGTCGGTATGGATCACGCCGGCCGCCGCCGGCGCCTTGGTGCCGCGATCGATGGTCCAGGCCCGCGCCTCCTTGGGCCCGACCGTGAAATAGGTGATGAGATCGAGCAATTGGTAACCGGCGCGAATCAGCCGGTCGAGGCCGGCTTCCTCGAGGCCTAGCGTTTCCAGGAATTCGGCACGCTCCTCGCGGGAGAGTGTCGCGATCTCGGATTCGATCTTGGCGGAAATCGCCACCGCGACCGCGCCCTCCTTTTTGGCGTGCTCGAACACCTGCCTGGAAAAACTGTTGCCTTCTTTCGCCGCGCCTTCCTCGACATTGCAGACGTACAGCACGGGCTTCGCGGTCAGGAGTCCCAGCATGCCGAAAGCGCGCTCCTCCTCCGCCTTGCGCTCCAAGAGCCGCGCGGGCTTGCCGTCGCGCAACAGGACGAGCGCGCGGTTGACGAGGTCGAGTTGCTCCTTGGCGTCCTTGTCGTTGCCCTTGGCCTTCTTGGCGAGGTTGTCGACGCGCTTCTCCAGGCTGTCGAGATCGGAGAGCATCAGCTCGGTTTCGATGGTCTCGATGTCGGCGAGCGGGGCAATCTTGCCCTCGACATGGGTGATGTCGGAATCCTCAAAGCAGCGCACCACATGCGCGACCGCGTCGACCTCGCGGATGGTTGCGAGAAACTGGTTGCCGAGGCCCTCTCCCTTCGATGCGCCGCGCACCAGGCCCGCGATATCGACGAAGGTCAGCCGGGTCGGAATGATTTGCGCGGATTTGGCAATCACCGCAAGCTTGTCGAGCCTTGGGTCGGGAACGGCGACCTCGCCGACATTGGGCTCGATGGTGCAGAACGGATAGTTCGCCGCCTGCGCCGCCGCCGTCTCGGTCAGCGCGTTGAACAGCGTCGATTTGCCGACATTGGGCAACCCGACAATACCGCATTTGAATCCCATGATGTCCTCGGTTTCAGTGCCCGTCATGCCCGGCCTTGTGCCGGGCATCCACGTTCCTGCTTCGCAGCACCAAGGACGTGGATGGCCGGGACGAGCCCGGCCATGACGCAACAACACGCAGCGTTAGCCTTGGTCGCCGCTATCGTCCTGGTCGAAAAATCCCTTTGCCTGCATCGCCAGATGCACCTTGTTCTGGAACGTCGCGTCGCGGCCGCTCGCCAGGAGCCCCGCATTGTCGGCGACGGCCTCGCACAGCGCAGTCACCCAAGGCCCCTCGTCCTTGGCGAAATCGGCCAAGACATAGCTGTGCACCAGCTCCTTGACGCCGGGGTGACCGATCCCGAACCGCACGCGGCGATAGTCGTTGCCGATATGCGAGGAGATCGAGCGCAACCCGTTATGGCCGGCGATGCCACCGCCGACCTTGACGCGCAGCTTCGCCGGCGGCAGTTCGAGCTCGTCCTGGAACACCGTGACCTCGCCTGTGCCGAGCTTGAAGAAGTTCGCGGCTTCCTGCACTGCGCGCCCGGAATCGTTCATGAACGTCGTGGGCTTCAGCAGGATGACTCGCTCGCGATCCAGCGTGCCTTCAGCCGTCTCGCCCTGAAAGCGGCGGCGCCATGGTGCAAACCCATGACGCCGCGCGATCTCGTCGACGGCCACAAAGCCGATATTGTGCCGGTTACGCGCGTATTTCGCGCCGGGATTGCCGAGGCCGACAAAGAGCAGCATGACGCGGCATCCCGCGTGCGCTTGACTTTACTTCTTCTTGTCGCCGCCGCCGGCGGGCGCCTTCGCACCCGCTGCCGGCGCCGCACCTGCCGCGGGCGCAGCAGCAGTTGCCGCTGGCGCAGCACCAGCAGGCGGAGCCGCACCCGGAGCCGCTCCGCCTGCCGCGGCGGCGGCGGCCGCCGCCGCCTTCTGCTCTTCGGCGTAGCCTGACGGCGGCACGATGGTCACCAAAGTGACGTCCTCGCGCACCAGCGGTTTCACGCCTGCCGGCAGCTTGATGTCGGACAAATGCAGCGAGTAGCTGATTTCGAGGCTGGAGACGTCGGCTTCGAGATACTGCGGGATGTTGTCGACCGAGCATTCGAGGTCGATGGTGTGGGTCACGATGTTGACGGCGCCGCCGCGCTTCACGCCGGGCGAGGTTTCAGCCTTTACGACATGAAGGGGAACGCTGACGCGAATGGTGGCGCCTTCGCCGAGCCGCATGAAGTCGACATGGATCGGGAAATCGCGCACCGGATCGAGATGGAAGTCGCGTGGGATCACGCGGTGCTTCTTGCCCTCCAGGCTGATGTCATAGATCGTGGTGAGGAAGCGGCCGGCCAGGATGCGCTGGCGCAGTTCGCGGTCTTCCACCGAGATCGGCAGCGGGGGCTGGTTGTTGCCGTAGATCACTCCGGGCACTTTCCCGGCGCGACGCTCAGCCCGTGCGGCCCCCTTGCCGACTGACGGACGAGCGGTCGCCTTCAATTCCATGACGGTCGCCATTTTCCTAAGTCCTTGTTTTAAAAAGCTAAAGGCCGCAACGCGGCCCATTTCCCAGGGTCCGCAGCAAGCCTCCAGGGGTGCGGGGGCTGCGAACGTGGCGGGCTTTTAGCCCCAAAGGGCGGAAATGACAAGGAAATGAAGGGGGCTTTTCTGCGGGTGGGGGCGCGAACGGGACCCCAGCCGTCATGTCCGGGGATAGCCGTCCGAAGGACGGGGTCGCTTCCGCTCGCCCATGTCCCGGCCATCCACGCCCTTTGCGGAAATTCCGACGAAAGACCTCGCCGCCGTCTAGCCATCCGTCTTCATGCTGCCGGCATCGGGCGCGGTCGCCGAAACCCCGAGATTGGCTTCCAGCACCGCGATGCGCGTTTTCAGCGCCTCGTTTTCCTCGCGCGCCAGGCGCGCCATGTCCTTGACCGCCTCGAACTCCTCGCGCTTGACGACGTCGAGATCGCGCAAGAATTTTTCGGCCTGGGTGCGCATCACCGTGTCGAACTCGCGCTTCATGCCTTGTGCCGCGCCCGCGGCGTCATTCATCAGGCGGCCGATTTCGTCGAAAAACCGGTTGTTAGTCTGGGTCATGGCGAAACTCCGGCTGCGCAGGAACCTTTGCAACAATGGCGATCCATGCGACAGGATTCAAGTCCCGCGGCCCGCAGGAAAGCCGCCTCGCCTTGTCACACTGCAGTTTCCTTGCAATCGTATTGCACGCCCCAAAAGAAACCATCGTCATCAAACGAGAAGAATCGCCATGATCGACCAGCAGATCGAAATTGCGACCAAGGACGGCCACACCACGACCTTCATCACCCATCCCGAGCGTGGCGGACCTTTTCCCGTCATCATCTTTTATATGGATGCGCCGGCGATCCGCGAGGAATTGCGCGACATGGCGCGCCGGCTCGGCACCGCGGGATATTACGTGATGCTGCCGAACCTCTATTACCGCGCGGGCGTGATGGAGCTCGGGCCGCTGCCCGCCGATCCGGAATCGCCCGAACGCAAGCGCATGTTCCAATTGATGAACTCGATCGACATCCCGATGGTGATGGAAGACACCAAGGCCCTCCTCGCCTATGCCGAGGGCCAGTCTGCCGCCAATACGCGCATCGTCGGCACCGTCGGCTACTGCATGAGCGGACGTTACGCGGTTAATGCGGCGACGCATTTTCCCGATCGCGTCAAGGCCGCGGCCTCGATCTACGGAACGCATCTGGCGACCGACCAGCCCGACAGCCCGCATCTGGCGGCAGCGAAGACCAAGGCCGAGCTCTATTTCGGCTGCGCGGAGACCGATATCTACGCGCCGCAGGAGATCATCGAGAAAGTGAAGGCTGGGATGAAGGGCACGACCAACGAGGTCGAGATCTATCCCGGCACCCATCACGGCTTCGCCTTCCCCAAGCGCCCGGTCTACGATCGCGATGCCGCCGAACGGCATTGGGAGCGGCTGCTCGCGCTCTACCGCCGCAACCTCGCTTAAGGAAGCCTTCAAAGGGCACTTTCAAGGATACTTTCAAGGATGCCTGGCGTCACGATGCCTTTCCTCCTCATCGCCTTTCCCGTGTTCGACCCGGTCGCGATCGCGATCGGACCGATCGCGATCCGCTGGTACGCGCTGGCTTATATCTTCGGCATCGTGCTGGGCTGGATCTACGCGCGTTCGCTGCTCAAGAACGAAAGGCTATGGGACGGGCCGGCGCCGATCACGCTCGTCCAGCTCGACGACTTCATCCTCTGGGCCACGGTCGGCATCATCCTCGGCGGCCGCACCGGCTATGTGCTGTTCTACAACTTCCCCTTCTTCATGCAGCATCCGGCCGAGATCTTCGAACTCTGGAAGGGCGGTATGTCGTTCCACGGCGGCTTCATGGGTTGCGTCGCCGCCGTCATCCTGTTTGCCCGCGCCAACAACGTCTCGATCCTCTCGCTTGGCGACATCACCACCGCGGTTGCGCCTCTCGGGTTGTTGCTCGGACGCCTCGCCAACTTCATCAACAGCGAATTATGGGGCCGGCCCGCCGACCCCAGCCTGCCCTGGGCGATGATATTCCCCAATGGCGGGCCGTTGCCGCGCCATCCGAGCCAGCTCTATGAAGCCGGGCTCGAGGGCGTGCTGCTGTTCGCCGTGCTCGCCGTGATGATTCGCCTCGGCGCCTTGAAGCGCCCCGGCTTGATTCTCGGCAGCTTCATTGCGATCTACGGATTGGCGCGGATTGCGAGCGAACATTTCCGCGAGCCCGATCCGCAGCTCGGGTTTTTGTGGGGCGGGCTGACCATGGGGATGCTGTTGTCGGTGCCCATGGTGATTGCCGGCGCGATCTTGATTATGATGACGTGGCGCGGCAAGCCGGGCGAGCCGGCCGAGTTCCGAGCGTCTAAGCATTGATAATTAAGCTCCATTCAATTGAACGATTTCACTTCAAGGCCGACCGTGACGGAAGATTCGCCGCTGCAGTCCGAGATCAAGAAATTGATCAAATCGTCGGGCCCGATGCCGGTCTGGCGCTACATGGAACTGTGCCTGATGCATCCCCAGCACGGCTATTACATTTCGCGCGACCCGCTGGGGCGCGAGGGCGATTTCACCACCGCGCCGGAAGTCAGCCAGATGTTCGGCGAATTGCTCGGACTGTGGGCGGCCTCGGTATGGAAGGCGATGGGCTCGCCGTCGCTGCTGCGGCTGGTCGAGCTTGGACCCGGCCGCGGCACTATGATGGCGGACGCGCTGCGCGCGCTTCGGGTGCTGCCGCCGCTCTATCAGATGCTCAATATTCATCTCGTCGAGATCAACCCAGTGCTGCGCGACAAGCAGAAGGCCACCTTGTCGGCCGCGCGCAACATCAGTTGGCACGACAATATCGACGAGG
>Ga0070698_100008455_pt1 | contig 11120 bp, 9 predicted proteins | sample KBSK1502metaG_FD_65477 | JGI IMG/M metagenome (GOLD analysis project Ga0070698, IMG submission 65477) | Corn, switchgrass and miscanthus rhizosphere microbial communities from Kellogg Biological Station, Michigan, USA - KBS K1-50-2 metaG | ecosystem: Host-associated > Plants > Roots >...
TGATGGTGTCGCTCACGAGAAGCTGCCCGGCCAGGATGTCCTTGTCGTTGGGGCGCCACTGGCCGTCCGGCCCGACGACGTGGTTGTGGCCACGGCCCTGGTTCTCCCGTCCCGTGTAGAGGAGCCCCAGGTACGAGCGGCCGAAGTCGCGCCGCATGCGCGCGATCCCCACGACGGACGAGAAGTCCTGGGGCGCGAAGTCGGAGCCGGTCGGACCCGGCCGGAGCACGCTGCCGCCGCCGCGGTCCTGGGTGACGAGGACGGTGTAGGAAGAGGCGCCGAGCTTGCCCGTGGTGCGCCCCCCCCAGCGGGGCGACGTGATGGTGCGCGTGTATACGGCCTGGATGGGCGTGTCGAACAGGTCCACGCCCTCCAGGAAGAAGGGCCGCTTCTCGGGGAAGAAGAGGGCGAAGCGGTTGTTGACCGCGATCTGGGCGACGTCGGCCTCGACCTGGGAGAAGTCGGGGTTGATCGTCGCGTCGAGGGCGGTGCCGGCCGAGGGATTCCACTTCACGTCGAGGCCGATGCGCTTGTCGGTCCGGCCGTGGCCGAGCGGCCGGCCGGGCGCGTCCGCCTGCGCGACGTCCTGCGCGCTCACGTAGGGCGCGACCACGACGTGACTCGACGAGGGCAGGCCCGTCAGGCCCGTCACCTCCCGGGAGAGACAGACCAGGCAGTTGGCGCCGCGGGGCTGCGGGCTGCTGTAGATCGCGTAACGGAAGTCGCGCGGGTAGTTGCGCCAGATGATGATGCCCCACTTCTGCGGATCGGCGTGCGGATAGCGGAGCGAGGAGAGCGGGATGCGCACCTCGGCCTGCCATCCCTTCTCCGTGATCCGGCCCGCGGTGTCGTAATAGAAGTCGGGCGAGAAGTCCTCGTTGCCGCTGGCGTCGTTGAAGATGCCGTCGGCCTGGATGCCGCGCGGGCTGACCCGGAACTCCTGGGCCGAGCGGCGGTCGTTGCGCGTGTCCAGGAAGATGGCCACGTTGTCGTCGGTGCCGATGACCTGGTCCCGGTCCACGTAGGGCGCGCGGATCCTGCGCGGATCGGGGTCGTCGCAGCGGAGGGCGATGTAGAGATACCGGTCGTCGTAGGTCAGCCACGCCACGGTCGTGACGCTCGGAGCGCGGTTGTCTCCGAACACCGTCTCGAAGAACGTGTCGATGACGGCCGCGCCGTTCCAGCCGGGATCGGAGAGGTCGCCGTCGATCACGATGGGGCCGGAGACGCGCGGAAGAGGAATGGGCGGAGGGATGGGGGGCGTCGGCTCGTCCGCGGCGGCAACGGCCGAGAGTCCCGCCACGAGCAGGAGCGCGAGCCTCGTCATGGAAGTCAACGTCTTATCACGCCGGCCCCCATCGGTTCTGCAAATATTTGTCAGACAAGTCTGTCAGAAGAGAGAGAGCAAGAAACCGCGGGCGGGGGGTCTGGGGGTGCGCCGCTACGGCAATCAGCCAGAACCGCGAGCGTAGCGCGATTCATTCGCCCGGAGCGAGGGGGGGTCTGGGGGGTGCGCCGCTACGGCAATCAGCCAGAACGGCGAGCGTAGCGCGATTCATTCGCGCGGAGCGAGGGGGGGTCTGGGGGGTGCGCCGCTAGTACCCCCCAGCTCAAGAAAGAAGAAAGGGCGCGGCCTTGCGGCCGCGCCCGGTTCGAATTCCTGGATGTGATGCGTCTAGTCGTCGTCCTCCGGCACCGTCGCGCCCTCCGGGACGAAGATCACCTCGACCCGGCGGTTCTTGGCGCGGGCCATGGCGTCCTTGCCCGTGTCGAGGGGCTTGGTGGCGCCGGCGCTCCTGGTCGTGATGCGCGACTCCTCGATGCCCTTCTCCTTGACCAGATAGGTCTTCACCGCCTCGGCACGTCGCCGGGCGATGACCTCGGGATAGCGCTCGCCGCTGTCGGCGTGGCCGACGATGATCACCCGGCTGCGCGGATCCTGCCGCAGGCGGGAGGCCACGTCGTCCAGGCACGCCTTGTCGACGTTGTTCAGGCGGGCGAGGTTCCGCGGGAAGCCGCCGGAGGTGCAGGTGATCGCCTCGGCCCGGACTTCGGGCGCGCGCGTCCGCACGCTGCACGTGGACTCCGCCGAGCCGCCGCGGCCGTCCGAGACGCGGACGGTGATGGTGGCGGAGGAGCCGGGAGCCATGCCGGTGCTCTCGAAGGTGACCGACGCGCCGGTGCCGACGATGCGGCCGGCGGTGGTGCTCCACTCGTAGGTCAGGGTGTCGCCGTCGGCGTCGGCGGCGTTGGCGCGCACACGCACGCTCTCACCCGGCGAGATCACCGAGCGCTCGATCTCGCAGTTGACCGTCGGGTTCCGGTTGGCCGCGGGCGGCGGAGGCGGCGGAGGCGGCACGAACGTCTCGATCTCGCGGCAGCCGAAGCCCGGATGCCAGCCGATCGAGATGTGGCGGCCGGTCCAGCTCTTGGAGCTGGAGTTGAGCCCCCGGTCGTCGAAGTTGAGGTTCCACGAGATGGCGGGCCGGATGAAGAAGCCCTTGATCCAGAACACGGGGCCGACCACGAGGTCCAGCGGGTTCGTCTGCTTGAAGTCGACGTCCCCCGAGTACTTGGTGCCCATCAGCTCGGCCTGGAGCTGCACCGTCCGGCACGCGGGCACGTTCAGGCCCACCGCCCACTTGAGGGCGTTGGCGATGTTGACGCGAGTCGGCGTATCGGGGTCGCCGTTCCACTGATAACCGATCGAGCCGTGGATATCCAGCTTCTCGTCGATGTTCTTCGAGAGGATCAGGTCCGCGCCGAACGAGCTCTTGCCCGTCCCCAGTCCCTTCTTGTCGTCGGCGGTGGCGATCTTCACGAAGCCGCGGACGGCCAGGCCGACGCCGTCGCCCATGTAGTCGTTGAGGAAGCCGTACTTCAGGCCGAGCTTCAGGTCGCCGGCTCCGGTCTGCCAGGGCGTGTTGACGAAGGGATAGTCGTTGAAGAAGCCCGCCTGGAAGAGCGCATCCGCGTCGATGCGGTTCTGGAGGCCGAAGTTGCCGTAGATCTCGAGACGGTTCGTGGCCCCGACGGCGAGCGACACACCGTGGATCGAGATGTCCAGATCCTTGGGATCGCGGTCGAGGTTGTCACGGAACAGACTGAAGGAGAACTTTCCCTTGGGCAGCGTGTAGGCGGTGGGCATGTGGAAGAGCCCGGTCTCGCCTTCGTAGGCGGGGGTGGCCGGATGGACCTCGTACTCCTTGGAGTCGATGGTCATGGTCCACGTCTTGACGTCCTCCCGACGCACGGTGTGACCGCTGCTCGTGTGCTCCGTCGTCGTGGTGGTGGTCTGGGTCGTGGTGGTGGTCTGGTTCTGGGTCTCCTCGCCGGCCGGCGGCGCCTGGGCCCACGCCGTGGCCGACAGGGCGAAGACCCCGCCGAGCAGCCAGGTCGTCAGTGGTCGTCTCATGGAACGTCCTCCTTTTACTCGCTCTTCAAAGCTATGGCTACTATAGCTCCAAGTGTAGCAGGGTTCAGAGCCTGACCTCCAAGGCGTTGTCGATCGGCGCCCCCGTGGCGTCGCGGGCCACCAGGCCGGCCAGATCCTTTTCCGCGGCCGTCTTTACACGTCCGCTGAGGACCAGCCGGCCTCCCTCCTCGCGGACCTGGATGTCGTACCCGGCCAGGCTCGGGGTGGCGGCCAGCGCCCGCTTGGCGGCCTTCGCCCGATCGCCCGGCGCCGCGGCGGGGGCCGCCGGGGACGCGGCCGCCACGGGGGCGGCGCTCTGTCCGGGCCGCTGGATCTCGTCGTCGACCTTGATGACGTCGCTCGTCTCGCTGGCCAGCTTCAGGGCGAGCTGGTGCTGCTCGGGAGTCTCGACGGTGCCCCCGACCGTGACCTCGCGCCGGTACGCGCGCACGGAGAGGTGGGTGTCGTCGAGGCCCTTGTTGAGCGAGAAGGCCAGCTTGACCTTGGCCTCGAGCGCCTTGTCGTCGAAGTTCTCGCCGAGCGTGCGGCCGCCCTCCGCGGGCGGGGGGAGAGCGGGGTCGATGCGGATCTCGTTGCGGACCTCGCGGACGCCGGGGACCGCCGCCGCCAACCGTCCGGCCTCCGCCTTGAAGTCCTCCCGCGGCACCTCGCCCTTCAGCGCCACCACGCCGTCGCCCGTGGTGTCGACGTCGATGGGATAGGGCTTGAGGTTGCGGTTCAGCTCCAGCGCGGCCTTGACCTCGCCGGTCGTCCTGGCGCCGCGGAGCTTCTCGCCGACCGAGCCGAGCGCTCGCTGGGGACTCGCTCCCGCCGGCTTGTACTTCCAGTAATACAAGCCGACCCCGACCAGGACGAGCAGCACGAGAAGGGCGAAGAGGCGCCTCATGGCGCGTGCTCACCAATAGGAAGTTTCATATTAGCTGCTTCGTTCCAACAGGGCCACGCCGATGCAAGATTCGTGCGAGATTCCTCGGTCGACCGGTGCACGGCATTTTCGGGCTGAGTCCAACACCGCCAGACACTTCCTGGAGTGGCGGGAAGCAGCGGGTCAACAAGTTGCTGTGGCTGCCGGCGCCCGCATGAGCCGAGATGAGTGGGCCGCCGACGGCCGCCGCTCACGGCCCCTGGCCGACCGTCGAAAGCGCTCGTGGTGCCGCTTGATACCGCACGCATTGTAGAATTTGCACCGGCCAGACACACGTGTCTGGCAGTCGCCGCGACCTCCGCGTTGAAAAGGCGCTTCGTTGCCTAGCCAGCGTCGCCTTCTTCCGCGCCGCGCTCGCGGAGCAGCGCCGCGACCTCCCGGTGGCCCTTCTCCTCGGCCAGGTCGAGAGGTGTGATGCCATCGTCGGTGCGGGGGCTGGCGTCGGCCCCGCGGTCGAGGAGCAGGCGGGCGAGCTCGAGCCGGCCCGACTGGGCGGCGGAGTGCAGTGCCGCCCAGCCTCCGTGCTGCCGCGCGTCGGGGTCGGCCCGGCGGGCGAGCAGCTCCGCGGCCGCTTCCGTCCGTCCGCCCGCGGCGGCCGCGTGCAGCGGCGTGTTGTGCATGTCGTTCGAGGAGCGGGCATGCACGTCGCCGCCGTGGTCGATGAGCAGCCGCATCGTCTCCACGCGCCCGAAGTGCGCGGCGAGGTGGAGGGGCGTCCAGCCGTCGTGGCTGCGCTGCGTGACGAGCGTGGGATCGGCGTCGAGCAGCACACGCACGCGGGACGTCTCGCCGGCGGCGGAGGCTTCGAAGACGTCGAGCTTCACGCCCCGGGCTACGAGGGCCTCGAGGACGTCGGCGGCGCCGTAATAGATCGCGAGCAGCGCCGGCGTGCCGCCGTCGGGAAGGCGGCAGGCGGCCAGGCTGGGGTCCTCGCGAAGGAGGGCGCGGACCTTCTCCGCGTCCCGCGTTCGAATGGCGGCCTCGAGGTCCTCGGCGCTCGGCATGCTTCGGTGGCCGGAGCGTACCACGGGGCCGCGGCGGGCGGGCTAGAATCCGCCGTGGCCGTAGCCTCCCGCCGCCGCCGCGCGCTCTTCGCCGGTGTCTTCCTGGCGTGCGGCGTCGGCGCGCGGGCCGAGGTCACGTGGCGCCTGGCCGATCCGGCGCTCCAGGCGCTGGCCGCACGCCTGGCCCCGACGCTGGAGGCCAACCGCAAGGAGCTCCGCGGACGGACCGGCCTCGTGCGTGGCTTCGGCGCGGGGGCGGTGTACCCGCAGATCTGGCTCCGCGACAGCGCGACGCTGGTTCCCCTCTCCCGCTTCCTCTACCCGCGGGATCATCTCGATTCCTGGCTCGTGGAGCACCTCGCTCATCAGCAGGACGACGGGGCGCTCAGGGACTGGATCGCCGCCGGCGAGCCCTCGGCCTTCCGCAACGACGCGCCCCGCGTGCAGGCCGTCTATCGCGCGGGTCCGGTGGCGATCAGCGCCGATCGCAACACGACCGAGGCGGACCAGGAGACGAGCGCGGTCGAGGCCGCCTACCAGGTCTTCCGCATCACCGGAGACCGCGGTTGGCTGAAGAGCGCCGTGGCCGGGCGTCCGCTGGTGGACCGGCTCGACGCCGCGCTCTCTTTCCTGCTCCGTCGGCGCTTCAGCCAGCGGTTCGGCCTGGTGACGAACGCCTTCACCGCCGACTGGGGCGACGTGAGCCCGGTCTACGGGGATCAGCGCGCCATCTACCTCGACGACGAGACGCCCGTCGTCGTGGGCCTCTATACCAACGTCCTCTTCGATCGCGCCGCGCGCGACCTGGAGGCGATGCTCGATGCCGCCGGCCGTCCCGCGCGCGCCCGTTTCTGGGCGGCGCAGGCCCGGAGCGTGCGGGCCGCGATCACGCGCCACTTCTGGCAGGCGGAACGCGGCTTCTTTCGCGTGCATCTCGTCGAGTCGGTGCCCGCGGGATGGACTCCGCCGGAGGACGCCGACGTCTTCGCCCTCGGCGGCAACGCGGTGGCCGCGCTCTACGGTGTGGCCGACGCGCCGCAGGCGGCGAGGATCTTCGCGACCGCCGAGGAGCGGCGGCGGCGCTTCGGCGTCTCCACCGTGGCGGGCACGCTCCTTCCTCCCTATCCCTCCGGTTTCTTCCGGCACCCGATCCTGCGCGAGCCCTATACCTACCAGAACGGCGGGCAGTGGGACTGGTTCGCGGGGAGGCTGATCCTGGCCGAGTTCGAGCGGGGCCACGCCGCGGCGGCTCGGCGGCAGCTCGGCGAGATCGCACGCCGCGTGGTGCGCGGCGGGGGACTGCGCGAGTGGGCGACCCGCGACGGGGCGGGACGAGGCAGCGCCGCCTACGCGGGTAGCGCCGGCGCTCTCGGAGCGGCGCTCGTTGCCGGGCTGTTCGGAGTCGACCTGCACGAGGGCCGCCTGGACCTGACGGTGCGGCTCGGGGACGAGGCGAGCGAGCTGCGGCTGCGCGAGCCCGCCACCGGAACGGACGTCGCATGTGCGAGCGCCTACGATCCGGCGTCGCGGACGCTGCGGCTCAGCTACTCGTCGGGAGCCCGCCGTCCGGGCACGCTGCGGGTGCGGCTGCCGCCGGGGACGCGGCTGGCTTCGGCGGTCGCCGACGGGCGGGCGCGGGCGGTCCGGATCGAGACGGTGGGTGAGGATGACTATGCGGCGCTCACGACCGCGCCCGGCGCCCACGAGCTGAAGCTGAAGCTGGCACCGGCTGCTGCGACCCGCTAGACCTGGCGTTGCCTTTCAGAGCAGAGGCCGCAGAGGGGCCTGGGGCATCACCTTGCGGTGCCGCGCCACTTCCTCTTCGTCAATGGGCAAGGGGGCTGCGGCGCGCCCCCTTGGACCCCCGCTCGCTCGCGGGAGTGAATCCCGCTTCGCTCGCAGCGATGCCTGATTGCAGGCCAGCGGCCCTGGCCCTAGGGCATCACCTTGCGGTGCCGCGCCACTTCTTCTTCATAGTACTTGCGGTAGAGCACGTCCCACTCGTCGGAGCCCTCCACGATGGGGCGCTTCTGGCTCTCGATCTTTCGCCGCACGAGGGCGTCGATGGCCTCGTCGGACCGCATCTCGTCCGAGATGATCTTGAAGATCTGCTGGCGGATCTCCTGGGGGTCGGCGTAGAACTCGACCTCCTCGTCCTGGTTGAGCTGGTTGAAGATGAGATGGGAGAGCCGGATGACCTTCTCCCGGGAGAGCTTCACCGTCTCCCTTCGGCGGTCACAGGATGATGCCCTTCTCCCGGGCCAGCTTCTTCTTCACCATCTTGAACATCTCGGTGTAGGTGATGTTCGACCGCTCCATCTCGGAGGCGTGCTGGATGAGGACTTCGCGGACCTCCTCGTTGAGCTTGTCCTCGACCATCAGCTCTTCGGTGATCACCCGGGCGATGGCCTCCACCACGCGGGCGTCGGAGTCCATCTCGAGCTTGCCCTCCGAGGAGAGGGTCTTCACGATCTTGCGGGAGATGTACTCGATCTCGTCGGAGGTCAGCCGCATCGAAGGGGTCAGTATAACTTACTGCGGGCAGGGTCCGGGTATGGGCGCGTACCCGGCGGCGGCCAGCCGCGACTTGATCTCGGCGCACAGATCCTGGTCGGGGCCGTCGATGAAGACCGACCAGCCGGGGCGAAGCTCGTGGAGGATCACGGCCCACGGCTCCGATTGCGGCCGGATCTGGAGGGCGTCGCGCACGATGGACTCGACCCGCTCCCGGTCGTGCGCGCTGCCGGCATCGATCGTGATCTTGGGGATCGGCCCCGCGTAGCTGCCCACGACCAGCACCTCTGTGACCTGCGGCCGCGCTTCCGAAGGAGGGGTCCCACACCCGACGGTACGCTCCTCCCGCCGCGGAGTCAACGGAGGCGTGTGCTATCCTCGCGCCGCATGCCGCTCCGGTTGGTCGCCCATCCGGTGATCGAGGACAGCCTGGCGCGGCTCCGCGACCGCGACACTCCGTGCGACGAGTTCCGCCGGCTCGCCCGCCGCGTGAGCCTCCTCCTGGCCGCGGAGGCGACCCGCGACCTCGCGCTCGCCCCGACCGAGGTGGAGACGCCGCTCGAGCGCACGGTCGTGCGGCGCATCGCGTCACGGGTGGTGGCGGTGCCCGTCCTGCGCGCGGGCCTCGGGATGCTGGAGGCGTTCCTCGAGCTGGTGCCCGAGGCGCAGGTGGGCTACTTCGGCCTCGAGCGCAACGAGGAGACCGCCGCCGCCCGCCGCTACTACGAGAAGGTGCCGAAGGACCTCGCGAGCGCCGTGGTGTTCCTTCTCGACCCCATGCTCGCCACCGGCGGGTCGGCGGCGATGGCGGTGGACGGCCTGCGGGGGCTGGGCGCGCGGCAGGTGCGTCTGCTGTCGATCGTCGCCGCGCCCGAAGGCGTGGCCCATCTCGAGTCGGCGGTGCCGGAGGCCATCGTCTACACCGCGGCCCTCGACCGCGCGCTCAACGACCGGAAGTACATCGTCCCCGGCCTCGGCGATTTTGGTGACCGCCTTTTTGGTACGTGATATAGAGTGGCTCGTTCGAGCCACGGCATGTCCCAGACCTTCCATCACAGCACCAACACCCTCTCCAAGCTGAGCATCTTCGGGGCGCTGTTCCTGGTGATCGGCGCGCTGTGGGTGACCGTCGAGGTCAATCGCTCACCGTACGTGACCCAGGAAGGCGTGGCGCGCGAGCAGCCGGTGCCCTTCAGCCATCAGCACCACGTCGGGGGCATGGGCATCGACTGCCGGTACTGCCACACCTCCGTGGAGGTGTCGGCCACCGCGGGCATCCCTCCGACCAAGACCTGCATGAACTGCCATTCCCAGATCTGGAGCAACAGCCCGACGCTGGAGCCGGTGCGGGCCAGCTTCCGCAACGACACCTCGATCGAGTGGACGAAGGTCAACGACCTGCCCGACTTCGTCTACTTCAACCATTCGGCCCACGTGAACCGCGGCGTGGGGTGCTCGACCTGTCACGGGCGCGTGGACCGCATGCCGCTCATGGCCCAGGCCGCCTCGCTCCAGATGGAATGGTGCCTGCAGTGCCACCGCAACCCCGAGCGCTACGTGCGGCCTGAGGCCGCGGTCTTCGACGCCGCCTACGAGCCCCCCGCGGACCAGAGCGCGCTGGGGAGCCGGCTCGTGAAGGAATACGGCATCCACACCCGCACGAGCTGCTCCACGTGCCACCGATGACGCGCGAGGCGGAAGGCGGGATGAAGGCGGTGCCCGTGGAGCTGGCCGGCGTCCGTCGCCGGCTGGAGAGCGCGACGGGCCGCACGTACTGGAAGAGCCTGGAGGAGCTGGCGGGCGACCCCGCGGTCGAGGAGATGCTCCGGCGCGAGTTCCCCGAGCAGGCTTCGCTCTTCGACGATCCCGTCGGCCGCCGGCAGTTCCTGACGCTGATGGGCGCCTCGCTGGCGCTCGCCGGCCTCACCGCCTGCACGCGCCAGCCCGAGGAGAAGATCGTCCCGTACGTGAAGCCGCCCGAGGGCGCGATCCCCGGGCGGCCGCTCTTCTTCGCGACCGCGGTCCTGGATGGCGGCTACGCGAAGGGCGTCCTCGTGGAGAGCCACCTCGGGCGCCCCACCAAGATCGAGGGCAACCCCGACCACCCGGCGAGCCTCGGCGCCACCGACGCCCGCGGGCAGGCGTCGATCCTCGACCTCTACGATCCCGACCGCTCGCAGACCCTCACCCACATCGGCGAGATCCTTCCCTGGGGCTCGTTCCTCGCGAGCATGAAGTCGGCCCTCGACGCGCAGCGGCCGCTCCAGGGGGCCGGAATCCGGCTTCTCACCGAGACGATCACGTCGCCCACGCTCGCCGCCCAGATCAAGGCCCTCCTCGCCGAATTCCCCGCCGCGAGGTGGCACCAGTGGGAGGCGGCCGGCCGCGACGGCGCGCGGGCGGGGGCGATGCTCGCCTTCGGCCGGCCGGTGGACACGCAGTACCGGCTGGACGCCGACGTCATCGTCTGCCTCGACGCCGACTTCGTGACCGACGGCCCGGCCAACCTGCGCAGCATCCGGGAGTTCACCTCGCGTCGGAAGGTGGAGGGCGGCAAGAAGGAGATGAACCGCCTCTACGCCGTCGAGTGCGCGCCGACGCTGGCGGGCGCGCTGGCCGACCACCGCCTCCCGCTGCGGCCCTCCGAGGTCGAAGACTTCACGCGGGCGCTGGCCGCGGCGGTGGGCGCGGGCGCCGAGGCGGGCGCCGCGTTCGGCGCCGGCTCGCCGCGAGCGGCCTGGATCGCCGCGCTCGCGAAGGACCTGCAGGCCCGTCCCGGTGCGTCGGTGGTGATCCCGGGGGAGTACCAGCCGCCGCCGGTCCACGCGCTCGCGCACTCGATCAACGCGAAGCTCGGCAACGTGGGCAAGACCGTCGTGTATTCCGCGCCCGTCGAAGCGACCCCGGTCGATCAGCTCGCATCGCTCACGGAGCTGGCCGCGGACATGGAGCGCGGCGCGGTCTCCCTCCTCGTGATCCTCAGCGGCAACCCGGCCTTCAACGCGCCCGCGGACCTGGACTTCGCCGCCAAGATGGACAAGGTCCCCCTGCGGGTCCACCTCGGGCTCCACGACGACGAGACGGCCGAGCGATGCCATTGGCAGGTCCCGCAGGCCCATTTCCTGGAGTCGTGGAGCGACGCGCGCGCGGTCGACGGCACGGTCACGATCCTCCAGCCGCTCATCGCGCCGCTCTATCCCTCGGCCAAGTCCGCCCACGAGCTGATGGCCGCCTTCTCCGC
>Ga0070698_100008458_pt1 | contig 11118 bp, 7 predicted proteins | sample KBSK1502metaG_FD_65477 | JGI IMG/M metagenome (GOLD analysis project Ga0070698, IMG submission 65477) | Corn, switchgrass and miscanthus rhizosphere microbial communities from Kellogg Biological Station, Michigan, USA - KBS K1-50-2 metaG | ecosystem: Host-associated > Plants > Roots >...
CCCACTCCTCGACCTTGGCCAGCTGGTCTGGTTTCGACAAACCAATGTCATAACGCTGAGACGGGTTGGCTTCATAGCTGCGCGGTGGCTGTTTGCCGACGAAGGCAACGCCAACCTCGAATTGAGGCGCCTTACCGTCTGTGGTCTCCATTGGTCTGACATAACGTACCAGCGCCCAAACCTTGTATTGGTCCTCAACGTGATCAAAGACCCGCAATTGCCTCGGCATAGGAATGGTCATATGCAGCAACCGCCCTTTTTCGATCGGTCGCTTCAGAGTGAAACCAGCGCCAAAGGGCGTGACATCAATGAGCCGAGTGACCTCACTCCAATCCATATCCAGGGTCTCCCGACAGCGTACGCGGACAGGAAGTTTAAGTTCCAGCCGCTCGCGAATGCGCTTCCAGTTTCGTGGTTCAGGCATAACAAGGTCGGGGGGTTGAGTACGACGGATCCGGGTCGAATTCCGACGGAATTTCAGCTCTCTCGGACGGCAACAATTCTCAAAGTCAACACCTGGTCGAAGCTGTTGATTTTACTAGGGTTGGGGGGCCTATGGAGCTTGCCAAAAAACTGCCTTCAGGCTATAATAACACTTACTTTTCAAGGCTCTTTTGAGCTATTTAACGCGCGCCACTTGGCGGCTGGAATTCCGCGCGAAAAAGATCACATCAGACAAAGTTAAGCCCAGCTAGAGGCTGATGAAACCGAGGTCCGCGCGCGCGTCAGTGCGCACAGTCTAGTAAAGTCGGCGGGCGGATTGTACTGGAAAGGTCAACAGGATGGAAACAGCTTCTGAACACAAACCTATAAACATTGAAGACGAGATGCGTCGATCGTATCTCGACTATGCAATGTCTGTAATCATTGGGCGCGCTTTGCCTGACGTCCGTGACGGACTCAAGCCGGTGCACCGGCGCGTGCTCTGGGCGATGCATGAGCTCGGCAACACTTATAACAAACCCTACAAGAAAAGCGCCCGTATCGTGGGCGACGTGATTGGTAAATACCATCCTCATGGCGACACCGCGGTTTACGACACGATCGTTCGTTTAGCGCAGGAGTTTTCCATGCGCTATCCGCTGGTTGATGGCCAGGGAAACTTCGGCTCCGTCGACGGCGACGCTGCCGCGGCGATGCGCTACACGGAAATTCGTATGGCGCGCGTGGCCAATGTAATGCTCGCCGATCTTGAAAAGGAAACAGTCGATTTTCAGCCTAACTACGACGAGTCGTTGAGCGAGCCGAAGGTAATGCCTACGCGCATTCCCAACTTGCTGATAAATGGTTCGGACGGAATTGCGGTAGGGATGGCGACCAAGATTCCTCCACACAACCTCACGGAAATCGTCGACGCCACGATTGCGCTCCTGCGTAATCCGTCCATCGCGATTGAAGCTCTCATGGAAATTGTGACCGGGCCTGACTTCCCAACCGGAGGTTTTATCTATGGTGGCGAGGAGCTCAAGAAGTCGTATCTAACCGGTCGTGGGATTATTCAGATGCGCGCGCGCGCCGGTATCGATCGCATTGGCCGTGGCACCGGCGAGCGTGATGCCGTCGTTATTACCGAGATTCCTTTCCAGGTAAACAAGGCACGACTGCTCGAAAGAATCGCCGAGCTAATAAATGAGAAGAAGCTCGAAGGCGTTTCAGACCTCCGTGACGAGTCGGATCGCAGCGGCATGCGCATCGTGGTGGAACTCAAGCGGGACGCTGTGCCTCAGGTTGTTTTGAACAAGCTCTACAAGATGACGCCGATGCAGTCTTCGTTTGGTGTCATTAACCTGGCAATCGTAAACAACCAGCCGCGGGTCTTGAATCTGAAGCAGATGTTGGAGTGCTTCGTTGACTTCCGCCGCGAAGTGGTGCGCCGGCGAACGGAATACGAGTTACGGAAAGCCCGGGCGCGTGCGCATATCCTGGAAGGTTTAACGAAAGCGATTGATGCGCTCGACTACATCGTTACGCTGATACGCAACTCTCGCTCGGTGGACGAGGCGCGGCAATGGCTCACCGCGCAGATGAAGACGATGAGCGAGGTGAAAACCTGGAAGGGCGCTCCCACTGACGTTGCCCTCAAAACCTATTTAGGAAAACTCCAGAAGACGATGGAGCGGCTCGCCTTCTCCGAGATCCAGGCGCAGGCGATCCTCGATCTGCAGTTGCGCCGCTTGTCGGCCCTGGAACGCCAGAAGATCACCGACGAATATGAATCCATCATTAAGCTCATCGCAGAATTGGAAGAGATCCTGGCCAATGAAAGATCATTGCGGCGAGTGATCGGCGAGGAACTGGAAGAGGTCAAGAAAGAATTTGGCGATGCTCGCCGGACCGAGATTGTTGATGAAGGCGTCGAGTATTCAATCGAAGACTTGATTGCCGATGAAGACGTTGCGATTACTGTTACCAACAGCGGCTACATAAAACGCACTCCGATAACGACGTATCAGCGGCAGGGTCGCGGAGGCAAGGGCCGCTTTGGCGCGGCAGCGAAGGGCAGCGATTACGTCGAGCATCTCTTCATTGCTTCCACACATGCCTACATCATGATCTTTACGGATGATGGCATGGTCTACAAGTTGAAGGTTCATGAAGTTCCTGACGCGGCCGCCTCGGCGCGCGGCAAGGCGGTGGTGAATTTGATCAACATTCCTTCGGATCGAAAACTTGCCGGCGTGGTGCCGGTGCGTGATTTCGCCGCTGGACGATATGTGGTCATGGTCACGCGCAGCGGCGTCATAAAAAAGACTTCACTCGCCGACTTCCAGAACATTCGCACCAACGGCATCATTGCGATCAATATCGATGATGGCGACGAGCTGCTTGATGTGGTGTTGACCGACGGCACCAAGCGCATCTTTATCGCAACGCACGATGGCCAGGCTATTCGCTTCGATGAGAAGAACGTCAGGCCTATGGGCCGGGCCACTCGCGGCGTCCGCGGCATCGACTTGCGCAAGAATGACTACGTCGTTTCTCTTTGTCCGGTGTCTGCTGATGACTCTGAGAAGATGCTTTCCGTTTCCGAGCTGGGCTACGGCAAGCAAACGCCAATCACGACTTACCGCTTGCAGTCGCGCGGCGGCAAGGGCGTCATCAATATGAAAACTACTGAGAAGACCGGTAAAGTGGTCGCAGTATTCCCGGTTGATCAGGACTCAGAAATCATGATCATCACCCAGCAAGCCAAGCTGATCCGGCTCGAGGCGGGACATATCCGCAAGACTGGACGTAGCGCGCAGGGCGTCAGGTTGATCAAGACGGACGAAGGTGATCGAGTGACAAGCGCCTCGCTGGTTGAGGCTTCAGCTGAAGAAACTGAAGAAGCGCCGAGCTAATCACAGTCGGTACAGTCTTGATTATAAAACGGAGCGGGGAGCCCGGCTTGCCCCCGCTCCGCGGATTAGTTAAGACTATAACGAGTATTGTTCTCCCCGCCTGAATGTCCTTTGGCCTGGGTTCGGTGTCGTAACCGCACTCGGTCCGTCCAGTCGTCAAGGCCCAATACAAATGCGAATCTGCAAACCAACGCCAACCCAAACACTACTTGCGCTCGCTTTTTTCTGCCTTTGCAGTTTTTCTTCTGCGATCTATTCGCAACAGAGTCAGCCTCAGGACCGCATCGATGAAGTTATTCGAATAAACACTGAGCTGGTGCAGACGGAAGTGATGGTCTTCGATCGCCAGGGCCATTTTGTCGGCGGACTTCGGCCGGAACAGTTCGAGCTCGTGCTCAGCGGAACCAAACAGCCGATCTCCTTTTTTGACCAGATTACCGCCGGAAGTCAGGCGGAAGCTGCACAACTGGCTGCGGCTCGTAGTGGTCCAACGGGGAAAAGGGAGCCGATAAAAACAGAAGCCGTTACTGAGGATGGCCGTGGGCGAGTGTTGTTCTTCTTTCTTGACGATTTACACACCAGTCCCGCGAGTCTGGCGCGCGCGCGCAAGGCTTTGCTGCATTTCGTTGATGAACAGATGAATCCAAACGATCAGGTCGCGATCGTTTCGGGCAGCGGCCAGGTGGGTTTCCTGCAACAGCTAACTGATAACCCCGACGTCCTGCATGCGGCAATTGGCCGCCTTAATAACAAGCAGGTAAAAGAAGGCTATCCGGGTAAAACTCAAATCAGCGAATACATGGCGACACAGATCGAGGACTACCGAAACAAGCAACTGCTTGCCTACTTGATGGAAGCCGTAAAAGTTGAGCAGCAGATGGGCCCGGGGATCCGCCATGGGGATCACCGACCGGCGGCAAGCTATTCGTCCTTGCCGTTTATCGAGAATCGCATAAACCAAATCAATACTCAGGCGCGGTTGACGACCGCGGCCACACTGGCCTCTCTTAAAGGGCTCATGCTTTCATCCGCCGCGCTGCCTGGGCGCAAAGTAGTTCTCTTCCTGTCAGATGGGTTCTTAGTCAGTGAACGTAAGATGGGCGTGCTTGAAGCCCTGGAGGACGTCACGGAAACGGCCAAGCGTTCCGGTGTGATCGTTTACACGATGGATCTTCGTGGCACCTCACTCAATCTCGGTGGGGGAGTAGATGTCAGCAACAATGAATACGCAGACTTTTCCGGACGCAGGGCTGGCTTGGCAGGAGCGGAAATTGCCGCCACGCAGGAACCGCTGAAACGTATTGCTGAGGAAACGGGCGGCCGCGCGATTCTCAACTCCAACGCGATTGGCGAAGGCTTTTTGCAAGCCATAGGCGAGACCTCGAATTATTACCTGCTTGCCTGGCGACCTGATTCTCCGGAAGTGCGGCAGGGAAAACAACGGTTGCAGGTAAGCATCAAAGGTCGTCCTGACTTGCGCGTGCGTCTACGGAACAATGTTTACCAGACACCCGCACAACCGGTAGCCAAAACGAGCAAAACCGAACAAGCGAAAGAAGTCAGTGCCCCATCGCCGCCGCCGGTTGAGGCGCAATTAGTACATACTCTGGGTTCTCTTTATCCCCAAAAAGATCTGCCCGTTTCTCTCGCGGTTGGCTTTCAAAACGCGAGTGATGTCGGCTTCGTGTTGAAGCTCTCGATGCAGATCGACCGGCAGGCACTCGATCTCGACTCTCACTCAAAGACTCAGCCCGCCGAGCTCGACGTTGCTGGAGTAGCGGTTGACGATCGCGGACAGCTGGTGAGCTTTAAGCAGGTCGTGACAGTGCCGGTTGAAGCTTCTGGATCGGAGCGGAAGGTTACCTGGCACCAGCAGTTGGCCGTTAAGCCCGGTCTCTATCAAGTGCGGGTCGCCCTGCGCGAACGGAGCAGCGGACGAACGGGGAGCGCGATGCAGTGGATTGCACTACCTGAGACCGCAACAGCTGAGTTTGGCCTGAGCAGCTTGTTCCTGGGAGAACGAAAAGAGGAAGGTACGGGCGCGCCTGGGCCACAACCAATCACGGTTGACGTGGATCATCGCTTTGCCAGGAGCTCCGCGCTTAGATTTCAGACTTACGTTTACTATGCAGCGCGTGGTGGACAAGGCCCGCAGGTTTTAGTTGAGACTCAGGTATTGCGTAACCGGCAGTCAGTCATGCGGGTTGCTCCGGTTAAAGTGCCGCTGACAAGGGACGCGGCCCGTCTACCTTACTGGTCTGAGCTCGCTCTGAAAGATTTGCCGCCCGGGTATTATGTTTTGCTGGTCACCGCGACGGATCAGATCGCCAATCGAAGCACTTCACAGCGGGTCAACTTTGTCGTGGAATGAGGGAGGAAAAAGGGGAAGAAAAAGGGTAATAGGGGAACGGGCAAAGGGTAAAGAGGGACCGATAACTAGTCGGATTGAACCCAGGCGTTTACCCTTTACCCGTTCCCCTTTTACCCTCTTCCCCCTTTTCTTCCCCTCTTCCTTCCCCTTCCACCCACACCTCGCCGTCTTCAAAAAACTCTTTTTTCCAAATCGGCACGGTACGTTTGAGCTCTTTAATCGCCCACTCGCAGGCCTCAAACGCGGCGCGCCGATGCGGTGCACTCACCGCGATCACAACGCTGGTGTCGCCAATTTCCAACCGGCCAGTCCGGTGGACTATGCCGATGTGCGCAATGTCGAAGCGCTCGTGAGCTTCAACTCCCAGTCGCCTGAGTTCGCGTTGCGCCATCGGCTCGTAAGCTTCATAAACCAGGTGCAGCGTTCTGCGACCACGAGTCCATTCGCGAGCATATCCGTCCAGGGTAACAGTGGCGCCACATTCCGGTAACACGACTCTACGCGCAACCGAGCCAGGCTCGATCGGGTTCGTAGTTAATTCGAAGAAGTCGTTTTTGTATTTGTCTGCCTGGGCCTCGTCAGTTTGAGAGTCGGCGGCTTTCGAAGAACCACCGCTCACTGGCGGAAACACCGCTAACTCATCGCCGTCGTGAACTTCGCGATCGGCGCGGGCATATTCCTGGTTCACAGCAAATAAGAGCGAGCGTCCGAACCGTGCCAGGTCGGGGAATTGGTTTATCACCTGGGCGAAAGCGCTTTCGGCGGTCTGAGTGCCATGCAAAACGAAGTCAACTTCGGCTTGCCCGACCGCATCGCGAGCGGCGCCAAAAAAGAGCACCCGAACCGCTATCTCGTGTTTATTACTATGTGCCAATCGTTGCCTTCAACCCTCAATCCGCTAATTGCAAATGAAAAATCCGGTGGCGTTTCTCGCCTTCACTCAATTTCAATCTTCTTTCCGCTGTGTCCATTTTTCTTGGCGAGCTCATGGACCCGCGCCCGTTCTTCGTAACTGGAGACAGCGCGCGCGAGTATGTCGCGCAAGCGCCGCAAGCGCTCCGAAGTTGAGCGTAGCTCCAGCATTTCCTGTTTCACGTCAGGTTCCACTTCCATAGCGGCGGCGACCAGAAATGAAAGTCGCTCCGGCTCGGTGTCAGCGATGTCGGGCAGGTTTGCCCGCTCGTCGTTAATGATGCGTACCGCTCGAGCTATGCGGGTAAACGTTTCCGCAACTTCACGGGAACTCTCTTCCAGCGCTTCGTCCATCTCATCCTCATCTTCAAAGTAACTGACGCGCACCATCAGATATGGAACACCGCGGTCCAGATATTCTTCAATGCGATACCTGATTAGGCCCACGGTAAGAATATTTGAGCGTCCATCCGGGAAGCCCTGGGTGTCAGTTACTCTGGCTACGCACCCGATACTACCAATCGGCGGCATCTCGCGCGTGGAGGTGGAAGCGTCGAAATAGGAGAGGCCAAAGAGACTATCGCGGGCTTGAACATCCCGGAGCATTTGCCTATAGCGGGGCTCAAATATGTGTAGCGGCAAAGGCACGCCTGGAAAAAGAACCACAGACAGCGGAAAGAGTGGGAGTTCACTCACACCGCTCACCATGTCGCTTGCTTCACTCATCAATCTTTACTTAAGAAATCGGTTTGGACTTTGCGAGGGAGTCATTATCGCAGACAGGCAGGGAGAAGTCAGTACGAAGGCGGGAGGGGGTTACGGAGAACTCAAGACTGGAGGACTCAGGACTCAGAATTCAGGACTCAGGACTGAGGAGTCAGAATTCAGGAGTCAGAATTCAGGAGTCAGAATAATCTGATGCTTGCTCTGAGTCCTGGGTCCTGAGTCCTGAATTCTTCAGACTAGTTCCAGTGAGCGTGGCGCCATCCGGCGCATGGTTGCCAGCAACTTTTCCGTATCGAAAGGCTTGTCGAGAAATTCATCGGCGCCCACGGCGTAACAGGCGCTGCGTGTGTCCATGCCACTAGCTGAAGTCATGACCAGGACTTTGGAGTCCGGAAGATGAGTCTTTAGATATTCAAGGACGCGCAAGCCAACTTCGGGTGACTCAACCTCGGGGGGCAAATGCAGGTCCAGGATCGAGAGGGCCGGCTCATAGATGGTGGCTCGACGTACCGCCGACGGCAAGTCGTTTGCCGTAACCACATCATAGTCATCACTCAGCGTCCAAAAGAGTTGCTGGGTTATGGCCTCGTCGTCGTCAACAATTAGAATTCTAGGCTTCATCTGGGAGGTGCTCCGTAATTCAATAACTTTGTGAGGGAGGCTGGGGTTCCCGCACGCTCGTCACCATTGCAATGACCATACCGGAGTGCGGTAGGCTACCTGATGCGAGAATCAAAATAAGATAGGAGCTACTGCAATGGTTCCTTCAAGTGAACATCTCACACAAAAGGATAGGGCATGTGTACAACTGAGGACGCCGAGGCTTTGAGGTGACTACTTACTTCGCGGGCTCTGTTCTTAGAAACTCGATTCCGGCGGCTTCCTCCGGAACGTCCAAGCTCGCGACGATCTTAAGCCTGGCGAGATCGATTATTTCTACTGTGCCCGGCTCTGACCCGACGCCTTCCACAGAAACAAACGCATAGCGATCGTCAGGCGAAACAACAACCCCATGAAGTACTTTCCGTCGCGTAGGAATGCGCGCGAGCTCGCGACCCGTCCTTAGGTCCACCACCGATACGGATTGATCGCGTTTGTTGGTTGCGAGTAATCGTGTTCCGTCTTTCGTAGTCGCCAGGTTGTAAACGCCAGGACGCGCTGGAATACGTCGCTTCACGCTCCACTTCGCGGCATCTACCTCCACAATCTCGTCGGACTTATTGCATGCGACAAAAATCGACGAACCGGTTATCGACGGTTGCGCCCAGGTAGGCGAACAGGAAACATCGCCGGGCTTGGGCGGTTCCATTCCATGCCCTCCCATATCCATCTGTTTCGCATTCGGCGAGGTTTGTGGCCCCTTCATCCCTGCCATCGCCGGATGTTCCGTTTTCGGCGCCAACGGCGAGCCGTTCATGCCCACCTCCCGGCCCTTCGTCAGCAGGAAGTGCCGCGAAACCTTTAAAGTTGCAGTGTCAATTTCCACCAGCAGGTCGTCCATCATGCAGGCTGAATAGTGTTTGGTTCCTGCGGCATTGAGGCGCGAGCCGTGTGGCATCGTGCAAGTCTGAATGCGTGCAACTTCCAGCATCGGCTCGGTGGCGACTACAGAGACTGATGAAGGCACCATGTCGCCGTGCAAGTTGAAATTAACGACGTAGAGCAGCGAGCCATCCGGCGAAAGGTCCATCGTTGCTGGAAACAAGCCGAGCCGGGTATGACCCAAAACCCGATCGTCTTTGGTTGAGTATTTCCAAACTGATCCGAAGGGCCTGCCGTGGGCCAACGAAACGTAATAAAACTCTTTATCGCGCGAGAGCGCTATTCCATGCGGTCCGTCGATATCAATTGGCATGTCCCCGGTCGGCACCTCGTGATCGACACGGGCGCCGCCCGGTCCGAAACGAACCAGGGAAATCTTGTCAGCAGCTTCCGACAAAACGTAGACGAGGTAGTCCTTATCAGGCTTGGTTTGAGCGGAGGCCGCGGGAGCGCCAGCGAGCAGCGTAACCAGAAACAAAAGGGTAGTTAGAAGGATCGACCAGATACGATCCGCGAAATCACACGAAACTACCCCAACCTGATTTCGTGTTAAGTTGTAACGCTGGGTAAATCCGTTATGGCTTCTCAGGTTTCTCCTCCGGCGGAAAATCCTTTTCGTCGATATCTTCGATTACCTTCAACTCCGCACTAAACTTCTGGTAATTCCGAAAACGAATTTCATTGCGGCTTTGTATCGACCGGCTGCGGTTAGTAGTGGTAAGCAGAATTTCCGAATGAGAAGGCAGCAGATATTTGTTTTCGTTGATTGTCACCCAGTCGTAATCGATAAGCGTGCTGGCTGCGGTAATCGGAAAGTCACCAGGTATTTCGGTTGCAATCTGTTCAAAACGCAACACGCGATTAGTTTCGCGATCAATCCAGACACGCCCGCGAGAGCCGACGGTAACAACCGATGACGTTCTATCAGGACCATTGCTGGTACTAAGGTTTAGTTGCGAAAGCGGCTTTTCGATTTGATATTCGAACACCAAAGTGCGGCGACCCTGGATCAAGTCGGTGTCAGCCAGCTTGAACTCAGTTTGGGATTCCGGTTTGAACACGTCGGCGACTGCCGAAATGTATTCAACTCCACTCGAAGTCGCCCCGGGGGCAACATCTTTGCTGTAGTCGCGGCTCTGCTTTGCTTCCTGTCCCAGCGGCATTCCATTGACGGCCAATACCTTGTATTCCTCGCCGGCGGTGGCGCGGTAACCTACCGCAATGGTCAGGTTGTCCTGTGGGATCCAATTGTTTGTAGTGCCGAAAGCGTAAGAACGTTTGATTAATTGTTTGACCAGGAAGTCAGGCATTGCCGCCGCGGCGGCGAGCGTTGCAGCTCGAGTGCGATCCAGCAGTGCCTGCGCTTCTGCATCAGGCGGCCGCGCGGAACCAGTTGGGTTCACTCGTCGCCGTTCCGCCTCTTCGAGCGTCCGGCGCAGCACGGCATCGCTGCCACTCTTGGTCGCCACCAGCGATCGCATTCCGTCAGTCAGCGGAAAGCCTATGCCGCGTTTGCGAATCTCTTCGACAACTTCATCGCGCAGTTCCGGATGTTTGGGCAATTGGTAGACGAGCGACACCACTTCGCGGCTGGTTAGCGGCAGCTGCGGAGTTTGCGCCTGGCCCGCTAAGGGGCAGAGAACCACAACGAAAGACAAAATCCTTATTAACTTACAGTTCATATTATTTCTGGTGCGGCAGTCTCTTAATCATCTCTTCATCAAAGATAGTAGTACCGGCCGGAGTGTCAATCAAACGAGGCTGAGCCATCAGGAGTCCTACCACTTCCCCGTGAAGAGTTGGCTCAAGGATCATTTCGATATTAGTTAACTCATTTATCTCTACCTTGAGGTTTGTTACTTCGAGGATCTTGAAACCGTTTGACTCAATCGTCATTGAATAGTTGCCGGGGGCGACAGGGGCGAACTCAAATCTTCCTTCGTCGTCGGTCGAGGTTTCCCGGGTCTCCTTTGTGTTGGGATTTATGAGTTTTACTTTCGCACCGGGAATTACAGCTCCAGGTGGATCCAACACCGTTCCTGAAAAAACCTTCTCATGAGGATCGGACGTGGCATGGGTGCGAGTAATCTTCGTTTGCGGCGTACATCCTGTCTTTCCGTTCTTCGCGGATCCCTGCTGCCCCAAAGCAACGGCAGATAAGCTCACTATTGCCGCAAATATCGCTGCAGTTCTTTTCGCGACGCGACGCCGCAAGGCCCGTAACCC
>Ga0070698_100008459_pt1 | contig 11117 bp, 6 predicted proteins | sample KBSK1502metaG_FD_65477 | JGI IMG/M metagenome (GOLD analysis project Ga0070698, IMG submission 65477) | Corn, switchgrass and miscanthus rhizosphere microbial communities from Kellogg Biological Station, Michigan, USA - KBS K1-50-2 metaG | ecosystem: Host-associated > Plants > Roots >...
TCGTGCATGATATCAGGATCGCTGCGGGAACAATGGATGCTGGTAAGGTTCTCACGTTCAGCCGCGGCGACAGAATGGGCCTTCAGGTGGCGGATGCCGTGGCGTCCGGTTTCTATAATGCGCTCGAGGCGAGGTACGGCTTTACGGAAGATCGGTACGCACGGATGTTAAAACCAATTTTGTATAACTATCGGGATCGGGGGCGGTATCGAGGTTATGGGCTAGAATTCTTTCCAGCGGAAGCGGAGAAGCTCATTGAAACAGATGCCCGCCTGAAGTGATCGACCGCACGCTCGTGCAGGTTCAGGTTTCGGTAAGCCAGACCCATGCTGGTAAGAGCGCCTGCTTCAAGGTCTTCGTCACCTATTTCGAGCGCCACCGCTAAGGAGCGCTCATAATATTGGAGAGCTCGCCGCGGCTCTCCCAAATCTCCATACGCAATTCCGAGGTGCGTTAGGGTATTACCAACTCCCTTACGGTCACCAAGACCGTCCGAGAGTTTTAGTGCGGCCTCATAATTTTTGATGGCCTGACGGTGTTTTCCCAGGTCAGAATACGAAAGGCCAATGTTCTCCAGGGCCTGGGCCTCGCCGCGACGGTCTCGCAGTTCGCGGGCTATCTGCAAATCTTTTTCGTGATACTTGATCGCGCGTCGTGGTTCAGATTCAGAGTAGACGATTCCGATGTTCCCGAACGCTTTCCCTTCACCCATCCGATCGCCGATCTTGCGAAAGACTCTAAGCGCGCGCCGGTAAAGCTGGAGCGCCTCCGGACCTTCTCCCCGATAACGAAGAATGTTTCCGATATTCATGAGGGCATTGGCCTGGCCGCGCCGGTCTCCGACTTGCGGAGCGATGATAAGCTGCTGCTGATAACATTCGATGGCGCTGTCGAGTTGGTTCAGCGACCAATACGCGGCGCCAAGGTTTCCCAGAGTCGTCTCCTCTATGTCGCGCGCTTTTACCTCGCGAGCGATTTCGAGTGCCCTCAGCGGGTAGTCGATGGCCCGCTGATGCTCACCAGTATCTTCGTAAGCCATTCCCAGATTGCTGAGCAGGATTGCCTCGGTTGGTCGATCCTTGAGCTGCCGGGCTGTCGCCAATGCAGCCTCTCCCCATCGGATCTGTTCGAGCGGATGAAACCGGAACGCCAGCAAGTTGGCGCCCCGCATCGGGTAAAAACGGCAAAGCCCTGCGGTGCCGGCCTGCGACTCTCGCTCTGCCCATGCCTGCCCATTCCTGATGTTGTCCAATGCTTGATCCAGGAGCGCGAGCCCCTGAACTGCGAGATATCCACCTTGACCATATAAGTCGTCGGCTTGAGTGAGCACCGCGAGGTAATACTCAGCGTGACGGGATTCCGCTTCGTGTTGTTCTGCCATTGCTAGTTAGAGCTACGGGAGTAAGTGGGTTGTTTCGTCAGCTTTTCTTTCAGTTACTATTTGGCTTGTCCGCCAGCAGCAGCCGCATCTTGCGCAAACGGTCCAGGCTTTCCTGAGCCTTCGAATGACCTATCGAGAGTTCAAAGTCCACGCCGACTTGCATGAGGTCGACGGCTTGCTCCAAGTCACCCAGCTCTGCGAAAGCCAAACCGAGATTCCATGACCAGTTTGCGATTCCAGTCAGTTCTCCGATCTGCCGGCTGATTGAGAGTGCTTGGCGGTAATAATCAATAGCACGGTTCCAATTAGCAAGGGCTGCATAGTCTAAACCAAGATTGCCCAGCACTAAGCCCTGACGGCGACGGTCGCCGATTCCCCGTTGCATCTCTAAGACCTGTTCGTGAGCCTCGATGGCGCGTTCTACCTGACCCGTTTTTCGGTAAAGGTCGCCGATATTGTTTAAGGTCACGGCCTGGCCGCGCAGATCGCCCATCCGATCCGCCAGGACCAGCCGCTGCTGGTAATAGTCCAAGCCGACATCCAATGCTCCTAATTGAGAATGCGCCAAGCCGAGGTTGTTTGAAGCATTCGCTTCTCCGGGAAGGTCGCCGATGTCTCGTGCAATCGTGAGTTGATCTTCGAAAACGGAAATTGCCCGGCGAAACTGTCCCAAGCGATAAAAGGCTATGCCCAAGTTGCCAAGCGTATTGGCCTGGCCGGGACGATCGCCTAGTTCCCGGTAAAGTTGTAGCGTTTGCTGATGCAGTTCGGTGGCGCGGGATAATTCGCCCAATCCTGAGTAAGCGAGACCCAGGTTGTTTAGCGTCTTTGCTTCTCTTCGTGAATCCTCAAACTGACGGTTTACCGCCAAAGCCTTCTCATACCAGGCGATCGCGCTACTTAGCTCGCCTTCATCGGCAGATACCAAACCGAGACTCGAGAAGGCGATGGCTTGAGCGTTAAGGTCACCGGCTTCAGTGGCCAATGCCAGGTATTGTTCGTACAGTGCTCGCGCACGCGCCAGGTTTCCTTGACGATGATAAACAGTGCCGAGATTGCACAAGGCATTTGCTTCCCCCCTGGTGTCACCTTTCGCTCGAGACGTTTTGAGTGAATCTTCATGCGCCTGAATTGCCAGTTGCAGTTGGCCCAGATTAGCGTACGATAGACCCAGATCTGTTTGAATTCGACTTATGCATCCTTGCTCTCCACCTTCCAGGCTTGCCTGCAAAGCTCGTGCGCTCCATTCAACAGCTTCGCGCCAGAGTCCCTTACGATTCAGGAAAGGATGAAAGGTCAGAGCGTAGGCAATAACTAATTCGACACTATCAAGCTCACTTTGCCACGCCCACGCACTTTTAATGTGTGGCCACTCGTTATCGAACCACTTCAAGTCGTTCTGCCACTCACATGCACTAGATATGTAGTAACAAACGAAGCGTTCGGCGGCGCTCTGCCTAGTGATTGAGGTTTTTGGTGCGATTGGCATCGACGCCGGCAACTAGGCAGTGACTCAACATGCCATTCAGATGCCGTCAAAAACGACGCTCCTTTGAAAACCGTGATGAGTCTGCCGAGGAGAATGGTATAGAGAAAAGTCCACAAGAAGTCATACAAGAGGAATTGGTTTTTGGCAAACGATCAAGCAAGAATCTCTTCAAATGAACTGGTGGCGGGATAATGAAACGTTGTACCCCCGGCGATTTTGATTTGTGACTCGCACGGTCTTGAACTCAAGAAAGACTGAGGTTGCAATGACCCGTGATGAATACAAAGGACACAGCGATGGTGGGCGTTGTTGCGCGGCTGGAGGTTGACATGAAGTGTTGTTCCCTACTTATTCTCGCGTGCCGGCTAATCTTCTCTCCGTCGCGCGACGAAACGATGTGAATAAGGCTGTGCTGAAAAACACAGCCGGCAATGCCAACCCCGCCATAGATCCCGAAGCCGAACGAATCCTGAAACGGCGCCGGCCAACGCCCAATCACTCTTGATCAATTTGGCTGCCGGTCCAAGATCGCTTTTCCGAGCGCGCGCAATGGCTTCAGTTATCAGATCAATGTGATGAACGCTGATGGCAGTGCGGGGTACTTCATGGCTGCGAAGAGGCTGTATCTGCATCTGCCCGTTCGTCACGCGGCTGGGATTTAATATGCCGCGCGTGAAAAAAGAGCTCTCTAAACTCTGCTGATTCTTCGAAAGGCCAAGACATTCCCAACTCCACTCGCGGATTGTCTAGGGTTTCCGGCCATCCCCCCATTTGAGGCCAAAAACTTTCTTGGCTGATTCCAGAATGCTTGTCGCACTGGAAAAGCGCAAGATTAGTTTCAAAGCATGATAAATACCACCGCTACTCTTAGTTGTAGGAATTGCACTTGACTTGACTTGCCAGGTTTATTATGTAATCTTAGTTGATATCTTCCCTCTCGCTTATGCGCAAATTTTTCCGGGAGACGACTCGTGTTAGTCAGCCAAATAATCTTACTTTCGCTTAACGTTGAGATAGGGTATAGCGTGCGCAGTCTGATCACTGCGTATTAATGACAGGAACCGATCGAGGGCTAGTTAACCCCCCCACGCTACCTGTCAGATAGCGTGGGGGGTGTACTGACAATACAACCTTCACCGCATTTGGCAAAGATAGCATGTCGGACAGCACCTATCTTAGCGCAAAACGCGGTAAAGGCTCAACTATAGATTTTGGGGAGCTTCTTACCTGAATGCGCAACAATCTCATAGACCACCCTCCACCGGAACAGCGGCTATTGCTCATGTAGGTGTATTTCTGCCTGTAAGCCAACCCATCGGATTTACAAAGAGGCGAAGGTTGATTCTCTATGTGCCCGATGTCCTTGGGTACGAAAGCCTGGTGTTTTGAGGCAGCTAAAAGAGGTAGCTAAAAAGCTGTGGAGACAAACCCCATTCCGACCAACACAAGGACAGTTCAAAATTGCTGTTGGTATGCTATTCATACTCATCTGAAGCAGGAAAAGAGGGCTGAAAACAACTTGCGGGCCTGGAATGTCGAGACTTTCTATCCCAAGACAAAAGAGCGCCGTCTTAACCAGTTTAGCGGCGCGGCCACTTATCGGATCAAATCCTTATTCCCGCGTTATCTGTTTGCTCGCTTCAGCGTCGACCAATTACTTCATAATGTCAGGTTTACGAGAGGCGTTCAAAGTGTGGTTAGTTTCGGCGGCATTCCGATTCCTGTGGATGATGAGATCATCGAACTTTTTCAACTGCGGACGGATGATGAGGGCTTGATCCAAATCAGTGAACAGTTCAAGCCGGGCGACAAGGTGGTCATGAAAAGCGGAATACTCAATAATTTGGTCGGCATCTTCGAGCGGGAAATGAATGACTCCGATCGCGTCGTGATTCTTTTAGCGACGATAAATTACCAGGGTCATGTCCTCGTCGAAAGAGATTCGATTAGAAAAGTAGTGAGCTAGCTACGGCTGACATGATTAGATAGGGTCTTAAATTCGATTTCGATAGCAACGCCGCAGGTGCGGCAGAGAATTTCGCGTGGTCTTCGAGGCTACCTGGCATTGCGCATGATGGTCAAAAAAAATGAATAACTACGCGAGCGTATCAGCGGTCCGGAGAGCCATCCCCTTCCGAACCGTCACAGTGCAGGCTCAAGATTGGCTGTCCAACCTTTGTGGTGCAACCTTTGAGTGGACTTCAGGCGGTTCAAAGCGCTGCAGCTAAACCGCATCGCATAACTACAAACATTAGAGGTCGCTGGCGCGACATGCGGTAGCCTTGTTTGTAGCAGACCGGACAGCAAGGGGACTATTCCGTCGCCAATTCGCTTCGTCGTTTTGCCAATCGAGCCTTAGCTTAATAATTGCGTCATCCAGCAATTTTCCCAAACACTCAGACACGGCGATAATTGCAGCCGGGGAAGAACAGACTCACTAAGATAAGCGCCAGCCATTTCCTTCACGCGAAATGCCTGGATCGCTCCCCGCGATTTTTCAGTTTGGTCAAGTCGCAGGTTGTTCCATGCACTCAATACATGCACGCGAAGAATTGCCTTTACCCTCAGCATCCCCAAACCAGAAAGGCACCGTCCGATCGGGAGAGCTAATGGCAAAAGCAAGTGGTAGTTATTTCTCTGGTTTGTTAATGCTCGGATCCGTGGTGTTGTTTTTGTTCCTGGCGATAAATCAACAGCATCCTCCCCAAGCGGTCGCATCGAATGCTTCTCCCCAAGAGTTTTCTTCTGGTCGCGCTCTTAAGCACATTCAGATCATTGCGAGCGCGCCTCACGAGATAGGATCAGCGGAGCACGCAGCGGTGCGAGATTATATCGTTCGCGAGTTAACCGCGTCAGGTATGAGTCCCGAGGTGCAAAGAACGATTGTCGTCAGCACCAGGAGGGGTAGTCCCGTGGCGGCCACAGTAGAAAATATCGTGGCGCGAGTGAGTGGGACAAGCAGCAGCAAAGCTATCCTGCTAGTAAGCCATTATGACTCCGTGCCAACGGGGCCCGGCGCGAGTGATGACGGAGCCGCCGTTGCTTCTCTTCTGGAAACCGTTCGAGCTCTAAAGGCCAGTGCGCCACTGAAGAATGATGTGATTTTATTGTTCACGGACGGCGAAGAGAACGGGCTCTTGGGAGCCACGGCGTTTGTGACAGATCACCCTTGGGCTAAGGATGCCGGACTTGTACTTAATTTTGAAGCGCGTGGCAACAGCGGCCCGTCGATAATGTTTGAAACATCGGGCCAGAATGGATGGTTAATCGCCGAACTCGCAAAAGCCGCTCCTTATCCAGTGGCAAACTCGCTCTCGTATGACATCTATAGAGTCCTGCCCAATGATACGGACTTCACCATTTTCAGAGAGTTCGGAATGCCGGGTATGAACTTCGCATTCATCGAGGGGCTTACGCGTTACCACACACAGATTGATTCAGTGAACAATATTGACGAGCGCAGCGTTCAGCACCACGGCACGTATGCTCTCGCCTTAGCACGGCATTTCGCTAATCTTGATGTGATAGAGAAGAAGGAGCGAAACGCTGTCTACTTCAACATTCCTGGCTCCATCCTTATTCACTATTCGAGTGCATGGATCATCCCGTTGATATTTGTGGTTGCGGCCGGTTTCGCGGCAGTGCTGGTCTATGGCCTGAGAGGTAAACACTTGACCATCTCCGGAATCGGTTTAGGCTTCCTTGCTTGTCTCATAAACCTCATTCTCGCTCCGGCTGTTGTATTCGCTCTGTGGTACTTAATAGGTAAGTCCAATAATGCTTATGGAAGAATGCCGTTTGGCGACACATACAACAGCGGCCTTTACTTAGCAGGCTTCACAGCGCTCACCATCGCCATCGTCGCGGCTCTCTATGCGCTCTTACGGCGAAAGCTCAGTCCCGAAAATCTCATGGTCGGAGGTTTGTTGTGGTGGTTGGTCCTACTTGTGCTGAGCGGACTTTTTCTCCCGGGAGGTAGTTATCTCTTCACATGGCCGCTGCTCTTGAGTTTGTGCGGGTTGGCTGGCATGTTCTCCTTAAGGAAAGGCCAGACCCTACCGCTGCAGCTCGCTATTGGGCTTTCACTGTGTGCGCTCCCAGGAGTGGTTTTGTTTGCGCCCCTGATCAAGCAGATCTTCACCGCCCTGACTGTGAATCTAGTTTGGGCAACAATGATTCTCGTGGTCTTACTGCTTTGGCAACTTATCCCGCTGCTAGACTTCCTTACTTCACGTCGCCGCTGGTTGTTGTCGGGAGTAGCGCTGGCGGTGAGTCTGATATTTCTCGGAATTGGTAGTTTGACGGCAGGTTTCGATAAGCAGCATCCCGAGCCATTCCACCTGATCTACGGTCTTGATGTTGATGCCGGGAAAGCCATATGGGCCAGTGCCGAAGGAAGGCCGGACAATTGGGCTGCGCAATTCTTTCCCGCCGGCACGCAAAGAGCCACACTCGGTCAGTATTACTACCGGAGTCCGCGAACGTTCCTCGTCAGCCCGGCCCCGAGGATAGTTCTGCCGACCCCGGCAGTTACTCTGGTAAATGATGCAAAGACGGAAAGCACCAGTCGTATGCTACGGCTTCATATCGAAGCGCCCGCAAATGAGACATCTGTCTTCATCAATGTGAGTTCGGAATCAAAAACTTGGCAAGCCTCAGTCAATGGCAAGAAGATCGATGGTGGAGCGAAGGGACGCTTCGAGTTCGGCAACGACTGGGGAATGCGCTATTACGCCCCGCCGGCTACTGGGATTGATCTTATTCTGGAGATGGAGTCGCATGCGCCGGTGAAAGTACAGGTAGTCGGATTGTCACGCGGCCTTCCCGATATTCCCGGCACTCCCGTCAGGACTCGGCCGGAGAATATGATGCCTGCGCCTTCTCTCCAAAGTGATTCAACCATGGTAGCCAAGACCTTCTCGTTCGAATGAGACTGATGTCGGGGGCAATGGGCTTACGCGGAAGAATAATCAGCAAAGAACGACGCTTCCATACCACCGGGTGCTACTACTGTAGAGTGCGATCAAGCGACTCGGCCTGGCCTCTGATGGTCGTAAACAGAACGAAAACGTAGCGATAAACTTTCCGTTGAGGCATCCTCGCCGGAACGAAACTATGTCAGTCGAGAACGTATACTTTAGACCGAATGTGCTGGCAGAGCCGCTATTCAATCAGTGGTACGCATGGCCGCATCTGATAGCGCCTGCCACATCGGCCATGTGCGTGGCAAACTTGCATTTGAAGATCATGCATTCGTTCGTGAACGCGCCGCAGGTGCATCTCTCCGCGCTCAAAAACCCAGCGATGCTGGGTGGTCCTTTCATCAACTATGAGACGAGCATGGTCGGCCCGATCAAGACCTTGATCGAAAAGACCGAGAAAGAACAGTCTCACCAACTGCATTTCGCAGAGGCCGTCAAGACGCTCGACCAGATGTTGGCCAATGAGGCCAGCGGCTTCTCGCTTGAGAGCCTTTACCCGAAGGTCCCAGAGGCGCTGAGGGGATATGTCGAGCTGGTCTACGACCTGAATAATCACGCGTCGATAAGATTCATCGAGGGACTCTTATATCGCAGCCCGTACTACAGTGAGGCGTCACAAAGAATTGCCCTGTCGCTGGTCAACAAGGACGATCGCCCGTTCGTGTTCAGCACTCCGCGGTTGGACGACACCGGCAGCCTTCATTTGCAGATTCCATTTAGGCACGAAGGTCTCGACGAGCTTTTCAAGATGAGACAGGAGCCGCGCCCGTATGGCTACATCAAGGAAATCCTGAGCGTCGGACATGAAGACGACGAATTGTTTTCATCCTTGTTTACGAAGGAGGGCGGCCTACCTTGCGTCAGTTACAAAGGCGACGGTATCAAAATTCGCTACCTCGGACACGCCTGTATTCTGATCGAGACCGAAGGCGTTAGTCTGTTGTTCGACCCCGTCATCAGCTACGACTCCGACGCTGGGGAACCTCGGTACACGTACCGCGATTTGCCGCCGCATATCGACTACGTCCTCATTACGCACAACCATCAGGATCACTGCATGTTCGAGACCCTGCTGCAACTGCGGCATAAGATCGGGCAAGTGATCGTGCCTAAGAATAGCGGTGGGGGATTGGCTGACCCATCACTGAAACTCATCTTGCAGAACATAGGCTTTGAGAATGTGAGCGAGATTGACGAGATGGAGACCGTGCGCATCCCGAACGGGTTTATCACCGGGCTGCCTTTCCTCGGCGAGCACGCAGACCTGAATATTAGAACTAAGATCGCATACCTGGTTAAGCTGAAGGGAAAGACGGTGTTGTGCGCCGCCGATTCGAACAACATTGAACCCATGCTTTACCAGCGGATCAAAGAATGTGTTGGTGAGGTGGACGTTCTGTTTTTGGGGATGGAGTGTGACGGGGCACCAATGACCTGGCTCTATGGTCCGCTGCTTACGAAACCGCTGGCGAGAAAGATGGACCAGTCGAGGCGCTTTGACGGGTCAAACTTTGAGAAGGGTATTGATATGGTCACCCAGACGAATCCAAAAGAAGTTTATGTTTACGCGATGGGACAGGAACCGTGGCTGACATACCTCACCTCGATTCAGTATACGGACGAGTCCCGGCCAATCGTCGAATCGAACAAGCTGGTCGAAGAGTGTCGGGCAAGGGGAATCACCTCGGAAAGGCTTTACTGCATGAAAGAGATTTTTCTGGAAGCGGGTTAAAACGAACAGACGGTGGGCAACACTCTTAGCAGAAAGTCCTTAGGCAAAACAATTTACCGTCATCACGCGCTGACGCATAGTCCACCTTCAGTGCGCAGTGATTGAGTTTGGGAGGATGAACGATGAGCAAAATGGGCAGATATTGCAAAGCTTACCCAATTGAGAGGTTACAAGACTTCGGCGACTGGGAAAATAACTACCGGCGTGAGCCTGAAAAAGAGGAAGAACCGGAGTCCGGCAATGAAGCATCCGGCAATGGCGCGTCTAAGCATGATGCACAACCTACTGAGAATGATTACCTTTTTCTTCAGGAGAATTTCACCGTCACCAAAGGCATCTTCCTTGACGAGGACGTGGTCTTTGACAACCTCACTCCTCAATGGATTGATTTCTGTAAGCACACCCTGGACTTCGAAGTCCCCGCCGACGTGGCTGATGCCGGCGAGGGGGAGGCGGCGGTGGCTGGCGGTAACAACGGCTAGCCGTTGATCTCCGACATGCTGCTCCTTTGCGGGTCGCTCACTCGAAGAGTGTTCGCGACTTCATTGTCATCGCAGTCAGCGCCCGCACTTCGGCTGAGTAGTGCGAATCTTACGGGAATCATTAGACCTCCACTTGGCGACGCACGCCATTCTGCGCGGATAAGGAGCACACCCTGCGTCCCCGCACCGGTTTCTCTAAGGACGGCGGGGAGCAAAATATTCACGCGCGGGCACTCTACGACATTGCCGTTTGAACTGAATGATACGCACGTGGTCGACTTGTTAGCGCGGCCGACTTGTGAGAGCGGCGCGCATGCGTTCGCATAGGTTTCAAGCCCTCTAACCAGAGCCTATCGTTTGTGCCGCGACACACTCCCAAGTTTTTTGCGACCAAAGTTTGTCTAAGCGTCCATCCCTGCCCACCAGGACTTTCATAGTCATAACCCTGTGGTAACGAAATGCCGTTGAACACGGAATTGAAGGGCCTTAACACTCCTGGCAGGAGCGGCGACGAGGACGACTCGAAAACCACACTGGGCCGTTCGTCCTGTGTGTCTACTACACCCTATCGGCTTGAGTTTTGAGATAGTCACCGGAACCATCCGCATGAAGCTCAAAAATATCGAAGATATTTACGAACTTTCAGCTCTGCAAAAGGGCATGCTCTTTCACAGCGTGTCTGAGCCCGGCTCCGGCGTCTACTTCCAGCAATTGCAATGCATCCTCGGCGGAACGCTTGACATTGAAGCTTTCGAGCAGGCATGGCAGCAGGCCGTCAATCGACATCCGGTCCTCCGCACTACCTTCTTTTGGGAAGGGCTTGCGAAGCCAATGCAAGTGGTGCGGCAATCGGCCCGGATAAAAGTTGAGACCGCGGACTGGAGTGAGCTTGCAGAGGAAGAGCAACGAGCGCACCTGAGACAGTTGCTTGATACAGACCGCCGCCGTGGCTTCGAGTTGACGCGCGCGCCGTTGATGCGACTGGCGCTACTCAGGCTTGGTCCCGACCGCCACCGCTTCATCTGGAGCCAGCACCACCTGCAACTCGACG
>Ga0070698_100008460_pt1 | contig 11116 bp, 11 predicted proteins | sample KBSK1502metaG_FD_65477 | JGI IMG/M metagenome (GOLD analysis project Ga0070698, IMG submission 65477) | Corn, switchgrass and miscanthus rhizosphere microbial communities from Kellogg Biological Station, Michigan, USA - KBS K1-50-2 metaG | ecosystem: Host-associated > Plants > Roots >...
TCCGCGCCCCGGATGGACCTGAAATCGGCTCCCGCGCTCCACTTGAGTAGCCAGTCCGTATGAAACTTGGGTCTTGACACACCCCGCCACGGAGTCATGCGACAGCCTCTATAGCGACACTACTGCTCTGCATCGACGGACTCGAGTCGCACCACACCCGTTCCGCCCCAGGAGCCACGGTGCGTCTCGGTATATGAGACAAAGTGGGGCTCGCCGCGTCAACGCGAAGACCTGGTATCGCACTGGGGCGCCCAGCGCTTCACGTTCTCGGATCAACCCCAGCCAAGCCCACGCTGCGCTTCCCACGCACCCTTGCCACGGGGCACAGCCCAGCCTGGCCGCGCCTCACCGCCCAGCGCCGCCTCGCATCAGCGCACGTTGAGGTACACGACGCTGCCGAGCCCCACGACCAGGCAGTAGATCGCGAACGGGTAGAGCGTGCGGGTCTGGAAGTACCGCACGAGGAAACGCACCGCCAGGTAGGCGCCGATCCCGGACAGCAGGCTGCCGACCAGGATCTGGCCGCGGATCCCGTTCCCGAGCGACCCCAACAGGTCGGGGATCTTGAGCGCGCCGGCGGCCAGGATGACGGGCGTGGACAGCAGGAACGAGAATCGCGCCGCGTCCTCGCGGGACAGGCCGCGGAACATGCCGGTCACCATCGCGGTGCCGTCGCGGCTGATGCCGGCGAACAGCGCGAGGATCTGCGTGGAGCCGATGAGCAGGGACTCGCGGAACCCCGCCTTGGACAGACGCACGTCCGAGCGGACCGCGTTGGAGAACTCCTGCTGCCGCACCGCCTGGTGACCGCCCGCGTGCCGGCCGGGCATCCGCTGGCCGGCCGGCACCGTGGCGTATTCCCGCTCGGCGGCGGCCGCCTGGCCGAGTTCCCGCTCGGCGGTGACCTGCTCGTCGGCCAGCTTGGATGACCGCGGCCGCCAGCGCTCCCCGGCGTAGAGGACCACCCCGTTGGCGATCAGGAAGTACGCGGCGATGATCGCCTTGCCGAAGATCACCCGGAACGTGTGCTCGGCCAGCAGGCCGACGATGCCCACCGGGATCGTGGCGATGATGATCATCCAGGCCAGCCGCTGATCCGGCGTCGTCACCGCTCGGTCGCGCAGCGAGGTGAAGAACCCGCCGATGATCCGGATCCAGTCGCGCCAGAAGTAGACGAGCAGCGCGAGCGCGGTGGCGACGTGCAGCCCCACGATGAAGGCGAGGTAGGGGGACTCGGCCTTGGACACGTTCAGGTCCCGCGCCCACGAGCCGCCGACCAGCGCCGGTATCAGGACGTTGTGACCGAGGCTGGAGACGGGGAACAACTCGGTGATTCCCTGAACGGCTCCGACGACGATGGCCTCGGCAAAGGTCAGGTGCGACACGTGGTCCCCTCAGCGCGGTAGGGCAGCGGCGGCGGCCACGGTGGGTGCCGGGACCCAGCCCCCCCGATGCGCAGGGCCGCAGGCGTTCCGGTGACACAGGGCCATGCACATTATCGCAGTGACCCCGGCCTGACGTGCAGGCTTGGTCAATTCGTGCCGTTCGCGGGCGGCTCCGTCAACCCCCGCGGCATCGCGGCGCAGCCGTTCGGGAAATTACTTCTTGCCAGGGACCGCGGGGGTGTCGTGCGGCTGCCTCCGGCCGATCTTCGAGCCGAGCCAGACCAGCGGGTCGTACTTGCGCCCGACCACGCGCTCCTTCATCGGGATCAGCGCGTTGTCGGTGATCTTGATGTTCTCGGGGCACACCTCGGTGCAGCACTTGGTGATGTTGCAGTAGCCGAGCCCGAAGTCGTCCTGCGCGATCTCCCGCCGGTCGGCGGTGTCCGCCGGGTGCATCTCGAGCTCCGCGACGCGCATCAGGAAACGCGGCCCGGCGAACGCGCCCTCGTTCTCGGCGTGGTCGCGGATGACGTGGCAGGTGTTCTGGCACAGGAAGCACTCGATGCACTTCCGGAATTCCTGCGACCGGTTGACGTCCTCCTGCTGCATCCGGAATTCGCCGGGCTTGACGGCCGGGTCCGGCGTGAACGATGGGATTTCCCGCGCTTTCACGTAATTGAACGACACGTCGGTGACCAGATCCCGGATAACGGGGAAGGTGCGCATCGGCGTTATCGACAGGATTTCATTTTCCCCGAACGTAGACATCCTGGTCATACAGGCAAGCCGAGGCCGTCCGTTGATTTCCATCGAGCAGGAGCCGCACTTGCCGGCCTTGCAGTTCCACCGGATGGCCAGGTCGCCGGCCTGGGTGGCCTGCAGCCGGTGCAACACGTCCAGCACGACCTCGCCGTCGTTGACCTCGACCTTGTAGTCGGTCAGTTCGCCGCGGCCGGCGTCGCCGCGCCAGATCTGGAGCTGAGCCTGGTAAGCCATCAGCGCGTCTCCTCAGACGTGACGGGCTCGGCGGCCGGCGCGGGAAGCTCGTCCTCGGTCAGGTACTTCTTCAGTTCGTCGCGGTCGAACAGGGCGAGCAGGTCGGGCCGCATCGGCGGGTTCGGCTGCCTGGTGAGCTGGACCCGGTCACCGTCCAGCGTGCAGATCAGGTTGACCTTGCGCCACTCCGGTGACATGGCGGGGAAATCGTCGCGGGTGTGGCCGCCGCGGCTCTCCTGCCGCTCTAGCGCGGCCTGCGCCACGCACTCAGCGATCAGCATAATGTTGCGCAGATCCAGGGCCAGGTGCCAGCCGGGGTTGTACGCGCTGCCGCCGGCCGCCCGGACCTGGACCGCGCGCTCGCGCAGCTTGTCCAGCTCGGCGATCGCGGTCTTGATCTCGTCCTCGCGCCGGATGATCCCGACCATGTCGCTCATCGTCTGCTGGACTTCGGCGTGCACGGCGTACGGGTTCTCGCCGTCGGCCCGGTCCAGCGGCGCCAGCGCCTCCGCGTGCGCCGCGCTCACCTCGCCCTCATCCGTGGCTGGCCGGGCGTCCAGGCCGTCCAGGTACAGCGCCGCGCCCATGCCCGCCCGGCGGCCGAAGACCAGTAGGTCGGACAGCGAGTTGCCGCCCAGCCGGTTGGAGCCGTGCATGCCGCCGGACACCTCGCCGGCCGCGAACAGGCCGGGCATGACGGACTCGGCGGTGTCCGGGTCCACCTCGACGCCGCCCATGACGTAGTGCTGGGCCGGGCCGACTTCCATCGGCTCCTTGGTGATGTCCACGTCGGCCAGCTCCTTGAACTGGTGGTACATGGACGGCAGCTTGCGCAGGATCTCCTCGGCCGGCCGCCGGGACGCGATGTCCAGGAACACCCCGCCGTGCGGCGAGCCGCGGCCGGCCTTCACCTCGGCGTTGATCGACCGGGCCACCTCGTCGCGGGGCAGCAGCTCCGGCGGCCGGCGATTGTGGTCCGGGTCGGCGTACCAGCGGTCTGCCTCCTCCTCGGTCTCCGCGTACTGGGCGCGGAACACGTCCGGCACGTAGTTGAACATGAACCGCTTGCCTTCGGAGTTGCGCAGCACGCCGCCGTCGCCGCGCACCGACTCGGTGACCAGCAGCCCGGCCACCGACAGCGGCCAGACCATGTGCGTGGGGTGGAACTGGACGAACTCCATGTTCAGCAGGGTCGCGCCGGCCAGCAGAGCGAGCGCGTGACCGTCGCCGGTGTACTCCCAGGAGTTCGAGCTGATCTTGAACATCTTCCCGATGCCACCGGTGGCCAGGATCACCGCGGGGGCCTCGAACAGGACGAACTGCCCGCTCTCCCGGATGTAGCCGAACGCCCCGGCGATCCGCGAGCCGGTCGGATCCTTGATCAGCCGGGTGATCGTGGTCTCGGCGAAGACCTTGATCATGGCCTCGGGGTCGCCGTGCTCCCTGGCGTCCTGCTGCTGCAGGGCGACCACCCGCTGCTGCAGGGTGCGGATCATCTCCAGCCCGGTGCGGTCGCCGACGTGCGCCAGCCGGGGGTATTCGTGGCCGCCGAAGTTCCGCTGGCTGATCTTGCCGTCCGGGGTCCGGTCGAACAGCGCGCCCCAGGCCTCGAGCTCCCAGACCCGGTCCGGTGACTCCTTGGCGTGCAGCTCGGCCATCCGCCAGTTGTTCAGGAACTTGCCGCCGCGCATCGTGTCGCGGAAGTGCACCTGCCAGTTGTCGCGGGGATTGACATTGCCCATCGCCGCCGCCGCGCCGCCCTCGGCCATGACCGTGTGCGCCTTGCCGAACAGCGACTTGGAGATGACCGCCGTCTTCTTGCCCGCCGCCCTGGCCTCGATCGCGGCGCGCAGCCCGGAGCCGCCCGCCCCGATCACCACGACGTCGTAGGGGAGCCGCTGGATGTCGTCCGTCATGCCGTGCCTGCCCTAGTTAAAAATCCGGGGATCGCTGAAGACGCCGGCGGACACCAGCCAGATGTAGAGGTCCGCCAGCATCAGCGTGCCGAGCGAGATCCACGCGAACTGCATGTGCCGCGCGTTCAGCCTCGAGATCTGCGTCCAGATCCAGTATCGGACCGGATGCGAGGAAAAGTGCTTGAGCCGGCCGCCGGTGATGTGCCGGCACGAGTGGCAGGACAGCGTGTACGCCCAGATAAAGACGACGTTCACGAGCAGGATCAGCGTGCCGAGGCCGAGCCCGAAGTCCCCGTTGGGACCGCGGAACGCCTGCGCCACGTCGTAGGTCAGCAGTATCGCGATCGGGACCGCCAGGTAGAAGAAGTAGCGGTGCAGGTTCTGCAGGATCAGCGGGAACCTGGTCTCGCCGGTGTAGCGGGCGTGCGGCTCGCGCACCGCGCAGGCGGCGGGCGCCCGCCAGAACGCCCGGTAGTACGCCCGCCGGTAGTAGTAGCAGCTGAGCCGGAAGCCGAGCACGAACGGCAGCGACACCAGCGCGTACGGGATGATCGGCGGCACCGCGGGGAACCACTGCCCAAGGGTGCTCGACCCGGGCGCGCACTCGCCGCTGATGCACGGCGAGTAGAACGGCGTCAGGTAGTGGTCCCTGGGCACCCAGTACCAGTGCCCGATGAACACGTGGACGGTCGCGTACGTCACCCAGATGGTCAGCGCGGCCGCCACGATGGCCGGCGAGCGCCACCACGGGTCCTTGCGCAGCGTCCGGTCGGCGATCTGTGCCCGTGTCCTCGAAGACGTAACCGTTGCCTGCGTCATTGCTCGACGTCCTTGTGCTGTGGCGGGTCCGCTGCCTGCCGCTTTCTTGGGCTGCGGACAACCTATTCCAGTCCACATCAGGACGCGTGGTGGGGGGACCATTCCGGGGTGTGAGACTGGCTACACTTCGCGCCCATGACCCTTCGGGCCCGCCAGGCGGGCCGGCGGCTGCTGCTCGTGCACGCCCACCCCGACGACGAGTCGATCGGCACCGGCGCGACGATGGCCAGGTACGCCGCGCAGGCGGCGCACGTCACGCTCGTCACCTGCACGCTGGGCGAGCTCGGCGAGATCATCCCGGCCGGCCTCGCGCACCTGGCGGCCGACCGTGACGACCGGCTGGGCGAGTACCGGATCGGCGAGCTCGCCGCCGCGTGCGCCGCGCTAGGCGTGACCGACCACCGGTTCCTCGGCGGCCCGGGGCGGTGGCGCGACTCGGGGATGATGGGCACGCCGGGCAACGACGCGCCCGGCAGCTTCTGGCGGGCCGATCCGGGCGCGGCCGCCGCGGCGCTGATGACGGTGATCGACGAGGTCAGGCCGCAGGTGATGGTGACCTACGACGCAAACGGCGGCTACGGCCACCCGGACCACATCCAGGCGCACCGCGTGGCCCGGCGGGCGTTCCGGCTCGCCGCGGCCGGCCCGCACCCGGTGGCCCGGCTCTACGCCGTGGCACCGCCGGACGCGACGCAGATCTCCGCTGAGATCGACGGCACCGCGTACCTGCCGGCCAAGCGGGCCGCGATGCGCGCGCACGCGACGCAGATCACGGTGCTCGACGACGAGTCGTTCGCGCTGTCCGACGGCGTGCGCCGGCCGCTGCCCGGCCGCGAGTACTACGCCCTGCTGAACCACGCGGACGGCACCGGCGGCGGCGCGGACGGGGGGGACGGCGGCGAGCGCGCGACCCGCCGCGAGCAGGATCTCTTCGCCGGGATCGGCTAGCCGACGCGGAGAGATACCCTGCTCCTCGTGGGGATCACGCAGCTGCCGCCACCCGCCGCGCAGCGTTCGGCCGGCCACGCGCAGGCCTTCATCAGCGGCGGCGCGTACGCGCTGCTGTTCCTGGCCGGTCTCGCCGAGGGCGTGCTCGGCTCCTTCCAGTACAGCCGGGCGGTCATCGGCCACGTACCGCTGGCCGCGCTCGGCTTCGTCGTCGCGATCTTCGCGAGCTGCGGGCTCGGCGGACGGGCGATGCGGGGGCTGCCGGGCGCGCTGTTCCCGGCGCTCGGCTGGTTCCTCGCCTCGTTCGGCCTAGCCATGCCAGTCAGCGGCGGCAGCGTGATCATCGCGAACAGCGGCGCGGGGCAGTGGTACCTGTACGGGGGAGCGACGGCAGCGCTGTTGGGCCTGGGCACCGCGTTCATCGGCTCGGTCCGGCTGCCGCCGCGCTCCGCGGTGCGCGGCAGGAACGGTTCCCGGGCATGACGGCCTGGACCAGGGCCCGCGCATGACCGGAGTCGATCCGGCCGCGTTCCGGCTCGCCGCGGGACGCTTCCCCACCGGCATTCTGGTGGTCTCCACCAGCCTCGCGGGCGTCCCGCACATCATGACCGTCAGCGCGTTCACCTCGGTGTCGCTGGACCCGGTGCTCGTGCTGTTCTGCGCGGAGAAGATCGCCCGCTTCCACGACGCGGTGCTCGAGGCCGGCACCTGGGCGGTCAGCGTGCTCGACGAGGACTCGGAGAAGATCTCGCGCTGGCTCGCGACCCGCGGCCGGCCGCTGGAGGGCCAGCTGGACGGGATCGCCCATCGCCCGGGCCCGCTGACCGGCGCGCCCATCCTGGACGGCGCGCTGTCCGCGCTGGAGTGCCGGACCACCGCCGTGCACGACGGCGGCGATCACAGCATCGTCGTCGGCGAGGTCATCGGCGTCGCCCCGCCGCGGCCGGGCGGCCGGCCGCTGGTGTACTACGCCGGCCGTTACCGCCGCGTCGATGACGACGACTAGGCAGCGCCGGCGGATGCGGCCTACCGGGTGATTTCCTCCATCCGGTCCAGCGCCCAGTCCAGGTCGTCCTCGGTGATGACCAGCGGTGGCGCCAGCCGGATCGTGGTGCCGTGCGTGTCCTTGGCCAGCACGCCGAGCGCGGCCAGCCGCTCGCACGCCTCTCGGCCGGACAGCGACGCGAACTCCACGCCCGCCCACAGGCCGCGCCCGCGGACCTGGCGCACCGCGCGGCGCGGCAGCGCGGCCAGCCGGTCGTGCAGGTGCGCGCCCAGCTTGGCCGACCGCTCCTGGTACTCCCCGGTGGACAGCATCGCGATCACCTCGCGGCCCACCGCGCAGGCCAGCGGGTTGCCGCCGAACGTGGACCCGTGCTGGCCCGGCTTGAACACGCCGAGCACGTCGGAGCGCGAAACCACCGCGGACACCGGGACGATGCCGCCGCCGAGCGCCTTGCCGAGGATGTACATGTCCGGCACCACGCCCTCGTGGTCGCACGCGAACGTCTCGCCGGTCCGCCCCAGCCCGGACTGGATCTCGTCGGCCATCATCAGCGCGCCGTGGCTGGAGCAGAGCTCGCGCACCCCGATCAGGAAGCCCGGCGGCGGCACCAGCACCCCCGCCTCGCCCTGGATCGGCTCGACCAGCACGCCCACCACGCGGTCGTCGAACGCCGCCGCCAGCGCGGACAGGTCGCCGTACGGGACCAGCCGGAACCCGGGCGTGTAGGGCCCGAACGAGCCGCGCGCGTCCTCGTCGGTGGAGAAGCTGATGATCGTCGTCGTGCGGCCGTGGAAGTTGCCCTCGAACGCGATGATCACGGCCTCGTCCGCCGGGACGCCCTTGACCTCGTACCCCCACTTGCGCGCGGTCTTGATCGCGGTCTCCACGGCCTCGGCGCCGGTGTTCATCGGCAGGACCATGTCCAGGCCGGCCAGCTCCGCGAGTTCGGCGCAGAACGGCCCGAACTGGTCGTGGTCGAAGGCGCGGCTGACCAGCGTGACCCGCTCCAGCTGGGCGCGGGCCGCGGCCACCAGCCGCGGATGGCGGTGGCCGAAGTTGATCGCCGAGTACGCGGCCAGCATGTCCACGTACCGCCGCCCGTCCACGTCGGTCACCCAGGCGCCGTCCGCCTCGGAGATCACCACCGGGAGCGGGTTGTAGTTGTGCGCGCTGTGCGCCAGCGTCTGCGCCCGCAGCTCGCCTGACGTGGCTGCCCCGCGCGACGCGCGCGTCGCTGTCGGCGGGTTGTCCCACTGGCTCATCGCCGTTTTCCCTTCGCTACCTGAGCTCGAGAGTGCAGCACTTCGGGCCGCCCCCCGCCTTGCTGAACTCGGACAGGTCCACCGGCACGGGCTCGAACCCCCTGGCCGCGACCTGCGCCGCGAGCCCGCGCGCCTGGGCCGGCAGCACCACGTGCCTGCCGTCGCTGATCGCGTTCAGCCCGAGCACCTCGGCGTCCTCGTCCTTCGCCTCGATCAGCCCGGCGAACTGCGAGGCCAGCGCGGCCCGCCCGGCGTCGTCGAACGCGGCTGGATAGTACATGGCCGTGTCGGCGTCCAGCACGCACAACGCGGTGTCCAGGTGGTAGTAGCGCGGATCGACCAGCCGCAGGCTGAGCACCGGCAGCCCGAACAGATCCTCGACCTCGTCCCGGGCGGACTGCTCGGTGCGGAAGCCGTACCCGGCCAGCACCACCCGGCCCGCGTACGCCAGGTCGCCCTCCCCCTCGTTGACGCTCAGCGGGACGCGCACGGTGCGGTAGCCGTTGCGCCGGAACCAGTCCAGGTACGCGGTCGCCTCCGCGGCGCGCTCGGCGTGCAGGAACCGGGAGCCGAGCACCCGGCCGCCGATCACGGTGGCGCCGTTCGCCGCGAACACCATGTCCGGCAGGCCGGGGACCGGGTCGATCACGCGCACCCGGTGACCGAGCCGCACGAACGTCCGGCGCAGCTCTTCCCACTGCGTCATCGCGCGCGCCGCGTCCACCGGCTGGTCCGGGCGCATCCACGGGTTGATGGCGTAGCTCACGGCAAAGTGGCGCGGCGGGCACATCAGGTAGGTCCTGGCGCCACTGGCCTGCGCGAACGCGTCAGAAGTCGGCACGCTCACCGGGTCCTTTCCTGGCCGTGGTGTTGCTGCGTCTCAGCGGACCCAGCCTAGGGGGCGCGGCGGAGCAATGAGCGTCAGCTGAGCTTGCGTCACCCCGGAGATTCGTTGCGTATTTCTCCAAACGATACGCGGATCACTGCGTGATATCGCCGTATCATGCACGTTCTGAACCCTGATCGCGCAGTCCGGCGTGCCCAGCCCGGCGGCCGCCCGGCGCCCGCTACGGCTTGCCCACGTCGCGGGCGAGATCGAGCCCGAGCAGCTGGTCCAGGTACGCGAACGCCTCGAACCGCGCGCCCGGCGGCACGGACTCGTCCCGCTCGAGCGCGCGCAGCGCCGCCAGCGCGGCGGGGGTGTCCAGGTCGTCCTCGAACGCGGCGACGACGGCGGCGACGTGGTCGCGGGGCATCACGCCGCTCGGTGAGCGCGCCCAGTCGGCCACCCGCTCCCGCCACCGGCGGAGCGTCTTGTCTGCCGTCTCGAGCGCGTCCCAGCCGAGGTCCAGCCGCTGCCGGTAGCGGTGCTCGAGGAACGCGACCCGCAGCGCCAGCGGATCCAGCCCGCGGGCGGCCAGGTCCGCCAGCACAACGTTCCCCGCCGGCGCGGCCATCGCGCGCCCCTCGAACAGCACGCGCTCGGCGTGCACCCACCGGCGGACCACCTCGTGCCCGGTGAGCGCGTCCGACTGGGCCCGCACGTTCTCGTGATGCGGGAACCGCAGGTCGATGCCGCCGATGTGCACGTCGATGCGGTCGCCCAGGTGATGCAGCGACAGCGCCGAGCACGCGGCGTGCCAGCCCGGGAAGCCGTCCCCCCACGGCGACGGCCAGCTGAATCCGTCGCGCCCGGCGCCGCCGTTCCACAGCGCCCAGTCGGCGTGGGGCCCCGGCCCGGACAGCTCGCCGTAGCCGGGGAACGACCGCGCGTCGAAGAACACCGAGCCGCCGGCGGCGGGATATGCGTGCCCGGACCCGATCAGCGCGGCGATCACGTCGATGATGAGGCCGATCGACACCGAGGCCCGGGGCGAGTGCTCGGCCGGCCGGACGTTCAGCGCCGCCAGGTCGGCGCGGAACGCGTCCCCGTGCTGCCGGGCGGCCTGCGCCGCGCCGATGTCGGCGATGTCCCGGCAGACGGTCACCATCGCGCCGCCGCGCTCGGCCGCGCGCCGGATCAGGTCGGACAGCAGGTACGGGCGCAGGTCCCCGACGTGCGCGCGCCGGTCCACGGCCGGCCCGCAGGTGTACATCCGCAGCTCCCCGCGGCGCCCGCTGCCGACCGCCGCCACCTGCCGGGTCCGCGTGTCATAAACCTTCAGCACCCCGCCACCCTACGAGCCGCTGGCTTAGCGTTGGACTCGTGCACCGGCAGAACGACGCGCAGACCGCGCCCGGCGAGGTGCGGATCCGCGGGTCACGACTGGTGCTGCGCGCGCTGGCGCCCGCCGAGATCGACGAGGAGTGGCAGGCGATGGTCACCGCCGGCCCCACGGAGGTCACCGCCCTGCCGGACGAGGCCGGCTTCAGGGCCCGGCTGGCAAAGTCCGGGCGGCTGGCCGCCGGCTGGCTCGATCTGGCCATCGACCTCGACGGGGTGGCGATCGGGCGCATCCAGACCTTCGTGCCGCCGGGCCGCCCGCTGCCCGCGGGCACCTTCGAGATCGGGATCGGCCTGCGCGAGCACGTCCGCGGCCGGGGCTACGGCCGGGAGGCGCTCGACCTGCTCACCGGCTGGCTGTTCGAGCACGCGGCGGCCGAAGCGGTCCAGGGTTCAACCGACGCCGTCAACGCGGCGATGCGCGCGGTCTTCCGGCGCGCCGGGTGGACCCGGGCCGGTTCGCGGACCGAATTCGGCCGCGACTGGGTCACCTATCGCATTACCCGGCGGCAGTGGCGAGCCCGATGACGCCACGACCTCCCGGCCACCCGCACCGCCTC
>Ga0070698_100008461_pt1 | contig 11116 bp, 8 predicted proteins | sample KBSK1502metaG_FD_65477 | JGI IMG/M metagenome (GOLD analysis project Ga0070698, IMG submission 65477) | Corn, switchgrass and miscanthus rhizosphere microbial communities from Kellogg Biological Station, Michigan, USA - KBS K1-50-2 metaG | ecosystem: Host-associated > Plants > Roots >...
CGGCGAGCAGGCGCTCGAGATCGCCGAGACCCTGGTCCGCTCCAACGCGGTCGACGCCATCGTGATCGACTCGGTCGCCGCGCTGGTGCCGCGGGCCGAGCTCGACGGCGACATGGGCGACTCCCTGCCGGGCCTCCAGGCCCGCCTGATGTCGCAGGCACTGCGGAAGCTGACGGCGGCCATCGCCCGCTCGGGTGGCTCGGTCATCTTCATCAACCAGATCCGCGAGAAGATCGGGGTCATGTTCGGCTCCCCGGAGACCACCACCGGGGGCCGGGCGCTCAAGTTCTACGCCTCGATTCGCCTGGACATCCGCCGGCAGGACACCATCAAGAACGGCACCGAGGCGGTCGGGGTCCGGACCAAGGTCAAAGTGGTGAAGAACAAGCTTTCTCCGCCCTTCCGGGAGGCCGAGTTCGACGTCATCTACGGGGAGGGGGTCTCCAAGGAGGGGTCGGTCCTGGACCTGGCCGCGGAGCACAATGTTGTCGAAAAATCCGGCACTTGGTACACCTATAAGAGTGAGCGGATCGGGCAGGGTCGCGAGAACGCCAAGCGGTATCTGAAGGACAATCCCAAGGTCTTGGTCGACCTCGAGGCCAGAGTCCGCGACGCCCTGGGCCTCCGGCCGATAGGAGGGACGGCGCCGGCGCCGGCCCCCGAGAAGGCGACCAAGTAGGAGCGAGGGCACGATGGAACTCCAGCAGCTCTTGTCGGAGACCGCGCAGCGAAAGGCCTCGGACCTGCACTTGAAGTCGGGCTCGAAGCCGATCCTCCGGATCCACGGCCACCTCGAGGTGCAGGACGACCTCCCGATGGTGACCCGCGAGTTCATCGACAAGATGGCCGAGGGCCTCCTCGGCGAGCGGCGTCTCAACATGCTGATGGAGGGCCGCGAGATGGACCTGGGCTACATGCTGCCCGGGATCGGCCGCTTCCGCTGCAACCTCTTCCTCGCGATGGGGGAGGTGCGGGGGGTGTTCCGGCACGTGCCGGAGCGCATCCCCGCCTTCCAGGAGCTGCACCTGCCCAAGGTCCTCGAGCGGCTCTCCATGGAGCGGCGCGGGATGATCCTGGTCACCGGGATCACCGGCTCCGGCAAGTCGACGAGCCTCGCGTCGATGATCGATTTCATGAACCGCAGCCGCAACGACCACATCGTGACCATCGAGGACCCGATCGAGTTCGTGCACCAGGACAAGAAGTGCGTGATGAGCCAGCGCGAGATCGGCCACGACTCGGTGAACTTCGCTCAGGCCCTGCGGGCCGCGCTGCGTGAGGATCCCGACATCATGCTGGTCGGTGAGCTGCGCGACGTGGAGACCATGGAAGTGGGCCTGCACGCCGCGGAGACCGGTCACCTCGTGCTCTCGACGCTCCACACCCTGAACGCGGCGGAGACCATCAACCGCATGATCTCGATGTTCCCGCCCCACCAGGAGGACCAGATCCGGGGTCAGCTCTCCTCGGTCGTCCAGGGCATCGTCTCGCAGCGCCTGGTGGTGCGCGCCGACGGGCGCGGTCGCGTGCCCGCGGTCGAGGTCATGATCGCGACCGGCCTCATCCGGGACTGCATCCGCGAGGCGGAGAAGACCCCGCAGATCCCGAGCGTGATCGCGGCGGGCACCGCGCAGTACGGCATGCAGACCTTCGACCAGTCGCTGCTGCAGCTCTACCGCGAGGAGCTGGTCACGTACGAAACCGCGCGGGACGCGGCGACCAACCCGGACGACTTCGATCTCAAGGTGAAGGGCATCTTCTCCACCGGCGAGATGACGTGGGAGCATCCGGGCGGGAGCAACACCGCGTCGACCCACACCCCTCCGGCCCAGCCGGCCAGCCTCGGCGGGGCCGCCGCGCCCGCCGCGCCGGCGGCGCGGAGCCCCTTCGGCAAGCGGGCGTAGGACGCGGTGCCGGGGCGCCGCACCCGCCGTCCCGGGGAGCCGCGCCCGCAGCCAACGCTCGACGAGAAGGCCGCCAGACTGGCGGCCTTCGATCTGCTCGCCCGCAAGTCCTGGAGCGGACGGGAGCTGACCCGCCGCCTCCGCCGCCGCGGCGCGCCCCCCGACGTGGCCCAGGCCGTCGTGGCCGATCTCACCACCCGCGGTTACGTCGACGACCAGGCCTTCGCGCGCTGGTGGGCCGAAGCGAGGGCCCGCGGGCGACGCATCGGCAGCCGCCGGCTCCGCCAGGAGCTCTCCGCCAAGGGGATCCCGCGCGAGATGGCGGACGCGGCGATCGCGGCCGCCTTCGAGGAGGTCGGCGAGTCCGACCGGGCCCTGGAGGCGGCGCGCCGGCGCCTGCCCGGGCTCTTGCGCGGCTCGAGGGCCCGCGCGGCCCCGCGCCTCGCCGACTACCTGCTCCGGCGCGGCTATCCGGCGTCGGCGGTGCGCCAGGCGGTGCGCACGCTGCTGGCCGAGCAGGCCGGCGACCTCCCGGCCGCCGAGGAGGACGACGGCAGCGTATAATATCGCTCCTATGACCGGGAGCGAGATCCGCACACGATTCCTCGAATATTTCCGCCGCCGCGGGCACACCGTGGTGCGCTCGTCCCCCCTCGTCCCGGCCCAGGACCCCACCCTCCTGTTCACCAACGCGGGCATGGTGCAGTTCAAGTCGGTCTTTCTGGGCGACGAGCGGCGGGAGTACGTCCGGGCCACCACCGCCCAGAAGTGCGTCCGGGCGGGGGGCAAGCACAACGACCTCGAGAACGTGGGCCGGACCGCCCGCCACCACACGTTCTTCGAGATGCTGGGCAACTTCTCGTTCGGCGACTACTTCAAGGAAGACGCGATCCGCTTCTGCTGGGAGCTGCTCACCGAGGAGTTCGGGCTGCCCAAGGACCGGCTGAAGGCCACCGTCTTCACCGACGACGACGCCGCGTTCGCGCTCTGGAAGTCGGTCGCCGGCCTCGGCGAGGACCGCATCCTGCGCCTCGGCGAGAAGGACAACTTCTGGGCCATGGGCGACACCGGCCCGTGCGGGCCCTGCTCGGAGGTCCACTTCCACCAGGGCGATCACCTGCCGTGCGCGGAGGAGCAGGCCGGGCGGGCGTGCCTTGGCCCGGCGTGCGACTGCGACCGCTGGCTCGAGATCTGGAACCTGGTGTTCATGCAGTTCAACCGCGACGCGAGCGGGAAGATGACCCCGCTGCCCAAGCCCTCGATCGACACCGGCATGGGCCTCGAGCGGGTGGCCGCGGTGCTGCAGGGCAAGCAGTCGAACTACGACACCGACCTGTTTCGGCCGCTGATCACGCGGGTGGAGGCGCTCTGCGGCAAGGCCTACGGCCGCGACGAGGCCTCCGACGTCTCGATGCGGGTCATCGCCGACCACGCGCGCACCGCCGCGTTCCTCATCACCGACGGGGTGACGCCGTCCAACGAGTGGCGCGGCTACGTGCTGCGGCGGATCATGCGGCGGGCCATGCGCCACGGCCGGATGCTCGGGCTCGAGGCGCCCTTCCTGTGGGACGTGACCGGCACCGTGGTGGCGGTGATGGGCGACGCCTACCCGGAGATCCGCGACGCGCAGGCGCGGGTGGCCGAGACGGTGCGCCAGGAAGAGGAGCGCTTCGCGGAGACGCTCGACCTCGGCACCGCCAAGATCCGCGAGTACGTGGAGGCCCATCGGGGCGACGCGACCCGGGTGGTGGACGGCCGCTTCCTGTTCACCCTCTACGACACCCACGGCTTCCCGTTCGACCTGGCCCAGGAGGTCCTGGAGGACGCGGGCTTCACCGTGAACGAGGCGACCCAGCGGACGTTCGACGCCGAGATGGAGGCGCAGCGCGAGCGCGCCCGCGCGGGGGCCTCGTTCGGCGCCGGCGACGCCGGCGATCCGACGGTGGCGATCTACCAGCAGCTCTCCCGCGAGCTCGCCAAGCCCCAGTTCCTCGGCTACGGCTCGCTCGCCGCGCCGGCGCGCGTCCTCGCCATGGTCCGCGACGGGCAGCGTCGGCGGGAGGCGCGACAGGGCGAGACCGTCGAGATCATCCTCGACCGCACGCCCGCCTACGCGGAGTCGGGTGGCCAGCAGGGCGACACCGGCCTGATCACGGGGCGCGAGGGGCAGGGTGCCATCGATGACACCTACTATCGCGGCGGTCAGCTCATCGTGCACCGGGTGGCGGTCACCCAGGGGCACCTCCGGGAAGGGGAGGAGGTGGCGGTGAGCGTGGAGTCGCAGCGGCGGCAGGGGCTGCGCCAGCACCACACCGGCACCCACCTGCTGCACGCGGCCCTCCGCAAGGTGCTCGGCACGCACGTCGCCCAGGCCGGCTCGCTGGTGGCGCCCGACCACCTGCGCTTCGACTTCTCCCACGGCGCCTCGGTCAAGGACCGCGAGGTGGAGGACGTCGAGGGCCTGGTCAACGAGCAGGTGCAGGCCAACATCGTGGTGAGCCCGGCCGAGATGGACCTGCAGGAGGCGCTCAAGAGCGGGGCGATGGCCCTCTTCGGCGAGAAGTACGGCGACCGGGTGCGGGTCATCCGCATCGGCGACTTCTCGACCGAGCTCTGCGGCGGCACCCACCTCGACGCCACCGGACAGATCGGCCTCTTCAAGGTCACCGACGAGGGCGCGGTGGCTTCCGGGGTGCGTCGCATCGAGGCGGTCACCGGCACGCCCGCGCTCGCCCACGTGGGCCGCGAGGAGGCGGCGCTCCGCGAGTCGGCGGGCCTGCTCAAGATCTCGCCGCTCGAGCTGCCGCGCCGCCTCGCCGCGCTGCTCGAGGACCAGAAGCGCCTCGAGAAGCAGCTGGCCCAGCTCGAGTCGAAGCTCGCCCGCAGCCAGGCGCAGGACCTGGTGGCCTCCGCGCGCCAGGTCGCGGGGGTGCCGGTGCTGGCCGCGCGCCTCGACGGGCTCGACCCCGACGGGCTGCGCTCGGTGATGGACACCCTGCGGGACCGGCTGCCGTCGGGGGTGATCGTGCTCGGCAGCGCCGTCGACGGCAAGGTGAGCCTCGTCGCGGCGGTGTCGAAGGACCTCATGAAGCGCTTCCCGGCCGGGCGGCTCGTGCAGGAGGTCGCCAAGGTGGTGGGCGGCGGCGGCGGCGGGCGCCCGGATCTGGCCCAGGCCGGCGGCAAGGACCCATCCAAGCTCGACGACGCCCTGGCCACGGTGGCCGGCTGGGTGGAGCGGGCGGCCCAGGCCTGAGAGCCGGGGCGCGGCGTGCCCTCGGGCGCGCGCCACCAGGGAGATCGAGGCATGGCCGAGCACCGCGACCCGACCGCGCGCCGCGTGGTCCGCACGATGTGCCCGATGAACTGCCATCCCACTCTCTGCGGCATGCTCGTCACTGTCGAGGACGGGCGCCTGGTGGAGGTCGCGGGCGATCCCGACAACCCGGACAGCCGCGGATTCCTGTGCGTGCGGGGACGGGCCTCGCGCGAGATCCTGGACAACCCGAAGCGTCTGCTCCATCCGCTCATGCGCGACCGCCGGGACGCACCGCTGCGGGAAGTCGGCTGGGACGAGGCGCTCGACCGCATCGTCTCGCGCATGCGGGCGGTGGGGCGCGAGGCGGTCGGTCTCTGGTCGGGCCACGGCTTCTTCGCCACGAACTACGGCGTCCGCGTGAACTCGGAGCTGCTGCGCCGCTTCGCCAACCTCTGGGGCTGCCAGTGGTGGGCGCCCACCATGATCTGCTGGGGGCTCGGCGGCTTCGGCATCGGCCTCACCGGGCCGCTCGAGACCAACACCAAGGAGGACATGGGGGCCCACGCGAACCTGATCGTGCTGTGGGGAGCCAACCTCGCGAGCCAGCCGAACACCGCGCGGCACCTGGTGGAGGCCCGCCGCCGCGGCGCGCACGTGATCACCATCGACGTGCGGCGCACCGAGGCGGCGGCCCAGTCCGACGAGGTGCTGCTCCTGCGGCCCGGCACCGACGCGGCCCTCGCGCTCGGGATCATGCACGTGCTGATCGCGGAGGGCCTCCACGACCGCGAGTTCGTGGCGCGGCACACCGTCGGCTTCGACGCGCTCGCCGCCCACGTCGCGCCGCACACTCCCGAGTGGGCCGCCGCGGTGACCGGCGTCGAGGCGGGTGCGATCGAGGCCCTCGCCCGGCGCTACGCGGCGAGCCGGCCCGCCATGATCGTGCTCGGCGGCTCGAGCATGCACAAGGGCGCCAACGGCTGGCAGGGCGCGCGCGCGGTCGCGTGCCTGCCCGCCCTCACCGGCAACCTGGGCATCGCGGGCGGCGGCCTCGGGCCGCGGCACGGCAGCAAGGGGCACGGCCACGGCCTCGCCGACATCGCGGAGGCGGGCCGGCGGCCGCCCGGCCGGTACGTGCCGAACCAGATGCCCCGCATCACCGAGGCGCTCGAGAGCGGCCACGTGCGCGCCCTCCTCCTCTTCGGCACCGACCTGCTCTCGTCGTTCGCGGACAGCGGGCGGGTGGAGCGCGCGCTCGCGGGGACGGACCTGATCGTCACCCACGATCTCTTCCTCAACGACACCGCCCGCCGCTTCGCGGACGTGGTGCTGCCCGGCACCGCGTGGGTCGAGGAGCTGGGCTGCAAGGCCACCAATACCCACCTCTACCTGATGGAGCCCGCCCTGCCGCCGGCGGGGCAGGCGCGCAACGGTCCGCGCGTGCTGCGCGACCTCGCGCGGCGGCTCGAGATCGCCGACTTCTTTCCGTGGGCGAGCGAGGCGGGGCCCATCGACGCCATCCTCGATCATGCCGCCACCGGCCATGCCACCGTGGCCGCGCTGCGCGCGGAGGGCGGCATGCGCGCGCTCCGGGTCTCGCACGTCGGCCATCCGGACCTCGTCTTTCCCACCCCGTCAGGGAAGGTCGAGCTCTACTCGTCGCGCGCGCGCGAGCTCGGCCTGCCCCCACTGCCGGTGTACGAGCCGCTGCCCGCGTCGTCGTATCCGCTCGTGCTGCGCCAGGGCCGGACCCTCGCGCACTTCCACGGCTTCTACGACCACGGGCAGGCGCTGCCCTCGCTGGCCGCCCTCGAGCCGGAGCCGGTGCTGTGGATCTCGCCCGCCGACGCGCGGGCGCGCGGGGTCGGGGAGGGCGCGCGCATCCGCGTGTTCAACCAGCGCGGGGAGATGGCGGCGCGCGCGCGCGTCACCGACCGGGTGCCCGCGCACACCGTGTGGATGCGCGACGGCTGGGACGGCCTCAACCGGCTCACCGCCGGCGAGGCGTGCCTGCCCGACGGCGCGGTCGACGTGTTCGGCTTCTCGGCGGGCCAGGCCGCCTTCGACGCGGCGGTGGAGGTGGCGCCTGCCTGATCGGCCGCGCGCGGTGCTGCTCGACTTCGGCGGCACGCTCGACGCCGACGGGCTCACCTGGAAAGAGCGCTTCTTTCGCCTGTGGGAGGCGGAGGGCGCGGCGGGCTCGCGCGCCGCGTTCGACCCCGTGTTCTACGCGGCCGACGACGCCCTCGTCGGCGCGATCCCGCGCACCCTCTCGTTCGAGGACACGGTGCGACGCCTCAGCGCGGGCCTCGCCCGCGGTCTCGACGTGCGCGACGCGGCCGCGATCGAGCGCGTGGCCGGGCGCTTCCTCGCCGACGCGCACCGTCACCTGCGCCGCAACCAGGTGCTGCTCGAACGGCTGCGGCCGCGCTATCGCCTCGGCGTGGTGTCCAACTTCTATGGCAACCTCGATACCGTGTGCAATAATGTAGCGATTCTGCCGTTCTTTGGCGTCATCGTCGACTCCGAGCAAGTGGGATGCTCGAAGCCCGATCCGCGTATCTTCTGGACGGCGCTGGAGCGGCTCGGGGTGGCCCCCGCGGACGCCACCTTCGTGGGCGATTCGGCGGCCCGGGACATGGCGGGCGCGCGGGCGCTCGGCATGCGGCACATCTGGCTGACCGGAGAGCCCGCGCCGCCCGATGGGCCGTGTTGTCCGGGTGACGCGATGATCCGTTCGCTGGCGGACGTGGAGGCATTGCTGCTCTGATGGCGGCACCGGTCCGGGGAGGCATCATCGCGGCGGGCGCGGGGAGCCGCCTGCGCGCGGACGGCTGGCGGGTCGCCAAGCCGCTGGTGGAGGTCGCGGGGCTGCCGCTCATCGGTGCGGTTCTGCGCAATTTCACGACAGCCGGGATCACCGCGATCACGATCATCGTGAACGAGGAGGAGCTCGACTGCATCCAATGGGTGCGAGCTCGGCGCCCAGACCTCGACGTCGAGTTCATCGTGAAGACCACCGCCTCCTCGCTGGAGAGCTTCCGCGAGGTGACCGCGCGGGGGCCCGAGGGGCCGATGCTCGTGTCCACGGTGGACGCGTGGTGCGCGCCGGAGGACTTCGCGGGGTTCGCCCGGCAGGCCGCCGCGCGGCCCGGCGAGGCCACCGTGCTCGCGGTGACGCCGCTGGTCGACGACGAGAAGCCGCTGTGGGTGACGCTCGGCGCGGACGGGCGGGTGGACGCGATCGGCGAGCCGGGCGGCGGCCTGGTCACCGCCGGGGTGTATCGTGTCTCGGCGCGGGCGCGGCGGGTCGCGGCCGCCCCGCGACTCGGGCGGCTGCGCGACTACCTCGCGTGGCTGCACGGGAGCGGCGAGCCGCTCTACGGCGAGATCATCGAGACGGTGGTGGACGTGGACCGGGGACTGGACGTGGCGACCGCGGAAGCGCTCGCGCGAGGCGAACGGCGCGCATGAGTGGGAGGAGGAGCGGGGTGAGCGAGCGGACGTACTGGGGCCTGTTTCGAGAGCGGGAGCACTCGCCCGGACGCGAGAGCGACGACGCGGAGATCCTGCGCCTGACCGGCAAGCACCTGGAGGGCCTGGGGGTGCAGGTGGAGCTGCGGGCGCCCGAGGACCTGACCGCCGGGGAGACGCCGCCCCACGGGATCTTCCTCATGTGCGAGCGCATGGAGGCGCTGCGCGTGCTGCTCGCCTGGCAGGAGCGCGGGGTCCGACAGGTCAACGCCCCGCTCGCGGTGCTCAACACCTACCGCGAGCGCATGATCGCCCAGCTCCGCGAGGCCAACGTGCCGTTCATCGAGAGCCGCGTGGTGAGCACCCAGGGCGGCGAGGCGAGTCTGCGCGCGCCGATCTGGGTGAAGCGGCCCGACGTGCACAACACCCAGGAGGGCGACGTGGTCTTCGCCCGCACGCGCGACGAGGCGGCGGCGGCCCTCGCCGCCCTCGCCGCGCGCGGCTTCGAGCGCGCGGTGCTCCAGCCCCCGGTCGAGGGCGACCTGATCAAGTTCTACGGGGTGGGCGCGGGCGGCGGCGCCGACGGCGGGCCCGGCTGGTTCCGCTGGTTCTACCATCGTGACCAGCGCGTGGCCGGCCATCCGTTCGACCCGGCCCGGCTGGCCCGCCTGGTGCGCGCGGCCGCCACCGCGCTCGGGCTCGAGGTCTACGGCGGCGACGCGATCGCCTCCGCCGACGGCGGGCTCGTCCTCCTCGACGTCAACGCGTGGCCGAGCTTCGCGCTCTACCGGGACGAGGCGGCGCCGGTGATCGCCGCGTACCTCGCCCTGCGCTTCGCCCCGCGGGCGGCGGGGGCCGGGCCGGGAGCCGGACAGTGACCGTGCCGCGCGAGCCAGGGCCCCGGTCGCGCGAGATCGTGGCCCGCGAGGCGCGCCACATCGCGCCCGGCTATCAGTCCTTCGCCCTCTACTCGGAGCTGGCCATGGCGCGTGGCAGCGGCAGCCGGCTGTGGGACGAGGACGGCAACGAGTACATCGACTTCATCGCGGGGATCGCGGTGGGCAGCATCGGCCACTGCCACCCGCACTACGTCGAGGCCCTCAAGCGCCAGGCGGAGCGCCTCACCTTCGGGAGCTTCACCACCGAGACCCGCGCGCGCTTCCTCGAGCTGATGGCGAAGGTGACGCCGGAGGGCCTCACCCGCATCCAGCTCTTCTCCGGCGGGGCGGAGGCGGTGGAGGCCGGGCTGCGCCTGGCCAAGGCCGCGACCGGGCGCCACGAGGTCGTCGGGTTCTGGGGCGGCTTTCACGGCAAGACCGGCGGGGTGCTGGGCCTGCTCGGCAGCGACTTCAAGCACCACCAGGGGCCGTTCCTGCCCGGCCAGTACTCGACGCCGTACGCCGACTGCTACCGCTGCCCGCTGCGCTTGCGCTACCCGGACTGCGGCATCGCGTGCGCGGAGTACGTGCGCGACGTCATCCGCTACCAGACCGGGGGCGAGATCGCCGCGATCATCGTGGAGCCGATCCAGGGCACCGCGGGCAACGTGATCCCGCCCGATGGGTTCCTCCGCGCCATCCAGTCGGTGGCCCGCGACCACGGGGCCCTGCTCTTCGCCGACGAGATGATCACCGGCTTCGGCCGCACCGGCGCCATGTGGGGCGCGGCCCACGAGGGCGTGGTGCCCGACATCATGACGGTGGGCAAGGGCGTGGGCGGCGGCTTTCCGCTCGCCGGCGTGGTCTCGACCGACAAGCTGACCGCGGCCAAGCCCTGGTCGAACCCGAGCTTCAGCTCGTCCAGCTACGGCGGCAACCCCCTCGCCGCCGCGGCCGGGCTCGCCGCGCTCGAGATCATCTTGAACGAGGACCTAGTCAAGAACGCGGACCGGGTCGGGGCGATCATGCTCACCGAGCTCGAGCGACTCAAGGAGAAGTACCGCACGATCGGCGAGGTGCGCGGCCGCGGCCTCCTGCTCGGGATCGAGCTGGTCGAGGACCGGGTGACCCGCAGGCCGATCGGCAAGGAGATCACGCGCGATCTCTACCAGGAGTGCCTGCGGCGCGGGCTCGTGGCGATGACCTACTCGCCCACCATCCGGATCAACCCACCGCTACTCATCACCGAGGACCTCGCGCGCGAGGGCCTGGCCATCCTGGACGAGGCGCTCGGAGTGGTGCTCTCGCGTCATGGGCGAGACTAGGCGCCGCCGCGGCGCTCTCGTCGGGCTCGGCAACGTGGCGGTGCACGGCCACCTGCCGGGCTGGCGGGCGCGGCGGGACTGCGAGATCGTGGCCGCCACCGACGCGAGCCCCGCGCGCCGGGCCCAGTGTCGCACCGAGCTGCCGGCCGCGCGCTGGCACGACTCGGTCGAGTCGCTGCTGGCCGGCGAGACCCTCGACTTCGTCGACATCTGCACGCCGCCGTCGAGCCACGCGGCCCTCATCGAGGCGGCGCTCGCGCGCGGCCTGCACGTGCTCTG
>Ga0070698_100008464_pt1 | contig 11113 bp, 7 predicted proteins | sample KBSK1502metaG_FD_65477 | JGI IMG/M metagenome (GOLD analysis project Ga0070698, IMG submission 65477) | Corn, switchgrass and miscanthus rhizosphere microbial communities from Kellogg Biological Station, Michigan, USA - KBS K1-50-2 metaG | ecosystem: Host-associated > Plants > Roots >...
TAAAGCTTTTGTGCTTTTTCAAACAAAACTTTTGCTTCTTCTTTACTTCCGCCAAATTGTTCCGGCGTATAATATTTATCCTGGCCTTCCAATAAATATGACCTTGGATTATCAGGGTTTAGTTTTTTTGCTTCGTCAAGCATAGCTTGTGCTTCCGGCCCGTAAGTCATATAGCGATTCATTGGATCACCGATCATACGCAAAGTGGCGACCATTTTCTTTACAATAAATATTTCTGAATTATTCTTTGCCATTTCTTCCGCCTTTTTTATTTGTTTGTCGGCCTTATCCGCATAAGGATCTGTTTTATCAGATTTTGCTGTCATAACATCGCCGCCAGAACCTGCTATAAGACCAGCACTTGCATTACAATAGGCAGCATAATAATATGCGAGCCATTGATTTTTTTCTGCATCAGCAATGCGTTCAAAAGCATTCGCAAGATCTGTGAAGCCTTCTGCAGTATGTGTTGAGTCAATTGCTGCAATTTTAGCCTCCATGGCTTTTACAAATTTGTCCGGCATTTGTGCAAAAGAAAAACTTGCAACAAGTATTGCGGATAAAATAAAAATTGTCTTTTTCATTGTTTATCTTTTTTAAGTTTTTAAATTATTAAAACAGCCTGTCATTAACCGCATTTTCCGTTCTGTCAATACCAAAGCTGAAGAATGCACCGATATAAACAAATACTCGTGATGGTGGCACGATCTGCTCTTTTCTTAAAGCATTATATGAATATTGATAGCCATACACCTGTTTTATTCCAAATGTGTTACTCACCTGCAAAACATATACAATAAAGCTTTTTGCATCAGGCTTTCCAACTGTAGGCAGGTAATTAAACGCAATACTGATGTTGTGATAATCCTGCACCTTGCCCATATCAGTAAACAAGTATTTATTGCCGTCATATTTTATATTATAATAAGGCCGGCTGCTGGCATAATTATAGGAACCGTTAAACTGCATCTTCCATGCCTGTACAAATTTTTTAGCTACAATTGCAAGCGTATGCTTTGCAGCAAAATTGGGTGTGGTAGCATTAGGGAAATTCAGGAAATCTCTTTTAGTGTCAAGAAATGAATACGAAACCCAATAATCAACATTCTTGATCGTTTTTTTATCTCTCCAGAAAAACTCAAATCCTTTTGCATCGCCAAAGCCGTTGTTATTAATAGCTACACCATCTCTTCCATTTGCAAAACCGGTCTTTACAAGATTATCATATTTTTTATAAAATATTTCTGCCCGGAAGGTTCTTACATTAGTCACCTTCATGTATTGAGCTATATAATGTGTTGCTTTCATAAATACAAGATCGCTTGGTGAAGGCAAGTATCTTCTTTCAGGGTTTTGATAAAATATTCCATAAGCTAATGATGCCTGTGCTTGTTTGCTCACTTTATAAGCTATGGAAAATCGTGGAGCAATATTAGTTTTATCAAGCTGTGATGATTGCTCGAACCTGGTTCCGATCTTCGCAGCTACATTATTGGTTATATAAATATCGCTTTCAGCAAAAAGGGATTTGATATTTTCTTTCAGCCTGTCTGGAAATTTTTGACCATTGTAAATAGTGTAGACAGATTTCTCATCGCTATAATTGTATTCACCACCAAACCGTATCGCCGACAATCCTTTCAACCTTCTTTCAAGCACAAGTTTAGCATTAAAATAATTTGCATCAAGGTCAAGATTGAATTTTTTGAACTCAAGTCCTGAAAGCACCACTTCATTTTTATTAACATCTTTCATTCCTGCAATTATATCATCCTGGTTGAGTGTATAAGAAAGCCCCGCATTCATCTTCCATTTTTTTCCAAGACTTTCTTTCCATGCAATATTATGGTACATGTTAAAATTGGCTATGCCAAAACGATCAAGATAACCAAGTGAGTCAATACTTTTAACTGTAAAATCAAGACGGCTCTTATTAAAATATCCATAGTATTTCAACATACCTGTTGCGGAAGTTTTTATTCTGAAATTAACATCGCCGTTATGAAATTCCGGGATCTGTGAGAAATCCTGTTTTTGTTTAATGATTGCAAATGCCGGGGTAAGGTTTGTGTAAGCATAACTTACTCCCCATGATGACTTTTTATTTTTAGATAGATTTTGATACCCCCCATTTCCTCCTATAATAGATAATCCAAGACTTGCAGAACTTCTTTCAGGCAAATCAATAGATTCAAGCGTTAATACTGATGACAAAGCCTGTCCATATAAAGCTGAATAACCACCGGTACTAAAAACCGTTCCTTTAAAAAGAAATGGAGAAAATCTTCCTCTTGAAGCAATATTGGGTGAACTACTTTGAAAGAAATTATTTACCAATGTACCATCGATAAAAATCTTTGTTTCTGATGCCGTGCCACCGCGAACAAATAATCCTTCACTCTCGCCTACCTGCTGAGCACCGGGCAATGTTTTCAAAGCTCCTGTTACATCTCCCTCAGCACTGGCTGTTGTTACTATATCAATAGGATTTAAAACTGCTGCTGCTCTTTTTCTGTCACTCGCTTCAAATGTTCCCGCACTGATAACAACTGCTGATAGTTCAGTTATCTCCTCTTTCAGCACAATATCAATTGTCATTGATCCTTTTCCATCAAGTACAATTTTTTGTTCAAATGGTTTATAACCTACCGAAGTAGCGATTAATAAGAATTCACCTTTTTCAGATGTCTTAAAAGAAAATTTGCCGCTTGAATCAGAAGTAGCGCCATCATAAGTATCCTTCAAAGTAATACTAACACCTATAAGAGGATTTCTTCTGTCTGTTACTTTTCCTGTAACTATTGTTTGACCCGGAAGTAAATTAGTAACTCCGATAAGCAGAATAAAGAATAAGGTTTTGATGATTGGTCCCATGATCAGTTTTCGCTTTAGAACAACGAAAGTAAAGTAGTTTATAATATAAACCAAATTAGTTTTACTATGTCCTAAACACATTATTCAGCTACCTTCATGGTAGTATTTACAAAAAGGTGTTTTTACCGGCTTTTTTAAAAGAAAACACGGTTGTGGACCGATTGATAATAAGCGAGTTTTGCTGAGCTGGTGAATTTAGAAACACCTGGTCAAATACGAATTATGCAAAGAGAAGTGTTAACTGACCCACAACTAAAAAGTTTTACCAGGATGACTGAACATAGACAACTTGCTGTAGTATTCTTTGCAGATATAGTGGGATACACTGCTCTTATGCAAAAAGATGAGAAGATCGCTATGCAAATCCTGCAACGTTTCAAAGATGAATTATACCAATCAGTGAAGATCTATGAAGGGGAAATTATTCAATACTTCGGCGATGGTTGTCTGATGGTTTTCACTAACGCATCCGATGCCATTGCTGCTGCCAAAATAATACAAGAAAAACTAAGAGAAGAACCTGCTGTGCCTGTTCGTATTGGTATTCATCTTGGAGATGTGCTATACCGTGAAGGAAATATTTTCGGTGACTGTGTAAATATTGCATCAAGAATTGAGAGTATGGGAGTGCCAGGCGCCATTCTTTTTTCAGAAGCTATAAAAAAACAAATTAAAAATAAACCGGAATTTGTTGTTAGCAGTTTGGGTGAGTTTGAATTCAAGAATGTAGAAGAGCCGATGGAAGTTTTTGCGCTTGCCAACCAAGGATTTCCTGTACCAAGACAAGACTACCTGAATGGAAAGTTCAAAGAGAAAAAGACCGTCAAAAAATCAATTGCAGTATTACCTTTTGTAAATATGAGCAATGATCCTGAACAGGAATATTTCAGTGATGGCATGGCAGAAGAGATCCTAAGTTCATTAACACATTTAAAAGATTTGAAAGTCGCAGGTCGTCTATCCTCATTTCAATTCAAAGGAAAGAATGTACAATTAGAAGAAGTAGGTGAAAAGCTAGGTGTAGATACCGTATTAGAAGGCAGTGTTCGAAAACAGGGAAACAGGGTTCGCATTACAACACAACTGATCAGCGTGGCAAATGGCTACCAGCTTTGGTCAGAAAGATATGATCGTGAGATGAACGATATTTTTTCAATACAGGAAGAAATTGCATTGGCAGTTACCGAAGCTTTAAAGCTTACACTTTTGCAAAAAGACCGTGAGATGATAACAAAAATTCATACGCAAAATGCAGAAGCTTACGAATTATATTTAAAAGGATTGTTTAACATTAATAAAAGGGGCGCACATATTTTCACTTCTATACAATACTTTCAGAAAGCAATCGAGCTTGATCCGGGATTTGCGCTTGCTTACTCTTTGCTTGCTGATGCACATCTACTGATCGCTACTTACGGCTTAATGCCTCCAAAACAAGTAATGGCAAAAGCGAAAGAAATGGCGGAAATGGCTATTAAACTGGACCCATTACTTTGTGAACCTTATCACGCCTTAGGCTTTTATTATACCTGCATTGAATGGAACTGGTCTGCAGCAAAAAAGAATTTTCTTAAGTCTATTCAACTTAACCCAAAATATGCAGAAGCGCATTACCGTTATGGCTGGAACTATCTAACATGGGTGGAAGGTGATTTTCACAAAGCGCAACAGCATGGAGAAATAGCTGTACTGCATGAACCTTTGTCTTCTATTTCTCATGCTACCTATTCACTTATTTTGTGGGCCGGAGGAAATATGAAAGAAGCAACGAATGCATGCAATATGGGAATAGAACTTGATCCCCATTCCTTTCTTTGCCTAATGAATAAAGGAAGTATACATACAGCGCTGCAGCAATATGATGAGGCAATTGAAGCTTGTAAGGCTGCCATGGCAGTTTCTAACAGGCATCATTTTGCTGTTAATGGGCTTATTTGGAATTATTGCAAAAAAGGCCGTTTTGAAGAAGCAAGGGAGTTAATGAATGAATTAAAACAAAGGGCTTCTAAAGAATATATAGCATGTACTTTCACCGGCATTTCAGCTGCTTACTTAAATGATTTTGATGAAGCCTTTGCCTATTTTGAAAAGGCATTTATTGATAAAGACCCGATCATACTTACGCTGAAACATCTTAACTGGGCACCGGAAGCATTGCGCAATGATCCTCGTTTCCATAATTTACTTGAAAGAATTAATTTTCCTGATTAATAGAAATGATCTCTTTGATTCAAGTCCCAAAATGGTTAACTAAAAAATCAAACCCATTTTTAAAAAAGATCTTTTCTACAATATCCGGGACCCGCATGCCAAGTTGGATGCCGGCATCATCAGCATAGGTTTGCAAATTATCTTCGATCATTTTTGCAAAATTTTCCACCTCGGTGATGTTCAGACAACAATGAATAGTGCTGATGAGGCCATCAAAATCAGCCCCCATGCATACATGATCCCATACATTTATACCGGGCAGCTCAGCAGCATTTTCATCAGCAATTTGTTTAAGCTTCAGTAATTGATTACAAAAAAATTTCAAGTGCCGTTCTTCTCTTGATCTTGGAAGTTTTCGTTTTATTTTCTTTTTTCCTTTATGTGTCATCGGAAATAGCTCATAGAATTCTTCTTCTGATTCATTTATATCTTCTTTATCAGGAACAAATTTTCTCTTTCTTGTATATCGATTGTAATCTGCAAAGATCTGCGAGGTGGGAGGAATAGCGCCAAACCAATCTTCCGTTTCTTCTATTGATATAAACTCGTTTTCATTTGTTTTAATACCGCCAGTTATAGTTTCGCTTGCACCTAAAATCCTTTTATCTATATTAATGCCTAAAAGCCCGTTGCTTTTTAGAATTTGAACCACATCGTCATCATACAGATTGATGGAGTTGGGGTTAAACATTGTACCACTAATTATTCCTTTCTTTTTATTATATCGTACTTTAAAAACCTTTTTAGCTCTTTTAATACCATCATTTTTTAAAATATAATCCTGCCTTTCATCTACACTGAATCCTGTTAAAGCTGCATGAGATGCTATTAACGGGATCTGTTCCCAACCATTTCTTTGTCTTAACTTATAGAGATCCTCTCGTGCCACCCAGCTCATGTGTTTTATATCTACCAAAACATGCTGATCATAAATTTCTTTTATCAGTCTTTCACCAAAAGCTGAAATTCCCCGTTTACTTGGCCATGTCTTCTCATTGGGGAATATTTTGTTTCCATCAGCATGATTGGAAAAAACATTAGGAGTTAAATGCGCCACAGTAACATACAGTAAAAGATGTTCTTGCCGATAGTCATTAAAAATCCGTAGCATTTCATCTAACCGTGTGTCCTCGTTTCTTTTTTCATAAAACATGTGCGCCCCTTCTACATTAAAAACCAAATGAAGCGTATTAAAATCATTGGGGTCATAGTCATGCATATTTTGAGTCAGCGGTTTTATTTTAAAATTTCTTTGATCTGAAGGAATGGCTTCGTATAGCAAATGATACATTTCTTCTGAATGCACTTTTTGATAATCAGTCAGAGATTTAAATAACTTTTTTAACCTGGACTTTTCCATGAAATTCTCATACCCGGGCATTCCGGCAGCAAGTCTGGTGGCAAGATTATAAACCATCCCTTTTTCTGGAGCATGTTTTCCCACACAAAGCAGATTTACATTTCCTTTATTAAAAACCATTCTGAGGGAAGATTGCGAATCAAAACAATTTCCCATAATGCGATCCGGTACTTCAATATTTTCCCAACCTGAGATCTGATTTTTTTCATTTTTGAATAAGGTTTTAAATACCGGGTGAATATGCAGATCAAAATATTTAAAAGACATAACTGGTGATTTGGTGGTCATTCGATGTATAAAACCTAATCTTAAGTTACCAAAAAAAATTGTGGGTGTTTTATTTCTTTCAGTTTAATATCTTTTAGCGTCGCTGTACATAGTTTAATCCAATTATTTATACAAAGAATTTTTATATCTCCGATGGTTGTATTACTTTTCCATAACAAGGCGCTGAAAAAAGACCGAACCAACATAAGGTAAAGGCACCCATAAAAATTACCATGCTTTTGTTTTTGAAAATATCCACCCTCGCCATATTGGCTGTTTTGTTATTTTATTTGTGTTATTGGCTCGTAATTAAAAAAATATTTTTCAATCATCGCCGTCTTTCTTCCTTTGCAAAATATTTTTACAATTACCTGCATTCGCACAAAGCAATTCGTCATATCAGGGTAAGTAATTATGGATATGCGCCGGTGGATGCTGATATGGTTCATTATGACACTGATCATCGTTACGGGTTACAGCTATATAAAGAACTTGTAAAAAATCATAAAGGATTTTTAATTTCTGAGAAAAGCAAAATAGTGGAAGTAGGATGCGGAAAAGGCGCCGGTGCAGAATTTTTGATCAATAAGTTTAAACCGGAAAGCTATACAGGTATCGATTTTTCTGAAAGCGCCATCGATTTTTGCCAGGAATATTACCAAACCAGTCAAACGGAGTTTATTTGTGCTGCTGCTCATCTCTTACCTGTAAACCAAAATTCTGCTGACGTGGTGATAAATGTTGAATCGAGTCATATTTATCCTAACATCAGCAGTTTCTTTAATGAAGTATGCCGGATATTAAAACCAGGCGGAAGATTTTTGTTTACTGATTATCGTATCATTGACAGCTCATCACTTGATTCAATGGAAAAAATGATCTGTGATCATGGATTTGATATAGAAGAAAAAAGGATCATTACCAGGCAGGTTCATACTGCTTGTTCCGAAGCGTCGGAAAGCAGAAAAAAAATTATAGATGATCATTGTCCCTGGTATCTGAAAAAATATTTTCAACATTATGCTATCCTTAACGGTACAAAAAAATCCAACATGCTGGCTAAAGGTGAGATCGTTTATTTTATTTACCATCTTGTAAAAAAATAAAGGCCCGGATATAAATACCCGGGCTTATAACTTATTTCAATCAACAAATTTACTTCTTGTATTGCGGAATCAATTGTTTCGCCATCTCCACCATTTTCCTGATCCCCTCTTCCGGCAAATTACCTTTTTTGAATTCTGCTAATAAATCAGGCATCTTATTGTCCATCTCCATCAGGAAATGGTCTTCGAATTCTTTTACCTTGTTAACCGGTACATCTCTTATCAACCCGTTTGTACCAAGATAAATAATAGCCACCTGTTTTTCGACTGACATAGGCGAGTATTGAAGTTGTTTTAAAACCTCAACGTTTCTTGCTCCTTTATCTAATACGTTCTTTGTAGCAGCATCAAGATCACCGCCGAATTTTGAGAAAGCTTCCATCTCACGATAAAGAGCCTGGTCAAGTTTCAAAGTACCTGCCACTTTTTTCATCGACTTGATCTGCGCATTACCACCCACACGACTTACTGAGATACCTACATTGATCGCAGGACGAATACCGGAGTTAAACAAGTTTGTTTCCAAAAATATTTGTCCATCAGTAATAGAGATAACGTTTGTCGGAATATATGCAGATACGTCACCGGCTTGTGTTTCGATAATAGGCAATGCCGTTAATGAGCCGCCACCTTTCACCAAATGCTTAATGGTATCCGGGACGTCGTTCATTTGTTTTGCTACATTATCATCGGTAATAATTTTTGCAGCTCTTTCCAATAAACGGCTATGCAAATAGAATACGTCACCCGGATAAGCTTCACGGCCCGGTGGACGACGAAGCAACAAGGATACTTCACGATAAGCAACAGCTTGTTTTGAAAGATCATCATAAATGATCAATGCAGGACGACCGGTATCGCGGAAAAATTCTCCGATAGCTGCGCCGGCAAATGGAGCATAGAATTGTAACGGAGCAGGATCGCTTGCAGAAGCTGCAACTATAATAGTGTATTGCATTGCACCAGCATCCGACAAAGTCTGCATTACACCAGCGATAGTTGATGCCTTTTGACCAATTGCAACATATATACAATAAACAGGTTTACCTGCAGCAAAAAATTCTTTCTGATTGATAATAGTATCAACACATATCGCAGTCTTACCTGTTTGACGATCACCGATCACCAACTCACGTTGACCGCGACCGATAGGGATCATCGCATCAATTGCTTTAATACCTGTTTGCAATGGTTCCTTTACCGGCTCACGGAATATTACACCTGGAGCTTTTCTTTCCAACGGCATTTCATAACGTTCGCCAGTTATCGGGCCACGACCATCAATTGGTTCACCAAGAGTATTTACAACACGGCCAACCATCCCTTCACCAACTTTAATAGAAGCGATCTGTCCTGTGCGACGAACTTTCGAACCTTCCTGTATTCCACCTGTCTCTCCCATCAATACCACACCCACATTATCTTCTTCAAGGTTCAATGCAATTGCACGAACACCACTTTCAAATTCCACCAGCTCCCCATAACGCACATTGCCCAAACCATAGACACGGGCAATACCATCACCCACCTGCAAAACGGTTCCAACTTCTTCCAGGTCGGCACTGGCATTAAAGTTGCTCAACTGCTGGCGCAGTATCGCACTAATTTCTTCCGGTTTAATCTGTACCATAAATTTTACTTGCGAGGTGAAGCCGAAGCAATCTCCTCGATTTTTTATTTTAAATATTATGAGCCCAACGCCAGTACTACTATTAAACTTTTCTTGCGTCGCACTCTTCTACGTCCTGTAATTCCATTCACCAATATTGAACCCCTACGGGGTTCCAAATCATTTATTCTTTTTATTCCCCGGGTTACACCCGGGGCTACCAACATTTTACCCCTACGGGGTAAAAAAGCATCCAATAATATAAGAACTCTTCCACCTAGGTCTCTCCGCCTCAGGCGGAGGACAGGGGGGTTACCTCACTTTATAAATAAAGTCATTATTCTCAAACTGTCTTGCTATCTCTTTAAGATCATAAGCAACACTGGCATCTACTAATTTATCTCCTGTCTGTAAAACAAATCCACCGATAATATCTTCTTTTACTATTGTTTCCAGTTCTATGTTCTGCATTTCAGTTGTTGATTTGATATGATCGACAAATGCTTTTTTTATGTCGTCACTCAACGGATGTGCTGTTGTAAGTCTTACCGTAAAAATCTTTTTAACTTCTTTGTATTGCTGAATAAATGCAGCTGCAATTTCCGGTAATGCACTTTCTCTTCCTTTATTGATCAGCAGCTGAATAAATGAATTTGTTAACAGTCCTATATTATTTTGAGCAACTGCTTTAACGATCTTTCCTTTTGTATCAGATTTGATAACCGGGCTGCGAAGCATGTTTACAAAATCACGATTGCCTTTGCACAGTGATTGCAACCATTCCATATCGCCAAACACCTTTTCAAGCTCGTTTCTTTCTATAGCAAGCCCGATCAGTGATTTTGCATATCGTGTAGCTAATCTTGTGTTGGACATTATTCAGCTTTTAGCTTTTTAGCCCTTAGCGTTTAGCTGACGCCGATATTTGCTAACGGCTAACAGCTAATTACTAACAGCTTTCTTTAATTCAATTTTACTTCATTCACCAGCCCCTTAATATGAGCTTCCTGTTCTGCTTTATTTCCCAATTCTCTTCTCAATATTTTTTCAGAAACTTCTATCACCATTTTACCAACCTGGTTCTTTACATCAGTAATAGCAGCCATCTTCTGTGTTTCAATCGCTGCTTGTGCTTCAACTATAATTTTTGATGCTTCAGTTTTGGCAGCTTCTTTTGATGCGTTAATTATTTTTTCTTTTGTTTCTCTTGCTTCTTTTAAGATCTGTGCTCTTTCTTCACGGGCCTGGGCCAGCAATGCTTCATGCTCACTTTTCATTTGTGCCATTTCTGCTTTTATTCTTTCGGCAGATGACAATGCATCTGCAATGCCTTGTTCACGGTCTTTCAAACCTTTAGTGATGGCAGGCCATGCATATTTTTTAAGAATAAAAAATACGATCAGGAATGAAACCAGTGTCCATATTAATAAGCCAAATTCAGGTTTTAGAAGCGGGTGCATATATTTTCGATTTCAAAATTTTAAAATTAACTGCATCCTCCGCCCTGTGCTTTGGATGCAGTTGCGTTCATTAAAGAACCATAGCAAGGAAGCCTACGATGATCGCAAACAATGCTGCTCCTTCTACCAATGCGGCAGTAAGGATCATGTTGCTGCGGATATCGTTCAATGCTTCTGGCTGACGGGCAATAGCTTCAACAGCTCCTTTACCGATCTGGCCTACACC
>Ga0070698_100008467_pt1 | contig 11109 bp, 7 predicted proteins | sample KBSK1502metaG_FD_65477 | JGI IMG/M metagenome (GOLD analysis project Ga0070698, IMG submission 65477) | Corn, switchgrass and miscanthus rhizosphere microbial communities from Kellogg Biological Station, Michigan, USA - KBS K1-50-2 metaG | ecosystem: Host-associated > Plants > Roots >...
CCAGGAGGTTCGGGGCAAGCTGGTCATGGCGACGGTCAAGGGCGACGTCCATGACATCGGCAAGAACATCGTCGGGGTCGTGCTGGGATGCAACAACTACGAGGTCCACGACCTCGGCGTCATGGTGCCCGCGGAGAAGATCCTCGATGTCGCGATCGAGCTGGGCGCCGACGCGATCGGGCTGTCCGGCCTCATCACGCCTTCGCTCGACGAGATGGTCACGGTGGCCAAGGAGATGACGCGGCGCCAGTTCACGATCCCGCTGCTCATCGGCGGCGCCACGACCTCCAAGCAGCACACTGCCGTTCGAATCGCCCCCGCATACAGCGGCTCGACGGTGCACGTGCTCGACGCGTCGCGCGTGATCGGTGTGGTCTCGGACCTGTTCGACGACGAGCGGCGGGTGACGTTCGATCGCGACAACCGCGTGCTGCAGGAAAAGCTGCGCGCGCAGCACACGACGTCGAAGCGACCGCTGCTGACGCTGGGAGAGGCGCGGGCGAAGCGAGCGCGACTCGACTTCAGCGACCTCCCGACGCCCCCGTTCACGGGGGCGCGTGTCATCGAACCGAAGCTTTCGGAGCTCCGTGAGTACATCGACTGGACCTTCTTCTTCCACGCGTGGGAGCTCAAAGGCAAGTTCCCGGACATCCTCGAGAGCCCCAAATACGGCGCGTCCGCGCGGGAGTTGTTCAGCAATGGCAAGGAGCTTCTCGACCAGATCGAGGGCAATGGCTGGCTGCGCGCCAAGGGCGTCTACGGGTTCTGGCCGGCTCAAGCGGATTGCGACGACATCCTGCTGGAGGGCGGAGTTCGCTTCCCGATGCTGCGCCAGCAGGTCGACCATGGAGACGAGAAGCCGTATTACTGCCTGGCCGATTTCGTGTCGCCAGACGGTGGCGATCACATCGGCGCGTTCGCGGTCACGGCCGGCCTGGGCGTGGACGAGCTGGCCGCGCGTTTCGAAGCGGAGCACGACGACTACCGCGCGATCATGGTCAAGGCGCTGGCGGACCGCCTGGCGGAAGCGTTTGCGGAGTACCTCCACGAGCGTGTGCGCCGGTCGTGGTACGAGCAAGGTCCAAAGCTCTCCAACGCGGACCTGATCGGCGAGAAGTACCGAGGCATCCGGCCGGCGTTCGGGTACCCGGCCTGCCCCGACCACACGCCGAAGCGCACGCTCTTCGACCTGCTCGACGCCCCCTCGATCGGGATGGAGCTGACGGAGTCGTTCGCCATGACCCCGACCGCCGCCGTCGCGGGCCTGTACTTTGCGCACCCAGACTCGCGGTACTTCATGGTCGGCAAGGTGGGTCGGGACCAGGTCACCGACTATGCGCGCCGCGCGTCGATGCCGCTCGCTGAGACGGAGCGTTGGCTGCGGCCAATCCTGGGCTACGAAGAGGACGAACCGAGCTAACCCCTTCCCAGTCCTGACTCCACCTGATAAGTTCAGCCTCTATTCAGTCGGAGAAGGGTGGAGGGAATGGGCTATGCCTGCCAATAAGGCTTTGCGCAAGCTTGCGTTGATGGTCGGAACGTCATTGACGCTTCTGCCGCTGCTGGCCCAACCCATCCCGGCCGAGGCCGCTTCGACCGGCACCCTCTTCGGCATCGATATCCGGCGTGCCGCTGTGGTGAGCATCAACCCGAGCACAGGAGCTCTCACTCCTGTGGCCGACCTGTCCTTGCCCCCAGGCCAGCCCACCCCGGGATTCATGGACTCGATGGCCAGCGACCCGGCCACGCATCGGCTTTTCCTGGTCCGCCTCGTCTCCGACTTCTGGGCCTTCCCTCCCTCCATCACGTACCAGCTGCTGACTGTTGATTCGCACAGCGGAGCTGTGACCGTCAGCCCCGGCTTGGGCCACCCTGTGACTTCACTGGCCTTCGACACCACCGCGGGGAAGTTGCTTGGTTTCACGGGCGATTGCTGTCCGAACCAGATCGTCAGCATCGATCCGACCAGCGGCGCCTTCACCCACGTCGCCGACGTGATCGGCGACACGTTCTCATTCATGACGTTCGCGCCATCCACGCACTCGCTCTACATGGACAGCGAGAGCTTCGCGGCACCTCCACCGAACCCGCCGGTCAATACGATGCTGGCAGTGAACACGCAAACCGGCGTGGTCACCAGCAGCCCTCCGCTGACGCGCGGGGTCAACTCGCTCGCATTCGACACATCGCAGCGCGCTCTATTTGGGGTGACCTTCTTCCCCCCGAGTTTCGTCCGAATCGACCCCACCACTGGGGCGGAGGCTCCACTCGGCAGCTATGACTTCGGCTTCTTCCTCGAGCCGGGGACTGCGCTCGATCCGGCGACCCACACGTACTTCAAGGTCCAGGATGTTTTCGACGACCCCATCCAGGGGCCGATCGCTCACATCGCCTCCATCAACGACCAGACTGGCGCCGGCGTCCTAGGGGCCACGACCGGAACCAACCTGGCCGCGATCGTTTTCGAGCCGGTACCGATCACCGCCGACAGCATCCGGACCGATGTGCGCAACGCCGTTGCGTCCGGCGCGATCGATAACGCAGGCGTCGGCAGCGCACTTCTGGCCGAGCTGGATGCCGCCGCGGCGGCTCGGGCGCGTGGTGAGTGCGGTGTGGCGGCGAATCTCTACAACGCTTTCATCGCGGACCTGACCGCGCAGAGCGGGCGGCACGTGGCAGCGGCGACCGCCACGCAGCTGATCAGCGAGGCTCAGTTCCTGATCGCGAATTGCCCGTGACTGAGTAAGGCCCATACTTGGCCACGAAGAGGACAACAAAATGAGACGCCTCCCCCTGCTGGGCCTGCTGGCTTTGCCCGCGATCTTTGCCTCCGCGACCGCCTGGGCGACGACCGATCCATATCCGACCGGCCGTACCGGTTACGACATCTCCTATCCGCAGTGCCCGCCGAAGCCGACCGCCGGAGATTTCGGAATCATCGGGGTGAATGACGGGCGACCGTTTACGCACAATCCTTGCCTCGCGGACGAGGTCTCCCTGGCTCCGACGACGACGCTTCCGTCGCTCTACATCAATACGGCGTTCTCGACCGCGTATCGCAAGCAGATCACGCTAGGTTGCTCAAGTCTCTCGGCGTCGATAACCGGCACCAACGCCCAGAAGCAAGCGTGGGCGATCGGATGCAGCGAGGCGGAAACGTCCATCAGCTATGCGGGTGCGCCGAATATCGCCATGTGGTGGCTCGACGTTGAGACCGGCAACAGCTGGTCGTCAAGCAACCTGACCCTGAACCAGTACGCGATCAATGGCGCCGCATCGCGTCTCGAGCAGAGCGGGCTGCCCGTCGGCGTCTACTCGAGCGCCTCGATGTGGACCGCCATCACCGGCGGCAACAAATTCACCCCGACCAACATAGCCGCGGATTGGGAAGCTTCCGGGGGCTCATGCACGGCTCCTTTCACCAACTCCCCGGTCTGGCTTCTACAGTCAGTGACGTCCGGCCTCGACGCTGACTACGCCTGCTAGGAACCTAAGGCGGGATCGCGTTCAGTCCGCCCTCGGCTTTTTGCAGCGTCCAGCCGTCTTCATGGAAGAGGCGATGATGGCGGCGGCAAAAGAGCAAGAGGTTCCACAGTTCCGTGGGTCCACCATCGGCCCAGTGTTTTATATGGTGGCCGTCGGTCCAGGCCGGCGGCATATCGCAGCCTGGGAAGCGGCAGTGTCTGTCGCGCGCGATCAGCGCCCGCTTCATCGCCGGCGGTATCACCCGGCGGCTGCTGACGACCTCGACCTGGTGTGACTCAACCCCACACAGGATTGGCGTGATTGTGCAGTCGCACGCCAGGCGCCGAGCCGTCTCGGCCGGTATCGGCTGCGCCCACTCGAGCTCCGCGGCGCGCGAACCCGGTTCTTTCGTGAGCGTCGGGATGTCGACCGTCACCATCAGGTGCGGTTTCTGGCCACCTACCTGGGGCAACTGACCGCCATCCAGCTGGCGCCGTGCCAAATCCACCCACGCATCCGCGCGCCGCTGTTTTGGCGTGCGGTCATCGTCAGCAGCCGGCGGCTTCATGACCGAATCCAGCGCGGTACGCACTACGGCGCCGGCTTCAGCGTCGAAACGACCGTTCAAGTAGAAGACGCCATCGAGGGTCTGACTCAAGTAGAGGTAGCGCTTGTCGTACTGCTCGTTGGCATCGCGCAACGCACCATCGGGCTCAAGGCAGTGGCGTAGTTGCAGGCACGCCATCTTCAAGCGCTTGGGATCGAGCTCTCTGGCCGCGGTGACGAGGATTTCCTCAGCCTCCGCCTCCATCTTGTCGCCCAGATCCTTGGCTGTGTGCGCGATGAGCGCGACGTGGCGGTAACTGATATCTCCCTCAGCGAAGGCCTTGGTGGTGTCGGGCAAGGAGTCCAACTGTCGGGCCACCTCGACCTGGTCGGAGGCAGCCTCAGGGGTCAGGTTGCACTTCCAGCGCAACCAGGCCTTGGCGCTCAGAGCCAGCGTGTTGGCGTAACCCTGCCCGCTGTCGAAGCGACGGAGGCGGCGCAAGAACTCTGCCTGTATCCGATTCCCGATTCGCTGCAGGGTTAGTTGGTCATCGGCCATCGCCTCCGACGGCACGACGGAGAGGTCTTCTGCCGAGAGCCGATCGAGGATCGAATTGATCTCTCGGAACCCATCTTCCGAGGTCCACTTCCCCCTCTCCCCACTACCAGAACACATGTTTGTATTGTATCGAATATCTGTTCGATGTCAAGTAAATATCGTGCGAAAATAGCCCTCAGCGTGATCTCCACTCGAGCAATCCTTCGCGACTCCAGACCTACCTCCCGCTCCTTTTTCCCAGTCCTTATCTCATCCCGATGACCAACCCCCGCCGCGCCTTCGCCTCACCCCTGGGCGTCGTGGTCGTCATCGCGATCTTCCTCGCCCTGATCTCCCCCTGGCTCGTCGGGATCTCCCAGGTCCACACCGACGTCAACTTCGGCTTTCAGAATCCCATCTGCTGGCTGGTCATCCTCATCCTCGTCGCATCCATGCTCGCGACCAACACCGCCATCCGCCTCGCCACGCTCCTCGCCGCCGAAGTCCTACTCATCGGCTGGTTCGCGTGGGTCATGTGGCTCGCCACCACCGCCCAGTACTCCGGCGTCGACTTCACATTCGTGGGCATCGACCTCATCGGGCCCGGATGGTTCGAAGCCGCCATTGGACTCTTCGCCGTCGCGGCCGTCCTCGCTCGCCGGCTCCACGCCGACGAGATCCGGCCGGGCGCCGACGTTTGGCTGCTGGCGGCCATCCCGGGCATGGGCCTGATTCGCATCGGCCGCACTGCGCGGGGCGTCATGTGGGTGGTGCTCGTGTCGACTGCAGTTTTCGCGGCTTCGGTCGCCTCGCCGATCGCCCCCATCTTCGAGCCGATTTCCGGCCACTTCGACCTGCCCGCGAACCCACCAACGAGATCGCCTGATTGGATCCTGCTGGGCGCCACCCTCGCCCTCGCGGCCGCGAGCTTCGTCGACACGTTGATCGTCGCGCGCCGCCGGGATCAGCCGCGCTGAGCCGCCTGGATCGCCTCCCACACGCGCATCGGGTGCAGCGGCATGTCGATATGACGCACGCCAAGATGAGAAACCGCGTCGATGACCGCGTTTTGCACCGCCGGCGTCGACCCGATCGTCCCCGACTCTCCGACCCCCTTCACGCCTAACGGATTCAGCGGCGATGGCGTCTCCATACGCAGCGTTTCGATCAAAGGAATCTCGCCGATCGAAGGAACCGCGTAGTCGACCAGGCTCGTCGTCAGCGGATTTCCATCCCCGTCGTACACGAACTCTTCGTATAGAGCCTGCGCCGCGCCCTGCGCCACCCCACCATGAACCTGACCCTCGACCAGCATCGGATTCAGGATCGTCCCGCAGTCGTCGACCGCGACATGGCGGATCAGCTGCGCCTCGCCGCTCTCGACGTCGACCTCGACCACAGCGATGTGGCAGCCGAATGGAAACGTCTGCCCATCCTGCTCGAACTCTTCTTCCGCGACAAGGGTCGCTTCGGACGCGAGATCCGCCCAGCTCAAAGCGGTGCTCGGCACCCCGCGAACACCAAACCCGCCGTCGGCCGACTGCTCGATGTCTTCGACGCTCGCCTCGAGACGCCGCGCTGCCTCCTCGCGAGCTTTCTTGACCAGGGCGATGCACGCGCCGCGCACCGCGCTGCCCCCGAGCTGCATCGATCTCGAGCCGTACGTACCGTCCCCGCTCCGCACCTGGTTCGTGTCCGACTGCACGACAGCTATGCGATCCATCGGCACACCCAATAGTGACGAGGCCAGCTGCGCGTATGCCGTCTCATGGCCCTGCCCGCTCGAGCTGGTGCCCACGCCGACGGTGAACGATCCGTCCGCCGACACGCGAGCAAATCCAAACTCGGACGTGAGCTGGACCGCGGTCATCTCCACGTAGCTGCTGATGCCGACTCCCAGCTGGACGCGTTCGCCGCGCTCGCGCCGCGCCTTCTGCTCTCGCCGGATCGACGCGTAGCCGACCGCCTCGAGCGCAACCTCGAGGGCGCGCGCGTAATCACCCGAGTCATACGTGGCACCTGCAGCGGTGGTGTGCGGAAATTCGCCGCGAATGAAATTGCGCCGGCGCAGCTCCGCAGGATCCAAACCCATTTCGGCCGCCAGCATGTCCATCGCGCGCTCGATCATCGAGATCGCCTCTGGTCGTCCGGCGCCTCGGTACGCGGACACGATGGTGGTATTGGTCAGGGCCGTGCGCGTGCGCACGTGGATCTTCGGAATGTCGTAAACGCCAGAGGACAGCAGCATCGTGAACCCCGGTAGGGCCGCGCCCAGGCCGGCATCCGCGCCGCAATCGGCGACGATCTCCAGGTCGAGGCCGGCGAGCTTGCCCTCGCGTGTCGCCCCGAGCGCAACGTCCTGGACCTGCGCCCGGCCGTGGCTCATCGCGACCATGTTCTCCGAGCGGTATTCGAACCAGCGCACCGGGCGATTGAGCTTGAGGACCACCGCGCTGAGCACGCTTTGCTCTGGATACGTCATCAGCTTGGCGCCGAACGCGCCGCCGACGTCCGGCGCGATGACCTGGACCTTCGTCTCAGGCAGACCGAGCGCCTCCGCAACCTGTGTGCGCACTCGGAACGGGACCTGGGTCGAGGCCCACATGCGGATTCCGCCCTCGCCGTCGGGCTGGACGGCGACCGCGTTCGCCTCGATGGGCACCGCGGCCAGGCGCTGATTGATGAACCGAGCCTTGATCGCCACATCGGCGCCGTCAAGCGCACCTGGCTCCCCGACCTCGAAGTCGATGACGAGGTTGTCGTCGCGGTCCGTCTGCACCAGGTCGGCGTTCGGCTCGAGCGCCTTGACGCTGTCGATGACGGCCGGCAGCGGATCGTAATCGACGACGACCGCCGCCGCCGCGTCCACAGCTTGCTCGCGCGTGTCCGCCACCGCGACCGCGATCGCATCACCGACGAACAGGACGGTTTCGGACGCCAGCCTCGGACGCGCGGTCGTGCTCGCGAACTCGAGGTCAGCCGCGCCGAAGATCCCGACCACGCCCGGCATCGCCGCTGCCAGCGTCACGTCCACGCTCTCCAGGCGTGCATGAGCGATCGCAGACCGCACGAACACGGCGTGAAGGCATCCATCGAGCCGAACATCGTCGGTGTACAGCCCCGCCCCGGTGATGAGGCGCGGATCCTCGCGCCGCTTGACGATGCCGCCAAGCGCGCCGCTCACCGCCACGCGCTAAAGCTCTTCCAGGTTCTCGACGATCGCCTCTTGCGTCGTGCGCGCGATGACGACCACCGCCTCCTCGCCTGAGTTGGCGTTGGATTCGATGTGGTGCACGAACGGCGGCACGTAGATGTAGTCCCCGGGCTTGGTCAGCAGACGCACCTCGTGCCCGTCCTCCGAATAGATGAACTCGGGGTTGCCCGAAACCACGTAGATGCCGGTCTCGCTCTCGCCGTGGTGGTGCGGTCCCGACGAGACGCCGGGCGCTACGTGCGTCTCGCCCATCCAGATCGCCCGGCTGCCCACGGTGTCGCCCGAAAGCGCCGCCATGCGCGACATGCCCGATGTCTGCGCCGTGGAAGTCGTGCATGCCTCGGAAGGCACGTGGTAGAGCCGTCCCACGGCAGCAACGATACTTGGCCCCGAGCCACGAATGAAAATGGATGAGCGCGCGCTTCGCTGGGGCGTGGTGCCGGAGTACTTCAGCTACAAGGGCGAGACGGTCACGGCAAACCCGGCCGCGGTCGAGGCGGTCATGGCCGCGCTCGGGGCGACGACAGAACGCCCGCCCGGGATCCCGCGACAAGAGCTGCCCGGTGGCCCGTGTGCGCCCGCCCCCGAGCGTGCGTGGGGATGGGCGGTGCAGCTCTACGCGCTGCGCTCGCGCGACAGCTGGGGCATCGGCGACTTCGCCGACCTCCGCAGGTTCGCGCGCTGGGCGCGGCGCCAGGGTGCGTCGGTGACGCTGCTCAACCCCCTCGGCGCGCAGGTGCCGACGCTGCCGTACGAGCCTTCTCCTTATTACTCGTCGTCCCGGCGGTTCTTGAACGCCATATACATCCGCGTCGACGAGGTGCCCGGCGCCGAGCGCCTGGCTACCGGCCTCGAGCCGATCCGCAAAGCGGCGGAGGCGCTAAATGCAACACGCCTCATCGATTACGACCGGGTCTTCAAGCTCAAATGGGAGGCCTTGGAGCTGATCTATCGAGCGGCCCCGAAGCCCAGCGGGCTGGCCGCCTGGATCAAACGTGAAGGAGACGACCTGCGCGACTTCGCGATCTTCTGTGCTCTGGCGGAATCGCTGGGCCCGTCCTGGCGCAGCTGGCCGGTTGGCGTGCGAAAGCCGGACGGCGCGGAGGTCGAGAGCAGGCGAATGCAGCTTCAGGACCGCATCGCCTTTCATGAGTGGCTGCAGTTCCACCTCGACCGTCAGCTCGAGCGCGCGAGCGCAGAGATCGGCTTGATCACCGACGTCCCCCTCGGTTTCGCCTCCGACAGCTTCGACGCGTGGCGCTGGCAGGATCTGCTGGCGCCAGAGATACGCGTGGGAGCGCCGCCCGACGAGTTCTTCCAGGACGGCCAGGACTGGGGCGTGCCGGCCTTCGACCCCGGGAAGCTGCGCGCGGCGAGATGCGCGCCGTTCGTGGATGCGATTCGCGCTGCCGCGAGACACGCCGCCGGTGTCCGCCTCGATCACGTCATGAGCCTTTTCCGATTGTTCTGGATCCCGAATGGCATGACCGCATCGCAAGGCGTCTATCTGCGCTACCCGGCCAGAGAGCTGCTCGCGCTGCTGGCCGACGAGAGCAGGCGCGCGAACGCTTTCGTCGTGGGCGAGGACCTCGGCCTGGTCGAGCCATCGGTGCGTCGCCGGCTCCACGCGCGAGGCGCTCTCTCGTTTCGACTGCTCTGGTTCGAACGTTCGACACCGGGCCGGTGGCCGAAGGACGCGGTCGCCGCGATCAGCACGCACGACCTGCCCACCGTCGCCGGGATCTGGAACCTGAGCGAGCCGGAGCACCGCCTTCACGGGCTGCGCCAGAGGCTCATAGACGTGACCCACGCAACGGACGGAACACCGGCTGTCGACGTCGCGCTCGCGGCCCACAGGGTCCTGGCGCGCACCCGGTCCCGCATCGTGCTCGCCACGCTCGAGGACGCGCTGGGGGTCGAGGAAAGGCCCAACGTGCCGGGCACGACCACCGAGTTTCCCAACTGGCGACTGGCACTGCCGCTGACACGCGAGGAGATCGAGAGGTCACGAGGCGCGCGCCGGATCGGCGCCGTGATGAAGCGCGCGCGACGTAACCTCTCACCCACCCCATGAGCGCGCGCTTCGTCGCCACCGTCGGCAACGGCAGGCTCCTCGCAAGGATCGGCGCCGATGGCAGCCTGCTCGGGCTTTCCGCGCCCCATCTCGACAAAGAGCTGCTGGCGAGGCCGGTGCACGCGACGCTCGAGCTCCCCTCAGGGCGGAAGCGCCGCATCGGCGGCCGCGGCTGGAAGCACCGCCGCGAGTACGTCAGGGGCACGAACACGCTACGAGTGATGTCGCGCCACGCAACCGGGATCAAGGTCGAGCGGCGGATCGCGGCCATCGAAGACGCCCTGTGTCTCGCGTTCCGGTTCGACAGCGAGGCTGACGTGAGCTGGGAGCATGGGCTCGAGGCAGTCTTGCCGCGGGCAGGAACTCGCTTCGACGAAGGGTGGCCTCCAGGCTTCGATCCACCGCCGCTCGCCGGCGCCACACGCTCATCGGTGGTGGCTCGCGTGCCTCACCTCTCAGACCGGGCCGCGATCTCGGGCCTCTACGCCCGCAGCTTGCTGGTGATCGCGCAGCACCACGACCGCTCGGGCGCATTTGCCGCCGGCCGAGGCGACGACGCGCTGATCGCTCATGCGCTGGACGTCTGCGGCGAGCGCGGCGCCGCGCGGGCTTTCTTCGAATGGGCAGTCGACAACGGGCGAGCGGATCCGCAAGTCGCTTGGGCGCTCGACCGCCACCTGCTGTGGTCGCCCAGCCCGACGCTGCGCGCGAGGCTGGACCAAATCGAGGCCGATGGCGGCATGCAGGCGCCGACACCGCCGGGCCCCGGAGCTGCCGCCACGCTTTGGGGCGCGTGGCAAGATGCGGTCGAGGGGCGCCGCGCCGGCGCGCTCGCGGCGTTGCAGGCAGGGGCGCTGAAGCGATCGTCGCTGCGACTCTTCATCTCGGCGGGTGGGGTCGATCTTCGCGCTCACGCCTTGCTGTTGCTCACGGTTCACGCTCTGGTGCCTGCGCGAGCCGCCGCGGAGGATGGCTTCTTCGAGCACCAGGCAAGCGCGCAGAACGCACGCCGCGCCCGAGCACTGTACGGCGGTGCATACCACCCCGGAATGTCGGAACCCGGGACCGCCGGGCAAATCCTGGCCGAGGTGCGGTCCGACCTCGAGGTATCCGGAGTCGCGGTCGAGTTGCCGGATCGATCGCCCGAGAACATGGAGGCGATGCCAGAAAGTCCTGGGCATCACGCGCGCTGGGTCGGCCGCCTGCCGGCAGCTGATGCCGGCGAAGTGAGTCGCTACCGGATCAAGGTCCACCTGCGCGACCCCGAGGCAG
>Ga0070698_100008468_pt1 | contig 11108 bp, 8 predicted proteins | sample KBSK1502metaG_FD_65477 | JGI IMG/M metagenome (GOLD analysis project Ga0070698, IMG submission 65477) | Corn, switchgrass and miscanthus rhizosphere microbial communities from Kellogg Biological Station, Michigan, USA - KBS K1-50-2 metaG | ecosystem: Host-associated > Plants > Roots >...
AAAAAAGGGCTACCAATGTCCGTTGAGATCGCTGGTCAGTAGTCGCGCCCCGTTGGCACAGCCCACTTCAAGCCAGGGGCGGCCACAGAGGGCCGCCCCTACAGTACGTTCAACAGTTACTTATAAAACTTAATCGCCGTGAACCGTTGGGGAGTCGGCGTGCGGGACGAAGCACATGCGACAGCGCGCTTCGTATTTGTCTGACGCACCAACGGCGACTCGCTCTTCGGAGTCGAAGGTGCGCTGCGAATAGTTAGCGGGCTGGCCACACTTCATGCAGATGGCGTGAGTTTTGGTGATGTATTCGGCGATTGCCAGCAACTGCGGCATCGGTTCCCACGGTTTGCCCGTGTAATCCTGATCCAACCCGGCGATGATCACGCGCACGCCGCGACGCGCGAGCGTGTTAGCAACCTCAACCAGTTCGTTATCAAAAAACTGTCCTTCATCGATGCCAACCACTTCGGTATCGGGATCAACTCTGGCGAGCACTTCCGCCGCCGAACGACTGTTCGCAGAATCGTGTCGCATCTCTGAATGCGAAACAATCTGACTCTCTGAAAAGCGCGAGTCTATTTCCGGTTTGAATACCTGGACTTTCTGCCGGGCAATCTTCGCCCGCCGTAAACGCCGGATCAGCTCTTCTGATTTTCCCGAGAACATCGATCCGGCAATTACTTCCACCCATCCCGCACTCTCGCGCGTGCGCGGCGGTGGTTCTTCGTGATTCACGTGTGCTATCAGTTCATCCATCTCTTCGTTGATTATAAAGTTTGGGATTGTAAAAAGGCGCAAACGCCGCAATCAGCGCCAGCTCAAAACTCATCGATCGGGTCACGAGGTCGCGCGATAAAACTCCCCACGCGCCCTGCTTGCTGCGGATATCGTGACCGCCTGTCACTTCGTCGATCACAACTCCCAGCTCGCGCCGTCCTTCGACGACAGTCTTCACGATTTGTTCAGGCACTGAAATGGACGGAGCGGAGCCGAACGAGCCCTGCTCGCCGTCAGTGGCAAATGCCCACCCACGCAGAAACGTGTGCCATTCGCCTTCGATCGATACCGAATGAAAACCGCCTTCGAGGCCGACGTAAATATCAGCTTCGAGTCTGCGACTTCGCAACGCGTCGCGCGCCGCAAGCGCTCGTTCGCGCGCGCCCTGCATGAGCTGCCAGTCGGTTAGCGGCATTGACGGAAGGTTGGTTTCGACACGTCGTGCCACAACATTCGCGTTGGCCCAATCCGGATCGACGGTGGCAACACGCGCGACACTGGCGCGTACAGCCATGATTTTGGCCGCACGATCAGACCCCAGGGCGATTGTCTTGACTGCCACAGTTCCTCGGACGATTCCTGCCGTCGGGAAGTAAATGCTAGCTGAATTGCGTGAGAGGCTATAACACAGCCCGCGCACTCCGTCAAAACCGGCTTTTCGATGTGCTTAAGACATATTTTGCTCTTCGTCGTCATTAAGGATTGAAGGCTTCGAAGAAGTATTGACAGGACGACAACATAGGAATAGCCTGTCGGACCTCTGATTTGCAGCTCTATTTGCCCAGAGCATCCTCGGTTTTTTCTGTACGACTAAACCTGTTAGCGCCTTTAGGGAGCCCAGCCTTCGAAGCCTCGAAGAGACTTCCCTATGACTATTTGACCCCCAAAATCCTTAGGAGGATCTAACAATGGAGACTAAAGAATGGACGCTGATGTTTTACATGGCCAGCGATAATCCACTCGTGGTTAGTGTTGTCTCGCAGCTCAAGGCGCTCAAAGCTGCCGGATTTCATCCCGACGTGAACGTCGTCGCGCAATTTGATCCTTACGCAGAAGGCACGCCGACTCACATCTTTGACGTCAACCTGATAAACAAACTCAAGACCGGGAATAAGAAAGCGAACATCGGTTTTGCAGATAATCAATCGTTTGTGCGTAATTTAATCGAAGACAAGCTCTGGAGAGCTGAAACTAACCGGAGAGGTAAACCGATTCGCCAGGCCCTTGACGATTTGATGCGAGAAAATCATCAGGTTCCGTACCTGGCGCCTCTGGCTCCAGACATGACTATCAATGGTGATAACGGCCACGAGCCACAGCCCGATATGCACGCCTTTGCAGGGAATAGAGGGTCGCAGAATGGCCACGAAATCGGAAATGGCAAGAGCCGTGAACTTGGTCCATACCAGTCATTGCTCAACTTCTTGTATTTCTGTAGCGCTAATTACCCGGCCAAACACTACATGCTCTTCATCATCGGTCATGGCGTGGTGGTCGGCAACGATATCTTTCTGTTCGACTCACATGCAGATGAGCATTCGATCACGCTGGCCAAAATGGGTGAAGCGCTCCAGAAATTCAAAGGAAGCATTGATCGGGGTTCCAGTTTTGACCTCGTGAGTTTCAACAGTTGTTCAGTGAGTTCGCTGGAAGTGGCTTACGAGCTAAAGGGCATTGCACATTATATGCTGGCATCTCAGGGACCCACCTTCGTGGGAAGCTGGCCATATCGGGAAATACTGATTCGAATCTTTAGAGAGGTGGAGGAAAAGAGGGGAAATATCCGCGAACTGATCAGCGATATCTATCACTACTGTCTCTACAATAGTGCGGACTTCCTTCTGGCCGGGTATTCCTACCAGTTGACGTTATGCGATCTCTCAAGAGTGTCCGATCTGAATAACCCCATGGAAAGATTGTCGAGGGCTCTCGTTCAGGCACTATCACCGGGTGACAAAAAGAAGAATGACGCTGCGAGCACGTTCGTCGTTTTGTACTCACATTGGAAATCGCAAAGTTTCTTTGACGAGATGTACACCGATCTCTATGACTTCTGTTTCTGCATTATCGACAGATGTGAGCGCATTGAGATGGCAAAGGGCCATTTAACCCCGCAACTTGCCGAGATCAGGGAAGCGTGTGATGACGTCCTGAGGGTACTGGCTAAGCCGGAAGTAAAAAATGGGCAGTCGGCAGCCGCTCGACTGGGAAGGATCTCGGATACGCCTACAGTAGTCACCGCGTCTGATTATGTAGGTCCTGCTTACCAGTATTCACGTGGCTTATCGGTGTATTTTCCATGGACGCGCCCCACGGACGACAGTCAGATAATGCAAGACTACGAGACCTATAAATTCCACACGGAATTCAAGGATCGCGGAGTCAGCACCGACTCCTGGTTTGATTTTCTTGAGGCTTACTTTATCGCGACCGAGCGCGACACAAAGAGAGATGAAATCAAGTTCCAGGTACAGCGGCAACAGGAGTGCGGAAAAACGCCAGAATTTGCCTTGCCAGATGAGATGCCCGAACAGGAATTGCAAGAAGATATCGGAAATCTTATCTATAGTGGTGAGGGCCCGCTCGGTGGTCTTGCCCTCAACAAAACCGATCCCTGGGATAAGACCGGTGACGATTGCAAGTGTGGTTCGATTAAAAACTATCCTCGCGATACACGTGCCAGGAGAAACCGGAGGAGACAGGCGCAGAAAATGCCATTAAGCGATTCGCTGCTCGGAGAATTCAGTGCGTCGGGCGTCTAAGCGTCTAAACATTACGAGAAAAGCAACACCCACTCTGCTGATTTGCGCGGTCCTGAGTGGGTGTTTTGCGCCTTTGCTCCATGCCAATCCGTCAACTCCGGATCCCAGCCAGCACGCCTACGAACTGCTCGAGCTTAGCTCGAATCAGATTAAGGTCGACCATGCACTCGCAGTCCGGACCGCTCATGAGGCGCTGGCACTGTTCCAATCCGTCAATAACGTTGCGGGCATTGCCACGTCATATGAGCAGCTCGGTCGCTGCTATTTTACGCAGACGGAGATGGCAGAATCTGCGCGTTACTACGATCTGGCTCTTAATATCTGGCGTCAGCAGCCGGATGTTCAAAAGCAAGCCGATGCTCTCATCATGCTTGGTTACATTGATGTGCGAACAGGCGAGTGGCTGAATGCCGTCTCCTACTTCACTCAAGCTCAGAGCTTGATTGATGAACAGGATTTCGGGCGCCTGGCGCAAATCGCTACCGGGCTGGCTGCCCTCTTTAACGAAAGCGGATTGTCGGAAAGCGCACTGGTACAGTATCAACGGGCCATCACTTATTTTCAGCAGTCGCAAGATGAGCGTGGTTACAATCGCATGCTCCTGCACATCGGTTATACCCACTTCCTGCTGGGAAACTATTCTGCGGCGTTAACGAATTTACAACAGGCACTTACGAACTTTGAAGGCTCTCGGACACGGATAGAGTCGGACATCGCGGAGTCTCACGAGTATTTCGGACAGGTTTATTTCGCCCTGGGCCAATACCAAGTAGCACTTCAACACCTGGAACCAACTCTCGTCTTCTATAAGCAGAAGCAACATCTACAAGAAGCTGCGAGAGTCGAAGCCGTGATCGGCCGCATCTACGAGCAGCAGGGATTTACGAGCAAAGCCCGCCAGAGTTATCTCGAAGCCTCGCGCCTATTTCGCGAACAGTCGAATCAAATGGACGATTCTTCCGTCAGGTTTGCACTGGGTCGGCTGGAATTGAATACCGGTAACTACGAGTTGGCGGAAGGTTATCTAAAAGACTCGATCCAACAAACGGAGAACGTCCGGCGTGATTTATCCACGCGTCTTTTAACAGCCGCGTTCTCAGTCCGAGTTCACGAACGTTACGAGGCTTACATCGAGTGCCTCATGCGTAAACACAAGTCGCAGCGATCCGAACAGGCCGAAGTACTGGCGTTCGAGGCGAGTGAACTTGGAAGAGCTCGTTCACTGACGGAGTTATTGCGCGACACGCAGACTACCGTTCTGGTTGGAGTGGCTCCGCAACTTGCGCAACAAGAAAAGAGTCTCCGCCAGGCGATCCGTACTACCGTGGACCAAACTGTCTCTCTGCTCGCTACGAATTACACTAAAGCGGAACTGGATAGCCTTCAGAGTGAGTTAACGAGCTTGCGAGAGCAGCACAAGCGCATCACTGCGAAGCTGCGCCACTTGAATCCCGATTACGACAAGATCGAGGAACCACCGACTTATTCCCTGCAGCAGATTCAGAATCTTGTCGTCCAGGACGATCAGACCGTCCTGCTTGAATATTTTTTAGGACCGAAGGCGAGTTACGTATGGGCCATAACTCGCAATGGAGTCAAAGTTTTTGAGTTACCAAAGGCTGACGTGATCACAGCCGCAGTGAGAGGCGTTTACGAGAACGTTTCGAAAGAGCCGGACGCTGTGAGTAACGTCCATCTGAGCAAAGCTGCTGCAGAACTGGCAGAAATGATTTTGCGGCCTGTGGCCGACCAACTGACTGCCTCAAGGGTGATCGTCGTTGCCGATGGCGCACTCAATTACATTCCATTTCAGTTGTTACCGAATCCTCGTGCGGATAATGAGCCGCTGGTTGCGAAGTACGAAGTTATTAATGCGCCCTCAGCTTCGACTCTCGGACAGTTGCGTCAGGAGAAACAACAACGCCAGCACGCGACGAAGATCCTCGCGGCGTTTGGCGACCCGGTCTTTGCTTCGAATTACGCCCAGTTCAAAGAACCGAACGCCGGCAACGTTCTGGCGGTCACCAACACAGTAACTCGCGATATTGAAGTGGAAGCGGATAAGTTTGACCCAAATAGTATTCAGCCGCTGCTCTTCACCAAACATGAGTTAGCAAATCTTACCGAGATCGCCGGACCGAAGTCGCTGGTTGCGACGGGCTTCACGGCGTCACGTCAAATGCTAGATAGTCTCGATCTGTCGCAGTACTCGATTCTGCATTTTGCGACGCATGGCGTGCTCGATCCCAAGACACCGGAACGTTCCGGGTTCTTTCTTTCGATGGTCGACGCGACCGGACATTCACAGAACGGCTTTATCACAATGCAGGATGTTTATCGCCTTCGTGCTCCGGTCGATCTCGTGGTGCTGAGCGCGTGTCGCACGGGCTTGGGCAAAGACGTCAGAGGCGAAGGATTGATCGGGTTGACGCGCGGATTCATGTATGCGGGAGCTTCGAGTGTGGTTGCGAGTTTGTGGAAAGTCGACGATGAGGCGACTGCGGAATTGATGAAGCACTTCTATGCAAACATGCTGCAAAAAGGCATGCGACCGGCGGAGGCTTTACGCGCGGCGCAGAATACGCTGCGAGAGAATCCGCAATGGAAGTCTCCACACTTCTGGGCCGGCTTCATACTTCAGGGAGAGTTCAAGGAACCAATCCGTCTACCCGCACCAACCGGCGCACCACGCGCTGTGCAGAATGCAGTAGGCGCTGCCCTGCTACTAATGCTTCTCCTCGGAATCGCCTGGGGCATCTGGCGCCGCCGTGGAAATAGAGTTCCAGCGAACGTACTGTAGGGGCGGCCCTCCGTGGCCGCCCTTGTGTGGAATTCAAACCGAGGGCGGCCACGGAGGGCCGCCCCTACAGTACGTTCCGAATTGTCTGGTGAAGCTAATCTACTCGATGTCGAAGAAATAATTGCCGCGGATGTGTTGTTCGGTTCCGTCGGGGGCGGTGCGGAACATTTGGAGGGCATAACTGCCACGATTCAAAAACGAGATCGGAATCTGGACTGTCACCGTCTGATCGTTGTGTGAGGCGATCGCCAGAAAGTGCTCCGGTCCGTTACCACTCACCAGCTTGACTCGATAATCCCTTCCACCTCTTTCGTCTTCAGGTATCGCGAGGTTCGCCTGGAGTCCGGCCTGTAGTGACTCATACTTGACCCTGGCAGGCACAGCACCTTCCGCACGGTTCGCGGTGCTGATTGCCAAATTGACCACCGCATAATGTACCGGCCCAGAATTGATCGACCTCGAAATCAGAAAAATCCCACCCGCAATGATCACAACTGCCGCAGCGGTAGCGGCAAGTCGCAACTGGTTCTGCCAGAATCCGCTGACCCAATCAAAAAAACCCGGCTTAGCGACAACCGGAGCAGCACCACGCGAAGCCTCAGCTCGATCGAGTAGCTCAGACGCAAACATTAACTTCTGCTGACCTTCAGTAGTGCTTAGATAACTCGTCTCAAATCCCTTGCCCTCATCACCAGACAGTTCGTTCCGAACATACTGATCGGTCACTTCGTCAACTATCGTATCGAATTCCTCAACGAACGAGGGTTCAGTCAGCAAACGAAGCTCAAGACTCTCTTCGTCTGCCTCCTGCAGTTGGCCGAACAGATATTGCCTTACTTCGTTTTCCTGTTCTTTTGTGATGGTGGACACTCCTCCCACTTGCCGCTAATTACTATGACTTTCAACCGCGCTTTTGTTCTTGCCCTGGTACCCGACACATTCATTTACGCATTTTTCGAGGTTTACGCGCAGATGATGCGCGCGCGTTCGCAATGCTCCTTCGCTGATCGAGAGCTCACTCGCCATTTGCTGGTGATGCAACACCTTTGCACGACCCTGGTAAAGATGATAATCAAGAATCAATTCCTGTTTGTCGCGCGGTAAGAGTTGCAGACATTTCGACAAGCAATCTGAGGTATCACTTCGCGGCGGCTCGGGCACCACGCGTTGCGGCAGGACGTCCGTGGCGACTTCCCTCCGCCGTCCGGATTCCAGGACAAGGTTTCGAGCTACACCATGAAAATAACGCGCCGGATCGCCGATGTATCCTGCCCGAATCTCCGGCAGTTTTTTAATCACTCGATCAATAGCTTCGTCCGTGTAGTGCTCAGCATCACTCAAGCCCTTTGACACAAATATCCGGATCAATCCCGCGCGAATAACTTCATAGCGTTGACCTGCCTTTTCGCGATCTGGATCGAGCCATTCAAGCAACGCATCAAATGGTTCCGTAGTCGTGGTCAACTTTTAGCCGTTCCTCGGAGATGGGAATCGATAAGACGTGTTGTGTAGCCGCTGGGCCGGTGATGCCCGCATAAAACTAGCTCAGAAGCAGGACGATGGCAAGAACGCTCATCTTGACATTCAATTCTGTGGTTGTTGTAATCCGAGTAAAATAATCGACGAGCAACGCGAGCTTGCGGAGGTGCTTTTGAGTGACGATCGATGAGTTAGTTTACGATTGGAATACAGTTGAACCGTCTCTCGCGGCGCCTAATCGCCACATCAGCATTGACGACGAAACCCTGCGCGACGGTTTGCAGTCGCCTTCAGTTTCGGAGCCGGCTGTCGAGCAGAAACTCGAACTCCTGCACTTGATGGAAGCGCTGCAAATCGATACCGCCGACATCGGTTTGCCCGGCGCCGGCGGGACACACGCCGCCGGAGTCGAACGATTAGCGCGCGAGATCGCCGACAAGAAACTCAAGATCAGACCTAACTGTGCCGCACGAACACATCGCAACGACATCGTCCCGATCGTCGAAATCTCGCAACGCGCCGGCATCCCAATCGAGGCCTGCACATTTATCGGCTCGTCTTCAGTTCGCTTCTTTGCCGAAGACTGGACGCTCGAAAAGCTGTTGCAAATGACCGAGGAAGCGGTGTCGTTTGCCGTGAGCCAGGGTCTTCCGGTGATGTACGTCACGGAAGACACGACGCGCGCCAAACCGGAAACTATTCACGCACTCTACACGACTGCCATTCGCTGCGGCGCGAAAGCAGTTTGTGTTTGCGACACGGTGGGACATTCAACACCCGACGGCGCGAGCGCAGTCGTGCGATTTGTGAAGAACATTATCGAGGAACAGGGCGGCAACATCCGTCTCGACTGGCACGGCCACCAGGATCGTGGCCTCGGCGTTATCAATTCACTCGCAGCAATCGAGGCGGGTGCAGACCAGGTTCACGGCTCAGCACTCGGAATGGGCGAACGCGTCGGCAACACGCCGCTCGACCAATTGCTCGTGAATCTGAAACTGCTCGGCTGGATCGATAACGATCTGTCGCGTCTCGGCGAGTACTGCCAGACTGCTGCACGCGCTTGCTGTTGGAATGTGCCGGTCAATTATCCGGTGTTTGGCCGCGACGCGTTTCGCACTGCGACCGGTGTTCATGCCGCGGCGGTAATCAAAAGCTACCGGAAAGGCGATCAGCGCCTGGCTGACATCGTTTACTCGGGCGTTCCGGCGGGATGGTTTGGACTCGAGCAGGTGATAGAGATTGGGCCAATGAGCGGAAAATCCAACGTCATCTACTGGCTCGAAAAGCGCGGCCTCGAACCGAACGAGAGTCGCGTGAATCGGATCTACGACCACGCCAAGGCTGCGAGTGGTGTACTTGAAGAGAGCGAGATAATGAGTTTGTTGTGATCCGTCTTTATCCGTATAAATCCGTGGCTGAACTCATCTCGTCGCCTCACGTGACGAGGGTACTTCGTTTCTTCGAAACAAACGCAGACGCAATCACCGACGAACATATTCGGATCTGTTCGGTTCCGGCGAGCCCGTTTGCAGAACAGGAACGCGCGGAGTATCTCAGCCGGAAGTTTCGAGATCTTGGCCTAACTGAAGTCGAGATCGATGAAGAGGGAAACTGCCTCGGACTGCTGCGAGGTTCGTCACTATCGCCTTTGCTCGTCGCAAGCGCCCATCTCGATACGGTCTTTGCAAAAGGCACTGACTTCACCGTCAGCAAACGTGAGAACAAATTGTTCGCGCCGGGAATTGCAGATGATGGTTGTGGACTCGCAGCGCTGATCGCGCTTGCCAACGCGATTCAAACAGAGCAGATACCGATCGAAGGTTCAATACTGTTCGTCGGAACGGTGGGTGAAGAAGGTGAAGGTAACTTGCGTGGCGTGCGACATCTGTTCACGAAAAATCGATGGGCTGCGCAGATCGAGGCGTTTGTGAGTTTTGATGGACCAGGACTCGATCGCATCACGAATCGCGCGCTCGGGTCTCATCGTTACCGCGTTGAGATTAGTGGACCAGGCGGACATTCGTGGGGCGACTTCGGCCTACCGAATCCGGTTCACGCAATCGGTCGCGCCATCTCGAGACTGGCTGGTTATCCCGCGCCGAAAGATCCTCGCACGACGTTCAATGTCGGACGGATTGAAGGTGGAACGAGCGTCAACTCGATTCCGAGTGGTGTTAGTATGGAAGTCGATCTGCGATCTACGGCAGAGAGAGAGTTGCAGCGACTGGATGCTTTCTTTCGTCGTGCGATGCGGGAGGCGGTTGATGAAGAAAATTCGACTAGACGCGCCGGCGATCCGTTGCTCAATCTCAAAGTCGATCTGATCGGTGAAAGACCAACCGGAGAGACGCGAGCTGATTCACCGCTCGTAGAACTCGCACTCGAAGCGACGAGATCGTTGGGAGTCGCACCTCGACTCGATCAATCGTCGACCGATTCGAATCTTCCCATCTCACTCGGCATACCAGCGATCACACTCGGCGCCGGCGGAACCTCGGGCTCGTCTCATAGCCTTGACGAATGGTATGACCCGCGTGAACGAGATCTGGGATTGAAGCGCGGACTGCTTGTGATACTAGGTACTGTCGGATTAGTTTCAGCCGCGGATGAACACAGATAAACGCGGATCAGAATTTCTCTTTCTATTTCTGATCCGCGTCTATCCGCGTTCATCCGCGGCTAATATTTCTTCTTTAATTGATCGGAATCGAAACCGTCGCCGATCCGGCTTTACCCGGTGGGAAGCGTTTCTGGCGCGCAATTCTCAGCGCATTCGCATCACCACCTGATGCCTGCGTCACACGTCCCGACTCGTCATAGGTAACCGTAACAACAACTCGCTTCGCTCCGGGTTTCGCGGTGTCGACTGCAGGAGCTGCTGCCGTTGGACTCTCGGCGTTCTTCGCGGCTTCTCGAGCCTTGCGTTCTTTTTCACGTTGGCGTCGTGCTGCGAGTGCCGCGGGATCTTCGGTTGCAGATTCGGATACTGTATTTGAAGGTTGCGGTTGTGCCGGACTTTCTGCCTGGCTGCTTGCCGGAACCGGCGCCTGGCTGACAGTCTCGACCGGGGCTGCGGCGGCTTGCTTGCTCTTATACCAACCTGCCGGTACGCCAATCACAGCCACGCTAGCGAGGACCGCGACCGCAATTGCTCCGCCTACAAACAGTGGCTTCCGGCTGCTTCCCGATTCCTTTCCAAAAGAAAGAAACGCCGGCGGAAATGATCTCTCCGTCTCAGCACTAACCTCGACCTCAGCCTGCCTGCCCGTGAGTTCATCCTGATCGTGAAC
>Ga0070698_100008469_pt1 | contig 11107 bp, 11 predicted proteins | sample KBSK1502metaG_FD_65477 | JGI IMG/M metagenome (GOLD analysis project Ga0070698, IMG submission 65477) | Corn, switchgrass and miscanthus rhizosphere microbial communities from Kellogg Biological Station, Michigan, USA - KBS K1-50-2 metaG | ecosystem: Host-associated > Plants > Roots >...
CCAGGAAGATCAGGTCTGTATCCCCTGTATTCTCGATGTAATGCAACAGGGTTTTTTCCACGTACCCGACGTCTCCCGCCTGAAAGTCCATGGTGCGAGCGCGGTTGCCTGTCGACACCACAGTCATTCTTCCCTTGCCCTCGATGTAATACTGCCATTCGTCGGCGTTGGGGTGCCAGTGCAGCTCCCGCAGCCCTCCCGGGTGAACTGTGACCATGGCCATCGCAATGTTTGTTGAGGCCTTGAATGTGCTCGAATCAACGATGCGTACCTCTCCGCCTTTTGTTTGCTTCGTTGGCGGCATTTCCATCGTACGGAAAGCGAAATCGCTCGACGACTTCCCAAGTGCCCCTGCGGCTGCTCTCTGGTCCGCCTCCAGCGCTCCGGGAACAGCAGTCTGGAAAATGAACAGCTCATGCTTGGGGAGATTTTTCAAAGCCCGTTCGGCAACGCCGAAGTTCTTTGACAGGACCTCGGGCGGCAGGTGCGCCATGGTATCGCTCAGCAGAACCGTCTCTGACTCTGAAAAATTCCCATCGTCGAACACCAGCATGAATTCCGTGCCGTCCGGCTCGAGGCCTTGAATCGAATGTGGAATCCCGCTGGCAAAATACCATAGATCGTTTTTTTTCACATCGGCAACAAAGCTCTTGCCGTCCCGATCAATGGCCGTGATTCTCGCCGTCCCGTAGAGCACGATCGCCCATTCGTCCGCCGTATGCCAGTGCAGTTCACGAACGCCTCCGGCGGTGAGTCTCATGTTTACGCCTGCCAGGGACTTCGAGACGGCTAGTTCCCGAACGGTCACCTCCCGTGACCATCCGCCTTCGTATGTCCGCTTGTTCGCAAGAGAGAACGGATATTTGAACGTTTGAACTAGGCTCTTGGAATCGGTGGGGGGTGGCCACGCGGAATCAGGATTTTGGGCATTCAGCGGGGAATTGCCTGGACCAGGATCACTGGCGCTCCGATCGTCCTTGGTTGGGTACGGTTTCTGATCCTGGGTTGCGGCATCGGCCGCCGACAGCAACCCGGCCGTCGCCAGCGCCGCCGACCCAGTCCCCAGGAATCTACGCCGCGAAAACATGTCCTTCGTCGCATCGCCATTCATGACAGTCCTTTCTTTCAGACAACACCTGACCCTTCACGCGGGTGGCTCATCTGGCACGCGTGTTTCGTGTATTCCTCCTCAACCGTTAGACGCTGAATCAGGTATGAGCCGTCAGCCGCAAAAGACGAGGTAGGCACGAGTCCACTGCGCGCCTTTCCACCCAACCCGCCCTCGGCTTCCGGCATGACGAGTGCAAACATGCTGCCAGGAAGAAACAGATTCAGGACGCGAAGCTTGAAATTGCAAGTGATTGAATCAAGGCGCAATATAAATCGATCGAAGCGCTTGATACGCCGCGAGCCATGAAATCGAACTCTCACCACGCCGCGTGAGTGTCAATCAGCGGGACAAGTGTCAGCCGCGTGGCTAGCCACGGAAACGCGAGCGTGCTTGGCGGCCTCGCCATCCCCCTTCTCACTGCCCATGCTTAAGGACTTACGCGCAACTCAACGCCTCTCACGCGTTTGGCATGGCTGATGCTCAACTATGCGCACCACTGAGGAGAAACAGTGAAATGATGTCGATGAGGATGCATACCTCGCTGCCGTTGATCCTGTTACTTGGCGGGAGCATGCTTCCAGAACGGGCCAATGCTCAAACGGGTCCTGACTCCAGTGTTGCACCCAGTTCACCCGCAGTCGACTCAGATGCCCCAGCATGGCTGTTTCCAATTGACAAACTCAACGAGTCCTTGCCCAGGTGGCTTCGCTTTGGCGGCGAGTATCGTGATCGTCTCGAAGGCCCGATAGGCATCGCCTTCAAGGGCACAAACGATTTTTATTTGCTGGACCGGTTCCGCTTGAATGTAGCGATTCAGCCCAACGACTGGCTAAAATTTTACGGAGAAGTACAGGACTCTCGTATTTTTTTCAATCACCACATCGCCAATGCGAACCCGTTCGAGGACAGTTGGACCCTTTGGCAAGGCTACGTTCAGGTCGGAAGTTCCACCTCAGGCTGGGTCGATGCCGTGGCAGGCCGCCAAGTCCTCGCCTTTGGTGACGAGCGGGTAATCGGACCGTCCAACTGGCTCAACGTCGGCCGCACTTTTGATATCGCGCGCGTCGACCTTCATCATCCCGGGTACGAGGTGGCAGTCTTCGGCTCTTCGGTTGTGCCCGGCAGCAATACCCGCTTACACCGGGCGATTCCGGGCAACAATTTCTACGGAATCTACGGAAGCTTCAAGAACATCATCCCGCGCGGCACCTTCGAGCCCTATGTTCTGTGGCGCCTTGCACCGGGGAACGCTGCTCTTCCAGAGACGGTCGGCCGTGGCCACCTCAATGAGGTCACTATCGGCCTGCACCTGAAGGGCACCCTTCCTGCGGAATTCGATTACGACACTGAGTTTGATGGACAGACGGGGTCTCTTGGCGTCTATTCCATCGGCGCATGGGCGGGGTATGTCGGCCTCGGGAAAACGTTTCGCAAGGCTGCCGCAGCGCCGCGGGTTTTTATCGAGGGCAACTACGCCTCCGGAACCAAAAATCCGGCGGGCCGTGACTGGAATACCTTTGACTCGCTCTATCCTTCTAATCATGACAAGTATGGCTTCACCGATCAGGTGGGCCGCAAGAATCTTGTGCAGTTCCGAGTCGGCGTGGAAGAAAACGTCACTAAGAAATGGAAATTCAAGCAAGCCTTTGAAGGCTTCTGGCTCGCCACTTCACATGACAATTTCTACGCCAGCAGCGGAGCGATTGCGGTTTCCGCCCACCCCGGCGCCAGCCGCCACATCGGAAACGAACTCGATCTGATCGGCGAATACCAGATGAATAACGGACTCAACTTCGGCTTTGGCTATGCCCGCCTGTTCGCGGGACAATTTCTCAAGACCACCACACAGGGAAACGATTACAGCTATCCGTTCGCTTACGTTGAATATCGTTTCTCAAAATCTGGCTCTCGTTAGGGAAAAACGCCCACATTCGCGTCGCCTCGGATACCACGAACGCACGGTCGAATTCATAATTGATTTCAGGATGTGCCGCTTACCTTTCGATGTTGTCACGAGTGCATCGCGAACGGTTCGTACTCGTGGTACCCGCGTCCCATAGACTGGTAAAAAGGAAACGCTTGCGCCTAAGCGAGGTGTCGGGCCAGGACTTTGTGATGTACGAGCGTCGCTATGCCCCCGGATTCCACGATCTAATCCTCGGGATGCTTCGCGATGCCAGGATTGTTCCCAATGTTGCCCAGACCGGCAGAGATCTCAACGATGATCTCGCTAGTCGATGCGCGCACAGGTGTCGCCCTTTTACCCGCGTCGGCAGTCAGACAAAGCGTTGCTTCGGTAATCGCTTGTGACATTGCAGACCGGATACCGGCGTCTGAAATTGCGATCGCCGTCGGCAAACGACTTCGAGCGGCGACTCCGGGCAGAGTTCGAGCTGGTGCGACGGCTGAGTGAGAATCACTGCCGAAGCACTTGAGCTTTCCTGTGCAACGACATTCCGAGCAAACCCGCACATCCGGGTTGCCCGGCCACTGGCACTGAATCGTCGCTCCGCGGCAAGCGGCTCCCTGCTTTCTAACCAGCGCCATGCCGAACGGCGCTTTGCCTTGCACCATGCGAGCGTAGGCATCAGCAGGCTGTTCAAGAGGAATTATCGGACGGATATTCTCCAGGACGCTGAAGGCAAGGGTTACCCTGCTTGATTCTTCGTCGCCGCCCAGGCATCCAACAGAATGGCGTGAGCGAGCCCAAGATGGAGCATTGAGTGGTCAAGACGAACGCAGTGCGGGTTCTCGATAGACTTGGGATCAAGTACGAGTTGCGCGAATACCGGGTAGATCCTAGGGACTTGTCCGCCGAAGCGGTGGCGGCAAAGATCGGCTTACCAGCTGAGCAGGTCTTCAAGACACTTGCCGTGCAGGGGGACCGGAATGGAATCTATTTAGCAGTAATTTCAGGGAACGAAGAATTGGACTTCAAGGCTCTCGCGCACCACACAGGGGATAGGAAGGTCGAAATGGTTCCTTTGAAGGATGTGCAAGCCGTGACCGGTTACATTCGCGGCGGCGTTACTGCTCTAGCCTGCAAGAAAGACTACCCGGTGTATGTCGACGAGCTTGCGGAAATCTGCGATGTGATCTCGGTCTCTGCAGGCATACGAGGGCTGCAAATCCTCCTGGCTCCTGAAGACTACATCCGTGCCGTTGAGGCCAGGGTCGTAGATATTGCAAAGGCGAAGTAAGAGCCCTTCGCCCGAATACGGCTAGGACAGATAGAACTACACCCGCCGCCACTCTCCTCACCTCACTCCTGCCAGCCCCTTTGGATGCAATTCTTGTCGCCTGGCAGCGTCTCTCACCATGAAGAATTAAGCAAGAATCGACCCAAAGACGCCGATACAGACACAATTCATTCTCTCTGATGTGGTTTTCTGTTTGCGCCGGAAGCAAATACTTTTGCTCGTTAAGGAACATCAGATGAGTATCACAGCTGAGGAAAAGAAGTCTCTTGTGCGGAACAGTCCATGGTCAATTCGCAGGGCTCCATTCATCAAACATCAGCCGAGATCCAAGCGTTATTACTTTGACGTTGGCCTTGGTTCCGTGTGTGTGTCGGGAGCGGATACCGGAGGAACCTACTGCCTCCTGGAGGTGAGTCTCGCGCCGGGGGTAGGTGTGCCCCGTCATACGCATACGCGCGAGGATGAAACCTACTACGTCATCTCGGGAGAACTGGAGGTCATGGTCGGAGATGACGTTTTTCTTCTCAAGGCGGGCGATACACTGGTGGCCCCACGCGCCATCCCTCACGAGCTACGGAATTCTGGCAGCACCACAAATCACTATCTCCTCGTATTTTCACCTTCCGGGTTCGAGGAGTTTGTGATGGCCACAGCCCTTCCTGCGCCTGACAATGCAGTTCCTCCAACGGAGCGGCAACTGCAGGTCGAAGATGATCCTTCGGTGGCCGTTCAGCATGTCCATAAATTCGCCACTGACTATGGAATTCTTTTTGGTTGATTGATACGAGAGCCGGTCCCGCCAGGCCTGTCACTACTTTACGGTACGGTTGGTTGCCGGATATCGGGGGTGATCACGGGTGTGATTGCCCACGCCCATGGGAGTTTTGCTGGTGCTCGTCGTCGTGAACTTTGTGTTGGCCCTATTCGAGCTGGCCGCTGTTGCTGAGTATGGTCAGTCAGCAGTGCGGTCGGAGACCTTGCTACGGAGTAGCTCATCTTGGGATGGCGAGGTTCACAAATCTTACCCGTCGAGCCAACCGGAGCTGTCAATACTGAAAATCACCCTTCCCCCACGCACTGAACTCGAATGGCACAGTCACCCCATTCCAAGCGCTGCTTACATCGTCGCGGGAGAACTCACCATTGAGAGAAAAAAAGATGGAAAGAAGGAGCATTTTGGAGCGGGACAGGCGCTTTCCGAGACGGTCGACACGCTTCACAGAGGAGTGGCAGGAAATGAAGCTGTCGTACTCATCGTCTTCTACGCCGGAAGTCGCGGCGTGCCTCTTACCGAGTATCCGCGCCGCTGACACGCCTTCACCGCGATGCGGCCAGCTGAGGAACTCTCGAAAGCTTTTGGTAGTCTTCATCCGTTAATCGCAGAGAAGCAGCCGCAACATTTTCCTCAAGATGCGCGATCGAGGAAGTTCCTGGGATAGGCAGCATAATGGGAGATCGACGCAGGAGCCAGGCCAGCGCTATCTGCGTGGTGCTTCGACCGTGTGCCTGCGCGATTCGGTTGAGCACTTCGCCGGCAACTTTGCCTGCGCCGAGAGGGAACCAGGGAATGAAAACAATTCCGTTGTGCTCACAATGATCCACCACGTAGTCCCATTCACGGTCGGCGAAGCTATAGCGGTTCTGCACAGAAACGATAGGAACAATTTTGCGTGCCCGCTCGATGTGCTCTTGCGTAACGTTTGACAACGCGACCAGGCGAATCTTGCCCTCGTTTCGCAGTTGAGCCAGTGTCTCAACCGACGCCTCAAAGGACACGACAGGGTCCGGAATATGCAGTTGATAAACGTCGATGCGCTCCTTGCGCAGTCTTTTGAGGCTTCCCTCCACCGCCTTGCGAAGGTGCGCAGGAGTTGCATCGTGGGTCCACTGGTTCGGGCCGGGCCGGTTCCAGCCGCCCTTGGTCGCGATCACAAGTCCGTTGGGATAAGGGAATAGTGCTTCAGCAATCAGTTCCTCGTTGGTGTGCGGACCATAGGAATCCGCGGTATCGATGAAATTAATGCCAAGCTCCACGGCACGGCGAAGTACAGCTAAGGCCCCTTTGTGATCTTTTGGCGGTCCCCAGATACCTTCGCCTGTAAGGCGCATCGCTCCGAAGCCGAGACGATGGACAGAAATCTCCCCACCGAGCGAAACATCTCCAGCGGCGCTTGCAGAAAGCTTTTTCTCGTTCATGATTAACCCCCAAAATTCCTCAAGATTCCTTCTTTAACCTCGGCGCTGACGGCTTCGGCGGCTTGAACCCTCGAGCCCCTACCAGAGGGGAATCAAAACCAGACACTTTGCGAGGGAAAACGACCCTTCCCTTGCGTTAGATTCTCCCCTTATCGGCAACGCTCAAGTGAGCTTGCTTTTCCATCTGCTGAATCACCGCTGAGAAGTCTTGTTCGCTTCCCTGCTCCGATTGCCTTGCATTAGCCTCGAAAGCGGCTCCGGTCGCAGGCATTCGTGCTCCAACGGAAGCCGCGAGGTAAAGGATCAGGCCAAAATCCTTGTTCATAAGCCGCAGCGGAAATTGAGGACTATAGTCCTCATTCATGGCTCTCCGCAATTTTCCCAGGTGCGCGGGGGCGACAACCGCCGTTTCCGAGAGAACATCGAGCAAACGATGGCGATCGAGCCCGGCTTTCTCACCGAGTGCAACGGCCTCGGCGATCGCCTGCATTCCAGTTCCCAACAAGGTGTTTACGACGAGTTTCATCGTTGCCCCGGAGCCGCTCGGCCCCAGGTAGAAATGCTTTCGAGCGATGGAGCGAAAAATCAAGTCTGCCGAGTCGAAGCATCCATGATCGCCGCCACCCAACAGGGTCAGGGTTCCCTGCTCGGCGGCGGGCGTACTCCCGGATATTGTCACGTCAAGGACGATAACGCCATACCGAGCACCCAGTTTTGAAAGTTCTTGTGAAGTCCGCGGATACACCGTGCTCATGTCGATGGCCAGTGAGCCGCGATGCGCATTTGCGAACACTCCGTCTGGTCCTTTATAAATGTTTAAAACAGCTTCGTCGTTCGGAAGGCACGACAACACGACGTCGCATTGCGAAGAAAGGGTCGCAACGCTTTCCGCGACCGTGCCGCCATATGCAATCAGTTCTTCCGCCTTGCTGCGGTCCTGGTCATAGGCGGTGAGCTTGAAGCCGGACTCAAGCAACCTCCGGGCAATGTGGCGGCCCATGGACCCTATTCCCACAAATCCGAGCTTATTTTTCTCAGACGTAATTGGCTTCATTGCGAAATTGACCTTTCCGAAAGATGTGATACTTGGCGGATTCAAAGCAAAGCGGCGCTGTGATCAACAGAGTTGGGCTTCGGCCGGACTGGACGCGTAGACTTCCCACAAGAGTTCGGGATTCACAGTCAGGCGCAGCTTCCGACGTCCTTGAAAAAGGCGTGATTTTACAACACCGATAGAGGCACCCAGAATTTGAGCGGTCTCTTCGATTGAGCGTTCTTCGATGTCGCGGAGCAAGACCGTTGTTCGAATTTTTGGACCCAAGCGATTGATCGCATCGGCCAAGATTTCCTTGCGCTCGCGCAGCCAGCAGGACTGTTCGGGACTGGGACGCTGGTCGACGAACTTGTCTGAGAACGACTCCATGCCGTCGTCTGCGCCCTCCGGCATGACTTCGGAAATACCTTTCCTTCGGCGAAGTAACATGAAAGCTTCATTCATGGCGATGCGGATCATCCAGGTAGAAAAGCGCGACTTCTCTTGAAAGGCGTTGAGATGAAGGAAGGCCTTGTGAAAACTCTCCTGCACCACATCCTCGGCATCTTCGCGGTTCTTGGTGATACGTTTCGCCACCGCGAAAATACGGGGTTTGTAACGCAGAACCAATCTTTCGAAGGCCGGGGTGTCGCCGCATTTTGCAGCCGCCACCAGCGTAGCGTCGGAGTCTTTGTCTACATCGCTTACACGAACCGTCGGCATGACCGCCTACCCCCTCGCCATTGCTCTGAACAGCTGGCAAGGTCGAAAGGAGCAAGAGCGTTGCCAGACGCCGTGCATGAGCAAATCGCCATGGAAGTCGCTGGCAAATCGAAGGATGCGGCGCTTCATGCGCCAGGGTCGGCGCTATGGTTGGCGTCAATCCTCACGCGGACTGTCGACCTGTTGGCACCCTGTCTATTCAATTGGATGCCGCAAAGCGCGAGTCTCGGGCCATGGCGGCCATAGTCGAGGTTCGCCTAAGGCCTTGAACCAAGCGGCGCGCTATTTAGCCGCGGAAATCCTTGTTGCAAACTGTCCGGGTATCGGCCCAGAATCGCGTCGAAGTTGGTTCACGTCGCTCGTCGCATCCACTGATTCTGACTCACGATGCGGAAACGGATACCATACTCTAGGGAAGCAGCGATCGGCAGCATGATCGCTGTATCGCCGGAGCGGCACTATGTCCAGGTTCAATCCTCTTCTGTGGCCCAAGCCACCGCTGATTTGGGGTTATGGGATTGCTGTACTGTCGGTAGCCACGGCGCTGATCCTTCCTCAGTGGTCGGCGCTGCATTTGCAAACGGCTCCTGTGTCACTGTTTCTTTGCGCCGTCATGGTCACTGCCTGGTTCGGTGGGCTCGGACCTGGATTGTTCGCGACGACGATCTCCGCTCTGGCTTTCTATTATTTTTTCCTGCCCCCGGAGTATTCGCTGATTGCAAAGCCCGCTGAGCTTCCGCGCCTTGCCGTCTTTGTAGTCTCTGCCGTGTTCGTCGGATCGCTGAGCGCCGCGCAAAGGAGCGCCACAGAATCACTGAGACGTGCGCGCGATGAGCTGAAAGGAACAGTGCAAGAGCTCCAGACGACCAACGAGACGCTGCAAGCGGAGAGCCGTGAACGAAGGCATGCCGAGAACCAGCTGCGGCAGAGCGAGAGTTATCTGGCAGAAGCGCAGAGGCTCACGCATACCGGGAGTTGGGTTTGGGATGTAGCGGGAAGAGACGCGCTGCACTTGTCCGAGGAATGGTATCGGATATACGGCTTCGACCCGGAGGGAGGCACGCCAGGTTGGGAACAACGATTGCAGCGCATTCATCCGGAGGATCGGCCCAAGTGGCAAGAGGCCATCGATCGAGCAGTTGCTGAAAAGTCGCACTACGACTTGGAATTCCGGATCCTTTATCCGGGCGGCGAGGTCAAATACATCCACACCGTTGGCCATCCTGTTTTGGACGCGGCTGGGGATTTGGTGCAATTCGTCGGTAGCTCGACGGACATCACCGAGCGCAAGAGGGCGGATGAGGCTTTGCGCCAGGCGCAGTCAGATCTCGCACACGTCAGCCGAGTAACCACCATGGGGGAGCTAACGGCCTCACTGGCGCACGAAGTGAATCAACCGATTGCCGCTGCCGTCACCAATGCGAATACCTGTTTGCGCTGGCTTACGCGCGATCATCCCGACGTGGAAGAGGCGCGCGCGGCGGCCACGAGAATCGTGAAAGACGGAACGCGTGCTGCGGAAATCATCGGGCGAATCCGCCTGCTATTCAAGAAGGGTACTCCGCAACGGGAGTTGGTTGACGTGAACGAAGTCGTTCGAGAGGTGATCGTAATCGCGCGCAGCGAGGCAGTGCGGTACAGCATATCAGTCTGGGCGGACTTGGATGCGGACCTTCCGCAGGTCATGGGAGATCGCGTGCAATTTCAGCAGGTCATGATGAACCTGATCATGAACAGCATCGACGCCATGAAAAGCGTGGACGGCGCACGGGAGCTCGCCATCAAGTCGCAGCGCACGGAAAACGAGCATGTCTTGGTGTCCGTCCGCGATACCGGCGTGGGCCTGCCGAAGCAGCAGGCCGACCAGATCTTCAATGCTTTCTTTACCACGAAGCTCCACGGCACGGGCATGGGACTTCGGATCAGCCGCTCCATTGTTGAATCGCATGGTGGGCGCTTGTGGGCGGAGGATAACTCTCCGCGCGGCGCGAGCTTTTGCTTCACCCTACCCACCAAAGTCGAGGCAGCTGAATGACGACCGCAGGCGCACCCATGGTGTTCGTCATTGATGACGATGTCGACGTGCGTGCGTCGATCGAGGGCTTGCTCAAGTCGGCGGGCCTGCGGTCCGAGTCTTTCGCGAGGCCGCAAGAGTTCCTGCTCAGCAGGCGGCCGGAGAGCCCAAGCTGCCTGGTGTTGGATGTGAGACTCCCTGGAGTCAGTGGTCTGGACTTTCAACGGGATTTGACTGACGCGGGCGTTCTCATTCCCATTGTCTTCATCACCGGCCATGGAGACATTCCGATGACGGTAAAAGCCATGAAGTCGGGCGCAGTGGAGTTCTTGACCAAGCCCTTCCGCGACCAGGACTTGCTCGATGCGGTCCACCAGGCTTTGGAGCGCGACCGGGTGCGGCGCCAACGGCAGGGTGAACTCGCCGAGTTGCAAAGACGTTACCAGGCGTTGACGGCGCGCGAGCGCGAGGTCATGGGCTTGGTGGTTTCGGGCATGCTCAATAAGCAGATCGCTTCTGAACTCGGAACCAGCGAAATTACGGTCAAAATTCATCGCGGGCACGCGATGCGTAAAATGCGGGCCGAATCACTGGCCGAACTCGTTAGGATGGCGGCGGAGCTGGAGCTTCTTGCCGGCAGGAAGTAATCTCGGGTCTCCGCAATTACCGGTCTGGCCGTAAAGCCCCGGGCGCTTCAGGCCGGCTCTCTTGCTCTTCCCTGCGGTTTTGCCATAAACTTCCTCTTGTCCAAAAAAGACCTATGGGCGGGCAGCCCAAAAGTAAAGCCTCTTCGCAGTCCTCCGCTGAAGTAAGGCGGTTGTGGGAGGAAC
>Ga0070698_100008474_pt1 | contig 11104 bp, 8 predicted proteins | sample KBSK1502metaG_FD_65477 | JGI IMG/M metagenome (GOLD analysis project Ga0070698, IMG submission 65477) | Corn, switchgrass and miscanthus rhizosphere microbial communities from Kellogg Biological Station, Michigan, USA - KBS K1-50-2 metaG | ecosystem: Host-associated > Plants > Roots >...
CGGGATGCCACGAGCCGCTCCAGTTCGGCACCGATCGCCAGGGCCGCACCGTCGAGTCCTGCGCCTGCGGCTACCGCGGATTCCTGGAGACGCGCGGCGGGGGAGCGGCGTTGCCGCAGGCCGGCCCGGTCCGACCTCACAAGGCGGGGTGACGGCGCAGCAGGTCGTCGACCTCCGCGTACCCCGATGGAACAGCGACGCCGCCCACCGACGCTCCGGCGTCGAGCAGCGCCGCGACCGACTCGGGCGAGCGCCTCCCCGTCCAATACGAGTCCACGCAGGCGCGCACCGCAAGCGCGAGCGCGGTACGTCCCCGGCCATCCGGCGCGTTGACCGCCGCGCCGCGCTCGAGCAGGAGCTTCACGGTCGCGTGCTGGGCGCGCCAGGCGGCGACGTGCAGCGCCGTGCTGTCCGGTGCGATGTCCCAGTAGCCGTCGCCTTCCTTATATAGCGCCCCGACGTCCACGCCCAGCTCGAGCAGCAGGCGGAGGCCATCGGTGCTGCCGGTTCCCGCGAACTCCGCGAGGAGTCGGCCTCCCTCCCCGACGACCTGACGGGCGAGGGACGGTTCCTGCCGGGCGATAGACTGGACGCGGGCGGCGTCGTTCCGGGCGCAGGCCGCGATCAGCCCATCGACGCCGCGCAGCTCGACGGCGACGCCCCGTCGCTCGAGCAACGCGAGCACGTCCCCCCGCCCGCGACGCGCGGCCATCGCCACCGCCGACTTGCCGTCCGTCCGGTTCGCGAGCGTCGCGTCGGCCCCGTGGTCGAGCAGCAGCTCGATGTTCTCGATGGCGTTGTCGCGCCGCAGCGCGTGCTGGAGGGCCGTATGGTGCCACCGGGTCATGCGGTTGGGGTCGGCGCCGTGCTCGAGCAGGAACTTGCTGCCGTCGTAATCGTGCCAGTCGGCTTTGCGGAGGAGCATGGTGGCGAGGCTGTCGTCGCTGAGCTTCCCGCTATCGACCAGCGCCTGCAGGGCGGCGTTGTCGTACGTCTCGGGAGCGTGGTAGGGCGTTTCCTCGTCATTGGGATCGGCGCCGCGCTCGAGCAGCAGGCGCGTCAGCTCCGCGTGGTGCGCGACGCCGGCGGCGCCGTACAGCGCGCTCTCCCACTCGGGGTCCGGCCGATGATTCATCTCGTACCATCCGGTATTCGCGCTCGCACCGGCGTCGAGCAGCGCCGTGGCGGCCCGTACGAAGCCGGCCGAGCGGGCGCGATCGAGCCGCAGGTAGCGCGAGAAACAGAGATGGGTGAGCGCGTCCCATCCGCGGGGCCTTCCCTTGACCGTGGCGTTCCCGCGGTCGAGCTCGAGCAAACGGCGCACGGCCGCGTCGTCGCCCAGGATCGCCGCCGCGTGGATGTCGCCGCGTGCGAGTTCGGGGTGTGCGGCGAGAATGGCCTCGGCGCGGTCGAGCGTTCCCGTTGCGTGCCCGGAGTCGAGCGGGACGCAGGCGGCCTCGATAAAGGCGGTCAGCGGATCGGCCATTTTGTCGTTAGACCCTACGGTGCCTTGAGGATACCGTCAACTCTCCCGCACGGCGCTCTCCGGCTCTTGCGCTAAAGACCCCCCTGGGGGGATATAGGGGGCCACCGGAGGATGGCCATGGTCGCTCTGTCGCCTCGCACGCTCCTCTCGCTCCCCCTGGTGGTCGCGCTGTCCGCGACCTCGCACGCACAAACCGCCGCGCCCGTCCCATCCGGCGCGGCGGCCGCATGGACGATCAAGACGAAAGGGGACGTCCGCTGGCAGCAGGTCACGCCGGCCGGCGCGCTCCTCATCTCCACCGACGCCGAGCTTGCCGGGGTCGACATCGAGCGCGGTCAGGTCACGTGGGAAAAGCCCGAGCTCGGCGGGTTGCCGCCCGACAGCGTCCGTATGGTCGAGGGCTCCCTGCTCATGGAAGCGGCGCGCCCCGGCCTGCTGATCGTATTCGATCCCGTGACCGGGGCGGTCGTGTTCGATTCCCGCCGCCTGAGCCTGGCGCAAGTCGTCACGCGCCGCGTGCTACCCCAGAGCGGCACGTTGCTCGTCCACGGGCGGCGCGCGGCCGGGCCTCCGGTGGTCGCGCTGTACGACCTCGTGACGGGCGAGCAGCGCTGGGCGAACGAAGCGCTGTTCCAGCAGACCGAGCCCCAGAAGAAGGGGCTGGGCGGCCTGATGCAGCGCCTCGTGACGGCCGCCTCCGAGGCCACCGCGCTGGAGGTGCTGCAGGCGGGGCCCGACATGATCGTCGTCCACACGCTGATGGGTCTGCGGGCGCTGGACGCCCGGTCGGGCGCGGTACGCTGGTCGGCTACGCTGCCCACCGCCCGCGCCGGCAACCCCGCGCGCCACGTGCGGCTGTTTCCGTCGCTCGACAACAGCGACCGCATCTACGTTGGCTTCGACGACCGCCTCATGGCCTACCGCCTCGCCGACGGTCAGGCACTCTGGTCCAAGCCCGCGACGATCGACGGCTGGGTGCACGGCATCGTGCAGCATCCCAACGGCATCATCATCCTGCCCGAGTCGACGCCCGCCAATCAGGCGACGGGCAATGTTCGCATCGTGAACGGAGTCGTGCAGACAGGGTTGAACGTGGCCCGCTACGACGATGGCACGACCATCGCCGACAAGCCGCTGCGCATGAAGGGGACGGTAACGGACGCGCTGATCACCGGTGGCTCCGCCGTGCTCGCGGTGGACGCCGAGTCGCGCACCTTCGTGAACGTGCTGGATGTGGCCACGGCCAGCGTGCGCTTGAAGAAGGACGTGAAGATCAAGGGCCAGCTCGATTATGCCGAGCTGACGCCTGCGGGGCTGCTCTACATCTCGCGCCCCGACGCGGCCACCAACGCCGAAGTGAATGTGATCGATCTCGCGTCGGGGGAGCCGAAGTTCAAGGACGCGATCGAGAGCGGCAAGCCCCTCGGCTCAGGCGACTACAACGCCGAGCGCTACTCGCTGCACCACGCGGTCGAGGGGACGACGCTCTACGTGTTTGCGAGCCACGACCACAAGCTGTACGCGGTGGATCGCACCGCCGGGACCTTCAAGGCGCTGGGGGGCGAGATCAAGCTCCAGGGGGACGAGGATCCGGTCGACATGGAGATCCGGCCCGCGGGCATCGTCCTGATCGCGCCGCAGAACCTGGTGGTGGTGGCGCGGGATGGACAGGTGAAGCAGCAGGTCTACTATCCGGCGCCCCAGCTGCCGGGCCTGTTGCGCGCGCTGTATCGCATCAATGCCGTGCGCGCCGGCTTGTACGGCGCGGCCGCGTCGGCATACGGCGACGCCTTCGCCCAGGCGTCGCGCAATGCCACGGACACGACCGCGCGCCGCCTCGCCGGGCAGATGGCGACGGCCTACACGCAGGGCGGCGCGCAGCTGGCGGGCTATTCGCACCAGGCGGCGAGCCTCGCGTCGAAGCGCTTCAAGGCCTCGCTCGCGGTGCCCGGGTCGGTGTTCATGTTGACCCGCGCGCCCGAGGGGAACGGCAACGTCCTGATGCAGATCGACAAGGACAACGGGCAGCCGCGGTCGCGCGTGGACCTGGGCAAGGAGCGCGAGCCGGTGTACGCGGTGGACGACGTGGCGGGCATGCTGTTCCTCAAGACCGCGGCGGGGACGCTGGTCGGCTACCGGCTGTGATCGTGGTGGCAGGGAGTGCCTGAACCGCAGCCCGCAGGCGAGCGATCCAGCCTGCGGGCCTTCCTGCTCTACTTCCTGCGCCTCGGCACCCTGGGCTTCGGCGGGCCGATCGCGCTGGCCGGGCACATGCAGCAGGACCTGGTGGAGCAGCGTGGCTGGATCAGCGCCCAGGAATACAAAGAAGGGCTCGCCCTGGCCCAGCTCGCTCCCGGGCCGCTCGCAGCTCAGCTGGCGATGTACCTCGGATGGGTGCGGGCCCGCCGCCTCGGCGCCACGCTGGTCGCGCTCGCCTTCGTCGGCCCTTCGTTTCTCATGGTGCTCGTCCTGTCGGTGCTCTACGTGCGGTTCGGCGGCCTGCCCTGGATGCAGGGGTTGTTCTACGGGATCGCCGCCGCGGTCATCGCCATCATCGCCCGCAGCGTCTTGAAGCTGGTACGGATGACCCTGGGGCGGGATCGATTGCTCTGGGTGCTGTTTACCGCGAGTGCGCTGGTGACGGCCTGGACCGAGACCGAGATCATCTGGGTGTTCTTCGCGTGCGGGCTCGTGCCGATGGTGCTGCGCCGACCGCCGCCTGGCTCGGCCACATCTGCGCTCGCCTTCCTGCCCGTCGCTCCGGGATTGGGCATCGGTCTCGGCGGCCCGGCATCCGCGGGCCTGTTGTGGAAGGTCCTGGCATACTTCGCCGGCGCCGGACTGTTCGTGTTCGGAAGCGGGCTCGCGATCGTGCCGTTCCTGTACGGCGGCGTGGTGCAACGGTTCCACTGGCTCACCGAGCGGCAGTTCATCGATGCCGTGGCCGTGTCGATGATCACGCCGGGGCCCGTGGTGATCACGGTCGCGTTCATCGGCTACCTCGTGGCGGGACTCCCCGGCGCGACACTCGCCGCGATCGGGGTGTTCCTGCCCGTGTATCTAGTGGTCGTCTTTGTCGCACCGCACTTCCATCGGGTGGCGACAAACCGCCAGGTGAAGGCGTTCGTGGACGGCGTCACCGCCGCGGCGACGGGCGCAATCGCCGGCGCCGCCGTGATCCTCGGTCGGCGCTCACTTCTGGATATGCCGACGATCCTCATCGCGCTCGTTACCCTGACGCTGCTGCTCGTCCCCAAGAAGATCCCGGAGCCGGTGCTCATCGTCGCGGCGGGGCTCGTCGGGTTGGTGCTGCAGGGCAGGTCGTGAGGGCGCGCCTCCGCGTGGTGCTCGCGGGGCTCGGCCTGCTCAGTCGCGTGGGATCGGCGCAACAGGACCGCGCCGCTACGATTCGCGCCGTACGTGTGGAGACAGCGGGCGGCCGCGACCAGGCGTGGTGGGCCACGGCGGACTCGATCGACGACTTTCGCCAACGCGAGCCCCGCGAGGGGTCGCCCGCCACGGAGCGGACGGTCGTCAAGGTGGCCCATGACGGGGGCGCGCTTTACATCCTGGTGCGCTGCCGTGACTCCCGCGTGGGCGCCGTGCGGGCCAGCCAGCTGCGCCGCGACGCCGACCTCTCGAGCGACGACAACGTGCGGATCCTGATCGACAGCTACGACGACCGGCGCAGTGCCTTCGTATTCGCCACGAACCCGAACGGCGTGATGTGGGACGCGCAATTCTCGGGCGTCGACGACCTGAACGAGAACTGGAACGGCGTCTGGAGCGTCGCCGTCGCGCGCGACACGGCGGGATGGACCGCCGAGTTCCGCATCCCGCTCCTGGCGCTGCGGTTTCACGCCGGGGTGAGCACAGAGTTCGGGTTCAACGTCCGGCGATTCATCCGGCGCAAGAACGAGGAAGACTTGTGGCGCTCGTGGGGACGGGCCGAGGGGTTCTATCAGCTACAGAATGAAGGAACCATTACGGCGCTCGGGGCTTTGCACCGGCCCCATGATCTCGAGCTGTACCCCTACGCGCTCGGCCGTGCCGTCGAAACCGGGCACGACAGCGCCGGTGGGGAGACGACGGGCGGCTTTGTCGGCGGGAAGGGCGGGGTCGACGCCAAGCTCGGCCTCACGCCGACGTTGACCGCCGACGTGACGCTCGGCACCGACTTCGCGCAGGTGGAAGCCGACCAGCAAGTCATCAACCTCACGCGGTTCCCCTTCTTCTTCCCCGAGAAACGACAGTTCTTCCTCGAATCGAGCGGCCTGCTCGACCTGGGCACGCCGGGCCGGGTGCAGCTGTTCTATTCGCGTCGCATGGGGCTCGACACCAGCGGCGCTCCGGTCCCGATTCTCGCTGGGGGCCGGTTGTACGGACGGCTGGGGCCATGGAAGCTCGGCCTGCTCGACGCACAGACCGGGGGCGCGGACCGGGCCAACGACGCCGTCGTGCGTGTCCAGCACGACCTGTTCGAGCGGTCGTACGTCGGAGCCATCGGCACGCTGCACGCCGGACCCGGCCGCACAGTCGAGCGCGCCGGCGGCCTGGACCTGGACTTCCCGCTCGTCGTCCATGGGGCCAACCTCGAGCCCAAGTTCTGGATCGCGGGCAGCGAGACGCCGGGTATTCCGGGGACCCCCGCGGCGTGGCGGATATCCACCGACAATCCGAACGACCTGTTCGATAATTTCGTGTCGCTCTACCGGATCGACTCGGGCTTCGCTCCGCCGCTCGGGTTCGTGCGCCGCACGGGGATCTGGGAGACGACCGGCCACGTGGACTTCATGCCGCGCCCCGGGCTGCTGGGCATCCGCCAGCTCGACTTCACCGTTCCCATCCCGAGCTGGGACATCATCGCGAACGCAACGGGCTCGCTGACGCGCACGGCCGACTGGCAGACAGCGTGGTTCGAGTGGCGCGTGTTCGGCGGCGACCGACAGAATGGCGATCACTTCGAGGTCAACTTCCAGCGCCTCCTGGACGCGCCCACTGACACCTTCGATATCTTCCGCGGCGTGGTGGTCCAGCCGGGCCGCTACTGGTGGTCGCGCTACGAGCTGCAGTATTTCATGAACCCGGGCCGCGCGCTGAGCGTCGGCGCGTTCGTGAACTGGGGCCGGTTCTACGGCGGTCACAGCACCGACCTCGAGCTCACGGCGGCCTGGCGCGGCGGCCACCTGATCGTGAGCAGCGATCTGACCCGGAGCACGGCGCGCTTGCCCAGCGGAGCCTTCACGGCCGTGCTTTCAGCCAACCGCCTGGAATACGACCTCGATACGCGTACCAGCGTGCTCGCGTTCGTGCAATACGACAACGAGACCGAGCGCGTCGACTTCAACGTGCGGTTTCACTGGATCCCGGTGATCGGAGACGACGTCTTTCTGGTGTGGAACTCCGGGTATACGACCGCGCCGCTCGCCCGGTTCCGCTTTCCGGACACTCGGGTCCTGTCCCGTCCGCTCAACGGAGCGCTGGTCGTCAAGATCGTGCATCGTCTCACGCCGTGACGGGGCAACGGTGGCCGCACTTCACGATCTGAAGCGCGACGGGCGGCTGTTGTTCATCACCCGGTCGCTGCGCTTGTTCGCATACGGCGCCTTGGCCGTGATTCTGGTGGTCTACCTCACCAGTCTCGGACTGAGCGCATCGCAGACCGGTCTGCTCCTCACTCTGATTCTGGTCGGGGACACGGCGGTCTCGCTTTACCTCACGACCCGGGCCGACCGGCTGGGGCGGCGGCGCATGCTGATCATTGGCGCGATGCTCATGGTGGCCGCCGGCTTGACCTTCGCCTGGACGCGCAACTTCCTGCTCCTGATCGTGGCGGGGACCATCGGCGTCATCAGTCCAAGTGGGAACGAAGTGGGGCCGTTTCTGTCGATCGAGCAGGCTGCGCTCGCCCAGGTCGTTCCTCCTGCTGCCAGAACCACGGTGTTCGCGTGGTACACGCTCGCGGGCTCGTTCGCGACGGCCGCCGGGTCGCTGTGCGGTGGCGTCCTCGCGCACGTGCTGCAGCGCTCGGCGCTGGTGCCGCTCGCGAACTATCGCGTCGTCGTGTTGCTCTATGCGGCGTTGGGCGCCGTACTGGCCGTCCTGTTCACCCGTCTCTCCCCTGCAGCCGAGGTGCTGTCGCCAGGAGTGACGTCCACGCGCTTCGGTATAGGCCAGTCACGCGACGTCGTGCTCCGCCTGTCCGGCCTGTTCGCCCTCGACTCCTTTGCCGGCGGGTTCGTGGTACAGAGCTTCGCGGCGTACTGGTTCTATCTTCGGTTTGGCGTGAACCCGGCCACGCTCGGCGTGATCTTCTTCTGGGCGAACCTGTTCGCCGGGGTCTCGGCCTTGCTCGCGACCCGGCTCGCTGCGCGCTTCGGTCTGGTGAAGACCATGGTGTTCACGCACCTGCCCTCGAACATCTTGCTCATTCTGGTACCGCTGATGCCGACCCTCCCGCTCGCCATCCTGGTGCTGCTGGCGCGCTTCAGTATCAGTCAGATGGATGTGCCGACCCGGCAGTCGTACGTCATGGCTGTGGTCCGTCCCGAGGAACGATCGGCGGCCGCCGGGATCACCGGCGTGGCCCGCACGACCGGCGCCGCCATCGCTCCCGTGTTCGCCGGGTGGCTGTTCGCCCGACCCTCGCTCCTCAGCGTGCCGTTCTTCATCGCCGGAACGTTGAAGGTCGTCTACGACCTGTTGCTCTACCGCGGATTCGCGTCCGCGCGACCACCCGAGGAGCCGCAGGACCTATAGCGACTTCAAGTATTGGACCAGATCGGCCTGCTGCTGCGGCGACAGGCCCAGCCCCAACACGCGGTCGTAGTGTGCGACCACGTCCGACAACGTGGCCGCACTACCGTCGTGGAAATAGGGCGGATGTTGCCACAGCGCGCGCAGCGGCGTGGTGCGGTACTTGTGGTTCTTGAGCCGGCTCGCCCGGACGGGGTCCATGCCGATCTCCGCCGGGTCGTGCAGCACGCCGCGATTGACGTCGCTGAAGGCGAGCGAGGGAATATGGCAGCTCGCGCACCGGCCGGTCGTGTTGAACACGGCCCGCCCGCGCTCGGCCGCGGCCTCGTCGACGCTTCCGGGGGGCGGCGGCGGAGCGCTCAGGCTGAGCTGGTAGGCGCGCAGGACGGGGAGGACGGGCGTGACGCGATCGGGCCGCTGCCGGATGTTGATGCCGAGCGCCGGATCGGAGAACGAGCCGTGGCCGTGCATCTGGGTGACCGCCACGTAGGCATTCCAGTAGGACACCGGCCCTTCGCCGGTGTAGGTCTCGAGCGCGACGCCGTGCAGACCGAAGGCGGGAGGGATCACGACCGGATTGTTGATGCCGTCTCGGTTGAACTCGGCATCGTACTTTCCCGGCCCCCACGAGTTGAAGACGGCCTTGACCGCGGCTGGGAGGGCGGGCGACAGTGCGACGATCGCCCCGACGTTGAGATCCCGATTGGGCCACCCGTCCAGCCGCCGGCCGACGCCGGCGGTTACCGAATTGTCGACGGTCGAGTGACACAGGGCGCAGGTGATCCCGAGCCGCTGGATGTGCTTGTCCCGTGTCACGCGGGCCTCGATCCCGACGACCGCGTCCCGCCGCAACAGCTCAACCGTGGTGGCCGGGCTCGTGAGATCGGCGCTCGCCAGGAAACCGGGCGGCAGCCGCTCCGCGTCCACCTTGAGCCCGACGGCCAGGGCCGTGGCCGGCGACACGGCTGTTTCGACGACCTGGTTCAAGTGGAGCGTATCGGTCCAGAAGGGCTCGTCGCCGAAGGTCGAGTGGCGGAAGATGTCGCGGCCCGGCGCCGGCGCCTCGAATGGCGCCGCGGTCTGCCGGTTGGCGAGCGCCGCGGCCGTGCGGGTCGCGGGTGCACCGACGGCCTCGGCGCGGCAGCCCGCCAGGATGGCGGCCAACGAGATCAGGGAGAGCGTTGCCAGCCGGCTGCCCGTGTTCGCGGGACGGCGGCTGTGAGGGTGCGGAGGCGGGGGCGTCAGGCGCATGAGCGACATCCTTGCAAGGGACTTGGCGAACGTCGTTCTCTGATGAGTAGACGCGCGCTGCAGAGAAACTGGATTGCCCCCGCACCACAGATGCCCGACCTACCCCCGGTCGTAGGCCTGCTGCAGGCCCTTGATGTCGATCTTTTTCATTTGCAGCATGGCCCGCATGGCCGCGTTGGCCTTCTTGGGATCTTTGTCGCTCAGCATCTTACCGAGGACAGTCGGAATGATCTGCCACGACAGGCCGTACTTGTCCTGTAGCCAGCCGCACTGATCTGCTCGGCCGCCTGCGGATAGTTTCTCCCACAGCTCGTCCACCTCCTGCTGCGTCTCACAGTTCACGAACAACGAGATCGCCGGCGTGAATTTGAACTGGGGGCCGCCGTTTAAGGCGTAGAAGTCCTGACCCTCGAGCTGGAAGGTGCAGGACATGACCGACCCCTTCGGCCCGGGTCCCGCGTCTCCATAGCGCGACACGCGCACGACCTTGGAACGCTTGAAGACCGACACGTAGAAGTTCATCGCCTCTTCGGCCTTGCCGTCGAACCACAGGAACGGGACGATCTTTTGCATAAACGCCTCTCTATGGGTGAATTGGCTGACGGTACAGGGCGCCGCCCAGCCAGGCACAGGGCAGGCCGGTGACCGCGAGGGCGACGGGGTACCAAAGCGGACCGAGCTCGGGCTTGGCGATCGCTACCAACACGCCACCGACGCCCGGCACGAGTCCGATGAGCCCCAGCAGTATTGCGTGACCGAGCGGCGCGTAGGGGGCTAGCCGCGCCACGATATAGCCGCCCGCGACGCTATACAGGATGCGGTACGCGGTGGCCAGCCCGAACAGCCCGTCGGTCATGCGCTCGCCCCAGGCCGGGTACACCTTGACCAGGTGCAAGATTTCGTCGGTGCCGAGCGACAGGACGACGACGGCGACGAATCCCGCCACCAGCGCGCGGATGCTGCGCCCTACGCGGCGGGGAGGCGGGGGTGGGGGGGGTGGGGGTGGGAGGGGCGGGAGGGGCGACGCCAACAGGTCGGCCAGGCGGTCGTAGCTCGCCGCCACGCCGGTCTCCATGCCGGACTTGAGGACCGCGTCACGCGCCGCGCGCGACTCGTAGCGCATCGTGACCGTAAGGGTCGTCTTTCCGCCCCGCTCGACCAGGACGAGCGTCCCCACGGCCTCGCCCGAGTACCAGGCTTCGTCGAACCGCTCGGTGGAGACGATCCGCTCGGGCGCCACGATTTCGCGGTACACGCCGCCCATCCCCATCTCCGTTCCCTTGGTATCATGTCGCCACACGTAGCGATACGTGCCGCCCACCCGCAGGTCGATTTCGCACACGGGCATCGACCAGCCGGGCGGTCCCAGCAGCCACCGCTTGACCAGCTCGGGCTTGGTATGGGCGTCGAACACCAGCGTGCGTGGGGCGTCGAACACGCGGGTCATCACGATGTCGCGCTCCCCGGGCGCGGTGAGCTGCAGCGTTTTCATCGGTGCTCTCCTGGTTTTTTCGCTTGGGTTTGCAGCTCGTCGAGCAGGGCGTCGAGGCGCCGGAACCGGCGCTCCCACAGCCGGCGGTAGCGCTCCAGCCATGCGGTGGCTTCGGCGAG
>Ga0070698_100008475_pt1 | contig 11103 bp, 5 predicted proteins | sample KBSK1502metaG_FD_65477 | JGI IMG/M metagenome (GOLD analysis project Ga0070698, IMG submission 65477) | Corn, switchgrass and miscanthus rhizosphere microbial communities from Kellogg Biological Station, Michigan, USA - KBS K1-50-2 metaG | ecosystem: Host-associated > Plants > Roots >...
CAGTCGCTGTGGAAGGGCGAGCGCCCGCTGTTCGCCGGTGACGGCTATGCCGGTCTCAGCGACACCGCGCTCCACTACATCGGCGGCATCCTCAAGCACGCGCCGGCGGTGTGCGCGTTCGCCAACCCGACGACCAACAGCTATCGCCGGCTCACGCCGGGCTACGAGGCGCCGGTGAACCTCGCTTACTCGGCGAGGAACCGCTCCGCCGCGGTCCGCATCCCGATGTACAGCCCGTCGCCCAAGGCCAAGCGAATCGAGTTCCGCTCGCCCGACCCGAGCTGCAATCCCTACCTCGCGTTCGCCGCCATGCTGATGGCCGGCCTCGACGGCATCGAGAACAAGATCCATCCGGGCGAGGCTCTCGACAAGGACATCTACTCGCTCTCGCCCGAGGAGCTGAAGGAGGTGCCGCACGTGCCGAAGTCGCTCGACGCGGCGCTCGACGCTCTCCGGCGCGACCACGCGTTCCTTCTGAAGGGCGACGTCTTCACCCCGGACGTCCTCGACACCTGGATCGAGTACAAGAGCGAGAAGGAAGTGGACGAGGTCCGGCTGCGCCCGACCCCCACCGAGTTCGCCCTCTATTACGACTGCTGAGAGGACGTCCAGGTCCTTCTCATCGCTGGGAAATCGCTCGTGACGGGCGCGCCTCGGTGGCGCGCCCTTCTTGTTTGGATTCCGGCGGTTTCATATACTAGCGCAAGCCTTCGCCTTTACGGAGGCGGGGGTTGTCGCGCCAGCCCCGATTGGGCGCGGACGAGTCAGGGGCGACTTGAGCAAGGGGCCGAACACCAAAGACGATCCGAGCGACGAAGGCTCGGAGCAGCGTCTGCGAAGACGCCGCAAAGGCGGCGGTTTGCGCGTCCCGTCCGACAACGTGCCGCGCCGTCCCGGTCGTGCATCCGATCCCGCCGAGGTCGCAGCGCCGGAGCCGGAAGATCCTCGGCTCGCGGTGTCGGTGGCCTATGCCTTCGGCTCCGACGGAACCCGCCGCCTGCGCCCGGAGGACGAAGCAGACGGGCCGCGCACAGAGCCGAACGCGCAGCGCCCCGACACCAACGACATCATCGACGCGGTGCTGAGCGACCCGACCGATCGCGAGCCGATGGCGGACATGCCGGACAGCGAGGACGAGGACGCGCCGGAGAACGACCTGACACAGGTCGAGGAGCCGGACGAGGGCGCGCTCGAAGCGGCGCGTGCGGCCGCCGGCCCGCAGCACGGGCGCGGTCATTCGCGGCCGCCGACCCCGTCCGCCGAGCGGGCGGCGTCGATGTCCACCCTGTCGGACGCCAACAACACGCTCGACTTCCCGCTCCTCGAGGACGAGGAGGACTCGCGGCGGGCGCCCACCGACGAGGCACCGGAGAGCGTCGACATCTCGATCGACGACGAGGAGGACGACGGCTTCGGGCGCCCCGCGCGGCAGAGCGCGCCGCCGCCGGTGGTGACGCCGGTTCCGCCGGCGGTCAGCGCGTCGGGACAACTCGCGCCGCAGGAGAATGCGCCGCGGCGCGCGATGCCGCGCATGCAGACGATGGCGCTCAGCGAGTCCGACCTCGAGGAGCTGCAGGACGAGGACCTTGCGCAGCCGATCTTGCGTGCGCGCCGCCGGAGCTCGGCGCCGCCCCCGCAGGCCCAGGTGCAGCCTCCGGTGGCCAGACCGGAGCCGGTGGCCCAGCCGAAGCCCGAGCCCGCCGCGCCGCGAGCCAACAACGGCAGCCGCGACGCCGGCGACAGCGGCGAGTTCCTGCGCGACGACGACATGGAGGAGCTGGAGGGCTCGGCGCCGCATCGCGCGGCGGTGCCGCAGATCCCGGCCGGCACCTCGCCCAACACGACCATCGACATTCCGCCGGGCGACGACGACGTCGAGGAGATGGAGGCGGACGAGGAGGACGACGGCGTCGAGCGGATCGAGGAGGTGCCGGCCACCCTCGAGCCACCGCCGCCGATCTTCGGATCGCCGCCGGCGCCGGCGGCCCCGCAGCCCGCACCTGCGCAGACGCAGCCGGCCCCGCCGCCACCACAGCAGCAGGCGGCCCCGCCTGCCGCGAGCGCCGCGCCGGCGCCGCAGCAGGCGCCCGTGCAAGGGGCCGCGCCCCCGCCGGTCGCCAAGCCGAAGCCGCCGCCGGCGCCCAAGACGGCGCACGCGGTGGCGGCAGCCGCCGCGGCTGCCGCCGCCGATCCGGCGCAGGCCAAGCCGCGCAAGCGGCGCGGCAAGCCCTGGTTCGAGGAGATCTTCGACGAGGACTACCTGCGCACGCTGCCGTTCCTGACCCCGCAGGCGACCCAGATGGAGGCGCTCTTCGTCATGGAGACCCTGCAGGTGGCGCCGGGCAGCCAGGTGCTCGACGTCGGCTGCGGCTACGGTCGCCACGCGATGGAGCTGGCCGCGCGCGGCTACCACGTGGTCGGGCTCGACTCCTCGCTGCCGCTCCTCCTGCGCGGCGCCGACGAGGCGCAGCGGCGCGGGCTCACCATCAACTTCGTGCATGGCGACATGCGCGACATGGCGTTCGACTCCCAGTTCGACGGCGCCTTCTGCCTGTTCTCGACCTTCGGTTACTTCGACGACGAGACCAACAAGAAGACGGCGGCCAACATCTGCCGCGCGCTCAAGCCGGGAGCCCGCTGCGTGTTCGAGATCCTCAATCGCGACTACATCATCACCGACCTGCCGATGCGCGTCTGGTGGGAGGGTGACGGGTGTGTGGTGCTGGAGGAGGTCGACTTCAACTACTTCTCCTCGCGCATCATCTCGAATCGATCGGTGGTGTTCGACGACGGACGGCAGCTCGAGCAGGAGATCTCGATCCGCTCGTTCGGGCTGCACGAGCTGGGTAAGCTGCTTCACTCGGTCGGTTTCCGCGTGGTCGAGGTATCGGGAAGCATGAGCACCAAGGGGCGCTTCTTCGGCGCCCACTCGCGCGACATCGTTGTCGTCGCGGAGCGCCGCGTCGAGAAGCCGGGAGCCGCCCCGACGACGTCGATGTCGGACGGCGACCGCAACCGCTAGCGCCGGAATAAGCCGAGCGGCCGGGCGGTTGTGCCTGGGTGGCCGGGTGTGCGCGAGTTGCAATGCAGGCAACCCGCGGCAGCCATCACGAGTCAGCAAACTTTTCCGTCGCTGGGGCGTCTTACTCGGTAACGGCCGCCACGGGCAGCCGTACTGGAAGTACGCAGCCGTCTGGTCCCCCTCGAACCCGACTGCGAGGATGAAGATGTCGCTCACGTCACGCAAGGCCAAGGTCGCGCTCGACGGCTCCGCATCGGCGGGCCGCCCCCGTCGTGGCCGACCGCCGATGCTCGGCCGCAGGCGCCCGCGCGCCGCCGCGACCGCCGCCTCACCGTCGGCGACGCCGGGAGCCCCGGAGGATCCGGATCTCGCTGGCATCGATCTGACCGGCCTCATGTCCGAGGACGGCGCAGAGGTCGACGTGGCCGCCCAGCGCAAGCGCCGGCGCTACGAGGACGAGAAGGGCAGCTTCCTCGGCAAGTACTTCCGCGACATGGCAGCGCTCGACGTCATGCCGCCGGAGCAGGAGTTCCGCGCTGCGCGCGAGCTCGAGGCTCTCGAGATCGAGATCTGGCAGGCGCTCCTGTCGCATGCGCCGACCGTCGAGAGCGTGCTCGCGCTGGTCGAGGCGCTGATGGACAACTCGATGACGGAGTTCCGCACGGTGAAGCGGCTGGCGGCGGTCGCGCGCCGCAGCCCGACCAAGCAGAACGCCGGCAAGCTGGAGCGCGCGGTGGCGCGGATGGCGCCCAAGCTGCGCTCGGTCGACACCGATCGCAACGTGATGGATGCGGTGCTCGGCGAGATGGATCGCCTGCGTCGCGGATCCACTGATCGGATCGGCGGCGGAACCGCGGTGAACACGCAGGGCGCGCCGGTCAGGGCCTGGCTCGACCGGATCGCGCGCGCGGACCGCGCGGCGGCCAGGGCCAGGAACGCGTTCGTGCTGGCCAACCTGCGCCTGGTGGTGTCGATCGCGCGCCGTTTCAACCACGGACGGATGGCTCTGGCCGACCTCATCCAGGAGGGCAACATCGGCCTGATGAAGGCGGTCGAGCGCTACGACTACAAGCGCGGTTTCCGCTTCTCGACCTACGCGAGCTGGTGGATCCGGCACGCGATCAGCCGCGCGCTGGCCGACAAGGGGCGCGAGGTCCGGCTGCCGGTCCACATGATCGACGCCTACCACCGCATCGCGCGGGCTCGCCGCGAGCTGGCTGCCAAGCTCGGGCGGCAGGCGACCACCGAGGAGCTGTCGCAGGCGACGCAGATCGCCCCCGGCAAGATCGAGAAGATGCGGACGTACCTGGTCGACCAGTCGCTGTCGCTCGACAAGCCGGTGTCGGAAGAGGATGGCCGCCACTTCATCGAGTTCCTGCAGGACCCGAGCTGGGAGGACGGCGCCCCGGCCGATCGCATGACCACGCAGGCGCAGACCGAAGAGCTGCGCGACCTCTTGCGCGACCTCAAGCCGATCGAGGCGGACATCCTTCGCCAGCGGTTCGGTCTCGACGACGACCGCGAGCTCACCCTGAAAGAAATCGGTGAGAAGTACAACCTGTCGCGCGAGCGCATCCGCCAGCTGCAGGAGCAGGCGCTCACGAAGATGCGGCGGGCGCTGGTGCGCAAGGACGACTAGAGCGCCAAGCGCTGCCTTTGCGGCCGCTTGCTTGCCACTCCCGGTCTGATCGCGATACCGTCTGGGCATGAACGGGGAGGCTCCAGTCATGTCGCGAGCGTTTCGTGCAGTCGGCTCTGCTCTTGCGCTCCTTCTGGTGGTCGGTGGCGGGGCGGCGTGCAGCAAGAAGAAGGAGCTGTCGGTCACCGGCTGGGAGCCCAAGGTCGGCCCGTACACCGGCGGCGGCACCGTCACCATCGAGGGCACCGGGTTCCAGGAGGGCGGGGCGCGCGGCGTGAAGGTCTACTTCGGCGACAAGGAAGCCAAGGTGCTCGGCTGGGTCGGCGACGACAAGCTCAAGGTCGAGACCCCGCCCGGCGACGTCGGCCAGGAGGTCAACATCCTCATGGTGTTCGACGACGCCAAGGACATCACGATCGACAAGGCCTACCGCTACGAGGACGTGCAGAAGGACCTCACGGTCGACGCGCTCACCGGCGACAAGCCGAAAGACGATGGAACCACGCCGCCGCCGTCCGGTCAGGCGCCGCCGCCGTCTGGCTCCACCCCGCCGCCCTCCACTCCGCCGTCGACTCCGCCCGCGCCCTCTGGCACCGCGCCCGCGCCGGCCGGCGGCACGCCGCCCGCCGCTCCACCGGCCGAGCCGCCGGCTGGCGGCGCCGCCCCCAAGTAGGCGCCCGGCAGGTTCCGGAACCGCAAAGACGCAGAGCCCGCCAAGCTCGCAGAGGCGAGACTTTCTTGGTTCTGAATCTGAACCCAGAAAGCTCTGCTCTTTGCGTTCTCTGCGGGCTTTGCGTCTTGGCGGTTCTGTCGTTCCGCCCGAACTAGCGCAGGCCGAGGCGGAAGAGCTGCTGGCCGAGCAGCACGAACGACTCGTGGCCGATCTTGCGCTCGCCCAGGACCCGCAGGAAAGTGCCGTTCGAGCTCCCCAGGTCGGCGAGGAACACCTTGCCGTTGCGGGTCGACAGCCGCGCGTGCAGACCGGAGACGTAGCCGTCGTCGGGGAAATTGATGTCGCCGCGCTCGCGCCCCATCGTCACGCTCTCGCCGAGCAGCGGGTAGGCCGAGCCGTCCACCCCGTTTCCGATGATGACGGTGATCTTTCCCCAGTAGCCGGGGTTCGGGCTGCCCATCACCTCGGTCCCGTCCTCGAGCGGCGTCGGCGGCTCGAGCAGGTCGAAGCGCAGGAGCTCCTGCCCCATGCGGATGATCTGACCCGGCTGGATCTCCTCCTCGCCGGTCATCCGCACGAAGACGCCGTTCAGGCTGTCGAGGTCGCGGACGATTCCGCCGTTGCCCTGGATGATGAGGTCGCAGTGGGTCGGTGACAGGTAGCCGTCGTTCTCGAAAATCTGGCCGTGGTCGCGCCCGATCTTGTTCTCCCCCTCGTGCAGCGGGAAGGTGCCGCCCTCCGAGCCATCCGGCCGGATGAGGGTGATGATCGCGCGCGGTTGCTGGGCCGGCGCCGCGCCGAACCCCTGGGCCGGAGCGCCGCCGTAGGAGGGCGGCGGCGCCTGCGGTGCCGAGGGGGTAGCCACCGCACTGCCGCACACGCCGCAGAACTTGAAATTGGGCGGAACATCCGACCCGCACTGCGGACACTTGCGCGGGCCGGCGGCCGACGACGGTGCCGGCCCCGGCTGCATCCCCATGCCACCCATCGGCTGCGGCGGCGGCGCGCCCATGCCCGGGCCCGGCGGCATGCCGGCCGGCGGCGGACCGCCCCAGCCACCCGGCGCCGGCCCGCCGAAGCCACCCGGCGGCGGTCCTCCCGGCGGCGGACCGAAGCCCGGCGCGCCGACACCCGGCGGCGGTCCCGCCGGCGCGCGTCCCGGCACGCCGTACTGCGGCGCCGGCGTGCGGGCAGGGCCGCCCACCGAGTTGCCGAACCCGCCCGGTCCCATCGGGGGACCGCCCATCGGGCCGCCCATCTGACCAGGCATCGGGCCAGGCATCGGGTGCGGCGCGCTGCCCGGATTTCCCATCGGACCGATTGGACCGCTGCCCGGACCACCCATGGGGCCCGGAGGAGGCGCGCCCACGCCCGGCAGCCGGCCGCCGCCCGAGTGGTGCGGCACGCCGCCCGGCGGGGTTGGCGAGCGTCCACCCTGATCGGCCATCATCGTCTTCATGGTGCCGACGTTGCCGGCGCCGTCGTCAGGCGACAGCTCGGCGCCGCATCCCAGGCAGAACTTGTAGTGGTCCTGGTTCTCTTTTCCACAGCGGTTGCAAACGATCATTGTGCGCTGCCTCGGGTGTTCGTGGATTTGCGCGCGCGTCCTACCCTACACGATCTCGACGCGGAGAAGCTGCTGGCCCATGAAGACGTAGTCGCCGTGCTGGAGGACCGATTCCCGGGTGAGCCGAAGGAAGGTGCCGTTTTTCGAGCCGAGATCGGTCAGCGACAGGCGGCCCTCCGCGAAGGAGACCTGCGCGTGATGGCCTGAGATGAACGGGTCGTCCGGGAAGTTGATGTCGTTGCCCTCGCGGCCGATCGACACCACGTCGGCCAGGGCCTGGAAGGCGAGCCCGGTGTCGCCGCCGCGCAGGAGCTGGAGCAGCCGGAAGTGCGAGGGCGGCCGCGGGCTGGCGTAGAAGTAGGTCCCATCGGTCGACGCCTTGAGCGGCTCCCCTGGCTCGAGCGTCGCCTGCACCTCGATCACCTGCTCGCCGACCAGGAAGCGATCGCCGAGCTCCATCGGCACCGAGCCGCGGATGCGGATGAAGACCCCGTTGACCGAGTTCTCGTCGCGCACCACGAGGTGCTTGTTCCGGTAGAAGAAGTTCGCATGGACCGGCGACATGTACGGGTCCTCGGCGAACAGGAGCGGCACGTCGGAGCGCCCCGCCTGGTGCTCCTCGCCGGCGAGGGTGAAGCTCACGCCGTCGAGGCCGTCTCCCTTGATGAGGACCAGCTTGGCGCGCGCCGCCTGCATGGCGCCGAAGAAGAGCGTCTTCTTGCCGCTGCCCTCGCGCCCGAGCGCCTGCACCGCGCTCGAGATGGATCCCGGCGCCTGCACGCGCGCGCCCTTGGCGCCCATCGCCACGCGCACGCCGGTCGGCGGCTCGTCCGACACCGGCGTGCCGCACGATCCGCAGAAGCGGAAGCCGGGCTTGATGGTCGTGCCGCACACGTTGCACACCTTCGGCGGCATCTCCATCGGCTGCGAGCCGGCGTCCGCGATCGCCTTGGGCACGGCGCGGTTCGCGCTGCCTGCTCCCGAGCTCTGCGCCGCCGTTGCACTGGTGACCGAGACGCCGTCGAGCGACAGGACCTCACCGCATCGGGCGCAAGCGCGCGAGCCCATCGCGTTGAATGTCCGGCACCCGTCGCAGACCAGCCCCACGTCCATCGCAGGCGCCAGTGTACCCGGCGCCCAAATGGTCGTCAAATTGCGGAAAGCCCTGCTTTTTTCGCGTGTGCGGTTTCAGCGGCGGGCCGGCGGCGTCGAGGCGCGCTGGGCGGCCGCCTTGACCGACGCATCCGGATCCTTGCGGGCCGCCTCGGCGAGCGCCGAACGGGCGCGCGGGTCGGCCGACTTGCCGAGCGCGACCGCTGCAGCGACCCGTACTTCCGGCACCTTCTCTCGCTCCGGGTCGATCGCCTTGAGGTAGACGTCGAGCGAGTCGGTCGCCCCGATCCGGCCGAGCGACAGCACAGCCGCCTCGCGCACGAAGGCCGCCTTGTCGCCAATCGCGGCGCGCTCGAGCGCCGCGCGATCAGCCATGCCGGCGAGCTCGCCGGCGGCCTTGGCCGCCGCCACCCGCTCCTGCCAGGAGGTCGACGCGAGCCGGTCCATCACCTTGCGCGCCATCTCGCCGCCGCCGCCCTTGGCGCCGCGCTTGAGCGCGAACTGCGCGCACGCGAGCATGGCCCCTTCGCGGACCGACAGCTCGGCGTCCTCGAGCCCGCGCTCGATGAGCGCGCGCGACTCGGGCGCTGCGATCTTGCCGGCCACCGACAGCGCGCGCCGGCGGACCAGCGGGTCGCGGTGCGCGGTCAGCTTCTCGAGGTCGGGCAGGATCGCCTTGCCGATGCGATCGAGCACTGCCTCGACCGCCGCGCGGTCCTTGGGGGTCGCCTGATCGAGCCGCGCGGTGAGCGGGCCGAGCGCGACGCCGCCGGGGCGGGCGTCGAGATCCTCGAGCACGCGCACCACCGCGTCGCGGTGGCGGGTCATCGCCTGCCGCAGGCCGCGCGCCAGCTGCTGGTCCTGTCCGACCAGGAGCGCCGCCGACAGCGGCGGGTCGCCGGAGATGGGGGCCAGCTGGGCGACCGCGGCGCGCATGTTGAGGGTGCCGTGCTTCATCGGATAGTCGAGGTAGCGCACGGCGTCGTCGCCGCCGGCCTGGCCGGCCGCCACCCGCGGCAGCGCCCAGGCGACCGCCGCGCGCGCGCGATCGCGCTTGGCGAAGTAGGCGGTGAGCAGGGCAGGGAGCGCACGGCGATCGCCGAGGCGCCCCAGCGACCAGGCGGCCAGCCGCTGCAGCTCGCCCTGGCCGTCGCTCAGGACCTCGGTCAGCGGCGTGACCGCGGCCTTGTCGCCGGAGACGCCGAGCGCGAAGGCGCAGGCGGCGCGGGTCTCGTCGCGCCGCTGGGCGTCCTTGACCACGCCGACCAGGTTGGGGGTGGCCCTCTTGTCGCCGAGCCGTGCGAGACCGAGGCAGGCCATGGTCTGCACCGAGTCGCGGCGGTCGTCGAGCGCCTTGAGCAGCGGCGCCAGTGCCCGCTTGTCGCCGGTCATGCCGAGCGCGAAGGTCGCCGCCTCGCGCATCGCGACCTCGGTGTGGCCGGCGAGCTCGATGAGATCCGGAATCGTGCGCGCGTCGCCGAGCCGCCCGGCGCCCACCAGCGCCTCGACCCGCATGTCCCAGTTCTCGACCGAGCTCAGGGTGCCGAGCCGCGGCCGCGGCGGCCCGCTGGCCGGTGTGGTCGACTGCCGGGCGACCCGGACCAGCGGCGGCGCCGCCCCCTTGTTGCCGAGGTAGCCGAGCACCGAGACCGCGATCCGCTGCTGCACCGGGTTCTTGTCGTCGGCCAGCGCCTCGAGGAGGGGCTTCAGCCCGTGCGCGCCGAGCCGCTCGAGCTCCTTCTGCGCCGCCGCCTTCTCGGCGCCGGTTCCGCGCCGCCACTGGTTGATGAGGATCGGGACGTACCGCTCGTAGAGGTCGACCAGGATGATGCGGTAGGCGTGCTTGTGTGACATCGAGAAGGCGAGCGGCGCCACCGTCCGCTCGAGCTCGCCCAGGCTGCCGGTCAGCTCCTCGAGGTTGATCGCCTCGTCGCCGGCGCGCTCCAGCACTTCCTCGTCGCTGGCGCGCCCGAGCATGTCGCGGTAGAGCTGGGCCGCCTTCGTGAGCTGGTTGGCGTTCCGGTACAGGCGGGCCAGCGCGAAGTACGCCTTCCAGTTGCGCTGGTCGAGCTCGATGGCCTTCTCGTAGGCGCCGATCGCCTGCGAGTAGCGCTGCATCTCCTCGTAGCGCTCGGCCAGCTGCTGGTGGGCGAGCGGGTTGTTCTTGTTCTTGGCCAGCGCCTTCTGCGAGTACTCGATCGCCTCCTTGTCCTTGTGCTGCAGCGTCTTTATTTCGGCGATCTCGTTGTAGTAGTCCTGCTCGCGACCCGGCGAGGCGGCGGCCAGCTTTTCGAGCAGGGCGATCGCCTTGTCGAACACCCGCTGGCCCTTGTAGACCTTGACCAGCTGGTCCATGGCGTCGAGGTTGTCCGGCTCCAGCGTGAGGAGCTTCTCCAGCACCGTGCGCGCGCTCTTGTACTGGCCCTGGCGCATGTGCGCCTCGGTCAGGTAGTAGCCGGCCTCGATATCGGGCGGCTTTTTCGCGAACGCGCGGTCCCACTGGTCCATGCGGTCGGTCAGTGCGCGGCCGCCGGCGCTCTTGAGGAGGTTGACCACCTTGCGGCGGGCGTCGCGCCGCTGGGGCTGCTGCGCCTTGCCGGCCGGCATGAGCGCGATCGCCTTCTCCCAGTCGGTGACCGCGTCGGTGAAGCGGCGCTGGCGCTCGAACACCCCGGCCCGGCCCTTGTAGACCTCCGGGTCCTTCGGCTTGAGCTTGATCGCCTTGTTGTACATGTCGAGCGCCTCGGTCAGCATGTCGTGCTCGGCGTAGACCTCGCCGAGACGCGCGTGGCCGGCGGCGTCCTTGGAACCGAGGATGCGCTTCCAGATGGCGAGCGCCCGCTTCTTGTCGCCGCGCTGGAAGTACTGGTCTCCGAGGTTGACGAGGTGTGACATCTCGCCCGGCTCGATGGCGACCAGCCGCTCGTACGACTTGAGCGCCAGCTCCTCCTTGCCCCACCGCGTGTAGAGGTCGGCCAGCGCCGAGTGGACGCCGGCGTCGCCGGGGAACCGGCTCTCGAGCCGCTTCAGGAGCTCGAGCGCCTTCTTCTCCTGTCCCTTGCGCCAGTACCTCTCTGCCAGCTCGAGCT
>Ga0070698_100008476_pt1 | contig 11103 bp, 10 predicted proteins | sample KBSK1502metaG_FD_65477 | JGI IMG/M metagenome (GOLD analysis project Ga0070698, IMG submission 65477) | Corn, switchgrass and miscanthus rhizosphere microbial communities from Kellogg Biological Station, Michigan, USA - KBS K1-50-2 metaG | ecosystem: Host-associated > Plants > Roots >...
CCTGGTCCCCGAGCTCGGTGAGCAGCCGGGCGAGCAGGCAGCCGAACAGCGGGCGGGTGGGAAACTCCTCCGCCGAGCGGCGGATCACCGGCTCCAGCTCCGCCAGCCGCCCGTCCTCCAGGCGGAGGGCGAACCGCTGCACCCGCGAGAAGATGACGGCGTCCCACGGCATGGAGCTGCCGCCGGACCGGAGCGCCGATTCGACCAGGGCCTCGGCGTCGGCGAATCGCCCCTCCAGCAGCGCCAGGCTCGCCTGGACCACGGTGGCCAGGAAGCGCAACGCCGGCTGGCTCAGCTCGGCGACCACGCGCTGCACCGCATCGAGGGCCTGCCGGTACTCCGCCATCCGACCGGTCTCGAGGAGCACCATGGCGCGGTGGTACTCGCCTGCGGATTCCAGATGCCTGTCCTGCACGGCGCGGGCCACCGATCGCAGCTCCTCGGCGATCGCCAGCCGCCCCGGCGGGTCGCCGGGGCCCATCAGCGCGTTCAGCCGGCAGGCAAGGGTGTACGCCAAAGTGGAAGGGTCATCGAGCGCCCGGGCCAGGGCGACCGCCTCCCGGCTGAGCGCGTCGCGTGGCCCGCGGTCGGGCTGGTCGCGGAGCCCGACCGCCAGGTGGGCGAGCACCCGCGCGCGGACCGGCCCCGCGCCTTGTTTTTCTGCGAGCATGGCCCGCGCGTCCTGCAGGAGGGGGATCAGCTGCCGGTCGCTGGCGCCCTGGTCGAACGTGAACCGGCCCGCATAGGTGAGCGCGGCCTGGCCCAGCTCCTCGGCCATCTGGTAGCGGCGCGCGATGCCGGCTGCCCGGAGCAGCTCTTCCCTGGCCGCCTGGCGCTCGCCCATCCTGGTCAGCGCATCCCCCAGCGCGAGCAGCAGCCGGCACCGGGCCTGGTCCTGCCCGGGCGGCCGGGCCAGGCTGAGGGCGGCCAGCGCCATCCGGAACAGCCGGGCCGCCTCTTCGTAGGCCAGCAGCGCCAGCGCGCGGTGCCCGGCGCGCTCGGCGTAGCCGACCGCCTTGCCCGCGTCGCCGACCGCCGCGGCCTCGAAGAAATGGCGGGCCAGCTCGGCCAGGTGAGGGTCCGGGTCCGGCTGGTAAAACGCCTCCAGGGCCTCGCCGGCCTGCTGGTGCAGCCGAAGGCGCTGCCCGGCCGGGATGGCCTCATACAAGGTGTCGCGGATCAGCGCGTGGGTGAACCGCAGCCGGCCGGGCGCGCCGGGAACCGCGGCCACCAGGCCGGCCGCGATGCCGTCGTCCAGGCTGTCCAGCAGCTCGCCCGCACAGATACCGGAAAGCTGCTCCAGCGGGGGCAGCCAGAAGTCGCGGCCGAACATCGCGGCGAGGCCGAGGACCCGGCCGCACGGTTCTGGCAGGCGGGCCACCCGCCGCCCGATGACCTCGCGGATCCCTTCCGGGATGGCCAGCCCCATCTCCGCCGGGTCGCCGGCCAGCCCGAGGCGGCCCTCGGCGGCCAGCAGCCGGGCCACCTCCCCCGCAAACAGCGGGTTCCCCTCGGTGTCGCGGTGCACGGCCGCCGCCACGCCCTGCCCTGGCATGACCCCAGTGATCTCCTGGATGAGGCGGGCGACACCGGCCTCATCCAGGCCGGAAAGCGGAACGTGCCGGGTCGCAGGTTCCCGGGACAGCTCCGCCAGCGCCACCGCCAGCGGGTGGCCGCGGTCCAGCTCCATGTCGCGGTAGGCGCCCAGCACCAGGACCCGGGCCTCGCCGAGCTCGCGGACAACAAACCGCAGCAGCAAGATCGATGGCGCGTCGGCGGCGTGCAGATCATCCAGGACAACCATCAGCGGCTGCCCGGCCCCGGCGTTGCGCAAGAACGCGGCAACCGCATCGAACAGGCGGAACCGGGCCGCCTCCGCTTCCACCGGCGGGGGCGGGCGGACATCGGGCAAGATCTCGGCCACCTCCGCCACGATCTGCGCGACGAAGGGGGCGCCCGCTCCCAGCTGCGGCAAGAGTTCCTCGCTGCCAACGCCGCGGACCAAGGCCCGCAGCGCCTGCACCCACGGCCAGTACGCGGGCGCCCCGCCAGCCTCCCAGCACCGCCCCCACACCACCTTGATCCCGCGATCCCTGGCCCGCGCCGCCGCCTCGCCGGCCAGGCGGCTCTTCCCGATCCCCGGGTCTCCGGCCAGCAGGAACAACCGGCCAGTCCCGGAGGCCGCGTCGTCGAGCCCGGCCAGCAACTCAGCCAGCTCGCCGTCCCGGCCCACCAATACCGGTGGCGCCCCCAGCCGATCCCGCACCAGGCCCCCTCTCCTGCCCGCTAACCCCGATTGTGCCGACGCCATCGCTGAAGCGGAAGGGAGCCGGACCCCGACGCGACCCGGACATGTCGCGACTCGACCGCCTGGGCGATCTGATCGCCCGCGAGCTGTCTTGCTGATCAGCTGCTCGTATTGTTTAAGGATCCGCATCTTGTACTTCGCGGTGAAGGTCCGCGGCCACGGCCGGCCGGCCCGCGGCCCCTCACCGGTGGCCACGACACCATCCCGGATACAGGTAAGGGCTGCACCGAGTTGGGCCGGCGGACCCGTTCCCTAGGGTGATAGTCAAGGGCATCGTGACCATCGCTGTGACCAAGACGGCTCGGGACGGCCCGCGCGTGGTGAGACTGATGGAGACACTGCTACGGCTTCAGCCGAGGTCAACTGCGATATCCGACGACAGGCTGAACGAGCTGGGACAGCACTCGGCTTGCTCATAACCCAGAGGTCGCAGGTTCAAATCCTGCCCCCGCTACCAGGCAGAATGGCCCCCGGAGCATCGCTCCGGGGGCCATTCTCATGCTGATGCTAACCAGATGGTTGACCATCGCGCTGTCCGCGAACCTTGACCCGCCAAGCGCGGGCCGAGCCCGCGCAGTGATCGAGAGCTGAAAGCGCGAGGGAGTGCGAGCGTGGCCACTAGGGCCAGGCTCGCACTCTCGCTTAGGCCAGGATCTTGGCCTTCTCGCGGTCGAACTCCTCGGCGGTGATGACGCCTCGGTCGCGCAGGTCAGCGAGCTTGGTTAGCTGGTCCGCGGGACTTTGCGAACCTGCAGCCTCCTGGACGTAATCGCGGAGTTGCTGATCCTGTTGCTGCGCCTGCCGCGTCATCCGTTCCTGCATCGAGCCGCCGCGGACGATCAGGTAAACCAGAACGCCGATCAGTGGGATGAGCAGCACGAACAAGAACCACAGCGCCTTGCCCCAGCCGGACAGGTCATGGCTGCGGAAGATGTCGATAAACACGGTGATCAAGATCCAGAACCAGATCACCCACAGGAAGATCTCGATGATCGTCCAGAATGCACCAAGCAGCGGATAAGAGTACGAACTATTGGCGAGCGTCATGGCCTCTCCCTTGCCTCGCAGTGCACCATCCCGGGCCACATGGGACCCGGTAGTAAGCACCAACACCATAATCGTAGTGGGATCTACGGTAATAGTCACGCCGGGACACGGGGCCAAATGACCACGGCGCCTGCTTGGACCAGACCGCGCTGGCCGCGGGCGTGAAAGGTCCTGCTGTAACACACGGTGAGGCAGCCAGCAAGCCAGAATTGAGTTAAGCCCATGTGACTTGATCGCAAATTCGAGCGTTGAGGTGGCGAGGACTACTCATAACCCAGAGGTCGCAGTTTGAAATCCTGCCTCCGACCAAGGTGCTCGATGGAGCGGGCCAGATCTGGCTCACGGGCTGCCACCAAACCGGCTCACCACCTCATCTCGAGTAAGGCCGTGCTGCATGCACCATGTCTCGAGCAGATCGATATCCACCGGATCAGGCAGGTCCTGCGACGCCTCGCCAGCTAGCTCTCTATACCCGAGGCGATTCAACTCGTCGATCACGTGCTGCCTGGTAACGGATTGCGGCATGATGATCACCAAGCCCCTCTGTCAGCAGGTTACCGCCAGGTTTGTGCACGGGTTTGTGGGCGAGACCTAACGGGATGCGGTGAAGACCCTCTCCCCGTCCAAACTGGTGCTTAGGCGCTTACGCATCGGTGCCCGGGCAAGGGGTAGGAGCGCAGGAGCGTGGCCAGGCAGGAGGCCCGGCCGCTGAGACACGGGAGGACAGCGTGAGCGAATTCGGGGACCTCGAGAAGAAGGCTCAGGACTACGTCGAGGCGCATCCGGACCAGGCCGACAAGGGGATCAACGAAGCGGCGGGTTTCGCCGAGCGCGAGACCGACCATCAGCACGACCAGCAGATCGACAGTGCTGTGAACGCCGCGGAACAGCACTTCGGCCTGAACCAGGATCAGAACCAGCAAGGCAACCAGGACGACCAGAACCAGCAGGGCAACCAGAACTAGCCGCTTGGGAACCGTCGGATACGGCTGGTAATCCAGAAGCCGCAGGTTCAAGTCCCTGCCCCGCTACTACGATCAAAGGCCGGTTCTCGTACAGGGGACCGGCCTTCTGGATCCCGCCCGCCGCATGCGGGGTTCAGGGGCGCGGCCGAGAACCGAGGTGCCAGTCCACTCCGAGCGTGCCCTGCGCAGCGGACACACCGCTCCGGCCGCCGCCTGGGCCCCGTAGCACATACGCGATAACCACCGCGATGACGCCGCCGGCCACCGGGCCGGCAAGATACGCCCACCACGAGGTCCAGTCGCCCTTCACCAGGGCCGGACCGAGCGACCTGGCCGGGTTCATCGACGCCCCGCTGACCGGAGAGCCCCACAGCCCGGCCAGCGCGATGTAGGCGCCTACACCGATAGCAGCCAGCGGCCCGATCTGCTGAGCACCCGATGCGGTCCCCAGGATCACGCTCACCAGCCCGGCAGTCAGGACCATTTCCCACAACATCGCGGCAGTCGTCGAGATACCGCTTCCGGGCAGGGTCAGCCCTGCGCTGCCCTGCTTGCCGAGAAACGCCCACAGCAGCAACGTCGCCAGGGCGGCGCCGACGAACTGGGCGACGATGTACGCCGGGACGCGCTTCCACGGGAAGTCGCCTCGTGCCGCGAAGGCCACGCTCACCGCCGGGTTCAGGTGCGCACCGGAGACCGTCCCCATGAACAAGATGATGGCGGCCACCATTAGCGCCGGGGCCACCACCTTCGCCCCATAGGGGACCGCATTACCCCCGAACCGGGCGCTGACCATGCCGCCGCCTACGGCCACTAGGACAAGGAAAAAGGTCCCGAGCAGCTCGGAGAATAGCCGCCGCCCTTCATACCTGTCGTTCCAGAAGTCGAACTCGCCGGCAACCGAGTTCGGCTGCCCCATGGACCGCAAAGCGACCGCGGCGTGACGGACGGCCTCGGGGCGACTGGGCTCCGGTGGCGGCGCTGCTTCATCTTGTTGGCTGGTCATCGTGTACCCCTGGACTCCGGGCCGCACGTAGCGGCTCCTCTATCACCAGCATGGCATCGAGGCTTGGGCTGGAATCATCCGAGAAGGATGAAACCGAGCAGGCGACGGCACCGGCCGGCCGCCGGCGCGTCACGCTCACGCTGATTTGCCGGCCGCCGACCCGGCCAGGTAGCACATCCGGCGAACGATGTTGACGGCATGGTCGCCGAGCCGCTCGTAGAACCGTGCCACCAGCGCCATCTCGATCGTCACCGGGGAAGCCATCCGGCCCGAGGCGAGCTCAGCCACGAGGCTGGTGTGCAGCGCGTGCATCTCGTCATTAACCCTGGCCAGCTCGGGGGCGGCCGAGCCGTCCCGCTCATGCCAGCAGTCCGCCGCCCGGCCCCACATGTCGCTGGCAAGCTCGCCCATCCGCTCAATGAGCCCGCGGCAGCGCGGTGACAGTTCCGCGGCGAGAAGATGGCCTGCCCCGGACGCGATCTGGCATTCCAGGTCGTGGGAGCGCTCCAGCTCCGGCGCGATCCGCAGCACGGTCACCAGGAACCGCAGGTCCGAGGCGACAGGCGCCTGCAGCAAGATCTCCCGGCATACCAGCTGCTCGATCTCACGGTAGAGGGCGTCGATGGCCCTGTCCCGCTCGGCCAGCCGCCCGGCCACCTCGTTGCCGCCGCTCAACAGCGCCTCAGTAACCCCGGGCAGATCTTCGCAAACCGTGGCGAACAGCTCAATAACCTTGAGGTCAATCGCATCCAGCTGGCGGGCGAATTCACGCCGTTGCTCGGTCACAGCCACCTCCCCGGCGCGGGCTACCCCGGCTCGCAGCGGTTAATCTCATAGTGTGCGATGTTGACCTAGCACCAGCAACCGCGCCCGTGGACCTCCGCGTGGCCCAGTCAGCTATGCAGACCGGACCCACGATCAGGAGGATTCATGGCACCCGACGTTCGCCTCGCGAACCGTGACGACGCTGCCGCCATCGGGCAGCTGCTCTACGCCTTTAACCGGGAATTCGACGAGCCCGCCCCGCCACCTGACGCGCTGGCGGAACGGATCCGGCAGCTCCTCGACGGCGACGACACGCTCGTCCTGCTCGCCGGCGCCGGGCCAGATGGCCTGGCGGTGCTCCGTCTCCGCGAGGCGATCTGGAGCACTGGCCTCGAGTGCTACCTGGCGGAACTGTACGTCACTCCGGCCCGGCGGGGGCAGGGGCTAGGGCGGGCCCTGATGGAGGCGGCCCTTCGCGAGGCCCGTGACAGGGGCGCGGACACGATGGACATCGGCGTCGACGAGCCGGACGTCGCCGCCCGCCGCCTGTACGAGAGCCTCGGCTTCACGAACAGATCAGGCGGCGATGGTCCCCTGATGTACGTCTATGAGCGCGAACTCTAGGGGACTGGAACGAGCCCGGTCAGCTGCGCCGTCAGCACGCGCGTCAGCCGCGGCCCGATCTCCACGATCGCGTGCGCGAGCCGGGGGTCGCTTCGGTAGAGCTCTTGCACCAAAGGCCCCGGCGTCGCCATCTGCCACAGCGCTCCGGCCAGCGAGGTCGCCGTCGCGATCACGTCGACGCGCTGCTCCTCGCCGAGTCCGAACAGCCGCGTCAGCTCCGCGCCGATCGCCTCGACCTCCTCCAGGGTGGCCAGCTTGAATGTCCGCACGGACTCGAGAGACACGTTGCGCTCGAGGTTGAGCGGTGCCTGCGCCAGCAGATCACAGAACATCGGCCGTTCCGCCAGCGTGTCCGCGAACGCGCGAGCGACGGTCGCGGCAGGCACTCCCGGTGACAGCCCGCGCAACAGGGACCGCAACGACGCCGACCAGTCGCGCCAGCCTGCGGCGGTCAGCCTGAGGAAGATCTGCTCGCGGGTCTCGAAGTAGCGCAGCATCGCCGACTTGTGCATTCCGACTTCCTCTGCGATGTCGGTGAGGGTGACCTCCCTGATGCCCGAGCGAGCGCCAAGCCGCGCCGCGGCCTCCAGGATGGCCTCTTCCCGCAGCTGCTTCGCCTCGGCCGAGCGGGCCCGCTGGAACTCAGTCACGTCTCCAATATTAGCGCAACAGAGTTGCGTAAATAACAAAACCGTGTTTTACTAAGAGGCATGCAACAGGTATGGTTCATCACCGGATCCTCGCGCGGCTTCGGCCGCGCCCTCGTCCAGGCGGTACTGGACGCCGGCGACCTCGTCGCCGCCACCGCGCGCCGCCCAGAGCAGCTGGCGGAGTTCACGCAGCACTACGGCGACAGGGTGCTGCCGCTCGCGCTCGACGTGACCGGCGAGGCCGCCGTCCGCGACGCGGTCAGCGCCGCCGTGGAACGCTTCGGCCGGCTCGACGTCGTCGTCAACAACGCCGGTTACGCCAACGTCGCGCCGATCGAGACCGGCGACGAGAAAGACTTCCGTACCCAGTTCGAGACCAACTTCTGGGGCGTCTACAACGTGTCGAAGGCCGTCATCCCGCAGCTGCGCGCCCAGGGCGGCGGCACGATCGTGCAGTTCTCCTCGGTCGGCGGCCGCGTGGGCGGATCCCCTGGCATCGCCAGCTACCAGGCGGCCAAGTTCGCCGTCGACGGCTTCAGCCGGGTGCTCGCGGTCGAGACCGCGCCGTTCGGCGTGCAGGTGATGGTCGTGGAGCCCAGCGGCTTCGCGACCGACTGGGCCGGCTCGTCGATGACGGTCCACGACATCCCCGCGGACTATGACGCCACGATCGGGGCCATGCACCGCCGCATGCGCGCCAACGCTGCCGGCCCTGCGGGCGACCCGGTCCGCGCGGCCGAGATCATCGTGCGGGTGGTCAAGCGCGGGAACCCGCCCTCCCACCTGCTGCTCGGCGTGACCGCCGTCGAGATGGCCCTCGATTACTCGCGCCGTCAGCTCGCCGAAGCCACCGCGTGGGAGAGCGTGAGCCGCTCAGCCGACTACGCCGAGCCTTATCCGGCAGAGTTCCCGCCAGCCAAGCTCTCCGCTTAACGGCTGGTTGTTAAAATCGATTTTCCGGAACGTACGCGGCTGGCTCCACGCCGTTCATAACTCCAGTTCGCCGCGGCGCCGTGAGTCGAGGTTCTCGCGTTTGGGCTTCCTTGGCGGCCGGCGATTGACTTCGACGCCGCCCATGAAGGCCACCCCGTTGACGATGATCGTCGGGCCGCCCGGCTCACCGGTCCCGCCGGACTGGTGGTCGAAGGCGCCCATGATGCCGATGCCGGTGACCCGGACGTTGGCGTCCTCGGGCACGGTGATCTCGATGCCTCCCATGAACGTGATCGCGTGGATCGTGGCGGTCGGCCCGGCATACCGGGCGTCGCGCAAGTCGATTTCCCCGCCGCCCATGAAGGCGAAGGCGGTGAACTCTTCCGGCACCACCCAGTCGCCTTTCCTGCTGAATCCGCCCAGGATGGCGAAGGCCCCGTGCGACGTCGGCTCGCCGCCGAACCGCTGCGGGTCGCCGGACGGAACGTGCGCGGGCGCCGCGCCGCCCGTTGTCTGCGGCAGGTCCCTGGTGATCGGCTCGAGCTCCGCGTAGGTCTTGGCCGCGTACACGGCGTCGAGCCGTTCGTCCAGCTCCTCCATGGTCAGTCGGCCATCCCCGGCTGCCTGGCGAATTACGTTGGCGACTCGTTCGCGATCGGCGTCGGAGGCACGCAGGCTTCCCTTGTCCGGGACTGCTGGCGGACTATCCATGTATAGAGCCTAGGTGGCCCCGGGCAATTAGGTACAGTTCCCCCGGCAGGCGCGCCTCAGAGATCGCCTATCGGGATGATCTCGAGAACCTCGATGGACGCGCCGGGCATGCTCAGATGCGGGTGACCGAAGAGAATGGTCTCGACTTCGTCGGCCGAGCCCGCCTCCAGGATGGAGTAGCCCGCCACATCAGTGGAGCCTGCCGCGCCAGGTCCGACGTGAGTGGTGTGACCTAGCGGCGAGCCGAGGTCCGCGATGGCGTAGCCGACCTTGTTCGCCCAGGCCCGCCATGCTTCCATCCCGGCTTCCTGCTGCTCGGGGGTGGCATTGGCCATCTGCTCGAGCGCGGATGCCTCTGCACGGTAAAGGATCATGAACTTAGACATCGTGACCTCCCCGGTTCTTCGCGGCCGCTACTGTCCGCGCTAGGGGTGACATTACACGGATGGTGCTGCCCGCCCGCCCGTAAGGGCGCGGTGGCCCAGACTGTCCAGGTCATGGTGGCAGGTGTTACGGTGTGGCCAGCACGCTTCCGTCCCCCCGGACCCATGGGCAGGCGGTGCGGTCGCCCGGGGGGGCTGAATATTGAGCAAGCTCGTCGACGACCTTGGCCGTATCGGCCTCTTCGAGGGCCTGACCCGTGACCAGCTCGCCGAGCTGGTCACGGGCAGTACTGAGGTCCGCTTCGAGCCCGGCGTGGACCTGTTCCGCGAGGGTGAGCTCGCGGACTACTGGTGGGTGCTCATTGACGGGGCGATGAACCTCGTGCGCCACGTCGGCCCCGAGGACACCGTGGTGCGGAGGTGGGACGAGCCGGGCCAGTGGGCCGGCGGATTCCGCGCCTTTGACGAGCACGGCGTCTACCTTGCCACCGCCCGTGGAGTGACGGCCGGGCGGGTGCTGCGGGTGCCGGCCGGGGTGCTCCGCGAGCGGCTCAACGACTGGTTCCCGCTCGGCAGGCACCTCATCGAGGGGCTGTACAGCACCGCGCGATCCATCGAGTCGACGGCGCGACAGCGCGAGTCCCTCGTCACGCTCGGCAAGCTCGCGGCCGGCCTCGCGCACGAGATCAACAACCCGGCCGCCGCCGCCGCCCGGGCGGTCGACGCCCTCGATGCCGCGTGCCAGACGCTGCTCTCCTCCCTGACCCAGCTCGCCGGTGAGGAAATCTCCGCCCGGCAGTTCGCCGCGCTCGACACGCTGCGCCGTGAGGCCGAGCCCCAGGCGGTGGTCCAGGATCCGCTGGCTCTGGCCGACCGGGAGGATGCCCTGTCGACGTGGCTTACCCGCCACGGCATCGCCCGCGAATGGGCCATCGCCCCGCCGCTTGCCGGTGCCGGGATCGATGTGGCCTGGTGCGAGCGAGCCGCCGGGGTACTGCCGGGACCGGCTCTGGAGGCGGGCCTGGAGTGGGTGGCAGGCACGTTCTCCGCGGCAGTCCTGCTGTCAGACCTCAAGGAAACGATCGGGCGCATCTCCGGGCTCGTCGCCGCCGTCACCTCTTACTCGCAGATGGACCGCGCGTCGGTGCAGCGGATCGACGTGACCGATGGCCTGGAGAGCACGCTGGTGATGCTCGGGCACAAGCTCGGCGACGGTGTCTCGGTCGTCCGCGACTACGGCGCCGGTGTCCCCGAGGTCGAAGCTTACGCCGGCGAGCTCAACCAGGTGTGGACCAATCTCATCGACAACGCCATCGACGCTATGGGCGGAGCAGGCACGCTGATGCTGGCGACGCGGGCAGCAGGGGACCACGTCGTCATCGAGGTCGGTGACACCGGCCCGGGCATGCCGCCGGAGGTGGCAGCTCGCGCGTTCGACCCCTTCTTTACGACCAAGGACGCGAGCAATGGCGCCGGTCTTGGTCTCGACATCGCACAACGCATCGTCGTAGAGCGCCACGGCGGGACGATTACCATCGACTCCCGGCCAGGCAAGACGGTGCTGCGCGTCCAAGTCCCCGTCCGGCGCCCGCGGCCTGAGAAGGGCTAGCCGCGAGCAGCTGCGCCGGGCACGATGAGTTCCGCGCTGCCCACTCGTCGCACATACCAGAGATGAAGGGACGCATATGGAAACTGTGAAGTCAGCCGACGG
>Ga0070698_100008477_pt1 | contig 11102 bp, 11 predicted proteins | sample KBSK1502metaG_FD_65477 | JGI IMG/M metagenome (GOLD analysis project Ga0070698, IMG submission 65477) | Corn, switchgrass and miscanthus rhizosphere microbial communities from Kellogg Biological Station, Michigan, USA - KBS K1-50-2 metaG | ecosystem: Host-associated > Plants > Roots >...
GCGATTCCCTCTTGTACTTTCGTTTTAGTTGTTGTACTGTCACCAGCGAGTGGCCAGAAACGGGACCCGATCCGTGAACAAGCGCCAGGCGCCAGAATCCTGGCGCATCGCCCGAACGAGGCGCATCGTACAGCTTCTGCTCCTCTTTTTCGGAGTGGTCATCGTCGTCGACGCCCTGGTCGGCGACCAGGGACTGCTCGTCATGCTCCGCGCCAGACGTCAGCACGACGAGCTCGCAGCGGTAATCGCCAGCCAGAAGGCGGAAAACGCGCGTCTGCGCGAGGAAGCCCGGCGGCTCACTGAGGATCCGGCAGCCATCGAGGAAGTCGCCCGTCGCGAGCTCGGCCTCATCAGGCCGGGCGAGAAGGTCTTCATCATCAAAGATCTGAAGCCCTAGGCTATCGGCCAGCCGGCCGGGCCATACCTTCCCACGCGGAACACCGCCGCCGCGACGAACGGCGAAATCGAGCCGTGACACTCAGAAGCACTCCCATCTTGGTCTGCTCCAGGCGCGGCCCCGGCGGAAAGGCCGCCGTCGCGAAGAACAGCGCCACCGTGAACCCGATCCCGGCCGCGAATCCCACCACGATCAGATCGCGCCACACGAGCCCCCAGGGTCGCAGCGATCATTCCCAGGGCCACCCCGATGCGAACCTGTCCGGTCGGATACAACAGCGCGAGGGTGAAGAGTCCGAGCGCGTCGATCGCGAGGAGCAAGAGGAAAGGGATCGCGGGATGATCGTGGAAGATCGCCTTCGCCACGAGGTAGCTGAGCGCGATGTCAGTCGCGCAGGGGATCGCCCACGCCCGGGCCAGCTCCGGCGCGTTCTGTATCAGGACGACCGCGGAGTAGATAAACGCAGGGCCAGCCATAGCACCGGCCGCGGCGACGACCGGCAGCGCCGCCCGCCGCCAGGCATGGAGCGGGGCGCCGGGGGCGGTGGCCTCCACGACCTCCTTGGTCGCGAGGGCGAAGAAAAACCCCATGCCGACGTCGTTGACCGCGAAGTGCAGCGCTCCGGAAAACCGCTCGTAACTCTCGTGCGCGGTGTTGGCCCAGATGAGCGCGATCACGGCCCCGGCAGGGAGGACGAGCGAGAGCTCGACAACCCGCCGCAGGACGCGGCGGGCACGCGACCGCGGCATCGGGCTCAGAACACTTCTTTTTCTCCCGTGCGGATCCTGTAGCTCTCGCCAACGGGAATCACGAAGATCCGGCCGTCGCCGATTTCACCCGTGCGCGCCGCGCCGATGATCGCCTTGACCGCGTCGTCCACGATCGAATCAGGCAGAACCACTTCGATCTCCATCTTTGGCAGGAGGCTCACGTTGTACTCCTGCCCGCGGTAAATGGCCGTATGCCCCTTCTGCTTGCCATGACCGCGGACCTCGGTCACCGTCATGCCGGAGATCTGAATCTTCTCCAGGGCGTTTTTGACGTCATCTACCTTGTTCGGCCGCACGATCGCCTTGACTAGTTTCATGGGCGCCCCTCCAGAACGCGTTGTAAGTTCGTCGTCAATTCCACCTGCTGCTCCGGCGATAACTTGGCACCCTGGCGCGTGAGGTGAAACACGTCAATCGCACGCTGCCCTTCGGTGGCAATCAACACCAGATCGACCTCGCACCCGGATTCCGACATCGCGCGGCTCATACGGTACAGCAAGCCGAGCGCGTTTTCCGCGACGATTTCCACGATGGTGAACCGGCGCGACGACTCGTTGTCGCAGTGCACCACCGGCGCGAATCCCGGCAGCCGCCGGCGGAAGGCGCCTTCCTCGCGGCCTTTGAGCCGCACGGCGAGGTCGGTCTTCCCCCGGATGACATCCTCCAGCACCTTGATCAACTGCGCGTCGCCGCCCTTGTTCATCTCGAGGAACCGCTCCTGGTCGCTGAAATGAAACATGTCGACGACGAGGCCGTCGAGCTTGGTGAAGGCAAACCCGCGGAGGATGTCCATGCCGAACGAAGACAGCACCCCGGAAATGTTGGAGAACAGAAACGGCTGGTCGCGCGTGATGACCGTCAGTTCCCATTCGGCGTCCTTGCGTTCGACCCACGTCTGAATCGCGCCTGGACCGAGGCCGCGCGAGCGGCGAACGTGGCTGTACACCGCGTCGCCCGAGAACAGCTGGAGGTACCGCCGCGGGAGCCCCTGCAGGAACGCTTCGATTTCCTTCGCCGACAGATCGGGGGGCCGCTGTTTGATGAGGTCAGTGATCAGCGCTGATGCCGCCGGCTGGCCGGGGTCGATGACTTCGTCCCCGTACGACAGCGTCAAGTGGTTGTAGGTATCGACGTACAGCCGCCACAGCAGGTCTTCCCTCCAGGGCGTCAGCGTCTCGAGGCTGACGGCCTCCACGTCGGCCAGCGTCATCAGGCAGAGCATCTTCAGACGTTCTTCGACGCCGACCAGCTCGGAAAACTGGCGCACGACCTCCGGATCCTCGGTGTCGCGGCGGAACGCCGCGACCGACATCCTCAGATGTTCGACGACCAGGAACTCCACGACGCCGCGAGCGTGATCGTCGAGCTGAAGGCGCTCGAACATCTGCCGCGCCATCCGCGCGCTCTCGACGTGATGGTTGTCGTCGCGCCACTTGCCGACGTCGTGGAACAAGAGCGCGAGGACCAGGAGCTCGGGCGCCTCGAGCTCGTTCAGGAGGCGCCCAAAGCGCTCGCGCTCCGGCCCGGCTTCCAACAGCCGTTCCAGATTGCGGATGGTAAGGAGCGTGTGCTCGTCGACTGTGTACTTATGATAGAAATCGCGCACGACGCGGCAGCTGATGGCTTTGAATTCGGGGAGCATCTGCCCGAGCATTCCGTAGTCGTGCATCTCGGAGAGCCGCGCGTAGAGACCGGGGCGCGGCTTGAGCAATGCGAGCAGCGCGTCACGGTGCGTCTTGCTCGGGAAGAAGTCCTGCGGCGCGAACCGTCCGGCGTGCTGCTGGATGCAGGCGAGCACTTCGTCCGAGACGCCGCAGCCGCCGTCGAGGGCGGCCTGAAACGCGGCGAGCCAGGTTTCGGGCTGGTCAGCCGCCTTACGGAGGTCCACGAAGCGAATCTCGTCCCCCGAACGCACGAGGTTGCGGCCAATCGGCGTGGGGGCGGCCTTCAGGGCCCACCGCAGCGAGCGATCGATCGCGCGCGCATGGCGAAAGTAGTCGCTCATCAGCCGTTCGACCTGCTGGCGCGGCGTAGACCCCGGAAACCCCAGACGCGCCGCCGCGCGTTCCTGCAGCTCGTGGCTGAGCATGTTGTGATGCCGCTTGGCCTCGAGATGCAGGATTGAACGGACTCGCAACAGAAATTCTTCCGCCTCGTCCAGCGCGCGCAGACCCGAGCCGCCCTGCCCAAGAAGCGCCGGATCGGTGACCTTGGCAATCGTCTGCGCTCCGAGCAGATCGCGCAGGCCGCCGGGCGCTTCCTTGACGTCCGGCTCGAGCTGGTAGAGGGTGTCGTTGAAGCGCGCGTGCCGCTCGACGATGAGCGCCCTGAGCGCATCGAGCGTCCGTTTGCGCATGCGCGTGCGCTCGGTGGCCCCGGTGAACTCGTCGAGCAGCGTCGCATCACCGGCGACAATCCTGGCGTCGGTCAGCGCCAGCAGGAATTCGGGATTGTCCTCGGCGAGGTTCGACCCTTCCTGGACCTCGCGCACGTGATGGCCGATGGTCAGGCCGAGATCCCAAATCGGGTTGAGAAAACTGTGCAGAAACCGCTCGTCCTCGGACCCGATAGGACCGCCAAACAGCACGAGCAGGTCGATGTCGGAGTGAAGGCACAGCTGGCGGCGTCCGTACCCACCGAGGGCAAAGACCCCGACCGGCTGCGTGAGCGGCCCGGCCTCCGCGAACAGCTGCTGGACGATCGCATCCATGCGATGGGAGTACTGCTTGAGCGCCTGCCGGCCGCCGTCGCCCCGTTCGGACGCCGCCGACAGCTCCGCGCGCGCCGCTTCGATGCGCGCCCGACGCACGCCGCGCGGATCGGGACCGGTCGCGATGGCGGATGACTGCGGCTCTGCCATGTAAGGACCTAACACTCTAACGTATGTCCCGTATCGTAGTCGGAAAACGGACGGCCCCGAAACGCCCCGCGGCTGGCCGGCCAAACACCGGCCGGCGGCATTCGGCTAGGCTGGACGACTGCTGCGTTCCAGCAAGAAAACGCGGCCCGCACAAGGCTCCGCTCCCCTACAGCAGGCTCAGGAGAGCGCTTTCGGCGTAGATGATCACCCCCGAGACGACCAGGATCTTGATGATCACCGGGGTCATCTCCGCGATCCAGGTGACCGGGGTGAAGTGTTCGTCCACGTCGCGCTGAATGAAGGCGAACGCCACAACCGATTGCGCACACCCGATGTGTGTCCAGCAACCGCCGAGGGCGTAACCCGCGATTTGCGCCATGGCGAACAGGTGCAGGACTTTCGCATCGAGGCCGAGCAGGCCGCGAGACGCGAAATCGGCCACCACGTTGTTGTCGAGGATCGCGGAAAGAAAGGTCGACCCGAGGAACTGCACGAAGGCGACGTGCGCCTGACCCAGCGTTTCGATCCCGGACCGGATCAGCCCCTGCATCTTGTCGAAGAACCCCGCCGTCGTGAGCAGGGTCATCGAGAGAAACAACGGGAAGAGAAAGTAGTACTCCGAGTATTCCTGCCGTGCCTCCCGCAGGGCCAGCGCGCGCATCTTCGGAATGCCGTAAATTGCCGGCAGTGCGGCGAAGAACGCGGCGCACGATGCCAGAAACAACGGCATCCCGGGGTGGAGCGCGTGCACGATCAGCATGACGATGAAGGGAACAAGCGCGAACGCGCCGATCTTCTGCGCCCGCTGGCGGAGTCGCGCCATCGCGGCCAACACCTCGTGGACGGACAGCTCCGCCTGGAAGGCCGCTTCGTACTCTCCCGCCGCGTCGAGGATGTAGTGGCGATCGAGACCGTCGGCAAGTTCTTCAGTGACGAAGTGCCCCAGGAGCAGGCGACGAGTCTCGATCGGAACATCTTCGTGGATGAAGGCGAGGCCGAGGGACTCGCCGCCACGTAGCCGGGCAATGACGCGCGGGGCCCAGTGATCTGTGGGGCCGGCATGGCCCTCCACGAGCTCGACCGGCGTCATCACCTCGCCATGGCGCGTCGCTTGAAGAAAGCGCACGTCGGCGGCATTCGCGTCGACGACGTCCATCTCTTCGAGGTTGACGCGCTGGCCAACCAGCTTGCCGCGAAGCTGCATGGCCACGACGAGATAGGCGGCGAGGGCGATCGGCCCGCAGTATGCCAGAAAGAAGAAGTTGCCGAGGTGCGGAGAGAGGTTCGACGCCATGATCAGATTCGGCGGCTCTCCATACGCCAGCCAGACGCCGCAGATCGTCGTCACCGCGGTGCACACCATGACGGCGTACCGGACCGCGGCCGCAGGGGCGGCCGCGAGCATCATGACGATGACCAGTGTGCGGATGGTGAGACCAATCGTCGAGACGCCGGCGAGAATGCCGGATGCGAAGGCGGCGACTGCGGTGACCGAGATCACGGTCGGTAGAATCATGCCCCGATTGCGACGGAGCAGGAAGAACGTGGTGCCCTCGAGCAGCCGCGTCTGGGCGATCACCGACACGAAGAATGTCAGGCCGAGAATGAACAGCATCGTGTCGGCGTGCACGAGCTCGTCGAGGCCGCGGAGCGACAGCAGGTGTCGCTGCACCCAATGCCATGCTCCTTGATTTGCAATCTCGGTGTGCCACCCAGACGTCGCCAGCCCGGCAAACGTCGCGACGATGATCAACAACATCCCGTACGTGAGGGCGTTCTTGTGGATTTGGTACCTGAACGAACCAAAGAGGAAGAGCCCGAGGATGGTCAGGAGCACTTCCGCGCCGAGCAGCCAGAGCGGCATGGGCGCGACGCGGCCCGCCAGGAGAAATCCACCGGCGACGATCGCGCAGCCGGCGAGAAAAACGCCAGCCGGCAGCATCACGACGGGCCGCGGAAGCTGCGGCGAGGCGACGTCGCTCACGTCAGGCGCCCGGAGGCGTCTTCATTTGCACACGGCACGTCGCTCCCTCATCCAGTTGAGGAAGGCGGCAAGCACGATGCCCATCACGATGGCAACCAGCGGCGCGCCGGCCTTGAGCAGGAGGCCCGCTCCCAGGATGCAGGCGCCGACGAAGTATTTTCTTCGCGTCATTTCCACACCATGCCGACGAAGATCAAGACGAGCATCATCGACAGCACGAGCGCCGGCACGGTCAGCGGCTTCGTCCACTCGACGTTCCGGACGCATGTGTGCTTCAGCGTGCGGATTTCCTGAAGCTGTTTGCGGGCGATGGAAAGCTGCCACGGATCGGCCGCGAGATCGAGGGCCTTTCGTGTTTCCTCTTCGGCCCGGTTCAACGCGCGCAGCCGGTAGTGCAGCTCCGAATATTTGAGCTGCGCCCAGAAGTTCCCGGGGTCGAGGGCGACAGCCGCTTCGAGCGCGTCCATCGACTTGTCCACCTCGTAGTTCATCGCGTACGCCATGCCGAGGCAGGTCCGGAGGACGGCCGACCGTGGCTCGGCCAAACATGCCCGCTCGAGTTTCTGGATGGAGGCCGAGATGTCCTCTGGTGAAACGGTATGTGGATCTCTCCAGAGGAGGGAAGGAATCGCCCCCCCCGTCGTGACGAGGGGGGCGTTGGTCGTCGCGAGTGCCTTGGACATGTTGTCAGATTCCACTTAAACCGCCATGGCCGGTTCGGGCTTGAGGATGAAGTCCGGGTAGGCAACCGCGCCCATTTCCGGGACGTCCAAGCCTTGCAGTTCGCTCTTCGCTGAAACGCGCTGACCCACGAACCAGTCAACGAACAGATTCAACACAAAGCTCATGACGAACACGAAGCCGATGAGCGTCGCCACCCCCATCAGCTGTGCCACCAGCTGGCTCGCGTCGCCGTAGAACAAGCCCGTGACGTTGCCGGACACGCCATTCCAGGATCCACCATAGTTACTCTTGCCGTCAGAAAAAAGGCCGACGGCGATGACGCCCCAGATGCCGTTGGTTCCATGAACGGAGATCGCTCCGACCGGATCGTCCACCCTCAGCACGCGCTCAACGAACTCGCACGAGAGGCACACGAGCACGCCGGCCACCAGGCCGATGATCGCCGCTGCGATGGGGTTGACGAATCCGCTGGGTGCGGTGATGGCCACCAGACCGGCCAGGAATGCGTTGCCACTCATCGACGCGTCGGGCTTCCCGTAGCGGATCCACATATAGAGGATGCCGCCAAAGGATCCTGTCATGCCTGCCAGCATCGTATTGACGGCGACCGAGGAGGCCCGCAGACCACCGTTGCCTGACAGTGCGAGCGTCGAACCGGGATTGAATCCAAACCATCCGAACGCCAGGATGAAGCACCCGGTCAGCACCCACATGATGTCGTGCCCGGGGATGGCGTTGGGCCTGCCGTCGCGGGTGAATTTCCCGATGCGCGGGCCGAGGATGAACGCACACGCCAGCGCGGTCAGTCCTCCGACCGAGTGAACGACGCCCGAACCTGCAAAGTCGGAATAGCCGTGGCCCAGGCCAAAATTGGCTCCCAGCATCGCGAGCCAGCCGCCACCCCATGCCCAATTGGCGAAAATCGGATACGTGAACGCGCCCAGGAACATCGTCGACACCATGAACGCGGCATACTTCCAGCGCTCGCAGCACGTGCCGGTGACAATCGTCGTCGTCGTATCCATGAACACCATCTGGAACAGGAAGATCACCATCACGGCCACGTCGTACGTGCCGTGGTGCATGAGGAGATAGCCGGTGTTGCCAAAGAGGCCGATATCCTTCCCGAACAGGTGAATCGCGAACTCAGAATTGAGCACCGGCGTCCCGCCGAGATTCGCGACGGCTCCAGCCCCTCCCATTTGAAGCGGGAACCCGATGAGAAAGTACGCGAGCATGCCGACGCCGTACACCATGAAGTTCATCATCATCGTGTGGTTGGCATTCTTGGCCCGGCACAGTCCCGATTCGACGACCGCGAACCCAGCCTGCATGAACATGATCAGGAAGCCGCAGAGCAGCGTCCACCCGAAATTGACGCCGATCCTGTTGGCGCCAATCTGATTCAGCACGTCGGTAACGGTCGGGCCGACAGCCGGATCGCTGACGGCGATGTCGTTCGCGGTCCCGGTCTTGGATCCGTCCGGATCACCATTGGTTCGGTCGGTTGGCTGCACGGCCGCCTTCAGATCCGGTTGTGTGATCGGTCCGGTACTTGGCGCCGCCGCTGCGGCGGCTGCCGGCGCGGCCGGGGGCTGAGCCTCGGGTGCCGGCGTCTGCGCGCGCAGAGTCCCGACACGCGCAAGACACGACACCAGCAGAAACAGAAACACGATCTTCTTGGTCATGGTCTCCTCACGTTGTTTGAAACGGACAGGCTCCTGTGTCTTCCGCCTCTCATCTCTTCCAGATCCAGGTTTTCTGATAGGCGGGAGTAATCACGCCCATGATGCCGAAGAGGCAGACCACGATCCCGGCGAGCACCATGACCATCCGGACACCCGTGCTGTCGGTGACGCCAAGGCTGACAAAGGCAATGACGAAGCCCAGAAACGTGACGGCGAGTCCCACAATCATTTCCGCATCCTCCTCAAAATCGCGCGATGACTATCCGTTGCCTGTCAGCGCCCTTCCAATGCCTTGGCTTTGCGGAACATCGCGACCGACGCCGCGAACGTCACGACGGCCACCAGGAGGGCCACCACGTTCCCGTCGTAGAACATCGAAATGCTGAGAAACGTGAACGACAGGAGAAAGACGAGCAGTGCGACGCCTTGCTGAGAATTCGCTCCCATAAGTCCTCCATGAAATGCACGAGTCGGTCGCGATCCTCAGTACGCGACGCCGATGCCGAAGAGCCCGACCACCTTGTTATCCTTCTGCTCGCCGTTCTTGTTGACGTTGAACAGCTTGGCGGTATCGCCGAGGAACAGGAAATCGACCCCGCCGTGAATGTTCCACGCGCCGAACTTGCTCGGGATGCCCTTGAGCGGAACGGTGATCAGACCGCCGACATCGAAGAATCCGAACTTGCTGTCGCCTTTGGGCCCTTCGTAGTAGTCCTTGAGGCTCAGACCGAGCTTGACGGGGATCGCGAGCGTTGGGCCATCGGCCACGAGTGGCCAGCTCGGGCCCACGCCGAGCTCGAGGTACGTGCCCTTGTGACTGCCGGCGTCCGCCTGCCCGTCCTTGGTCAACTCCATGGCCAGGAATGCATAGGGCGCGATCATGTGCGCCTTCGACACCTTGAGCTGAAATTCCTTGACGGTGTTGAACATCAGGTTGGGACTCGTCAGCGCCATGTACGTCGCGCCCACCGTGACCCCGCCGCCGAAGCCTAAGCCGAGCGTGGCGTAGAAATCCTCTTCGTAATGGGCGTGAGCGCTCGGACCGGCGGTGCCCGACGATCCCGTATGCAGGCTGTTCCACACGCCGACGTTGACGCCGAGGCTTTTGAGCCCGCCGTCGCCTGAGAAGAACGCGATGCCGAGGTCACCGTACGGCCACGCTGTCAGCTTGGGATCCGTTTCCTGACGGAGGCCGCGGAAGAAATAGATCGTGGGAAAGTCGAGGCCGCCGGTGAAGGTCAGCGCTCCGGGATTGGGATCGTTCTGCGCCATCACGGGCGCGGGCGCGACGAGCAGAACCGTCGCCGCCAGCACGACTGCCAAGGCCACTCGGACCCGCGTTCCACATGTGCGATAGAACATCGTCGTCACCTTCACGTCGCCACCTCCAGAGTGAGCGTAGGAATATTCAGACTGCCGCCGAATTGCTGCTGCAGCTTTGTGCAAGAGGAGCGCCAGCCGCGCGATTGGCGCACGCCGCCAGGATCTTCAGATTGCTGAGGAAAAGCGGGCGGATCCGCCGCGGATCGGGACGAGCGGCCACATGCGACGACCGACACTTATGTTCGTCAACAGCTATGGTTCAACATTAATGTAGCTTTTGGCTAGTCGCCCGGGACCGCGGGAAATTAAGGGGTGAAGAGCGGCCGAACGCCGGCTTCGTCCGACATGGCCTGATCCCCGCCTACAGAGGGTCAGGGAAGACGTTTTCGTAGGATTTCTAAAAACCGCCTTCATAAGTGTCGCTTCTTTTTTTGGCGACGGCCCGAATTTCAGGCGGACGCTCGATCTCCGACGGCGGTCTGAGTGCGAAGCGGAGCGTTGACGACATTCAAGCCGTGCAGTCCCGCGATCCTGCTGAGGGCGTTCCTTCTCGTGACGTTTGTGTTCTTCCCGTCTTGCGCCAGGGCGGCGACGCCTCCAGGTACGCACTGACCGGGGCGGTGAGGACGGGACGCCTCGACGCACGCCGATGAACTCTCTTGTGGGTTACTGGACGACATGCGACAATCCCGTCGCTTTTAGCAGGCCTTTCCAAACCTGAGACGCGGACCTATTTGAGGAATAGCTCATGAACCAAGCCGACACAGCATGGATGTTGATTTCGACGGCGCTGGTGCTGCTCATGACGCCGGCGCTGGCGTTTTTCTACGGCGGGCTCGTGCGCTCGAAAAACGCGCTCAACACGATGATGATGAGCTTCATCTCGCTCGGATTCGTCGGCATCGCGTGGGCGGTCATCGGGTACTCGCTGGCGTTCGCGGCCGGGAACAACTGGATCGGTGACGCCTCGCGACTGCTCTTGCAGGGCGTCGGCCTCGACGCACAAGGGACGATCCCGCATCTCCTTTACATGTGTTATCAGGCGACGTTCTGCATCATCACCGCCGCGTTGATTTCGGGTGCGATCGTCGAGCGCATGCGCTTCGCGGCGTATGTGGTGTTCATCAGCGTCTGGTCCGTCGTGGTGTACGCGCCAATCGCGCATTGGGTCTGGGGCGGCGGATGGCTCGCGGACATGGGCGCGCTCGACTTCGCCGGCGGTACGGTCGTCCACGTGAACGCGGGCGTCGCGGCCCTGGTCGCCGCCATCGTCATCGGCAAGCGCCGCGACTATCCCTCGTCCGGGCTGCTGCCGCACAACGTGCCGTTCACGCTGCTCGGCGCGGGTGTGCTGTGGTTTGGGTGGTTCGGGTTCAACGCGGGCAGCGCGCTCGCG
>Ga0070698_100008478_pt1 | contig 11102 bp, 7 predicted proteins | sample KBSK1502metaG_FD_65477 | JGI IMG/M metagenome (GOLD analysis project Ga0070698, IMG submission 65477) | Corn, switchgrass and miscanthus rhizosphere microbial communities from Kellogg Biological Station, Michigan, USA - KBS K1-50-2 metaG | ecosystem: Host-associated > Plants > Roots >...
ATCCGGAGCGAGCCCCGCCCCGCCCCCACCCAGCTGAACGTGGTCCTGGACTGGTTCAGCGCCGTGCGGCACCAGCCTCCACCCCCGAGCCGCTGAGTTTTTTGTCCGAAAAGAGGACAGGGGGCCGCGACCCTGCCCTCGACCGGCCGGGCCCCAAGTTCGCAACTCCTTGCCGTTCAATAGCCTCGGGCTCCCATCCCTGGAGACGCGGCCGGCACGAACCTTGTAAACAACCTCGTCGAGCACTCGACGACCGGACTGCTTGGGGTGAGATGACTTCCACGGCCGTGCCCTCGCGGCACATCGGCAAGTACGAGATCCTCCAGCTCCTGGGCAAGGGGGCCATGGGCGCGGTCTACCACGCGCACGATCCGCTCCTCGAGCGCGACGTGGCCCTCAAGGTCATGCTCCCCCAGATCGCGGACGACCCCGAGCAGAAGCAGCGCTTCGAGCGCGAGGCCCGGGCGGTGGCCCGGATGATGCACCCCAACGTGGTCACCGTCTTCGACCTCGGCTATCACACCGACGGATCACCGTACATCGTGATGGAGCTCCTGAAGGGCCGCGACCTGCTCCAGCTCCTGCGCGACGGTCCTCCCCTGGACCTCGAGGCCAGGATCGCGGTCGTGCTCCAGGTGCTCGACGGCCTCGGCCACGCCCACAAGGTCGGGATCGTCCACCGGGACATCAAGCCCGCGAACATCTTCGTCAGCGAAGAGGGCAACGCCAAGATCACGGACTTCGGGATCGCCCGCATCACCGCGGCTTCCGTGACCGCGGCCGGAGTCGTGCTCGGCACCGCCGCCTACATGTCGCCGGAGCAGGTGAGCGGGGGCCCGCTCGACGGACGCAGCGACCTCTTCAGCGTCGGCAGCATGCTCGCGGAGCTCGCCACCGGCCGCCGCCCCTTCGAGGGCAAGAACGCCATGGCGACGCTCTTCAAGATCGCCCACCAGGATCCCGTCCTCGAGGTGCCGGCCGGCCGCGAACACGAGGGCCTGCTGGAGGTCCTGGAGAGGTCGCTGGCCAAGAGCGCGGATGAGCGCTACCCCACCGCCGCGGACTTCGCGGCGGCGCTGCGCGAATTCCTGGTCCGGCGAGGGGCCGCGCTCGCCATCCCGGTCTCGACCGGCGCGACCGCCTCGCGGGCGGAGCTCCCATCCCCCCCGCCCCCTTCCGCCGCGGCACCCGGCACCGCCCCCCTGCTCTCGGGGGGTGCGGGCGCCCCGTCGCGTTCGGCGGAGGCGGTGGCCCGGCCGGGGAGTCCCGCGACCGATCCGTTCAACGCCAATCCAACCCAGCTCTTCCGGCTTCTGCGCGAGATCCACGTCGGCCGCAAGTCCGGCCACCTCCACTTCGCCCACGGGCAGGAGCGCCGGAGCCTCCGCATCGTGTCGGGCCAGATCATCCACGGGAGCTCCGACGTGTCGGGGGAGCACCTGGGAGACGTGATCGTGCGGTACGGGCTCTTGAGCCAGGCCGACCTCGACCGGGCGATCACGGTGGTGCTTCGCGACCGCAAGCGCCTGGGGGCCGTGCTGTCCGAGCTGGGGCTGCTGGATCGGGAGCGCCTCGAGCAGGCGGTGGGGCTGCACGTGCGGGAGCTCCTCTTCAACGTGCTCGACCGCCCGGGCTCTTATGCCTTCGAGGAGGCGGCGGAAGGCGAGCGCGAGGCCGACCTCACGTCGAGGCTCTCCACCGCGGAGGTCATCTTCGAGGCCACGCGCCGGGTGCAGGACCCCGAGCTCGTGAGCCAGGCGCTCGGGGACGTGAACCGCGTCCTGGTCCTCTCCAGCAGCCCTCTCATGCAGCCGCAGAAGCTCACCCTCACCCCGACGGACGGCTTCATCCTTTCCCGGATCGACGGCACCTTGAGCGCGCGCGAAGTGGTCAGCCTGATCCCCCTGCCGCCCGCGGACACGGAGCGGAGCCTCTTCGGGCTCCTCTGCACGGGAACCGTGGGCTACAAGGATGACGAGCCCCGTACGCGTCCGCCGTCCGCCGGCGTTCCCGCCCGCCTCTCCGCCTGATTCAGGCCCGGGCCAGCGCTCCCGCGAAGAGCTGGCAGAGGATGGCGCCCACGACGCTCATGGCCAGGCCCCACAGCAGCAGCTTGCGGAAGAGGTCCCGTGAGGCCGCGGGGTCCGAAACCGCCGCCACGCAGAGCGCCCCCAGGGTGGACAGGGGCGAGACGTCGACCATCGAGGCCCCGACGTTGATGCTGAGGGCGATGGCGAGGGGGTCGCCGCCGCCGAGCCTCGTCACCAGTCCGGGCACGGTGGGCAGGAAGGCGGGGAGCACCACGCCGGAGGTGCTGCTGTAGGTCGAGATGAGCCCCGTCACGAACGCGATCACGCCGTCGACGGTGGCGGGAGAGGCCAGCCGGGCCAGAAGGGCGGTGAACAGGTCGAGGCCGCCCGCCTTCTCCAGGACCGCCACCAGGGTGGTCATCCCCGACACCATCAGGATCACGCCCCAGGGGATGCGCTCCAGGGCCCGGCGCTCGTCGGAGGCTCGCACCAGCACGAGCAGCGCGCCGGCGGCGAAGGCGCTGAGGCCGAGGTGCGCCTTCAGGAGCGTGACCGCGCCCACCCAGACGGCGACCACGCCGAGGGTGACGTACGCGCGGCTGGCGAGGGCGGCGCCCGGTGAATCCACCGCGCCGGGGGCGGGATCGGGGGCGGCGGGCCGCCCGGCCAGCAGGGCGTAGGCCGCGGCGCCCACGAGGACGTGCGCCAGGAGGTTGGCCAGGAAGACCTTGCCCTGGTGGCCGCCGAGGCCCGCCTTCTCCATCGCCGTGTTCGCGATCACGCCCACCGCGGACAGGGGCGAGAGGTTCCCCGCGTTGGCGCCGTTCGCCACCATGAGGGCGGTCAGGAACGGGGGAACCCGGCCCCGCTCTCCGATCGCCGCCGCGAGGGGGGCGACCAGGGCCACGCTCGCCACCGCCCCCGGTCCGACGCTCGCGATCGCGCAGGCCAGGAGAAAGAACAGGACGGGCAGGACCCACGCGTTCCCGCCGCAGAGGGAAGCCGCGCGCCGGGCCAGGGCCTCGAGGGTGCCGTTCACCTCGGCCAGGGCGAAGAGGAAGGTCACCCCGGCCAGGGTCAGGAAGAGGGCCGCCGGGAAGCCGGCCGCCACCACCTCTGCGGAGAGGCCGGCGGTGAAGACCCCCACCAGCCAGGCCAGGGCGAGGGCCACCAGGCCGACGTTGATGCGCGACGTGCAGGAGAGCACGATCGCGACGAGCAGCGCACCCAGCGACCAGGCGGCGGGTGAGAGCTGCACGCTCACACCACCGCCGGCTGCTCGGGGCCTCCCGTCCACTTCGTCAGGCCCTCGGCGCCGTCTTCGGTGATGCAGACCACGTCTTCATGGCGGACGCCGAGCTCGCCGTACAGGTAGACCCCCGGCTCGTCGGTGAAGGTCATGCCCGGACGGAGGGGCAGGGTGTTGCCGCGGACCATGTACGGATGCTCGTGGCCGTCCAGGCCGATACCGTGGCCCAGGCGGTGGGTGAACGCGCGGTAGTCGGGGCCGAAGCCGCCCTCCTCGATCACCCGCCGGGCCGCCGCGTCCACCGCCTCGCAGGGGGCGCCCGGCCGCGCTGCCCGGAACGCCGCCTCCTGGGCGCGGCGCACGAGGTCCCACACCCGGCGCTGGCGGTCCGTGGGCTTCGCGCCGAAGACCATGGTGCGCGTGATGTCGCTCGAGTAGCCGTGCAGGGTTCCCCCGCCGTCGATCAGGACCGCGTCTCCCGCCCGCAGCGGGCGCGGCTTCCTGGTGCCGTGGGGGAAGGCCGCGCTTTCCCCGAAGAGCACGAGCGAGCCCCCGGAAACCCCGAGCCGCTGGTGGGCCTCGCGGGACAGGGCCACGGCCCGGGCCTGGGTCATTCCCTCCTCGAGGGAAGCGAAGACCGCGCGGTGGGCGCGCATCGTGATCTCGCAGGCCCGGCGCATGAGGGCGATCTCGTGGGCATCCTTCACCATCCGGCAGCCGGCGGTGACGGGGGTCCCGCTCCCCAGACGGGAGGCGGGCAGCGCGTCGCCGATGCCGGACGCGAACGCGAAAGGCATCCCCTCCTCGATCCCCACGCGGCCCGTCGCCTTGCGGTCGCGCAGGACGGAGGCCACGAGGGCGTAGGGCGACTCGTGCTCCTCCCAGGCCCGCACGTCCGTGCCCACCCGCACCTGCTCGAGGGCCCGCTCCTTCTCGAACGCCGGGGTCACCCAGGCGGGGTCACCGTCGCGGGTGAGGATCATCCCGAAGAAGCGCTCGGACAGGCCCCAGGCCGCCCCCGTGAAGTACTCGAGGCTGCTTCCCGAGGCCATCACCAGCGCGTCGAGCCCGGCCTCCCCGAGCAGCCCCTGCGCGCGCGCGAGCCGGGCCTTGTGCTCCTCCAGGGTGATGGGGAGCGCCCCCTCGGTCATGGGCTTGAGGGCGGCGATGGGAGCGGGGAGAGCGGGGTGCGGAGCGGAGCCAGGATCGGCGTTTCCCTCGCCCGACGTGGGGAGTAAGAGAACGGTCGCGCCCGCCAGCTCGAGCATCGCGCGTCGGGTCAGGCACATGAGCAGCCTCCAGGGTCGAACCGGCGGCATGGTACTCTGACTCCCCGGATGACCCGACGCCCCCGCGGCCTCTTCCTGGTTCTCCTCGTCCTCGCCGCGATCGGGCTCCCCGCCCCGGGGACGCGCGCGGCCTCCTTCCCGCCCCACCTGCGCTTCCGGACCGTCTCCACCGAGCGGGTCACCGTCACCTACCACCAGGGCCTGGAGGCGATGGCGCGCCAGGCCGCCTCCCTGGCCACCGAGATGCTGGAGGCCCACGAGGCGCGCTACGGGCACCGGATCGGGCGCCTCCAGATCGTGCTCTCGGACGTGGAGGACGAGCCGAACGGCTTCTCGACCCCGCTGCCCTACCCGCTCGTATACATCCGCGCGGCCGCTCCCGACGGAACGGACGAGTTCGGCAACCACGACGGCTGGCTGCGCCTGGTGATCGCCCACGAGCTGGCGCACAGCGTCCACCTCGACGAGGGCCGGGGCCTCATCCGCGTCGGCCGCAAGCTCCTGGGGCGCGCGCCGTTCCTCTTCCCGAACCTGTTCACCCCGACCTGGATGATCGAGGGGCTCGCCACCTACGAGGAGACCGAGCGCACCGCGTTCGGCCGCGGGCGCAACCCCGACACCCGCATGGTGCTGCGCATGGCCGCGTTGGAGGAGCGCTTCCCCAAGGAGGACCAGGCGGTCTTCGCCCTCGACGCGTGGCCGGGCGGGCTCGCTCCTTACCTCTTCGGCGAGCCCTTCCTGCGCTTTCTGACCGAGCGCTCCGGCGAGGACGCACTGCCCGGTCTCGCCCGCAAGCAGTCGGGCCAGGTCCTGCCCTTCCTCGACGACCTGACCGCGAACAGCGTCACCGGGGCGACCTTCCACGCGCAGTGGAGGCTGTGGGCGTCCGCGGTGCGGTCCACGTCCGAGTGGGAGGCGGAGGGTCGCCGGGCCCAGGGGCTGACCGCGTCGCGGGCGCTGACCAGCCGCGGGATCCGCCAGACGGGACCGCGCTTCAGCCCGGACGGGGACTGGATCGCGTACACGAGCCGGTCCCTCACCCGCCTTCCTGCCATCCGCCTCGTGCGCCCCGACGGCACGGAGGACCACGAGCTCGTCCAGCGCAACGGCGGCTCGACCCTCTCCTGGACGCCCGACGGGAAGAGGATCGTCTACTCCGAGTCGGAGGTGTACGAGCTCTTCTCCACCCGCAACGACCTGCGGGCGGTGGACGTGGCCACGAGGCGGGTCCGCCGGATCACGCGCGGCCTGCGCGCCCACGACCCGGACGTGTCGCCCGACGGAGCCCGCATCGTGTTCGTCCGCCGGATGGGCGATCGCAGCGAGCTCTTCACGATCGGCGTGGACGGCGAGGGCCTCCTCCCCCTCACCGCCTCCGGACCGGGGACCGAATGGAGCTCGCCGCGCTGGCGGCCCCAGGGCGACGGGATCGCGGCCGCGCGCCTCGTGCCCGGGGGCTGGCTGGACGTGGTGCTCGTGGATCCCACCACGGGAGCGGTCCGCCTCCTGACCAACGATCGCGCGAAGGACGTCGAGCCGACCTGGACCGCGGACGGCGCGGCGGTGGTCTTCCGCTCCGACCGCGACGGGATCTCCAACCTGTACGCGCTCCGGCCCGAGGAGGGCGTCCTCCTGCGCGTGACCAACGTCCTGGGCGGAGCCTTCACCCCTGCGGTGAGCCCGGGGAACGACGCGGTGGCCTTCGCCGACTACTCCTCGCGGGGATACGACGTGCGGGTGGCCGACCTCGACCTGGCGGCGGCCGGCCCCGCGCCGCCCTTCGTGGATCCCTACCCGAGGTCGCAGGCGGCCCCCGCGCCCGTGGCCGTGCTCGACCAGCCCTACCGCCCGTGGCCCCGGTTGTGGCCGCGCTTCTGGGCCCCGTATTGGCTGAGCCGCAACCGCGAGGACTGGCTCGGAGTGGCGACCTCGGGCACGGACCCGCTGTTCCGCCACGTGTACGGCCTCACGGTCTCGCACGGCACCGAGAGCGGCCGGTGGAACACCCAGGCCTTTTACCAGTACGACCGCTTCTTTCCCACCTTCCTGCTGAGCGCCGAGGACAAGACCGACCTCGAGACCTTCGGCCCGCAGCGGACGCGCCGCCTCGACCTCAGGGCTTCGGTGCCGCTGCGCCGCACCCATCGGTCCTCGCAGGCCTTCTCCCTCACCTGGCGCCGCGAGCGCGACACCCTGCTCACGGATCAGCCGCCGCCGCGCGTCGACCTGGGCGGCCTGGAGGCCGCCTGGACCCTCTCCACCGCGCGCCAGTACCCGCTCTCGGTCTCGCCCGTGGAGGGCGGCCGGCTGCGCGTCGCCTACCTGCGCGAAGATCCCGCCCTGGGCAGCGACGTCGCCCTGGGCAAGGTCACGGTGGATGGGCGCCTCTATACCCGGGTCTTCGGAGAGGCGGACGCGCTGGCCCTGCGAGCCGGAGGCGGCTTCACCAGCGGCCAGCCCGCCTTCCAGCGGTCGTTCACGGTGGGAGGGTTCCCCGACTCGAGCCTCTTCGACCTCGTGCGCACCAACGTGGCCGTGCTGCGGGGCTACCCGGACAACGCCTTCACCGGCCGGAGCTTCGCCCAGGCGAACCTGGAGTACCGCATCCCGCTCTCCGGCCTGCAGCGGGGCTGGCGCTCCTTCCCGGTCTTCATCCGGCACCTGCACGGCACGCTGTTCCTCGACGCGGCCCACGCCTGGACGGGCCCGTTCCAGCTCCGAGACGTGAAGACGGCGGCGGGGGCGGGCCTGGGCATCGACTCCTACCTGAGCCACCGCCTGCCCTTGACCGGCATGGTCTGGCTCGCACACGGCTTCAACGGGGGCGGCGAGACGAAGGCGTATTTCCGGCTCGGCCTCGCCTTCTGATTTTCGGCCCGGGCTAAGGCTTCGCTCGGGGGGGCTCGAAGTACCCGCTGCGGCTGCGCACCGTGCCGCGATGGCCCTTGACCTTCACCTCCAGGCGGTGCCAGCCCTCGCGCGCGGCGCCCGCGGGGTCGTAGCTCAAGAGGTAGCGCGCCCGCATCTCGTCGAGGATTCGCAGGAACGTCCGGCCGAGCTGCGCGCTGCCGCCCGCGGGCCAGAGACGGCCGCCGGTGGCTTCCGCCAGACGCTTGAGCGCGCGCAGCCCCACGGACGCCGAGCTCTGGGTCTCGCCGCGGTCGCCCGGCAGCTCTCTCGGGGACGTGAGGGTCTGGAGAATGCTGGGCAGGGGCGCCGCCTCCTCCGACGGGGCGATTGCGACCACGTAGACGAGCGCTTCGGACTCCTGGGCCACGCGCAGGACCTGATCCGCGCCCAGCCAGCTCACGTTGTCCTGGCCGTCCGTGAAGAGCACGACCATCGGCCGCCCCCGCGAGACCGGCAGGCTCAGACCCGCGTACAGGCCATCCCAGAGCGCGGTCACTCCACTGGGCTCCAGATCGTCGAGGCCGCGCTCCACCGCCGAGCGGTCTCCCGCCTGCGGAGCCGCGACCCGCAGCTCGTGGGAGAAGGTGACGAGGGCCGCTTCGTCCTGCGGGCGCAGACCGGCGAGCAGGGCTCGCCCCGCCGCCCGCAGGTCCTCCAGTCGGGCCCCCGCCACGCTCCGGCTCGCGTCGAAGACCAGCACCGCCACGATCGGGACCTCCTCGAGGTGGGCGAGGGTCACGTTCTGCTTCACGCCGTTGTCCTTGACCTCGAAGTCGGCCGCGCCCAGGCCGGGGACGGGCTGGCCGTCGCGGGTGACGAACACATCCACGTAGACCGCCTCCACCGAGGCGGCGAAGGTCGGCACGTCCTGGGGAGCGCGGGGAGCGGCCGTGAGCAGGAAAGCCGTCAGCGCGGCGGCTCTCATCGCGTCACCAGGCGGAGGGCCAGAATGCGCTCGTCGGCCTCGAGTGATTGGCCCCAGGGATAGCCCCACCAGGGGTCCTGGTCCAGGCGTCGGCCCGCCCGAGCAGTGGCCTTGTCCAGCGCCTCGCGCGAGGCGGCTCGCTGGCCGACCCGATGAAGCGCGTGGCTCAGCGCGACGTAGGCCGCCTGGCTGTGCGGCAACAGCCCGATGGCCGCCGCGTAGGCCGGGACCGCGTCCCCCGGCCGTCCCTCGGCCTCCCGAACCGCTCCCAGGAAGAGCCACGCGAGGTACCGGATCCGGGGCTTGGCCTCGGGGGCGGCGATGACGCGCTCCAGCTCCGGGACCGCTCTCTCGGGCCGGCCCAAGCGGTGCAAGACGTGCCCCAGCCGGAGGCGCGCCTCCAGGAGTTCCGGGTCGGCCGCGAGGGCGCGCCGATAGCAGCCCTCGGCCTGTTGCAGCTGGTCCCGGCCCGCGGGCGACGCGACCTGGAGGTCCCGGGCTCCTTGCGCCTCCAGGAGCGAGCCCCGCGCCAGCAGGAATCGCGGGTCCTCCGGATAGCGCGCGAGGCCGAGCTCCAGGTGGTGCATGGCCAGGGGCCACTGCCCATGCTGTTGAAGGTGGAGGGCCACCGCCAGCAGCCACGGACGCTCGAAGCTCCGGCGGCGCTCGGGATCCGGGATGAGCTCGAGGACCTGGCGGGCGGCCTCCAGGAGCGGCGCCGACTGAGGCGCGACCTCCTCCTGGCCCGGGTCGGTCGTGCGCTCCTGGACGTCCCGATCGGTGAAGAGCATGGCCGCCGCCTCGAAGGGGAACGACTGGTCCTGAAGGCGCTTCAGGTCGGCGACGCTCCGGCGCAGCCGGTCGGCCGACCACGCCTCGCGAACCGTCTCGCCCCGCCGGTAGCGCTCGACCGCGTCCAGGAACGACGGCGAGGGGCCCTGGGCCGCTGCGGCCGTGGCCAGACCGAGGAGGGCCGCCGCGGCCAACCCCTCCGCGGGCTTCATCATCACGCGAGCCCTCCGGGCCTTCCCGTGGACTTAACTCCCGCCCCCCGGTGGTGTCAAGACGCGAGACAATGCTCGCCCATGGCGCTCTCGGACCCGGTGCTGCGCGAACGCCTGGCGGCCGACCCGTGGACGGGCCACAACATCCGCCTGAGTCCCGCCGTCACCACCCTGCCCGGCGCCCCGGACTTCCTCCGCACCGACCGCCGGCTGCTCGGCATCCTCCGCACGCTGTCCGTCCTGTACCGGGGCGAGCTTGCGGGGCTGCGGGTCGCCGACCTCGGCTGTCTGGAGGGCGGCTTCGCGCTCGCCCTGGCCCAGCGGGGAGCCCGGGTGCTGGCGGTGGACGCGCGAGAGGCGAACCTCGACAAGGTGCGGCTCCTGATCGAGCACTTCGGGCTGGCGAACCTCGAGGTCGCGTGCGCGGACGTCAAGGAGTTCACGCGGGAGCGCCACGGCGAGTTCGACGTCGTGCTCTGCCTCGGCCTCCTCTACCATCTCGATCGGCCGGTGGCCTGGCTCCGCCAGGTCGCGGCCATGACCCGGGCGGTGCTAGTCGTGGACACCCACATGGCGCCCGAGGAGGACGCCATCGAGGACCTGGATCCCGCACTGGGACGCCTCGGCCCCCTCGAGGATCGGGACGACGGGGGGGCGCAGACCCGGGGCCGCTGGTTCCCCGAGGGGGCGCTGGGGGCGAACCGGTCACGCGAGCGATGGACGGCCTTCTCGAACGCCGCCTCGTTCTGGCTCGACAAGGCCTCGCTGGTGGCGGCCTTCCGGCACGCCGGCTTCGAATCCATCTTCGAGCAGAAGGATTGGATCGCCGACGCCCACGCCGTCTACGGGCGGAAGCTCTCGCGCGCGATGTTCGTCGCCCTCAAGAGCGCGGCCTTCGCCCCGGCGCTCCCGCCTCAGGAAGAGGCGCCGGCGAGCTTCGACCCCGCGATCGGCCGCGTGGCCGCGGTTGCGGCCGCGGCGCCGGTTCCCTCGGAATCATGGCGGCGGCTGAGGCGGATCGACGCCGGCTTCCAGGACTACCTGCGTCGCCGCCGGCTCGGCCGGTGCCTGCGGCTGTACTGGCGCCTCCGCTCCGGGGCCGGCTGGATCCTCCGCCGCCGGCGCTGAGCGGATCGACGGCTATTTCCGGCAGACGAAGACGCCGCGGCCCTGGCGGAGGAACCCTTCGGGGGTCCGGGTGCCCGGGGGAGGCTGCCACACGAAGCCCTGGAACTTCGCCTCCCGGAAGCCCGCTGCCCGAACCATCCGCTCGACGCACTGCGGACCGTAGACCCACCAGTTGGAGGTGTCCCCGCCGTACGCGCCCTCGATGAACCAGGCGTGCTCCGAGTACTTCGGATCGGTCAGCACCTCGCTCTCCAGGTACATCATCTCGCCGGTGATGCGGGCGACCTTGGTCAGGAAGTCCATGGGGTTCTGCAGGTGATAGATGACGCCCGTGTTCAGGACGACGTCGAAGCGCTCGTCGGACGACAGGCTGTCCTGATCGCCCGTCCGGAACGCGACGTCCAGGCCGAGGATCTCCCGCAGCAGGAGCGCCTGTTTGACGTAGTGCGGCTGGGGATCGATTCCGAGGACGGAGGCGGCGCCGCGCAGCTTCGCGACGAAAGAATAGAATCCCGCGTTGCAGCCGATGTCCAGCACCTTCTTCCCGCCCAGATCGGCCGGGAACCC
>Ga0070698_100008480_pt1 | contig 11101 bp, 10 predicted proteins | sample KBSK1502metaG_FD_65477 | JGI IMG/M metagenome (GOLD analysis project Ga0070698, IMG submission 65477) | Corn, switchgrass and miscanthus rhizosphere microbial communities from Kellogg Biological Station, Michigan, USA - KBS K1-50-2 metaG | ecosystem: Host-associated > Plants > Roots >...
TGACCCGTGATTTTCAGCTCACCGCGGGAGGCGCTCCTTCGAGGTAGGTGCTCTTGTCCGCGGCGAACGGTTCCAGCACCGGCCAGATGAACAGCACGCGCGTGGTGCCCGGCCCCACGGCTCCCCAGGCATGGGGCGTGTGCGGCGGGATGATGACGGACTGCCCGGGGGTCGCCGTCAGCCGGACCTTGTCCAGTTCGACCCAGACCTCGCCTGCCTCGACCAGAATGACCTCTTCATATTCATGAAAATGCCGCGGCACGGCGACGTCGGGCTCCACGGTGTTGGCGAGCACGCTGAGCGCCGTCGAGCCGTGTTCGTATCCGGCGATCCACTTGCCGGTGATGCCGGGCCGCATGGGAAATTCCGGCAGCGCCGCGTAATCAATGACCGGCATTTTTCACCCCTTCGCGATGCGCCGCGATCCGGCCACTCTGCCATTTGGCACCGGCTTAGGCTACATGAGAGCCCTGCAACCGCCCTTTCAGGTCCCGTCTCGGCTCCTCCGTTCGGCATCTCCTTCTTGTCCAAGAACAAGGTCGGTCCGTGGTCCAGTCCGGCAATTCTGCCCCGTTGGAGCGCCCGCCGGCGCGCGGCATCAACGCGCGGTGCAACTGCCGGTGGTTTGGCGTGCTGCCATCGCAGCAGTACACTAGCGATTCGGTGGAGGACGTCATGCCAGTGCCTGATCTCGACTTTGCATCGCTCAGCATCGATGAGCGGATGCGCCTCATCGAAGCACTCTGGGAAAGCATCGAGCACTCTGCCGCCAACGGCGACGCGCAGGCCGCACAAGCCGTCGAGCGATGGGCCAATATCGATCCGGACTTTCTGGCAGAACTCGAACGGGAAGCCGATGAGCTCGAGCGGGATCCTTCGAAAGGCATTCCCTGGGAGGATTTACTCGAGGAGCTTCGTCGCAAGCGCGGGTGAAGCGCACGATCATCCTCGGCAAGGCGGCGGCGCGCGACACGGCCAGCCGGGCATTTCGCGTACGTGCGGTTCAATTGACCGCTGAACATTGATAGATTGGGCATATGTCTATTCCAGAATTCGATCCAACATCGTTGAGCGTGGATGAGCGCCTGGATCTCATCGATAGACTTTGGCTTAGCATTGCGACCGATGCCGAGCGCGGCGACGCGCATGCCAGTGCAGCACTGGACCTGAACCGGCCACTGGAACCCGAAGTACTTGCTGAGCTAAAGCGTCGGGTAGAAGAACTCAAACGCAATCCGTCGAGCGGCATTCGCTGGGAGGATTTGCGGGCTGAGTTCAGGCGTAAATACGGGTGAAGCTTGCCATCGTCTTCGAACGCACGGCGGGCAACGAATTGCGAGAGCAACTGGCCCGTCTCGCGGAGATAAATCCCGACTTGGCGCGGACTCTAAGCAATGACCTGGGCTCTTCCCTTGACCTCATCTCCCAATTTCCCGACCTCCATGCACGGTATGACGGCAACTTGCGACGAGCCGTGCTGCCTCGCTGGTCGCTCGGCATTTTCTACGAACCGACGCCGCAGGCGATCCTTGTTGCAGCGATCATCGATCTCCGTCGCGACCCCGCTGCCATTGCCCGCCGGCTTGGGCTACATGAAGGGGCTGCCGATTTCATCTCAGGTTCGACCATGGCACTTCCGTCAGGCATATCCTTTAGTACCGACCTTCGGGTGAAGCTGCCCGATTACTTCAACGTCGCCGTGCCGTTCATCGACCGGCATCTGGGTGAAGGTCGCGGCGCCAAGGCCGCCATCCGCACCGTGCAGGAAACGGTCACCTACGCCGAGCTGGCCGAGCGCGTGAATCGCGCCGGCCATGCGCTGCTGGCGCTGGGCCTCAAGCCAGGCGATCGGCTGCTGATGGTGGTGAAGGACTGTCCCGCCTTCTTCTATCTCTTCTGGGGCGCCATCAAGGCCGGCATCGTGCCGGTGCCGCCCAACACGCTGCTGCGCGCGCCCGACTATGCCTACATGTTCGAGGATTCGGGCTGCAAGCTCGTCGTCTATTCCACCGAGTTCGCCGGCGAGATCGAGCCCGCCTTGAAGCAGGTGCCCGTCAAGGCGCTGACCGTCGACTCCTTCCTTGCGGAGATGGCGGAAGTGTCCGACGAGCTCCAGCCGCTTCTTGCCGCGCCAACCGACGATTGCTTCTGGCTCTATTCCTCCGGCTCGACCGGCCGGCCCAAGGGCGCCGTCCATGGCCAGCGCGACATGGTGGTGACCAGCGAGCTCTATGGCGTGCGCGTGCTGGGCGTCACCGAGACCGACATCAGCTATTCCGCCGCCAAGCTCTTCTTCGCCTACGGTCTCGGCAACGGCATGACCTTTCCCTTGTGGACCGGCGGCACGGCGATCCTCGACGACCGGCGGCCGACGCCCGATACGACCTTCGAGACCATCGAGACGTTCAAGCCCACGCTCTACTACGGCGTGCCGACGCTTTACGCCGCCCAGCTCGCCGCGCTGGAGGCCGGGCCGCGCGAGCTGTCCTCGCTGCGCGCCTGCGTGTCGGCGGGCGAAGCGCTGCCGGCCGACATGTTCCGGCGCTGGAAGAACAAGACCGGCACGGTGATCCTGGACGGCATCGGCTCGACCGAGGCGCTGCATATCTTCATCGGCAACCGGCTGGACGATTACCGCCCCGGCACCAGCGGCAAGCCGGTGCCGGGCTACGAGGTGCGCATCCTCGACGAGAACGGCAAGCCGGTGCCCAAGGGCGAGAGCGGCCGGCTGTGGATCCGCGCGGAGTCGGCCGCGAAGTACTACTGGAACAAGCCGGAGAAGACCGCCGAGACCATGGTCGAGGGTTGGCTCAACACCGGCGACACCTATCGCGAGGATCCCGACGGCTACCTGATCTACGACGGCCGCAGCGACGACATGCTGAAGGTGGGCGGTATCTGGTGCTCGCCGGTCGAGATCGAGAATTGCCTGGTCGGCCATCCCGCCGTGCTCGAAGCGGCGGTCGTGGGCCACGCCGATGCCGAAGCGCTGATCAAGCCCAAGGCCATCGTCGTGCTGAAGCAGGCGGGCGGCGGTGGCCCGGGCCTGACCGACGAGCTGATGGCGCTCTGCAAGACGACGCTCGCCCCCTACAAGTATCCGCGCTGGATCGAGTACGTGCCCGAGCTGCCCAAGACCGCGACCGGCAAGATCCAGCGCTTCAAATTGCGCGCCCCTTAACTTGTTGGGGCCGGGGTTTTCGGCTTTTATGGCGTCCAGAACAGGGAGAGTGACCAATGAACAGAAAATTGTTTGGTGCCGCAACAATTGCGGCGCTGGCGTTCGGCCTGCCGGCCGCCGCACAGAGCCCGATCAAGATCGGCTTCATCAGCACCTTCTCCGGCCCGCAGGCCGCGATCGGCGAGGACATGCGCCGCTCGGTCGAGCTCGCCAAGGAACATCTCGGCGGCAAGATGGGCGGCAAGCCGTTCGAGATCGTCTACGAGGATGACCAGTTCAAGCCGGATGTCGGCAAGCAGAAATCCGAGAAGCTCGTCCAGCAGGACAAGGTCAACGTCGTCGCGGGCTACATCTGGTCGAACGTGCTTTTAGCCTCGCTCAAGACCGTGACCGACGAAGGCGACACCATCCTGATCTCGGCCAATGCCGGGCCGTCGCAGATCGCGGGCGAGCTCTGCAACAAGAACTTCTTCTCGACCTCGTGGCAGAACGACCAGACGCCGATGGCGATGGGCGAATACCTCAACACCAAGGGCGTCAAAAGCCTCTATCTGATGGGTCCCAACTACGCCGCCGGCAAGGACATGCTGGCCGGCGTCAGGCGCAGCTACAAGGGCAAGATCATCGGCGAGGACTTCACCAAGTGGCCCGACCAGCTCGACTTCTCGGCCGAACTGGCCAAGATCGCTGCCGCCAAGCCCGAGGGCATCTTCATCTTCTATCCCGGCGCGCACGGCGTTCAGTTCGTCAAGCAGTGGGCGCAGTCCGGCCTCAACAAGACGGTGCCGCTCTACCAGGTGTTCTCGATCGACGCGATCACGCTGCCGCAGCAGGGCGAGCTGGCGCTCGGCACGCTGGGCGCCCAGGAATGGGTCAACGACCTGCCCAACGAGCAGAACAAGCGCTACGTCGCCGACTTCAAGAAGAAGCACGGCGTCTATCCGTCCTACTACGGCGCGCAGAGCTACGACGCGATCATGCTGATCGCCTCGGCGGCCGAGGCGCTGAAGGGCGACCTCTCCAGCAAGGACAAGGTCCGCGCCGAGCTCAAGAAGGCCAACTTCAAGTCGCTGCGCGGCGGCTTCAAGTACAACACCAACAACTTCCCGATCGAGAACTTCTACATCCAGGAAACGGTGAAGGATCCCCAGGGCGTGATGACGGTGAAGACCATCGCCACGGCGGTGAAGGATGCCACGGATTCCTACTACGAGAAGTGTCCGATGAAGTAGAACGCCGGACGTGACGGTTGACGGGAGCGCAACGCGCTCCCGTTTCGTTTGTCTAGGTCCTCTCCGCCGCGCAGCGGGGGAGAGGAAGGGGCCCATCGCGAAGCGATGGGAAGGTGAGGTGGTGTTCGACACGACGGCGATAACGAAATTGAGGGACCGAAGACCCACCTCACCCTCCCCGCGCTGCGCGCGGGTCCCCTCCCTCTCCCCCCGCGCTGACGCGGGCGGAGAGGGCTTCTGAGCGGGAAGACGACATGGACTATCTGCTGCTCCAGGTGCTGAACGGCGTGCAGCTCGGCCTGCTGATGTTCCTGCTCGCCGCCGGCTTGACGCTCACCTTCGGCATCATGGATCTCGTGAACCTGGCGCACGGCTCGCTCTACATGATGGGCGCCTACATCGCCTGGACCCTGATCGGCTGGACCGATTCGTTCATGCTGGGCGCCCTGCTGGCGCTGCCCGCCACCTTCCTGCTGGGGGTCGCGGTCGAGGCGCTGGTCATGCGACGGCTCTATGCCCGCGATCATCTCGACCAGGTGCTGGCGACCTTCGGCTTGATCCTGTTCTTCAACGAGCTGGTGCGCGCCGTCTGGGGTCCGGCCGGCAAAAGCATCGCCGTGCCGGGCTTCCTCGCCCGCACCGTCGAGATCCTGCCCGGCGTGCCCTACCCGGCCTACCGCTTCGCCATCATCGTGGCGGGCGCCGCCGTCGCCGCGCTGCTGGCCTGGCTGGTGGCGCGCACCCGGCTCGGCATGTTGATCCGCGCCGGCGCCTCCAACCGGCGCATGATCGGCGCGCTGGGCGTCAATATCGAGCTCTTATTCACCCTGGTGTTCGGCCTGGGCGCGGTCTTTGCCGGCCTCGCCGGCCTGATGGCCGCCCCCTTGAGCTCCGTGAAGATCGGCATGGGCGACGACATCCTGATCGTGGCCTTCGTCATCATCGTCATCGGCGGCATCGGCTCGATCAAGGGCGCCTTCGTGGCCGCCATGGTGGTGGGCCAGATCGACATTGTCGGCCGCGCCTTCCTGCCCGACTTCCTGAAGACATTTTTAAGCACCTCGGCCGCCTCGAGCGCCGCGCCTGCCATCTCCCAGGTGTTGATCTATATCGTCATGGCGGGGGTGCTGGTGTGGCGGCCGACCGGCCTGTTCGGCCAGCGCTCATGATCGCGTCATTGCGCACGCCGCGGGGACTGGCGACCGCCCTGCTGTTGCTGGTGCTGGCCGTCCTGCCGCTGCTGACCCAGGCCTTCGACCAGCGTTATCTGCTGTCGATCGGCACGCGCATCGTCATCTGGTCGATCGCAGCCATCAGCCTCAACATGATCCTGGGCTATGGCGGGCTGGTGAGCTTCGGTCATGCCGTGTTCTTCGGCATCGGCGGCTACGCCGTCGGTATCCTGTCCCATCACGGCGTACAGAGCGGGTCGGTGCAATGGCCGGTCGGCATTGTCGCTGCTGCGCTGTGGGCCGCCCTGATCGGCGCGCTGTCGCTGCGCACCCGCGGACTCTATTTCATCATGATCACCCTCGCCTTCGCCCAGCTCGTCTACTATGTGAGCGCCGGCCTGGAGGCCTATGGCGCCGACGACGGCCTCAACATCAGCCGCAGCCGCTTTCCGGGCCTGATCGACCTGCGCGACAAGGCGTCGTTCTACTGGCTCTGCTTTGCGCTGCTCGGCGGAACCCTGTGGTTCTGCAGCCGCTTCGCCATTTCCCGCTTCGGGCTGGTGATCCGTGGCGCCAAGTCCAACGATCTGCGCATGACGGCGCTCGGCTTCCCGGTGTTCCGCTACCGGCTGGCGGCCTTCACCCTGTCCGGCGCTTTTGGCGGTCTCGCCGGCATCCTGCTCGCCAACGAGGGCGCCTACATCTCGCCCGCCATGATGTCGTGGGTGAAGTCGGGCGATCTCATCGTCATCGTCGTGCTGGGCGGCATGGGCACCCTGTTCGGCCCGCTCTACGGCACCATCGCCTTCTTCGTGCTGGAGGAATCGCTGCCGCCGCTGCTCGATCTCGGCCGCAAAGGTTGGGGCGAATATTGGCAGATCGTGTTCGGTCCCATGCTGGTGCTGATCGCGCTTTACGCCAAGGGCGGCATCGATTCGCTGTTCGGACGTCGCCATGGTTGAGCCGCTGCTCTCGACCGACCGCCTGATCAAGCGCTTCGGCGGCCTTGTCGCCACCGATTCGGTCTCGATCGATGTGAAGCCCGGCGAGATCCATGCCCTGATCGGGCCCAACGGCGCGGGCAAGACCACGCTGGTGAGCCAGCTCACCGGCAACTTGGCGCCCGATTCCGGCGCCATCCATTTCGCCGGCCGCGACGTCACCCGCCTGCCGACGCACGCCCGGGTGCGGCTGGGCCTGGCGCGCTCCTTCCAGATCACCTCGGTGCTGCGCGAGTTCACCGCCCTCGACAACGTGGCGCTGGCCGTCCAGGCCCATGCCGGCCATTCCTTCCGCTTCCTGGCCGACGCCCGGCGCGACGAGCGCCTGCGCGGACCGGCGCGGCAGGGGCTGGCGGACGTCGGCCTCGCCAACCGCGCCGACACGCCCGCCGCCGCCTTGAGCCATGGCGAGCAGCGCCAGCTCGAGATCGCCATGGCGCTGGCCGGCGACCCGCGCCTGCTGCTGCTCGACGAGCCGATGGCCGGCATGGGTGTCGAGGAAAGCCAGCGCCTGATCGGCTTTTTGCGCGGCTTCAAGGGAAGGCGCGCCATGCTCCTGATCGAGCACGACATGGACGCGGTGTTCCAGCTCGCCGACCGCATCACCGTGCTGGTCTATGGCCGCGCCATCGCCAGCGGCCCACCCGGTGAGATCCGCGCCAATCCGGAGGTGCGCCAGGCCTATCTCGGCGAGGAGACGGCGTGATGCTGGCCGCGTCGCCATGTTGAGAGTGCGCGAGCTGAATGCCTTCTATGGCGCGAGCCAGGCCCTGTTCGGCATGGCGCTCAGCGTCGATGCCGGCGAGGTGGTGACCCTGATGGGCCGCAACGGCATGGGCAAGACCACGACCGTGAACGCCATCATGGGCCTGCTGCCCGACCGCAATGGCGTCGTCGAGTTCGAGGGCCATCGCGTCGATCGCCTGCCGTCCTTCCGCATCGCCCGGCTCGGGCTGGGGCTGGTGCCCGAGGGTCGGCAGATTTTCCCCAACCTCTCGGTGCGCGAAAACCTGATTGCTGCGGCGGCAAACCGCACGGCGCGGAGCAATCCCTGGACGATCGAGCGTGCCTTTTCGTTTTTCCCGCGGCTCGGCGAGCGTCAGCGCAACATGGGCAACCAGCTTTCCGGCGGCGAGCAGCAGATGCTGGCGATCGGCCGCGCCCTGATGACCAATCCCAAGCTGCTGATCCTCGACGAGGCGACCGAGGGGCTGGCGCCATTGATCCGCCAGGAGATCTGGTCATGCCTCGGCCGGCTGAAGCGCGACGGCCAGGCGATCCTGGTGATCGACAAGAACGTCGGCACGCTGATCGGCCTGGCCGACCGCCACCATGTCGTCGAGAAGGGCCGCGTCGTCTGGATCGGCACGTCCGATGCGCTGGCCCGCGACAGCGAGCTGCAGCATCGATATCTTGGCGTCTGATCCTGCGGAGCCCCGGATGCGCCTGCCCGTCCTCGCCCTTCTTGTTGTCGCTGCCGCGGCGCCAGCCTTCGGCCAGGGGCAGGTCAACGTCTACAACTGGTCGGACTATATCGCCGAAGCCGAGCTCAAGACTTTCACGAAGGACACCGGCATCAAGGTCAACTACACGACCTACGATTCCAACGAGATCCTGGACGCCAAGCTCAAGACCGGCCGGTCGGGCTACGACGTCGTGGTGCCGACCGCCTCGCCGTTCTTCGTCCGCCAGCTCGCCGCCGGCCTGTTCCTGCCAATCGACAAAGCCAAGCTCAAGAATTACGGCAATCTCGATCCCGAGATCATGGCGGCGCTCGCCAAGTACGATCCCGGCAACGCCCACGCCGTGCCCTGGATGTGGGGCACCACGGGCATCGGCTACAACGTCGCGGAAATCAAGAAACGCCTGCCCGGGGCGCCGGTCGATTCGCTGAAGATGGTGTTCGACCCAGAAGTGGTCGCCAAGTTCAAGGATTGCGGCGTCATGATGCTCGACAGCGCCACCGACGCGTTGCCGGCGGCGCTGAACTATCTCGGTCTCGATCCCGACTCGAAGAAACCCGAGGACCTCGCCAAGGCGGCCGACGTGCTCAAGGCGGTGCGGCCCTCCATCCGCAAGTTCCATTCCTCGGAGTACATCAACGCGCTGGCGGGCGGGAACATCTGCCTGGTGTTCGGCTATTCCGGCGACATCTTCCAGGCGCGCGACCGTGCCGCCAAGGCGAGCGATCGGCAGGACATCGCCTACGCCATCCCGAAGGAAGGCTCGCTGCTGTGGATCGACGTCGCGGCCATCCCCAAGGACGCGCCCGACCCCAACCAGGCGCTGCGGTTCCTCGACTTCATGATGGAGCCCAAGGTGGCGGCCGCCTCGAGCGAACTCACCGGCTATGCCAACGCCAACAAAGCCGCGACCGCGCTCTTGCCCAAGGACATTTCCGGCAATCCGCTGATCTATCCGCCGGCCGACGTGCGCGCCCGCTTCTACACCATCACCGCCGGCAATGCCGAGCAGGTGCGCGAGCGCACGCGGCTGTGGACCACCATCAAGACGGGACGTTAGGAATGTCCTGTCTTTCATGCTCTTCCGGACCGCGAGCGTCTCGCTCGCTCATGACCTTGAGCGAGCCGGAGGCTCGCGGTCCGGAAGAGTCCGAGTCCCTTGATCTGGAACGGGCTTTAGATTGATCGACGCGCCCATCGTCCGCATCGAAGGCGTCACCAAGCGCTTCGGCGCGGTCACCGCCGTCGACAGGGTCGACCTCGCCATTGAACGCGGCGAGCTGTTCGCCCTGCTGGGCGGCTCGGGCTGCGGCAAGACCACGTTGCTGCGCCTGCTGGCGGGCTTCGAAACGCCCGATGCCGGCCGGATCCTGATCGACGGCCAGGACATGACCGGCGTGCCGCCGCACCAACGGCCGGTCAACATGATGTTCCAGTCCTACGCCCTCTTTCCGCACATGAACGTGGCGGAGAACGTGGGCTACGGCCTGCGTCGCGAAGGCATGGCCAAGCCCGAGATTGGCCGGCGCGTCGCCGAGGCGCTGGAGCAGGTGCGGTTGTCGGACTATGCCGCGCGCCGGCCGGCCCAGCTCTCGGGCGGCCAGCGCCAGCGCGTGGCGCTCGCCCGCGCGCTGGTCAAGCGGCCCAAGCTCCTGCTGCTCGACGAGCCGCTGGCCGCGCTCGACCGCAAGCTGCGCGAGGGCACGCGCTTCGAGATGGTGCGCCTGCAGGAGGAGCTCGGGCTCACCTTCGTCATGGTGACCCACGACCAGGAAGAAGCCATGTCGATGGCGAGCCGGCTTGCCGTCATGGATCTCGGCCGGATCGTGCAGGTCGGCACGCCGCACGACGTCTACGAGCGGCCGCGCTCGCGTTTCGTCGCCGATTTCATCGGCATCGCCAACATCCTGCCGCGGGACGGCGGTCGTTGGCTGGCGCTGCGGCCGGAGAAGATCGCCTTGTGCGCCGACCGGCCGGACACCACGCACGCCGTCGCCGGCAAGATCGTCGACATCGCCTATGAGGGCGACCGCTCGCTTTACCGCATCGCCACAGGCGAGGGTTCCGTCCTGCTGGTCTCGACCGCCAATGTCACGCGCACGACGGAGGCGTTCCAGCGCGGCCAGAGCGTGTGGCTGGGCTGGGCGGCCGATGCCGGACAGGAGCTGGAGGAGTGATGACTCGCGGCAAGGCGTCATGCTCTTCCGGACCGCGAGCCTCCGGCTCGCTCATGATCATGAGCGCGCAAGATGCGCGCGGTCCGGAAGAAATGAGCACCAGCTAACGCCATGCGCTTCGTCATCGCCCTGCCCTATGCCTGGCTGGTCGTCTTCTTCCTGCTGCCGTTTGCGCTGGTGCTGGGCATCGCTCTCGGCACCAATGCCCCCGACTCGGCTCCCCCGGTCGAACTGGGCTTCAGCCTGAAAAATTTTGCCCTGCTGTTCACCGACGATCTCTACGTCGCGGCCTGGCTCAGCTCGCTCAGGATCGCCGCCACCTCGACCCTGGTCGCGCTGCTGCTGGGCTATCCCATGGCCTACGCCATCGCCCGCGCCGCGCCGAGTCGCCGGCCGCTGCTGCTGATGCTGGTCATCCTGCCGTTCTGGACCTCGTTCCTGATCCGCGTCTATGCCTGGATCGGACTTTTGGCCGAGAACGGCATTTTAAACCAGTTCCTGCGCTGGACCGGCCTTGCGGCCGATCCCGGCACCATCCTGGGCAGCGAATGGGCGGTCCATCTCGGCATCGTCTACGCCTACCTGCCCTTCATGGTGCTGCCGCTCTACGCCTCGCTGGAGAAGCTCGATGCCAGCCTGCTGGAAGCCGCGGCCGACCTTGGCGCGAAACCGTTCGCTGCCTTCCTCACCGTCACCCTGCCGTTGTCGTTGCCCGGCATCGTGGCGGGCTGTCTTCTGGTGTTCATTCCCGCGGTCGGCGAGTTCGTGATCCCCGACCTTTTAGGCGGCACCGACACGCTGATGATCGGCAAGGTGCTGTGGGACGAGTTCTTCACCAATTCAGACTGGCCGCTCGCCTCCGCGGTGGCGATCTG
>Ga0070698_100008482_pt1 | contig 11100 bp, 10 predicted proteins | sample KBSK1502metaG_FD_65477 | JGI IMG/M metagenome (GOLD analysis project Ga0070698, IMG submission 65477) | Corn, switchgrass and miscanthus rhizosphere microbial communities from Kellogg Biological Station, Michigan, USA - KBS K1-50-2 metaG | ecosystem: Host-associated > Plants > Roots >...
AGATCGATTGGCGGCTTCGCGCATGCCTGTTAGACCGGTTTCGAGCCGTTTCGTAGCCTCGGATTACTACATGAACTACTACACGAGGAAGCCCCGCGGGCCCGACTTCAAGTCCGCCTTACGTCCCGCCCGCTTTACCTCACAGATCCGCACATAACTCCTGACATAGCCGAGCCGTACTGGCCGGTAAGGCGTCGGTGAGGGACTTGCGGTTGAGAGACAGGAAGGTATGGTTACCCGGTGGCGCGGCGCCGGCTCCTGGTCGCGGGCACTATTGTGCTGGTGGTCGCAGAGTGTCTGCTCTTCGTCCTCCTGGTCACCGCCGGGTGGGCTTTCAGGGATCTCATGCTTCCTCCAGGCGACCCGGAGATCGCACTCAGAACCCGAACCGTTTTTGCTAACGCCGCCTGGTTGGCTGTGAACCTGATCGGTCTGGTGGGCTACGTGTATCGAAAGCAGGGATTCGGCCGCTCGGTGGTCCTCATCGTCCTGGCGTTTGACATCCTGAACTCTCTGTTCGCGGCCGTCGGATTCATTCTCGCCAGCGACACCTCGACGGCTGTTCAGTGGTTCCTCCTGACCGTCATCCCGGCTGCTGCTCTGGTCCTGGTTTTGCTGCAGCGCCAGGCCACCGAAGCCCCTACTGGTGGATGACGATGTTCCCGCCGCCCAGCGGCAGTTGATTCGCAATTGTGCCGGACTGGTGATATAGCGCTCCCGTAGGGTCATAAACGCTGATTGCGAAAGCCGGCGAGTCGCCGGAGGTCACGTCTATGCGGAAGGTGAAGTTGCCTCCACCCAGGCCCGCGACCTGTAGGCCCGTTGATGGATCGATGACGGTCACGTTGGCTTTGCCGCTAAAGCTCGCAGTGGTCGGACTGAATGCGGCGCCTCCACCTTGCCACGAGTTGGATTTGACGACGTAGTCAAAGCCGTCTGCGCCGCGGAAAACATAAACGGCCTGCCCCTGTGGGGTGGTCGTACCGCTCTTATAGCGGACGTTGAAGCCAAAGTTGCCGTGATTGTTCTGCGGCGATATCGCGACCGGTTTGTTCTGGTAGCCGGGGTCAGCGACCCAGCCGCCGCCCGTGGCGAAGATGCCGGTCGTCGGCTGGTAGACGGTGAGCACGATAGGATCCGCCGCCGGCCCGCTGAAGTACCCGTCGGTCGCGGGCAGCTGCAGGATGACGGTCCAGTTGTCCACGGCAAGTGCCGGGAGCGTGCACGTCACGACCCCGGTTGCGCTTACAGAGGCAGGGCACGTCACGTCGGGCGTCGTCATCGCGTGGTTCGTGCTCGTGTACAGGTTGAATACTGGTGCGGCCTTCGTTAGATCGGGCGAGCCACCTGGAGCTGGTGTAAGCACACCCTGCAGTGTCACGCTAGCGGTGGTCGCGGAGCTCGAGCCGGTCGAGAAGAACAAGTCGCCTGTGAAGCCAAGCGTGGCTCCACGTTTGGCAACTGTCACCGTGCCGACGCGATAGATGATGTTGTAGGCCGAGTCGACCGCTCCAGAACAGCTTGTCGCGCCGGGATATGTTCCGGGAGCAGTGGCCGGTGTGGATGTTGTCGCGCAGGTCGGCTGAACCGTCAACGAAGCCGCCGTATCGCCGTTGACGAAGCCTGAGTAGATCGGAGTAATCCCCGGCGGGGCATCTCCATAGGTCATCGTCGCGTCGGACGCGGTGATGGTCAGGTTGCACTTTTGGAAGGTGCCTGGAGTTGAGAACTGGGCGGTCGTGGCCGTCTGGCACAAGGACGCGGTGAGTCCGCCGTTGTCGGTGACCTTGAGGAACACGTTATATGTGCCGGCGGCCGCATAGGTGTGCGATGCGAGGACGCCGTTCCCGGAGGTTCCGTCCCCAAAGTTCCAGGCATAGCTCGAAATCTGGCCATCGACATCCGACGAGGCCGAGGCGTCAAAGGTGAGCTGGTTGGGGGCATTCGGGTTCGTCGGGCCTGAAGCGAAGCTCGCAGTCGGAGGTTGATCGGTTGCACTGACGAAGACTGGGCTCGTCGCGGCATTGGTCTGGCCGTTGCTGTCGCTGACAGTCAGGGTAACCGTGTAGGAGCCGGCGGTCGCAAACGAATGCGTCTGGACCGCTCCGGTCTGCTGCGGCGAGCCGTCGCCGAAATCCCAGGTGTAGGACGCGATACTTGCGCCGTTGTATGGCCTGGAGGCGGAGCCGTCGAACTGAACGCTAGCCGGCGCCACGCCGCGATCGGTCGATGCGGTGATCGTCGCGATCGGTGCGAATGCGGACTTCGGGATCTGCGTCACGTCGACTCGGACGTCTTCACCTTGCGGAGCCACGTTCGCTCCGTAAAGCTGAACAGTCCACTGGCCCGGCTCGGGATTCATGATCCCGAGCGTCTCGCCGTTGCTCTGCAGCTGGTGGATGACACCGGTCGAGCTGCGGTCGTACGTCACGTTGGATGGCGAGATGAGACTCAGGCGGACATCGCTGCCCGGCCAGGCGGTCTCGATGATCAACTGCAGCTGGCCGTTGCTTACGGGGATGAACTGCTGGACGAATCCACCGGGAAACACCTTGGACCTGAAGCCGCCAATCGATGGCCCAGCGATCGCACTCGCAACCACGTTCGAGATCGCAGTCTGTCCGGCAGCATTCGGGTGGAAGCTCCAGTCGGAGTGGTCATTCGAGTCGTTCTTCACGACGACGCCATGGACCCAATGCGTCTTGTCATTACCACAGATGTCGTGGCCTTTCAGCGTCAGGGAGTTGTCGACGTAATAGAAGCCAGCATCGAGCGCGTTCATCTGAATCGTGCTGTTCAGATGGGCCAGGATGTTTTCCATGTATGGAAGGTCGCTCTTGTGGACCGTGAACTGAGCGTTGTAAAGCCCGAAACCTACGTTATTTCCATTCTCGCGGAGCACATCGGCCTGGCAATCTGAGTTGACCGCATTCGGAAGCGGCAGGGGATTTGGATACCCGATGACGTAGACCCGAGCCAAGGTCGCGGCTTTTCGGATGTCGCCGTACAGGGTCTTGAGGCTGAAAGGGCTTCCGGTCGTCAGGCCGTTGATCAGGACGTTCGGGTGCAGATTTGCGTCGAGATACTTTTGACAGTCCTTCTGGTAGCCGGGCCCAGAGCCCGATGGCGTGTTCTGCTGGCCAAAGAGCGGCACCGTAACGTCGGTGCACGCTTCGCCGATCGTGTCGAAGCCGATGTCGTTGCCTCCGACGTTCAGCGTAACGAGCGTGGCCGGCGATCCGCCAAGCTCGCTGATCTGACCCGGCTCGTTCCACTCGCCGTTGTAGAAGGCGGGAATCGTGGCGCCACTGCAGGCCCAGAACTCGACACCCGGCGGAACGTTGGTCTTGCCGGTGATCAGCTCGGGATACGCCCCGTTCGAGCGATGGCACCGGTTCTCCGGAGTGGTCGCGGTTTTCGGCTGATCGGTGCCGGGGATGAACGGCGGGACGCCCTCGCCCGACTGGTAGGAGTCACCCAGGGCGACATACCGGGGCACGACGATGCTGGCCGCCGACGGAGCTCCTTCGAGCGAGAAGTAGGTCTGCGCCCCTGAGGCCAGCCCGTTGGGAAAATTCACGGTGCCGACATTGGGGTCTGAAATCGAGAAGCTTGTGTTCGGACCTTCATACCCGGTTGGACCGAACGGGCAGCCCGGTGGGGTGCCGGCGTAGAAACCGGCGCACAGGCCATCGAAATCGAAGTCGAAGATCGGGATGGGGCTGGACGACGAGATCGGAATGATCTGGACCGTGCCCGGGCTGTTGTTGAGCACGCCGACCAGCGTGTCCTCCACTCCGTCAAACGGCTGCTGCGACGGATCGGAGAAGACGCTCGTCGTGCCATTCGGATTGACCACGATGAGGAGTCCGCAGCTGGTGTCCAGGCCGATGGCGGGGCACTCGGTGAAGGGCGGGGTTGGGGGAGTCGGACCGCCTGCCAGCGCCGGTGCGGGGAGAAGCAGACCGCCGGTGGCAGCTAGCACCGCACCCGCGAGTAGCGACGTTAAAGGTCCTGCCCTTAGCACCCCGTCCTCTGGAGACACTCAGCTGGGCTGCGTGATTTCCAGCGAAGGGTACAGCAGAACGGCTGACTATGCCGGCGGGTTAACCAGACGATTTTCGCCCGGCCCACGCCGTTTGCATCAAGCCATAAAGCGTGCACTCAACTCCGTCCTCATGATCTGACGGCGCACAACCGAGCAGCCGAAGCCATGAGTACGCGAGCGCGAAAAGCATCGGCGGTCGAATCCTAACGATCAGGCCGCCCTACTCCGAGTAGCCTGCCCGCCGACGAATATGTGACCCCCACGGGCGCCGGCGACTGGACCGGGCGGCGGTGGCCCCGTGGGTTGGGACGTGAAAAGGTCGACCACTTCAAAAGCTTTGGCGGCGTGTCACGGGCTGGTGCCGGCGCAGCCGTCGAGCTGAAAACGAATGGCTCCTAAACTACTGCAGAACTGCTGCAGTGATACAGCAGGCGTATCACTTTAGCGCCGACCAGCGGAACTCATCCGAACTCAGAAATTGGTCGGGGGCCCGGGATTTGAACCCGGGGCCTCACGGTCCCGAACCGTGTCGATGCGGTGTCCTCCGGTGTCCGACTGACTCCCGTGTCGTCCTTGCAAATACGAAATCGACCAGCTTGGTGTCCTTTAGTGACCCCCTAGAGCTGTCCGGTGCCGGGAATGCGTGATACGGCTGTGATACGGCGGGATGGTCGCTGCCCCTGTCGACTTTCAGGGATTCGACTCGCGGGGTGTTGCATGTTCGTCGAAGTCAAACGCACGCGTGGGTAATCAGCTTGGAAGCCGGACATGGTTAGTCCCTGCTCTTTGGGCAGCTCGCGTCAGGCCGGAGGAGACAGCACGTTGTGCGGCTGGCGACTTAGATCGCTGCTTTCAGTTCCGCAAGCGCAGAACCGTCAGCTTGGGCGCCTCATTAAGGCTGGCGAGCCACGAAGCTTCAGCTGTTGGGTGACGAAGACGAGCGCGTCGTAGAAGTCAGCGTCTGCGGTAACCAACCGGTCGAACCCAGTTAGGTACTGGGCGTGGATGCGGTCGAGGGTATTGCCTGCTGTAATCGGTCGCTGTCTCTGGAACAACTCGACGAGGGCGGCCACGTGCACCGTGGGCATGGCTGCAAAGTCTGCCTCCTTGAACCAGAACATAGACCAGTCGTTTCCCTGTGACATGGCGTCTCCATCGAGGTGCGGCATCAGCCAGTCGTTCTCAGCGGAAGGCCCCTTAGGGTCGGTCAGTTGAAGCCGCCAGTCGGACTCAGCTTGAAATCGTGCGTGCTGCTCAAGCTCCGAGTAGCTGGCGAAGACCTTAGCAAGCTCGGGGACGTGAACGGTATACACGCGCCGCAGTCCTTTGTGCTCGGCTTGTCGGCTCGCTTTCTGCGCAGCGATGTTGCTTCTAATGACCTGCTTCAAAACGTGGTAGCTTTCGCCAGCTATTTCGGGAAGGAGGGAGGGATCGGCCTTCAGCACCCCCCATGAGACGCGTCGTCGCCAACGAAGGTACTGCTCCTTTGACGCCAACGATGGATAAGTCCTGATCCAGGCAGCTCGATTCCGCCGCACCTCGCGCAGGAATTCCTCAGCGCAGACGAGGTCGCTTGGGTAGGTCGGCCCGGCCGCGACGGTCGTAATCGTCTTGATGAGCGAGACCCGAATTGGAGTGTCAGGCGTTCGGAGAGCTTCACCTATGTTGGCCTCATCAGAGGCCAGCACGCGGTGGTGGGCTTGCTGAAGCCATCGCCGGACAACTCTGGCTTCGCCAGCCTTGTAGATGAAGTCGTAGACGCTGCTGTCGAAGTAGAGGTCCATGCTGCTGTGCATTCAAAGTAAGCGCTGTGCGGACCGTCGATGTCGAGCTCGTTTGAGAGCGCTGGCGGTTGCCGGCGCGGTGCTTACCGTCCGCTTATACCCTAGGCGTCACGTCGTACCGCGGGATTCTCTTGCGAATGCCATTCGTTCCCTCGGTAAAGGCGCTGCTCATCCCGCGCGGGAGCGATGATCGTTGCCGTTGGAGTGAGAGGATCGCTGAAGCCAAGGACCTGACATCGCTTCAACCCATGCGCCAGCCATAGCAGACCTGTCCACGCACAGACCAGGGCGTCGATGAGGTCCTCGCGATGCTTGTAAGGACGGTCATCGACGGGCGAAAGCTCGTTGACGAGTGCTCGTGTAATCGGGTGCGACATGAGGTCAATCGGGGGATGAGCCGATCGGAGCGTTACAAGCCGAGTAACGAGGTCATCGCAGTTCGCCGCGCGCACGGCGCGAAACGCACTGGTTGCGACTGACTTCGGCTTGCGCTTGTACACAGGCCGCTCCTCATATCCAAGCTCCTGCGCACCGACAAGGGTCGTGTATGGATAGACCTCAGCGACGCGCCTCCCAATTGTCGAAGGTACACCGTTACAGCCGTCGTGATAGCTCCAACCGCGGGCTTGAAGCATCTGGAGAAACGCAACGCCTGCGAGTCGGCGCGACCCAAGGTTCGTGCTGTTGGCCGAGACCTTCCATCTCCCGTACCGCTGTCCGACCTCTCGTTCGCAGAGGCGCTGACCCGACGCGTTAGAGACCACGAGTGGGGCATCAACCGTGAGCAGAGTGTCATCCGTCGCAAACTGTTCAGTCCATTCCAGGGTTTGATCGAGCCCCGAAGCCCACGCCGCATCAACGATGACGCCAGACTGATCCACGGCAACTAGGCCGGTTTCATTTGCGAGTTTCCCAGTGGAACCCTCGCCCCAGGCAAGGTCAATCCCGATCACGCGCATCGTCGAATTGTCTCCTGCCGGCCGGACCCGCACCGATGATGGCGACCTGGCTACGTTCAGTCACGCGCGTCAGCCAAGACGCTCGCGCTCCTCCCCACCAACAGGCGCCGCAGGATCGTGCCTGACGGCGATTTAGGGATGGCCTCCACGAATTCGACCTGGCGCACCTTCTTATAGCCGGCGACCCGCTCCGCCACGTAGGCCATCAGATCGTCCTCGGTCGCGATGGCGCCGACGATGAGCACAACGAACGCCTTCGGGATCTGGCCCGCTTCGTCGTCCGGTTTGGGAACCACGGCAACATCGGCGACGGCGGGATGCGTGAGCAGAAGCGCTTCGAGCTCGGCCGGCGCCACCTGGAATCCCTTGTACTTGATCAGTTCCTTGAGGCGATCGACGACGTAGAGCTGCCCATCCCCGTCGATTCGCCCGATGTCGCCGGTGCGAAGCCAGCCGTCGGCTGTGATCATCGCGGCGGTCTCCTCCCGGCGGCCCAGGTAACCCTTCATGACCTGCGGGCCGCGATACCAGATCTCCCCCGCCTCGCCAAAGGGCACGTCGTCGCCGGTCGCCGGATCGACGAGCCGGGCCCTCGAACTTGCGTGTCGTGCTCATGTGCAACACAGCGCAGGCGATTGCAAGCCCAGAGAACACAACGACGACGAATGATGGGAGGGCCGCGTCGGCCGCGATGAGAAGCACAGCGACGCCACCCCAAAAACCGCCCAGTCCAATCAGGTAAAGCACGGCGTCACGGCGTGCAGGGAACAGGTTGTCAGGTTCCTCCACGGTGAGGCTCTTCGTCACCGCTGCCGCCCCTCCGGCGGCTGATGAGCCTGGCGCTTCTGCCTCGAACGCACGAGCATTACGCTCGAGACGACGGCGGCAGCGATAAGGATGACAATCGCTGCCGCCATGCTGATGCCGGGAGGGTTCCAAACGCCTATGAGCAGGATTCCGGCGATCATCGCCACTCCGAACGCGACCATGATCAGTCCACCAGCACGCCACGCGGCGGGGTTATCACGACCGATCTGGCGCAGAAGCCACGGCTTACCTCGATAGGCTTCAGCTGCTCGATCCGAGACGCCCCGAATGTTGAATGCGAATGCCGCTCCCAGCAGCGCGTAGAGCATCAGGAAGATAACCAAACCTACGGTGGGACTCACTTGTACGGGCTAGTCTGCCTCAGGCAATTCCCTAGTGAGCGCGCTAAGACGACTCTTCGATCTCTGATCAGCTAACCCATCCGCCGCGCCGCATCGCCGTCAAATCGACTGGACGGGAACATTGATAACCTTCGCGAGGCGCAGGAGGCCCGACGGGCACGGCCCGAGTCTTGGGCGATGCGACTCGACGCAGTTGCTCCCAGAGTCTCATCGATTACGCCCCATCCCGCTGCACCGCATCGCCGCGCTAGTTGGTTGCATTCGTCTGATGCATCTTGTAGGCGAACCTATGGAGCGCCGTTGAAATCTGCCCATCAAAGGTCTTTCGCCACTTCGGGTCTGATCGGTAGAGGACTGTCAATTCAGCGCTAACGAAGTCTGCGTGGCTGTCCACAATCCACGCCAGTGGTTCGCTGCCGATGTGCCATAACTCGCGGTTACTCTGCGCCTGCTCGACTAGCAGCTTTACGAGTCGCCATCCACGCGGCGGATCGAGATCGTCATGCGTGAGTTCGTAAACGCGGTTCCATAGGTCGGAGCCGGGATGATCGGGACCGTGCGTTTCCTCTAGCCAGTCGTGCGCCATATCCGGGTCGCGCGACTCGTCTCGCCAATCGACGCCGTTACTGCTCCAATCGAGAGTCATCAGATCATCACCATCCCACCGCGCCGTATCGGGAATGAAGTCACTCGCCAACAAACCGCCCATCCGGCGCGACGATGAAGTCCACGACCAGCGGCTGGAACGCGGACGTACCGAAGTCATCGACGGCTATGCGCACGCGCAGGTCCTTTCCCTTCCCGTCATCCCAGAAAGCCTGAACTTCTATCTGGTAGCGCGTGCCGGATGGTGCGACCACCTCGAAAACGTCTTGTTCCTTAAGGTTTCGAAGTAACTCGTCACGCGGACGAGAACGGTAGCGAGACGCCACCCCGTTGGCGACTTGCTCAGCTTCTCGCTTATCCATCACCCCATCCCCCCGCGCCGCATCGCGGCAAGTCAGCCTCTACTCAATGGTTCTCGAAACGACTGCGCCAGTGCCCGATCACGAGCCATGGGTGCGCTGATACCTTCGTCTGTCTCGAAGATACCTTCGACGGTAAGCCTTGTACTGCTCTTCGGACGAGCCAGTGGGCAGCCCGCGCCAAGCGGGTCGACTGTGGGGATAGCCAACCCAGAAGGGGTGTGACCAAGGTCCGCTCTCCAGCAGCCACTGGAACTCGTCCTCGCGTATCGCGCGCGACTCCGAAAGGAGCTGGATGACCTGGCGATAGGTCTCAAAGCTCCATGAGTAAGCCGATGCATTCGTTCGGACGCTGAACAGGAGTTGGGCGTTCGTCGGTTCCCTTGGCGCAGCGTTTAGGACTTTGACATTCGGGCTCTTAACAACAGCCCGTAGAAATTGCCCGCCCTGTTTGTCGTACTCCTGCAGGGAAATGCTGATGCGAGTGACCTCTGCGAATACGGGATCGCTCGCTTCGACGGCGACACGATCCTTTTCAGGTCGCGCTTGGATCGACCAGCCACGGAATTCCGGGAACTTCTCGATCTGCCGCTTGAACTCGGCACTTGCCTCGATCACCTCCGCCGCAACCCTACGCATCGGCGGGTCTCATCTCGCTAAGAGACCGGTGAGAATCAGGGCAATCGAAAGGACGATGCCGAATATCGCCGCATACGGTCTCCAAACCTTGCCGGTCGCGGGGTTCGCGGTCCATGGAACACGAGTCAGCTTGACGACCTCTTTTGAATGCGCGTACACGTCTTCTTCCCACCGCTTTCCGAGTTCGCGGAAATCGATAAGAACGGCGATGGATGCAACGAGCAGAGCCAGACCAATCAGAACGAAATACGCACGGAAGCCGAGGTTCATTGCGAAATGCTCATCCCCGCTCCCGCCCCTCGGCGACTACTCCAATCCCGGCGCAGTCCACATCGCTAGTCTGCGGCCACCTCGGCCGGTTCGCGCCCACTAAGGTCTGCGCGGCCCGGACGTACGTGCGGCAGGGCTGAAACTTCAAGCTCGGCCGCTTTCCCGCCAGAGCGCACGTCTCCCCGCCGGCGGCGCAGCACCGAACCGTCTGGGGCGGGATGGTGGTCGAGGATTAGTCGGTAGCCCTCGGGTATGAAGGTTGACGCGCGGAGGGAGATCCATTCGAGTCCTGATTGGACGAGCTGTGCCTCCCGGGAAAATCCGGGAAATGGTGATACGGCTGTGATACGGCGACCTTCCAGCACCAGCCGTAACGCCCGGATCGTATTCGGATTTTGGTCGGGGGCCCGGGATTTGAACCCGGGGCCTCACGGTCCCGAACCGTGTTGAATGCATGTCCTCGGGTGTCCCGCCTGCTCCGCAAGTAGCCGCCTGAACTCGAATCGCGCCGCCTATGTGTCCTCACGTGACCTTCTGGTACCGCCCGGTTCCGGGAATGTGTGACCCGGCTGTGCCCCGGCGATGGTCCATTGAGCCGTCAAAAGCCGACCCCTTTTCCGTGGGAAGAACGTACGGATCCGAGCGCGCAAACCGTGGATGGCGTATTCGGGACGGTGTCGGACCTTTCCGATGTTTGGGGTCTTTCTACCGGTTACTACTGGTGGCTACCGCTAGCAATTGGATGACGTGATCCAGCTTGCGATCTGTGCCCGTGAGTTCATCCCGAGCTTGTTCATGATGTTGCGGATATGGCTGGCGACGGTGGGATCGGAGATGAAGAGGCGCGCTCCGATCTGCTTATTGCTCAAGCCTTCGGCGACCAATCGCGCGACTTCGACCTCCCGCTTCGCCAGTGGCCCCGCCTCGATGCGTTGTGTCGCGCCCTCGACATGATCGGATTTGCCAAGTGCCAGGCGTAATGCGGCCTCGCGGCTCAAGTGCTTTCCGGTCTTGAATTCGGCCTCGAACTTCGATGCCCCTAGTGCTGCAACCGCCGACTCTTTGGCTGCAGCGAGCAACGGGACTGACGGCCCGTAGATGATCGCGCCGGCCCCCGTTGCGACGGTTTCCGCCGCCCCGAGCAGCTGTGCCCCGAGTCGTGCCTGGCCAGAGCTGGCGGCATGCCAGCCTAGAGCCGCCAGCGAGTAGTACTGGGCGATCCGGTGGTCGATCTGCTGAGCGATCCGCAACGCTTCGACGGACCGT
>Ga0070698_100008484_pt1 | contig 11099 bp, 11 predicted proteins | sample KBSK1502metaG_FD_65477 | JGI IMG/M metagenome (GOLD analysis project Ga0070698, IMG submission 65477) | Corn, switchgrass and miscanthus rhizosphere microbial communities from Kellogg Biological Station, Michigan, USA - KBS K1-50-2 metaG | ecosystem: Host-associated > Plants > Roots >...
GCCGTCGCGTGAAGTGCCGGTTTTGCCTGCCGTCGCTGTGCCTTTCACGGCATCGCGCGACGTGCGAGCAGTTCCGTGATCGATAACGTCGGAAAGCATGTTTGTGATCATGTATGCGGTGGTAGGACTGATGACTTGCGCGTCCCGCTCTTCGGCGTTGGTGACATGCTGAGCCGGCGGCTCGTCCACGCTCAACACTACGTTCGGCTTAACACGACGCCCTCCATTTACGAAGGCGGCGTAAGCGGCCGCGAGCTCCAACGGTGTGACTTCCTTGGTTCCGAGCGCGAGCGATGGATAACGTTCAGGTTTCGGTAGTCCAAACTTCTCCGCGAGGTTCGCGATGCGCGCCAACCCTGTTTGCAGGGCGACATCAACGGTGACTACGTTTAGCGATTTCACCAGTCCAGTGCGCATGGTTACGTCCCGCATCGAATAGCCGCCGCCAAAGTTTGCCGGACGATAAGGCTTGTTGCGGTTGTAGACGAATTCGCGCGGCGAGTCGGCGAACATTTGCACCGGAGACATTCCATCTTCCAGGGCAGCGGCGTAGACAAATGGCTTGAAAGTTGAACCGGGCTGCCGGCGCGCGTCGGTAGCGCGGTTGAGTTGCGATTCCGCATAATCGCGGCCGCCGACCATGGCCAGCACGTTGCCGGTCTTTGGGTCGAGCGCAACGAGCGCCGCTTGCGGCTTGGCAGCGAGGTTCTTATGAACTTTGCCGAGATGTTCGAGTTGGCGTCTAAGCGCAGTCTCGGCGAGTTGCTGCAGGTCGAGGTCGATAGTGGTGTAGATTCTCCGGCTGGCGGGCGAGGCATCGAGCTCGGAATCCGCAGTTCGATTCACAAAGTCGACAAAGTAAGGGGCGAGTGAATTGTCGATATGGGACGAGGCAGTTACCAGAACGGGTTCGTTCACTATAGTCGCGACCTGGTTGGCATCGATCCAACCGTCGCGGGCCATCGCTTCCAGCACAACGTTCCGGCGCGCCTGTGAAGTTTCCGGATGATTTAGAGGCGAGAATCGCATAGGCCCCTGAATCATGCCGGCAATCGTCGCCGCTTCCGATAGCGACAAGTTTTTCAACTCCTTGCCGAAATAGATTCGCGCCGCTTCTTCCACACCGCGCACTGTTACCGCGCCTCGTTGGCCCAAATAAACTTCATTGCAGTAGAGCGCAAAAATATCTTCCTTCGAGAGCCGCCGCTCCAGCGCGTACGACAGCATCGCTTCCGCATATTTACGCCGCAAGGTGCGCTCAGGGGTCAGGTAAGTGTTCTTAACGAGCTGCTGCGTAATCGTCGAGCCTCCCTGCCCGGGGCGATTCTCGCCCGCGTTATGCAGCAACGCGCGAGCTATCCCAAAGACATCCACTCCGGAGTGTTGAAAGAACCGGCGGTCTTCGGTAGCGAGTATGGCGTGCAGCAGGACAGGCGGGATTTCCGAGAAGCGGACCGCCTCGCGCTTGCCGGCCTTGGAGAGTGGATCATTAGAAAGAACTTCAGGCTCAAGCTTGAACGAGTCGATCGAAATGCCGTCGTCCGTTAACTCGGAGATTTTCTTGTCACCGTCAAAGGTTATAGTGACCAGGCCCGGGCGGGAGTGATTTGCATTAGGTCGTATTTCAATCGTGGTAGCTGATTCGCGGAAGCTGCCGCTCCAGACATTGCTGCCTTCCGATTGCACGTATCCGGCTCGTCTCAGGGAGACGATCAGATCTGCCCGCGAGAGTTTCTGGCCAACCTGGAGTAAACGCGGCGCAGCGTAAAGACCGGGACGACTGGTCAAGTAACCACTTGCCAACCGCGCATCAATCATTCGCGAGTAGTGCTTGTAAGAAGTGAGTAATGAATCTCCGCCAATCGCCAGGGCAAGTGCAAATAGTCCGCACAGCGAACGAAGCAGAAGTCGTCGATTACTTCGAGGGTCTTCATGAAAGAAGGAGGATAGACGTTCCGCAAACTTGCGGGGGGAGAAAGCGCGACCGGAGCCGGCGATCGATGTGATTTCGATGGCCATGGGGGCAAATGGCAATGCCTGAGAAGGCAGATCCTGAGCGAGGGTTGGCAGGTTTCCTCCCGCTTCAACCCTTCAGTGCTTCAAAGTTTTCCGAATGTTTCTTATATAGTGCGAATGGAACAAGAATTCTTGAGTTGTGGGTTTGGGGGTAACAGTTTCCTCTGTGCCACCTTCGTGTTCTCTGTGTCTCTGTGGTGATCAAACCCCAAACACATACTCACCACAGAGACACGAAGACACGAAGGTCGCACAGAGGTTTCAAACCAGTCATTACCGGCTTGGCCAAAAATCCTTACGGATTTTCGGATTAGGAAAATATTCGACGCCGTCTTTGCGCTCGTCCGCTCCTTCTCTATAATGCAACGCACCGTTCAGAAAATTTCATCCCTGGAGCTTTCCTTATGCCGAAACCTAATCATATTGAAGCCGGATCGGGCGACGTGCTGTTACTTGCTGGCACGATGAAAGGCGCATTTGTGCTTCGCTCAAACAAGGACCGGCAGCAATGGGACATTGGCGGTCCTTATTTTCCGGGCCGCGCTATCTACGCACTTGCATACGACGATCGTAATGGACGCAGGCGCCTCTGGGCGGCGGTTAACAGTCCTTTTTGGGGTTCATATTTGAGTTCATCAGATGACTTTGGAAAAACGTGGACTGAGCCGGAAACCTACGGTGTAAAGTTTCCCGAAGCAGCAGACTCGGCAGTCAAACAAATCTGGCAGATTGCCATGGGACATCCCGATGAACCCGATACTTTGTATTGCGGAGTTGAGCCGGCCGCATTATTCAAATCAACGGATGCCGGTGAAACCTGGGCGTTGGTGCAAGGTCTCTACGATCACCCGCATCGCGCGCAGTGGCAGCCGGGCGGCGGTGGTTTGTGTCTGCACACAATCCTGCCAGATCCCTCAAACAGCAAACGCTTGTTCATCGCCATCTCGACTGGCGGCGTTTATCGAACTGACGATGGTGGAGAGAACTGGCAGCCTCGCAACCAGGGCGTGCGCGCGCAGTTTCTGCCCGAGGGTCAGCAATATCCGGAATGGGGACAGTGCGTTCATAAAATAGTTAGTCACCCTACAAATCCGCAGCGCATGTTCTTGCAGAACCACTGGGGTTTATACAAGAGCGAGAATGGTGGAGATTCCTGGACAGACATCGCTAACGGTGTTCCGTCGGATTTTGGGTTCGCGATGGAGGTCGATCCAAACAATGCCGACGTTTACATTATCCCGCTCGAGTCAGACGAGTTTCGTTGCACGCCGGAAGGGAAGTTGCGACTGTATCGCACGCAGAATGCCGGAGATTCGTGGGACGCTGTCGGAAATGGATTGCCGCAGGAGAACGCGATGGAGACCGTGTTACGCGACGGCCTGTCGGCGGACCACTTGCAACCCACCGGAATGTACTTCGGTACGCGCAGTGGAAAACTGTTTGGCTCTGCTGACAGTGGCGAGTCGTGGAACGCGATTCTCGAAAGTTTGCCGCCCGTAGTTTGTGTGAAGGCAGCGCAGGTACAGTAAGCTCCCCATAGCAACAACCGAGACAACGTCAGGAAAAATCAATGAAAAAATCCCTCGCTGGCGCCCTGCTTGTTCTGTCAGTGATTGCAGTCGTGGCAATCGTCCGGGCCCAGGATAAAAAGGAACCCGAACATAAGTTAATCGAGTTTCATATGGCCTTACTGAAACGCGGTCCGAATTACAATGCCGCGGGAATGCCGAAAGACATGCAGTCGGGACATATAGCGAATGTCATGTCCCTGCTTGAATCCGGGAAAGCTGTCATCGCCGGACCGCTCGCGGACGACGGCGACATCGCCGGGGTTTTGGTCTTCCGCGCCAAGTCAGCTGAGGAGGCGCGCACCTGGGCCGACGCCGATCCAGCAGTGAAGGCCGGATTCCTTGTCGCCGAGATGCATCCCTGGTGGTCCGAAGATGTGATGAAGAAACCTTTAACTCCAGTAAAGTTAACGACCGCATACCTTGCTCTGCTGACGCGTGGCGCGAAATGGACGCCGGAAAAAACACCGGCCACCGAGGAACTGCAAAAGGCGCACATCGCAAACATCGTTCGTCTGGCCGATATGAAAAAGCTTGTGGTTGCCGGTCCGTTCGGCGACAACGGACAACTTCGCGGAATCTTTGTTTTCAAGGTCGCCTCGATTGAGGAGGCACGCGTCTTGACGGAAACCGATCCCGCGGTGCAGGCGGGAAGGTTGGCAATCGATCTTCATCCCTGGATGGTTCCCGAAGGGGTTCTTCCTTAATAGCGACTTGCGATACATCCCATGATCACTTTCAATGTCACCGGATTCTTAACGGACTTTACGAACGGACAGAGCCAGATCGTCGTTGACTCTCCGGCTGCAACCGTGGCGGAAGCTCTTGACACTTTGTGGCGCCGGCACGTTGGCCTGCGCGACCGAGTGCTGAATGAACAGGGGAAACTCCGGCAGCACGTAAACATTTTCCTCAACGACGACAACGTACGGCGTAAAGAACTGCTCGACACGACGCTTCCGGAAAACTGCGAGATAACGATTCTGCCGGCGGTGAGCGGGGGAGAAAGGTGAAAAGTGAAGAGTGAAAGGTGAAAAGTAAATCAGAACATGTTGTTCGCCGTGTCTACTTTTGAAGGCCGCGCTATTCTGTTCGGGCTTTTCACTTTTCACCTTTTACTGTCTTACTTATGAAAGCCACCTGGAACAACGCAGTCATAGCCGAGAGCGACGATACCGTCGTCGTTGAAGGCAATCACTACTTTCCGCCGGGGTCAGTCACCCGCGAGTATCTGCAGTCGAGCGATAGCCACACACACTGTCCCTGGAAAGGCGATGCCAGCTATTACAACCTGGTTGTTAACGGCGAGACGAACAAGGATGCGGCGTGGTATTACCCTGAGCCGAAGGATGCGGCTGCCGAGATCAAGGATCGCATTGCCTTTTGGCGCGGGGTGAAAGTAGAACAATAAGGGGAAGGGGGAAAGGGTAAAGGGGAACGGTTCCCATTGCTCTTCCCCTTGACCCTTTCCCCTTGACCCTTTGTACTAACGAGGAACTTCGCGTCGGACCCGTCCGTATAACCTTGCACCATGTATTGTCCCACCTGCGGTTCTGAAGAACGACAAGTCAGCCAGTATTGCCGCGCTTGCGGCACTGACCTGGGCGGTGTGCGTAGAGGGCTGGAGCGGCCTGACACAATTACGGCGTCGGCGGTGTCGGCGCGCGAAGAAATCACCCGAGTGATGGCCGAGAAGATCCGGGAGATGGAGGGCTCGCGTGAACTGAAGCAAGTGGCGGAAGACGTGCTGCCGCAGCTTGAAAAATTCTTAGAGTCGCCGGAAGAGAAGCGGTTGCGGCGCGTGCGCAGCGGCGTCGTGTCAGCGGCGATCGGATTGGGTGCGACGCTGCTGATCTTTTTGCTGAGTCTGAATCAGCATGATCTCATTCCGTTTATTTCTCTCGGTGTCATTGCGTTCCTGATCGGCTTGGGCGTGATCATCAATGGCCTCGCCTTCACCATCCCGAGAAAGACCATTGCCGATCGCTCAGAGGACGCAAAGGCTCTAAGGGAATTGGAGGCGCGGACCCAGAGTGCTTACCCTGCTAATCAACTCTCCGTTGGTTCGCAAACGACAAACGATCTGCCAAGCCCCGACAGCCGAATTGCCGCACCCTCATCTGTGACCGAGCACACCACACACCATCTCAATCCGAATAAATCGTAAGCCCAAAAAGTCTGAATTGTATTTGATGTCTAAGACGTGAAGTCTCGAATGTCTTTGAAGGGCGTTCGAACGTCTTCGAAGTTGGGGCGATAGTAGTAAGCAGCGCCGTCAAACTCCTGCTGCCAACCTTCTTCCATTCCCAGTTCATCCAGAGCCGTAAGCGCGCGCAGCCATTCAGTCTCGGTTATGCGTCGCGAAAGCAAAATGTGACGCTTGCTAGTGGCTGCCTGATGCGTTGGATAGTACTGGGCCATCAGTGAAACTGCGACGCGCGGACTAAGCTCGTCTTTGATCCATTCGAGCGACTCGCGCACGCCACCAATGTCATTCGGCAAAACCAGGAGACGGATGATGAGCCCGCGCTGCAACAAACCATCCTCGCCAAAAACGAGTTCATCGCCCACCTGCCGGTACATCTCGGCGATGGCGCGTCGCGCATGTTCTTTGTAGCCCGGAACCTTGGAATAAAGGTAGCCGGCTTCATCTTCCGCATACTTGAGATCGGGCAAATAAACGCCGACGATTCCTTCAAGTAGCCGCAACACCTCGACGGAATCGTAGGCGTTCGTGTTGTAGACGATCGGCAGGTTCAATCCGGCTTGCGCTGCGAGCAGTACGCTGCGCGCCAGCTGTGGCGCGAAGTGTGTAGGCGAAACGAAGTTGATGTTATGACAGCCCTTCGCTTGCAGCTCGAGCATGATCTCTGCAAGACGCTCGTGCGTTATCTCATTCTTGAGTTGTTCCTTGTGTGTTTGCGAGATTTGGTAGTTCTGACAGTAAACGCACCGTAGGTTGCAGTTGCCAAAGAAAATATTGCCGGCCCCGTTTGTGCCGACAAGCGCGGGCTCTTCACCAAAGTGAGCTGTATACGATGAAACGATTGGAAGGCGTCCCGAATAGCAAGCCGCGATTTCGTTTTGCAGACGGTTATTGAAGCAATCGCGTGGGCAGACGGTGCAACGTTCGAGCAGTGCTTCGAGCGCCGCCACACGGCGTTGTAATTCACCTGTCGCTAGTAATTGCAAATAGCGGGCTGTCTCTTCAACTTTGGCTGTTTCGGGTTTCAAATTTGAAATTTCAGATTTCAGATTTCAGTTCACTTGTGACTGCGAAAATGCACAAAATGCGGTTTGTGCTGTTCCACCAGATCCGGCGGGGCGACCCGCGTGCCCTGGCGCCAAACAAAATCCATCTCCGCGTGAATGGTGCTGAGCGCCAAGCGCGCTTCGAAGATTAACAAGATGCTGCCATAGAAAAGACAGCACGCGCCCAACAGCCCAACTATCACCGGCACGTAGTTGTAACGCGGGCTGCTGGGGATGACGGCCACCAGGCCAATGGCCACACTGGTGGCGACAAACATTCCTGTAGCCAGATAGAAAGCCACCATCGAACGCTGCAGGATCCGAGCGCGGCTGGTCAGCATGTCCAGCTGCGCAAAGATCACGCCCTGTCGTTCTTTAGTCTCAGCCGAATTCTTACGGGCGAGTTCTTCCAGCTTGTCCGAAAGCGCGCGCACGCGATCGACAACCCGTCCCAGCCGGGAAGAAGTGGACAGAATCATGCTGCCGCAGGCGGAAATCAATACCGCCGGCGTGATCATCGCCGTGAGCACGGCAACCGCTGATGACGTTGGCTCCACTTCCCCCTGAGCTTAATGCCGGCGTCTGGTTCTGCGTCGCTTCACAGCCGGTTTCGTTATTGTCGAGGTGGAGGTGCTCGCCGCCTCCATCTGCTTGGGTTTCATCTGTTGTTGAATCATCTCGATTACCATCTGCTGGGAGAAATCCGCCCGTGTCAACACTTCATCACCCTCTGCTGTGATAGACAATCCCTTCAAAACTGACTGTGCGATCGGATCCTTTATTGAGCTGGTTGCAAACTGCAACAGACCTGTATACAAATTCGCGAGTATCTTCGCGGTGTCGGGATTATCAGCGTTCGATACGCCGCGAATCATGAAGTTTGTAGCATCCATCGTCAAAGCGGCGTAGAAGTCGCCAATCTTCGATTCACAACGCGGCGCGCGAGGGGTTGCCTCTGTCCCCAACATGCCGAAGCTCTTCGCAAATGAACCCCAGGGTGAACCGGCGAAACTTAAGAGCGCATTTGGATCGCGCACCAGCCAGTTTATAGCTGCTGAGCTGATGCGTGCCTTGCCTTCGCCGGCATCAATTGCTGCTCGTAAATATCCCGGACTGCCCGCGGCGATGGTGTTGGCATTGAGCGCAACTACTCCAAGTTCCGTAAAGGATTTGAGCATTGGATTCTTTTCCGACTCCTTTGCGATAGGTTCAATTGTCATCAACCCGATCGTTTTGTTGCCATACTTCTCGTCGCGGAGCTTGCCCTGCGAAGCCATGCGCGCTAACCCGAGTAACGCCTCGGCGCTGAAGTCTCCGCTGGATACCACCATAAATTCCGGTGCCTGAAAGTTGAGATCGGCGGTCGGCTTTTTGAAACGAATCGCTATGACCAGGTATTCGACTTTGGCTGGGTCGATACCGGCCTGTGTTTTGGCTGCTTCAAAACCCTTATGCATTTCCTCCAGATCTTTCGCCGTTAGGAATTTTGGCAAGACCTCGTTGATGATGCGTTGCGGGTTAACGTACATCATTGCGTCCGCTTCCGGCAGCTGCGAGAGGGAATTGATCACACCCTGCATAGCGGGCGAGCTGGTTGCGGGCGTGGTTGGAGCTAACGCCGCGGAATTGGCGACCGCTAATTCGGTTTCAGCGGGGATGCGTTGAGATTGACCGTTCGCATTTTGCGCCTGGATGCTTACCGCAGCGGATGCGAACAGTAAAAGAAGTACAACGAGGGGACTAAGAATTTTTCTCACGGTCAAGAGCCTCCGTTCAGGGGTTTTGCTTATCTTCACACAAGACAGGCTGTTATCGACAGTAGTTTTAGAGCCAGTCGAGTTTTGGTACGGTAAACTCGTCCTGTACGTTCCCGGTATTCAGCGTTGTTGCTGGTTCGAAAAGCAGCACCTCGGCTTCTTCGTCGGCGACTGGCCGGTGCTCCACTCCGCGCGGCACAATCATGAATTCACCTTCTTCCAGCCAAACTTGCTTTTGTTCGACTGGTTCCGAAGAGTTATTGCTGCTCTCGCGATACTCCATGCGAAATCTACCCTTCACGACCAGAAACATTTCGTCTTCGGTTTCGTGATGGTGCCACGTAAATGGTCCCACAAACTTCACCAGCTTGAGATACTGGCCGTTTAGCTCGCCGATGATGCGCGGGTTCCAATGATCGTTTATGAGCGAAAGTTTTTCGCGGAGATTTATTTTTTGCATAGGTAAATCAGGGGCCCTGTATAAGGACTCAGGACTCAGGACTCAGGACTCAGAATTCAGGAGCTAGAAGGACGCGGTCAGTGGTCAGTAGTTGAGTTCTTACTTCTTACTCCTGAATTCTGAGTCCTGAGTCCTGTCATTGCCCATAGATTGCATCAAGCAATTTCGCCAGGCGGTAACCCGCCTTCGCCAGTTGCTGACGCACCAGTTCGCGGTTCAGCGTTTCGTAGTTCGCCGGACGTGTGATGTCGTAGACGATGTCGGTAACCACCTGACCGTTGCGCACAACTGGTTGTCCGTCGCGCGTGGTGACAGTGATTGTGCGCTGTCCGGTAATCTTCAAACCCTTGTAAGTGTGATTCCGCGATTGCAGCAGCGAATCTGTCGCCCACTGCGCTCCCCAGGTGCTAACCGGGCCGCTGGGATTCCAGCTTGGTTTCGGCCGCACAGTCTGTTTCAGGAAAGGTCCCAGGATTTCCGGAGACGTTTTATTAGTCGCCTGCATCAACGAAGTAACCAGATCAAAGTCCCAAAAACCATGCAGCTTCTTTTTGTCGTTGTCGATTATCAACTGATTGGCGCCATTGTCACTCGGCAAATTCTTCTGCCTGATCAATTTGGGGTCCCTGGCAATTAGGATGGTGCCGTTGGGGCCGTTTACATCAATAAAGCCGCAGCCGATGTGCAGCGGCTGATGAATGTCGCCGAGAAAATGGACTAACAATTTTAGCGCATTGCGTTGGCTCAGGGGATGGTTTGGATCAGGATGTCCCTGCAGCGTGCGAATACAAACGTTAAGCATGTGGACGATGTCGTTATCCGGTGTGAAGCCCGTGCACGTTTGATAATTCCTGCAATTGAGCGGCAGGTCGTCATAGTGCCACTCGCGATTTTTTTCGTTGTGCGCGATGTCCTGAAGGAAAGCGTTCGTGTCGGGATCAGGATCAGACTTGCCCATGCGCTCCTTCACACTGTCGGCCCAGCTGGCGATGTTGGCGAGTGTTTCGCCAGGCTTCAGTATCTGCGCGATTTTTTGCGCAGTTCGTCGCTTGATGCGCAGCGAAGCGATTTTGCCGACCGTCTGGTGGCCATCGTCACCCCAGCCCAGTGCCGAGACTGACGGAGCCAGGAAGATGACCGCGGTGAGCAGCAGAGAAAGAGTTCTTTTCATGTATACCGTTCTCCTGGGAAGCCGGTTCGTCGCGACCACAGATCCGAAGATCCATAGTCTGGTTGTTGAAAGGTAGGATAACCAGCCGGTGTTTTATGTCAATGTGCGCGTGCTTTTGGAGTGCGCCGACCTGTCGGCGCTTTGGTCGCTGGCGACCCGTCGCCAGCAGCGCCGCGACAGGTCGCGACGGACGAAAGCGGTGACAGGTCACCGCACTCCAAAAGAGCTACCGCGTGGTGGTACTGACCTCATCGCCTGCGATATGCTGTGAACCTGTCATCAAAATCAAGCTAGGAAGAGAAAAATTTGCTCAACTTTGCAATCCAAACCGCTCGCGAGGCGGGCGCCATTCTCGCGGATCGTCTCGGGCGAGCGCTCACCGTGTCTAACAAAGGCGACATAGATCTCGTCACGGAAGCCGATCTTGCTTCGGAAAAGCTAATCATCGAACGCATTAGGTCCCACTATCCTCGTCACGCAATCCTCGCTGAAGAATCGGGCGCTACTGCGGGAGTCGAGTCGGTGCCGGGGAAGACAGAGTGGAGGTGGATCATCGATCCGCTTGATGGGACCACAAACTACGCGCACGGCTATCCCTGCTTCTGCGTCTCTATCGCACTCGAACGCTCCGGCGCTATCGAGGTCGCTGTGATTTACGATCCCACGCGCGATGAATTGTTTGCGGCCGAGCGCGGCCAGGGCGCGCATCTGAACGGACGCCGCATGCGCGTTTCTGCAGTTGAAGATCTGAACAGCGCGATGCTCTGTACCGGCTTTCCCTACAACGTTCGAGAACGGCCAGACTTCGCGCGCGAATTCGCGAACTTCACTATGAAGGCGCAGGCAGTCAGACGCGACGGCTCGGCGGCAATCGA
>Ga0070698_100008485_pt1 | contig 11098 bp, 15 predicted proteins | sample KBSK1502metaG_FD_65477 | JGI IMG/M metagenome (GOLD analysis project Ga0070698, IMG submission 65477) | Corn, switchgrass and miscanthus rhizosphere microbial communities from Kellogg Biological Station, Michigan, USA - KBS K1-50-2 metaG | ecosystem: Host-associated > Plants > Roots >...
GTCGCTACCTCCGAAAACGATTGTCGGCGCGAGCCTCGAGGGCGGCGCCGACGGCTATTGCATCCAACAGCCGCCCGGCGGCCGGCCGGCTCCGAGCGCCCTGACATCTCGAGCCCGGGCGCGGCCCCGCGTCGCGACCACTCGCCTTGCAGGCCGGCGCCGACCACATGCCTCCTTCGGCTCACCGGCTGCGAGCAGGCCGCGAGCCGGAAATGGACCCCTGTGACCAGGTCGAATCCGTGGCGGCCGAGAGGTGGCACACTGAGGTGATGCGCACGGGCCAGGGCCGCTGGGGGCCGTCGGCTCTCATGCTGACGGGGATCATCTTGTTCGCCGCCGGCGCCGCCGCCATCGCCTACCCGCTCTGGTGGATCCACCGGTCCGACGCGATCGGCAATGGTCTGCTGCGTGAGCACCTGCTCGCCCGCCCTCACCGGTCCGGCACAGCCGGCTGCACGCCGTCGCTCCCATCGGGATACAGCCGCCGCATCCACCTGGACGGCATCCTCGAGATCCCGTCGCTTGGCGTGCGGGCGCCGGTCTCGCAGGGCCTGTCCGACTCGGTCCTGAACGTGGCGGCCGGGCACGACCCGCTCTCGCCCTGGCCGGGTGCCGTGGGCGAGAGCGTCATCGAGGCGCACGACGTGAGCTACTTCGCCCGGATCTCGGCGCTGAAGCGGGGCGACCGCATTGTGTGGGTCGACGCCTGCACCGAGCGGGCCTTCCGTGTGATCGCCACGGAAATCTCCGCGCCGGGCGCCGAGGTTTCCCCGCCGCCAGACGGGCGGGGTCTCGCTCTGATCACCTGTTATCCGACGAACGCCCTGTTCTGGACGCCGGACCGTTTCGTCGTCAGGGCCGAGATGGTGTCCTCAGGGCGGCTGACCACGCCCCCGCCAAGGCTGACGCTCCTCCTCGTCCCTCACCTGCGCGTCCCCGCGCCGCCTGCTCTCGTTGCCGAGGGCCTCACCCTGCAGAGCAACGACATCCGCCTTGGCCACCTGTTCACGACTGGGCACCCGTCGGCAGCCTTCCTACAGGGGCCCGCCGGCCTCGACGCCGAGAAGGCCGCGCTCGAATCCTACTTCGGCGCGCAGAAGGCGATCGCCTCCCGCAACTCGGCCTGGTGGCACGATCTCGCCGTCCCTGACCTGCGCATGCCGCCACGCTGGCCGGCGAGCGGCCCAGTGAGCGTCATCCTCGACGTCACCGGCGACAGCGTCACGTCCGTGACGCTATCGTCGCCGGGGTTCTCGATGCGACTGGTCGTCCGGCACGGCACCCTCCTCATCGCCTCGGTTGCTCCCGCATAGCCTCGGCGTGACGCCCGCCGCCCTGCCCGGGGTTCAGCCGGCGGGTTCGCGGTTGGCAAGAAAGGTGTCGGGTGGCGGGGTGCCCCATAGGTGCGGGGGGACGTCCCAGTCGCGCGCTACCCAGCGGTCGTCGATCTGGTCGATGTCGGAGAACCATTCGATCCAGGAGCCCCAGGGGTCTGGGTTGTAGTGGAAGAAATTGGAGCCGATCGTGTGACGGCCCAGGCCCCACCCGGCCGGCCGGCCCCTGGCGTGCATCCGGTCGGCGCCCAGCGCAATCGCGTCGATGGACGGCACCTCAAAGCTGGCGTGATGGAAGCCGGGGTGGCTGCTGCTGATGAATCCGAAGATGTGGTGGTCCCCGGGTCCGGCGTTGAGGAAGGTCACGAGGCCGCGGATGCGGTCACTGACCCGCAGCCCGAGCACCTGGGTGTAGAAGTCGGTCATCTGCTGTGGCTGGGCGGTGAACAGCAGCGAGTGTCCGAGACGGCGGGGCATCACGTCCTGGGTGGCCTGCTGCCACTGCGCCACGCCGATCCGCTGCCGGCTGCCGCCGACGTTGACCAGCACCTGCGCGGCCGGCCGAGCGGGCGCGGGCTCCATCTCGAGCAGCTGCACGGCGGTGCCGTCGGGGTCGCGTATCCACAGGCCGGATTCCGTGGCCCCGGGCGGCGGCTCGATGATCGCGGTAGCCGCCCGTTCCAGCGATCCTCTGACTGAATCCAGAGCGCCCGGGCGCACCGTGAAACAGATATGGTGCAGCCGCTTGGCCGGCGCCTGCACCAGCCGCACCTGCTCCTGGTCCCGGCCTGGGCACTGGGCCACCAGCGACCCGTCCTTTTCCCCCGTCTCCAGGCCGAAGTCCTGCAGGAATCCCTCCGCCACCGCCAGGTCCGGCACTTCCAGCGCATAATGGTGCAGCCCTGAGATCACGGCTCTTCCTCTTCCCGGACAAACTGCATACAGTTTAGTCAGTTTGTGGCTGCTTGGGAAGAGGAGAACTTGGGTGTCTCCGGCGTCGCAGCGACTCGCGAGCAGCGGGCATCTGATGCCACACTTTGGGCAGCCATCAGGTTCGCGCCCGGGGAGACTTCCCGCAAACGCGCTGTAAGAGACCGTCGGCGCTGGCAGCGGCAGTCCTGGATGGATGGCCGCCGGCCCGCTTCGGCGGTGCACAGAACACGACCTGCAGGCCGACTCGCCCGCCGCCCTAGGTGATGGACCGGCCTGGCCAGGGCCGGTGACGCTTTAAGTGTCAATCGCAGACGCCGATTCGTCAGATCACGCCCGCGGCGATCGCGATACCCACCCCGATGAGGACGAGGCCGCCGACGATCTCGCCTCGGTCCCCGGCCCGCGTGCCGATCCGGCTACCGAGCTCCAAGCCGAGCAGCGACAGCGCGACGCTCACCGCGCCGATCACGATCGCCGCCGCCGCGACGCCGACCCGGTAGGTACCGAGCGCGAACCCGACCGCGAGGTTGTCGATGCTCAGCGCCGCGCCGGTGACCAGCATCCGTCCGACCGACTGGCCGGCCTGGTCGTCGTCTTCCCGGCGGCCCGCGCCCCGGATGGCCTGGACCAGGGCGTAGATACCGGTTGCGATCAGCAGCCCGGCGCCGATCCAGTGCGCCGCACGACCTAGCGCCGCGGCGAGGCTGTGGCCGAGCAGCAGGCCAAGGATCGGCATACCGGTCTCGAAGAGACCGAAGATTATCCCTACCCGCAGCCGTGTCCGGGCATCGATCCCGGTCACCCCGATCCCGACCGAGGCGGCGAAGTTCGACAAGCCGAGGGACGCTGCTACTAGGAGCAGGGCGAGCATGTCCGCCACGCTACCGGCCGGCGCGTCGCGGGCCCGGGCGCTGGCCTCGGGAACCAGGTGGCCGTGCTGGTCACCGGTGGTCGTGACCGGCTTGTGGCCGAGCCAGCGGGACACGGCCGCGGATTGCCGTCTGCGCAGTTGGCGGGACGATCGCCATGCGGGCAGCCTACCGAGCGGGTCCGGCTTCGCTGCCCGGGCTGGCCTGGGGCTGGCCGGGGCCGCGCGGCTTGCCCAGGCCCATCGGCACGGCGTGGCCCAGCTGGCGGGCCACGTCGTCGTGAATGTAGTGCAGCAGCCGGTGCGTCTCCCTGGCCAGCCGGAGACGCTCCTCTTCGATCCGGCGGCGCCTGCGGCTCTGGCCGACCAGGGTGAGCGTCCCCCCGGCCGCGATGCACGCCCCGATGTCGCTGGTCACATTCGTGTAGTTGCCGCCGATCAGCTCGGAGTTCGCGCTCACCTTCAGCCCCAGGATCGGGAGCACGATCAGGTAGATGCCCAGGAACATCAGCAGCACGATGTGTGGCTTGCTCGACAGCAGGCGCGGAACCCACTGCAGGATCCGGTCGATGCGCGACCGCGGCTCCATGGCGAGGTCGTTTGTTGAGCCGATCAGCCCGCCGAGGCCCTGCTCGCGCTGCTGCTCGGGCACGGTGTCTTCCGGTTCCATTCGCGCCTCCTCAATGCGGTACGCCGCCTGTGTCCGGCGTGACCGTCAGTAAACCGCGCGAGGAGCATTGAATGGATCTGTTCGCCCGCGTGACGCAGGAGTGCGCGGATGAGCTGGCGGCTCGCTCCATTCCGTTCGGCCGAATCTGCCAACCGGACGAGGCGGCCGCGTCATGGTTATGATCTTGGTCGTGGGGGAGGACTCGGGGGAGTCCGCGGGCAGCCACCGCCTCCAGCGGTCGGCCCGCGCGGTACGCGCGGTCATCGACCGGCTCGTCCTGTGACCACGTCGATGGGGCGCAGCCGTTCGGGCAAACCGGGGGTGAAGCGAACCTGGGGAGCCTACGTGCCCTCGGCTCCCGGGGCAGGTCCGGGCTCCGGCCGGGTCTGTCCGGACGTCAGCTGGGCGGCCCGCCTGCGAACCGCGTTGCTGGCGCTGGCCAGCATCATCCCGGCAGCGCCCAGCCTCATGGCCGCGTCGTGCATGTCATCGGCCATCGCCTCGGCGGCACCCTTGATGGTCAGCATGCAATGATCCAGGGTCCGCTGTACGTCCGGTGGATTGCTCATTTCGACTCCTGTCGCTTCGCTGTGCTCCGCCTCCGCATAGTCCAGCATCCCGCGGCCGCGGCTGACCTCACGCGGTCGGAGAGGCGGGGCTGAGCGTGCTGTCCGGGAAGGTCTGGGTGGCGTGCAGTTCGTAGGTGAACAGGCCGGCCTTCACGCCCGGGTCTTGCCGCATGATCGCGTCGGTCTCGTCGAGACCGGCGTCGAAGATGCTCACGCCGGTCGTGCCGCTGTCGTCGCCGACGGGGCAGACGACGCGCATCAGGCCGGCCAGGTACAGCGCGTAGTTGCGCTTGCCGTGCTCCCAGATCAGATCCGCCACCCGGCCCTCGCGGGCCGGGCCGGGTTCCTGATAGCCCTGGCCGGCCCGCAGGACGCAGATGGTGTAGGGGCGAACACCCCGCAGGGCGTCCCGCAGCATCTCATCGGTCACCGCCGGCAGGCCGGCCTCTCCGGTGTAGCCCGCCGGCTTCGTTGCGCGTTCCTCGCTGGTTTCGACCTCGTTGTTCATCGGCTGCCTCCCGCCCGGGTTTGCGTCTTCGCCAACCGCCCTGGCGCTGCTCGATCGTGATGTCGCGCACCCGGCCGCCCTGGCTGATCCTCGGCGATGTCCCGCGCCGCATCCAGCGCGCCGGCCCACATGTCGTCCAGGAACTCCCGCAATCCCGCCAGCCCCTCGGCCCGCGCCCGGTACAGGCGCTTCGTGCCGTCGCGCCGCTCGGACAGCAGGCCGGCGCCCTTCAGCACGGTCAGGTGCTGGCTGACCGCGGTCCTGGTGATGTCGAACGCGGCGGCGATCTCCCCGGCGGCGAGCTCGTGGCTAGCGACCAGGCGCAAGATGGCGCGGCGCCGCGGCTCGGCGAGCGCCCGCAGCGCCACGTCGGCCTCCTCGTCCCCGCCGCCACCCGCGGCGGGCCGGGGCTGTCCGCTCACGCGGGTGTCCCACGCCCGGGACTGATCATCGTGCAGAACGCCACTGCCTGGCTCACGACCGTCTCCTCCGTGAATTCGGCTCAGCTAACGTTAGCTTAGACGAACGTTAGCGGCAACCGACAGAAGTGGTCTCTGGCCAAGTGACGGAAGGCGGTCTTATCCGCCGTCACGGCCACCGCTCGCGCGGGTCATGGCCGACCTGCTCGCTGGCTCTTGGCGAGCGCGGCCTGCCAGGCCGCGTACAGCCTGTCCGCTTCGGGACAGTGCTCGCCGTGGCACTCGTGCTCGAACCGGTGGAAGTGGAAGGCGATGCGCTCCCGCTCACCGGGCAGCCAGTGACATCCGCACCTGCAGTCCCGGTGATCCCATTCCTGTTCGGCCCTCACACACGGCTGACAGCTCAAGGTGCTCATCATGGTTCCTCTCAGGGGAGAGTCACGTAACCGTGGCGGGCCTTCCACAGGAAGTACTTCTCGAAGCCGAGCTTCATCGCGTGGGCCTGCGGGCCGGGGATGAGCACGCCGTGTTTCCGCGGTGGCAGCATCTTGTCGGCCAGCATGATCACGCCGTTGTTACCGGCGTCCATGACGCACACCGCCGGGATGTCACCGAACGCCTGGCGCGAGACGGGGGCTTCGCCACGGATCTGGGCCGCGATGTTGCGCGCGGCCACGTGCGCCATGCGCTCGGCGGGGAACCCGGTCTTGGGGATCCCGACCGGGGTCGGGGTCTGCCAGGGCACGTCCACGGCCACCGCGACGCCGGCCACGTAGACCTCGTCGCGGGTGAGCGTCTGGTAGGTGTCGCGGACCTTCACATAGCCCTTCGGGTCGGCGATCTCGTCGGCGGCGCGGATGACCTCCTGGCCGAGGAACGGGGGCACGATCATGGCGTACCGGAAATCGATCGCCTTCCGGTCGGCCAGCACCAGCCGGCCCTCGTCCACGTGGTCCATGGCGGTGCTCAGCATGGGGGTGATGTGCTCTTTCTTCAAGAACATTCCCAGCAGCGCCTCGCCGTGCGGCAGCCCGCCGATGCCAAAGTGGCCCAGGAACGGCTCCGAGGTCACCCAGGTGAGCTTCACCTGCTTCTTCAGGCCTGCCTTGCGCAGCTGATGAGACACGTTGAACAAGTACTCGTAGGCCGCGCCGAAGCACCCGGCGCCCTGGGTAGCTCCCACCACGATGTCGCCGGGGTCGTCCAGGAAACGCCGCCATCCCTCACCGGCCCGGACGGCGTCCTCGAGCGTGGTGATCGTGTATGCGTTGCCGTCCGGGCCCAGGCCGGGCACCACGTCGAAGTTGTTCCGGTAGCCAGTCGCGATCACGAGGTAGTCATAGTCGTAGACGCCGGCCCCCGTGCTGACCTTGTGCCCGTCCAGATCGAGGCCGGTGGCCTCCGCGTGGACGAAGTCGACCCCGTGTGACTCGAAGGTGGGTGCCACCGGGAAGGTGATGTCGGCCGGGCTGCGCTTGCCGAACGGCAGCCAGATCAGCGACGGGTTGAACAAGAACTTGTCCGAGGCCGAGACCACCCGCACGTCCACGTCCCCGTGCAGTTCGTGCCGTACCGCGAGCGCAGCGGTCAGTCCCGCGAAGTTTCCGCCAAGCACCAGTACCTTCTTGCGGCTCATGGCGCGCCTCCTTGTCGCCGTGCCCGTTCGGCGCCGGGTCCGTCACCCGGGGTCGACTCCTGTACCACCGAATATTCGCCATCGGGTATTAGGGCGGCACGGGTCGTTGGTCCCGGATGAGAAGGCGAACGGCCCTGACGGCGGCCGCTCGCCCGGTCAGATACTCCCGGTGGCAGATGAGGACCTGAGGAGGTATCCCCGATGAGTTACGGGAAGGCGGTCCGCGAGGAGCTGCGGATCCCGACGCGCCAGTTGCGGCACGCGATCCCGCACGTGTACGCGGGCTACAAGGAGCTGCATGACTCCGCGCTGGCGCCGGGCGCGCTGGACACCAAGACCAAGGAGCTCATCGCGCTGGCCATCGCGGTCAGCAAGGAATGCGACGGATGCATTTCCGCGCACGCGCACGCCGCGGTGCAGCACGGGGCGAACCCGGCGGAGGCCGCCGAGGTCATCGGGGTCACGTTCCTGATGAACGGTGGCCCTGCCACCGTGTACGGAGCGCGCGCCTTTGGCGCCTTCCAGGAGTTCTACGCCGAGCGGGCCGCCCGGCAGGACGGGCGTCAGCCAGCCGGCTAAGCCCACAACGCCCTGCGCGCCCGGCAGGGTCTCAGGCCTGCGAACGGGCCGCACCCTCGCCGACGGCCGTCACCTGGTCTAGCGCCGCTCGGTGGCCGGCACGACCGCGACCGGGCAATGAGCGTGGCGGAGCAGGGCGTGGATGACCGGGCCGGCCACGGCCTCATGTCCGTGCTGGCCGTTGCTGCCCAGCACGACCAGGTCGGCGCCGGCCGAGGCGGCGGCCAGCGCGTGGCCGGGTCGCGCGTGCACGACCTGCTCGCCGACCTCCACGTCCGGATACTTCTCCCGCCACGGGCGGAGCAGCTGGTGGAGACGGGCGAGCGCCTCCGACGACACCCGCCGCGGGTCCGTGCCCAGCCGGTCCCCGCTGACCGGGCCGATGGTCGGCCGGAACCAGAACCACGCGTGCACGGCGAGGAGGTGCGCCCCGTACAGCGATGCCTCATCAAACGCGAACGCGAGCGCCGCCGCGGAGTCGTCGAGCTCGTGCACCCCGACCACCACCCGGCCGAGCGGGCGTTCCGCTTCCGCACGCTCGATCACGACCGGGCAGGGCGGATTCATCGCGAGATGCCTGCTCACAGAGCCGAAGGGGGTGAGATTGCCGGCCCCTTGCGAGCCGACCACGAGCATCGCGGCCGCCGCCGCGGCATCGGCGAGGACCTGCGCGGGCTTTCCGATGACGAGCCGGGCGTCCACGATCAGGCCGGGGGCCACTAGGTCGGCCCGCTCGGCGGCGGCGTCCAGGGCTTTCTCTGCCGTCTCCGCCACCGACCCGGTGCCTGGGCCGCGGGTCCACTCGGGGTCCAGCCGGGCGGGCAGGTCGAGGGCCGACACGATCCGCAGCGGCGCGTCGTGCAGCATGGCCTCGACGGCCGCCCACTCCACCGCGCGCAACGACTGCGACGAGCCATCCGTCCCGACGACGATGGGCTTGACTCCCATGACTGCCTCCTTGGCTGGGCCTCGACACCAGCGTGGGCGGCCCGCGGGCGGTCACGGCAGGGGCGTTCGACTCGAACCCGCGGGACAGAAGGCCCTGTCGGTGCCGGTCCGCGCGGGTGCCGGTGATCCGCCCCGGCGTACCATCCTCCTGTACGTACTGGCAACCGGCCGGAGCCTGACCGTGGATAAAAGCACATCTCATCCGCTCGTGCCTCAGCTGCGGCTTGACGAGCTGCTCGCGGAGCTCCAGGGCCGGCTGCAGGCGGTGCTTGAAACCCGGGACAGGACGCACGCCCTGCTCGAGGCGGTCGTCGCGGTCGGCGGGCATCTTGAGCTTGAGGCGGTGCTGCGGCAGATCGTCGCGGCCGCGGTCCAGCTCGTCAATGCCCGCTACGGCGCGCTGGGCGTGGTCGGTGAGGGCGGCAAGCTGGCCGAATTCATCCCAGTCGGACTGGACGAGTCGGAAATCGCGAGGATCCACCACTGGCCGGAAGGGCGGGGCCTGCTCGGCGAACTGATCACCAACCCCGGCTCGCTGCGCCTGCCCGACATCGCCGCCGATCCCCGGTCGGTCGGGTTCCCCGCGGGCCACCCGCCGATGACGTCCTTTCTCGGGGCGCCGGTGCGGATCCGTGACGAGGTCTACGGCAACCTGTACCTGACGGAGAAGCGGGGCGGCGCGCAGTTCGATGAGGAAGACGAGGCGCTGGTGGTGGCGCTCGCCGCCGCGGCCGGCGTTGCCATCGAAAACGCCCGGCTCTACGCCGAAGCGCGCAGGCAGCAGCAGTGGCTTCGGGCCAACGCCGAGGTAATGCAGCGATTGCTCTCCGGTGAGGAGCCGCATGACGTCCTCGCGCTAGTGACCCAACTTGCGCTGGAGATGTCGGGTGCGGACCTGGTGGTGCTCGCCCTGCCGACCGGCGGCCGTGACCAGCTGGTGATCGAGCACGCCGCCGGGATCGGGGCGGACGAGGCGCTCGGGCTCGCGTTCCCAACCAAGGGGTCGGCCTCAGGACTGGTCATGGCCACCGGCAAACCGCTGGCCGTGGACGACTTCAGCAAGGACGAGCGAGTCGCCTTCGTGACGCGCGAACGGCTGGGACTGGGCCCGGCCATGGTGGTGCCGCTGGGACCGCCAGGGGATGTCCGCGGCGTCCTGACCGCCGGGCGCCGCAGCGGAGCCCTGCCACTTTCCTCGGCGGCGGTGGAGCTGCTCATCACCTTTGCCGCGCAGGCCGGGATCGGGCTCGAGCTGGCCGAGCACCGCCGGGAGACCCAGCGCATCGCCCTGTACGCAGATCGCGACCGGATCGCCCGCGACTTGCATGACCAGGTGATCCAGCGGCTGTTCGCCACGGGCATGTCACTGCAAGGCCTGACCGGGCTGATCGCTGAGCAGGAAACTAGGAACCGCGTGCATCAGGCCGTGGACGCGCTGGATGAGACGATCAAGGACATCCGGTCGGCCATCTTCACCCTGCAGTCGCGCGGCACTCAGCTGCCCGGGGTGCGGTCCAGGATCGCCGCGATCGTAGAGGAGATGACCGAACCGCTCGGCTTCGCCCCCTCGCTCCGCATGGGCGGCCACCTCGACGCGCGGGTGCCTGGCGAGATGGTGAACCACATGGCGGTGGCCCTGCGCGAGGCACTCTCGAACGCCGCCCGGCACGCGGGCGCCACCCGCGTGGACGTCGACGTTCGGGCGGGGAGCGACCTCGTGCTAGTGGTGCGGGACAACGGGGCGGGGATGAAGCCGACCAGGCGAAGGAGCGGACTGGCCAACCTCGCCGAGCGCGCCGCTGAGCTGGGCGGCGAACTACGGACGGGCCCGGCCGACGGCGGCGGCACCGAGCTGGAATGGCGTGTCCCGCTGCCGGAAGAGGGCAAGATCGATAGGCCAGCGGACCTGGCGTCCAGCCGGACCGGATCTCGCTGAGCCGCGGCCGTTCCGCGAATCCTCGGCCCCGGAGGGGGCGCGGTACGCGCAGGCCCGCTGCTCCGCGGTCAGCTCATCCTGCGTATCCGCCGGCCGGTGATGCGGGTCGGGGTGATGCGGATCGCGTGATCACGTTCCCCGCCTGCCCACGGCTCCACACCGGTCGCCATGGCCGCCGCGTGCTCGCCGAGCAGATCCAAGTGGTGCGCGGGCCCGTGGATGAGCACGCTCCAGCCTTCGCGGGCTAGCGTATCGATGGAGTCGACCTCGAACGCCACCTCGTACTCGGCGGCGGGTATGCCCGTGCGCAGATCCTCGCCGGTAGGGCTGTACTCGGCGGTGCGGAAGATGACGGACCCGTTCTGTACCTTGTAGTTCACGGGAAATACGGTCAGGCCGTACCGGCCGGAGAACGCGAGCCGGCCCACGCCGCCTGGGGAGATCAGCCGGAGGCACTCGCCCTCGCTGAGCTGCTCCAGTACGGGTTCCATGCTGTGCCCCTTTCCGTCTGCCGGGCCTTTCGTGCCGCCTAGCGGCTGCCTGGGTGATCGGGAACGTTCTTCTCTTCGGCGGCCTCGTCGGCAAACAGCCGGGCGGCGTAGGCGGCGGCCTGGGTGCGGCGTTCCATGCCGAGCTTGGCGAACAGCGCGGACACGTAGTTCTTCACCGTCTTTTCGGCCAGGTACATCCGGTCGCCG
>Ga0070698_100008486_pt1 | contig 11097 bp, 9 predicted proteins | sample KBSK1502metaG_FD_65477 | JGI IMG/M metagenome (GOLD analysis project Ga0070698, IMG submission 65477) | Corn, switchgrass and miscanthus rhizosphere microbial communities from Kellogg Biological Station, Michigan, USA - KBS K1-50-2 metaG | ecosystem: Host-associated > Plants > Roots >...
CTGGTATTTGATCCCGGAGAAATCTGGGACTTCGAGTACACCCCAACGGCGCCGGGGAACCTGCTCCTGAATTTCGGACCGCCTGACGCGCCACCGGAGTTCGGGTTGCCGAAGCGGGTGGATGTGGCGGTGGTGGTAAGACGGTAGGACGGTAAGTCGGTAAGACGGTCGGACGGTCGGATATGAGATCTGACCGTCCTACCGTCCTACCGTCCGTCACCCCGTCTTGAAGCGCTTGAATCCGGTGAGGCCGATGAATAGCGCGGCGGCCGCGGAAACGTAGAACCCGAGGCCGAGGACATCGAAGACGCTCCCGCCACCCATGCCACCGCCACCGCCCATCATCTTTCGGCCCTGCCAGAACGCGTAGAGGATGGTGATCAAGGGCAGCAGCAGCACCAGCCAGCTCCGCTTGTCCTTCCAGAAGAACGGCACCGCAAACCCCAGGTAGGACAGCAGCAGCAAGGTCTTGATGCTGCCGCCGCCGAACGCTTCCATCATCTTGGCGATATTCCACAGCGTCTGCCCCTGACTCACGCCGAGAAAGTTCATACTGATGGCGTTGAGGAAGACGGTGCCGATCAGGAAGACGCCGAACGCGATCAGGAGGTTGCGCCCGTAAAGCTGGACAATCGTCCCGCCCGCCCCGCCCGCGGTTCCCTTGGAGAGATCGCCCACGAACGAGCCGAGCTTGCCGGTGAGCTCTGCGGTCTTTTCCTTGAGCAGAACATCGTCGCCCACCAGGCTTACGGTCTCGACCTGGCCATTGACCAGGCCGACCTCGACGGTCTTGCCGACCACCGGCGCGACATCCCCCTTCCATGCCCCGATCCCGAACGGATGCTGCTGTCCGTCCACCACGATGATGCCCCGGCCATCGCTGCCGTTGTACTGGAGGATCTTGCCGCGCATGGTTCCTTCCTGTCGGAGGTGGTCGACTCGGCCGGGGCAGAGGCGCCTCGACCCTTCTCATTGCGCCAAAAGTCGTCCCGGACCGTCATACGTAGGTCGGGAGGTCGGGAGGTCGGTAGGTCGGTAGGTCGGTAGGTCGGTAACCTTACTTCTTGAAGCGCATGCCGGCGAGTTGTGCAATCGCCGAGAGCGTGGTCTGGGCCGCGTTCAGGCCGAGGCGGAAGTCGGCGTCGGAGAAGGTCCCGAACACGTCGGTGGGCTGGTGCCAGTGTGGATCCCAGCCGCTGCCGATCTGGGCCAGCCGCTCGTTCTCCCGCAGCGAAATCGCCGCCACCAGATCCTGGAACGCACCGGAGTCGGTGTTGCTCATCCGGTCGCCCACCGCGGCCGGGTAGTCGGTGGCGTACCGGTCGTTGGACCGCCGGAAAAACCAGGCGAGCTCCGCCGCTTCCGCGGCAAATTTGGAGGTGCCGGCGAACTCGACGTTCACGTCGGCCTCGCGGCGCTGCACCGGGCTCACTTTGCCGTCGGGGCCCGGCATACCGTGGTCGAACATCATCATGTCGTGCTGGATCATGCCGACCCACCGGGGCTCGGGATATTTGCCGGAGCCGGCCGGCTCCTCCCTGCCCTGCAGGTCCTTCCGCTGCTCGACGTAGGCCCGGGCGCCGTTGAGACCCGTCTCCTCGTTGTTCCAGAGGGCGAACCGGATGGAACGGTCGGTCTCGACGTCGGGCGAGCTCAACACCCGCGCCAGCTCCATCACGATCGCGGTGCCGGAGCCGTCGTCGTTGGCGGCGGCCCCGAACCCGTGGCCGTCCATGTGGGCGCCGATGATGTACATCTCGTCCGGCTTCGTGGTGCCGACCTTGGTGCAGTACACCAGCTCGCGCGGGCCCGGGGTGTCGGGCTGGGCGTTGATCCGCCGGAGCGCGGTGTCGGGCTGCAGCTCGGGGTTGGTATTGACGCCGGTGGGGCCGCGGGTGCCCTTGGGCGGGTTAGGACGTCCGGTGGGCGCCGGGCGAGGCCGCGGGCGCGTGGTGTCTCCCGGAAGCCGCAGCTGCCGGCCGGTGTACTCGTACCGGATCCGCTCGGTGTTGCCGCAGCCGTAGCTCTTCAGCTGGGCTTCGATCCAGTCCACCGCGGCACGGTTCCGGTCGGTGCCCTGGCGGCGGTCGCCGAACTGGGTGAGTCCCTTGATGGTGGACTTGTAGCGATCGAGGTCGAGCCGGGCCACCAGCGTGGTGATGGAATCGGGGGGTAGGGGTTGGGGGTTGGGGGTTGGGGGTTGGGGTGCAGGGACTTGGGGCGCCGGCATCGGGGCGGTTTCGGGTCCGCGCGCCGAGGGCGCGCAGGCGGCGAGTGCGACGGTCAGGGTCAGCGGCGTAGCAAGGCGCACGCGGAGCTCTCCGTGTTCATCGGTGAAATCGGTGGACCGGTTCTTAGGGACAGAGATTCCAGAGAACATACGCCTGCCGCCGGATCTGTGTTACCCTCGCGGACGGGAGGTCCAGGAACGGGAGCCGGGAGCGGAACGTATATTCGGTGGCCCCTTTACCCTCGCCTTTGGATTACGATGCGCTCACCCGGCGTCCTGTTCCTCGTCTCCCTCGCGTCAGCCAATTCGGCGTCCGCCCAGCAGAAAGCCCCCTCCATGGCCGGCCGGTCTACCGTCTACGCGCCCCACGGCGTCATTGCCACGAGCCAGCCGCTCGCCACGTCCGCCGGGCTCGCGGTGCTCCAGCGGGGCGGCAATGCGATTGATGCCGCGATCACCGCCGCCGCGGTGCTCAACCTGGTGGAGCCGCATATGACCGGGATCGGGGGCGACTTGTTCGCCCTCTTCTGGTCGGCCAAGGAGAAGAGATTGGTCGCGCTCAACGCGAGCGGCCGCTCCGGTTCGCAGATGACCCGAGCGGAGCTGGCCCGGCGGGGACACTCCGAGGTGCCGGTGTTCGGCGCGGAGCCGATCACGGTACCGGGCGCGCTCTCGGGCTGGGCCGCGCTACTGGAGAAGTACGGCACCCTCAGCCTGGCGCAGGCGCTGGAGCCGGCCATTCGACTGGCCGAAGAAGGGTTCCCGGTCTCCCCGATCATCGCAGGGCAATGGGCGGAGGAGCTCGAGCGGCTCAAGGGTGACGAAGGTGCCCGGGCCACGTACCTGGTCGATGGTGTGCGTACCCCGAAGCCGGGCGAGTGGTTCCGGAACCCCGACCTGGCCGGGACGTTCCGATTGATTGCCAAAGAAGGCCCCGGCGTGCTGTATGGTGGCGCCCTGGGCCGGAAGATCGTGGAGCGGGTCAGGACGCTGGGCGGATTCCTCACCCCCGAGGACATGGCCAGGCAGGCGGTGGAGTGGGTGACGCCGATTTCGGCGGAGTTCCGGGGACACACGGTGTGGGAGCTCCCGCCCAACAATCAGGGTGTGGCCGTGCTCGAGATGCTCAGGATCCTCGAGCCCTACGACCTGAAGGCGATGGGGCATAACACGCCGCTGTACTTGCATCACCTGATCGAGGCCAAGAAGCTGGCTTTTGCGGACCTGGCCCGCTGGGTCGGCGATCCCGCGGCGATGCCGGTGGATGTGAAACGGCTGCTGGATCCCAAGTTCATCGCGGAGCGTCGCGCGCTGCTGGACCCGGCCAGGGCGCAGGAGCGGGTGGAGCCGGGCAAGGCCGCTACAGCGAGTGAGACGATTTACCTGGCGGTGGCCGACTCGGCCGGCAACATGGTGAGCTTCATCAACAGCATCTACGAGGCGTTCGGCTCGGGGGTCGTGGTGCCGGGGACGGGGTTTGCCTTGCAGGACCGGGGCGCGGGGTTCACCATGACCGAGGGACTGCCCAACACGGTGGGCCCCGGCAAGCGGCCATTTCACACCCTGGTGCCGGCGTTCATCACCAAGCCGGGCCCGACCGGTGCCCAGGAACCGTGGCTGGCGTTCGGGGTGATGGGCGGCTCGATCCAGCCGCAGGGCCACCTGCAGGTGATCCTGAATCTGCTGGAATTCGGGATGGATCTGCAGGACGCGATCGACGCACCACGGTTCCGGCACTACAACGGATTCCGGGTCGGGCTGGAAGCTCCGTTCGGTGTGTCGGTGCGCGAGGGTCTGGAAAAGCTGGGACACACGCTGATCCACCTGGTCCCGGGCAACGCGGGCGGAGCGCAGGCGGTGATGCGCTTGCCGGGCGGGCGGGGGTGGGCGGCCGCATCGGATCCGAGAAAGGATGGCATGGCGGCCGGATGGTAAGACGGCGCGCTGGTCTCACCGCGGCAGCGCTCTGGCTGCTGAGTGCGGCCCAGAGCCAGGGGCAGCCACCCGAAACCCGGGTCGGGCCGCCCAGGGGTACAGTGATCGTCGTCGGCGGTGGTGCCATCGGTCCGGAGATCTACGCGCGGTTCATCGAGGCCGCGGGCGGTCCCGACGCGCTCATCGTCGACATCCCGACCGCCGGCGGCGATTCGGTGTATCCCGCCACCTGGCGCGGAGCCAATCCCTGGCGGCGCGCCGGCGCCCGGAACGTCGTGGTGCTGCACACGCTCGACAAAGCCGTCGCCAACTCCGACAGCGTCGTCGCCCTCCTCACCAGGGCCGGTGGCGTCTGGTTCGAAGGGGGCCGCCAGTGGCGGCTGGCCGACGCGTATCTCGGCACCCGGATGGAGCAGGGCTTTCACGATGTGCTGGCCCGCGGCGGTGTAGCGGGGGGCTCCTCGGCCGGCGCGTCGATCCTTTCCGGTTACATGCTCCGCGGAGCCCGCTCCGGCAACACCATCATCATGGCTCCCGACTCCGATTCGGGATTCAATTTTCTCCGCGGCGTGGCGATCGACCAGCACGTGGTGGCCCGCGAACGGCTCAGGGACCTGGCCGACTCGCTGCTCCCCCATCGGCCTGATCTGCTGGGAATCTCGGAAGACGAGGGCACCGCCTGGATCATCCAGGGAGACACCGGTGTCATCATGGGACGGAACAAAGCCTTCGTATACGGCGGAGGAGAGAACGACGCCGGCAAGCCGTTCCTGACGCTGTTTCCCGGAGATCGGTACGATCTCGCGGCGAGAAGGCTGATCGGGCGGGCCGCGGATGGTTCCGGGCTGAGCGAGGCATACCTGGACTCACTCATGCCGAATTGCGGGACGACACGATGCACGGTCCTCGTGGCCCGGAACGGGAAAGTGCTGGCCGACAAAGCCTGGGGCATCCCCGCACACCCTCGCTACATGCCCGGCACCACCGTCCCCAATTTTCCCCTGGGCGGGCTGACTGCCGCGTTTACCGGCCTGGGCCGGCAACTCATTCCGGACAGCGTCACGCCGGGCAGCACGGCCTATCTCAGGCTCCTCACCCAGCGGATCTACACGCCGATCGGGGCCCGGAAAACCGTCCTCGATACGACAGGCGGCACCGCCCGATTCGAGTCCAGCGTCGACGAGCTCTATCGCCTGGAGCTGGGCCTACAGCATCCGGGTACCTGGGTGCGCGACACCCTCGCGGCGTCTTCGGAGGCCGCGGCTCCGGTCGATCCTGCCCGGGGATGGAAGCGGGATACCTATCGGGGAACGACGCGGCTCTCGCTGTTCGGCGCCGAAAACCGGAAGCGCGCCGCGTGGCTGCGGTTCCCGGACCGGAAAGTGACGGTGATCATCCTGAGCGATGACGAGCGACTCGAAGCCGGATCAATCGCCGAGCGAATCAGCGACCGGGTCCTGACACCGCCGTAGTACCCGGTTCGGCCTCTGATTGAGGAGGGAGCACCGTGGCGGGTTACTCAGGCACGCCATTGGCCCGAAAGCTCGGCTTCAAGGAAGGCAGCACCGTGCTGGCCATCAACCCGCCCGGGAACTACCGGAAACTCCTGGAGCCCATCCCGGCTGGAGTCCAATTCGTCAGCAGAGTCTCCACTACGACCGACCTCGTCCATCTTTTCACGACCCGACAGGTCGAGCTCCGGAAGACACTCATCAGCCTTCGCACCCGGATCAGGCCGGATGCCGCAATCTGGGTCTCCTGGCCGAAACGAACGGCCAAGGTCCCCACCGACATCATCGAGGACACCATTCGTGAAGTCGCGCTCCCGATGGGATACGTGGACATCAAGGTTGCGGCCTTCGACGAGGTCTGGTCCGCGCTCAAGCTGGTGATCCGCAAAGCGCTACGCTAGCGCGGCCGTGCGGGCCGGGCGGGCTGTCTCGTCTCCACCTACGTCAACCTCGAGGAGATGGCAGTGCGGATCAGAAACCTGATGTTTGCGATCGTGCCGCTGGCGGGGCTGCTGGGCGGTTGCCTCGTGGCCGCGGCCGGTGCCGGCGCGGGCGGCGCGGTCTACGTAACCGAGCGCGATGCTGAAGCGACGCTGCCCGCCAGCGTTGCGGCGGTCGAAGCCTCCGCCAAGCGGACCTTCGGCGAGATGGGCATCACGGAAAAGCGAACTATTGCGGAGGAGGGATCGGGTGGACTGAAGCGCACCCTGGAGGGCACCCTGGACGACCGGGACATCTCCGTGGCAATCCAGACCGCCGGCACCGGCGCCAAGGTAGTGGTCGCTGCCCGGAAGACCCCGGTGACCTGGGACAAGGATCTGGCGAAGAAGATCCTGGAGAAGATCGTGGAGGGAGCAAAGCAGGGCTAATTTTCGGGGCATGACACCTCCCCAACAGCGGACCGGGCTCCTGGAGCAGGTCCGCGCCACGAGCGACCTGCTCGAGGCCATCGTCGCCAACCGCGGCTTGCTTGCCACCATCCCGAAAGGCGACAAGCTGCGGCTCCTGGCCGCCTGTGCCCACGTCTATCATCCCGACGCCAAATCCCGCCGCCTCCTTGTGAAAGCCACGGTGCGCGAGCGCAAGGCGGCGCGCATCCGGCAGGACGAGCGCGTGCTGTCGAAGACCGGCATCCGGGCGATGCGGCGCCAGACTGTGTTCACCACACCCAACGTCTTCCCGCCGACCGAAGCGGAACAGCACGAAAACGGAAGCGAGCCCTCCGCCGCTCAAGGCCGCAACTGCTACACCTGCAAGCGCGAGTACTCCCAGATCCATTTTTTCTACGACCAGCTGTGTCCCGAGTGTGCCACGCTGAACTACGCGAAGCGGACCGAGCTGGCGGATCTCTCCGGGCGAGTGGCGTTGCTGACGGGCGGGCGGGTGAAGATCGGATATCAGGCCGGACTCAAGCTGCTGCGCTGCGGCGCGCGCCTGATCGTGACCACGCGGTTTCCGCGCGACTCGGCGCAGCGCTATGCCGGAGAGCCGGATTTTGCCGAGTGGGGAGATCGGCTGGAGATCTACGGGCTCGACCTTCGGCACACGCCGAGCGTGGAGGCATTCTGCCGGCAGCTGCTGGCGACACATCAGCGGCTCGATTTCATCGTGAACAACGCCTGTCAGACGGTGCGGCGACCCCCCGAGTTCTACGCCCATATGATGGAACGGGAGACGGCGGCGCTCGCTACCCTTCCGGAACCGGCGCGCCGGCTGCTCGGGGCCTACGAGGGACTGCGCGGCTACCACATTCTCTCCGGGAGCGAGATTGCGTCGGCGACTTCGTCGCCTCGCAATGACAGCCAAGCTGCCGCGTCATTGCGAGGCGACGAAGTCGCCGAAGCAATCCCCCTGGCCGGCCTCACCCACGCCGCCCTGCTTTCCCAGGTGCCGCTGCTGGCGGGGGACGAGGGTGGGCGCCAGGATCTCTTCCCGGTGGGCCGGCTCGATCAGGATCTGCAGCAGGTCGACCTGCGAGGGAGAAACTCCTGGCGGCTCCTGCTGGACGAAGTGCCGACGGTCGAGCTCATGGAAGTGCAGCTGGTGAACGCGATCGCCCCGTTCCTCCTCAACGCGCGCCTGAAGCCGCTGATGATGCGCACCGCCGAACGGGACAAGCACATCGTCAACGTCTCGGCGGTCGAGGGACAGTTCTACCGGCGGTTCAAAACCACCAAGCATCCCCACACCAACATGGCCAAGGCGGCGCTCAACATGATGACGCGCACGTCGGCCACCGATTACCACCACGCCGGGATTCACATGAACAGCGTGGACACCGGGTGGGTGACTGATGAAGATCCCGTCGAGCTCGCGGCCAGGAAGACCGCGGAGCACCGGTTTCATCCGCCGCTGGACATCGTGGACGGCGCTGCGCGGATCGTCGATCCGATCATCTCGGGAATCAACACGGGCCGGCATGTCTGGGGAGTGTTTCTCAAGGACTATAAGCCGACGGATTGGTAGGAGGCTGGACGCTAAGACGCTAAGAGGGTTCCTAGCGGAGGCCTTCCTTCCTCAGCAACGCCTCGAAGCGCGGGTCACTTCGGAGCCCCTGCATGTCCGGGTGGGTGAGCCAGAGCCGGAGCCGCTTGGGGCGGCTCTGGTACTCCCGCAGCACCCAGTCGGTTGCCTTGCCCCACTCGCTCAGCTGGCCGTACAGCAGGGCTAGTCGGGTTTCCGGAATCGGCGGCAGCGTGTCCCGGGGGTACTGCCGGGGGCTCCCCACGAAACGCGCGATGGTGTCGATCCGCGCCCGCAGCTCGGCTTCGAGTGCGCGCCGGTACCCCGCCTCTCCACCCTCTGCCAGCCCTCGCGCGAATGGTGCCGCCGCCTCCTCGCCACGCCACGCGCGGCGGGCGGCCACGGCCTCCGCATAGCGGCCGGTGCGCTCGTAGCTGGCGATCAGCCGCAGCTGGGGCCCCGGCACGCTGGGGTCGGTTTCCACCGCTCGCTTGAGCACGGGGATGGCGGAATCGTACCGCCGGGCGCGCATGAGCAGGTCGCCCAGCGTGTTCAGGTAGATCGTTTCGGCACCAAGCTCGGTGGCCTGCCGGGCGACCGCGATCGCCGAATCGAGCCGCCCCTCCACTTCGCCCAGATAAATCGCGTAGAAATTTCGCAGGGCGGGATCGGATGGACTGAGCCGGATGCCGCGCTGATAGGCCCGCTTCGCCGCCTCCCAATCGTCGGCGTAGTAGAAGGCATCGATGCCCTCGACTGCCCAGGCATCTCCGATTGTGCTGTCGAGCGCCAGGGCCCGCCGGGCCAGCTGGAGCGAGCTGTCCGCCTCCAGAGCCCAGGACGCGCGGGTGTCGCGGACCGCCTTGATGCGGTGGTAGTTCGAAAGCAAACCCCAGGCGCCCGCAAAGCCCGAATCAATCGCCAGCGCCTGTCGCCCGTAGTACAACACCGAATCGAGCATTTCCAGCGCGCCGCGGGTCCCGGCCGGCGTGGCCCGGGCGTAGAAATGGCGACCCCGCAGGTACGCGTCGTACGCCGCGGCGCTCGCGGTAGGCCGCGAGGTGAACCTGGCCCGCTCGGCGCCCGACAGCTCCAGGCGGAGCGAATCGGTGATGGTGCGCGCGATCTCGCCCTGCAGCGCCAGGACGTCCTGAAGCGAGCGCTGGTATGCGGCTCCCCACAACAGCTGACCGTCCGGGAGCCGCACCAGCTCGGCGCGAAGGTGGAGCGAGTCGTTCGAGCGACGGAGCCTCCAGGTGAGCACCGCATCCACCTTGAGCCGGGTGCCCAGCTCGAGCGGGTCCATAGCTGGACTCTGCCGCAGGACCTGGGCGACGAAGCTCGGGGCGATGACCCGAAGCTGGGGCAGCCGCCGGAGCAGGTCGGCCACCGCCTCGTGGATCCCTTCACCGAGATAGCCGCTGGTGCTGTCGGCGGTCTCGTCCGCAAGCGGGGCGAGGGCGAGCGAAGCGATCCGGGACGACGTGTCCCGGCGAAGGAGGCGAGGAACGGCCAGCACACCGATCACCAGGACCGCGGCAGCCGCGGCCAGGCGGCCGAGGAGTCGGGCGCGGCGGGCTCGCGGCGAAACGGGTACCGGGACCGGCGTCAGAGCCGTCAGGCCCAGCGCTTTGGCGAAGTCTCCTGCTGTGGCAAAGCGCGCTTCCCGCTCCGGGGCGAGCGCCCGGACCAGTGCCGCCTCCACCGTCTCGGGAACCGCGGGATTCATCTCCCGAACCCGGGACGGCGGCTCGGTCAGGCGCCGGGCCAGCATCGCCTGGACGGTGGTGGCACCGCCGGGCGCCGCGCCCGCAAGCATTTCGAACAGGACGCAGCCGAGCGCGTAAGTGTCGGCCCGCCCATCGATGTTCGTTTCGCCGGTGATCTGCTCCGGGCTCATGTACTGCGGGGTTCCCAGCGCCTGTCCCGACTGGGTGAGAGCAGCCGGCGCCGCTTCGCCCACGGCGCGCGCCAGGCCGAAGTCCGCGACCACCGCGTGTCCCTCGGAGAGCAGGATGTTCTCGGGCTTGATGTCCCGGTGCACCACGCCGTGCCGGTGGGCATAGTCGAGCGCGTCGGCCACCTCGCGGGTGATCCGGAGCGACTCCTCCAGGGACAACCGGCCCTGGCGGTGCAGGAGGTCCCGCAGCGATTCCCCCTCGACCAGGGGCATGACGTAGAAGGGACAGGGCGGCGCGCCGGGTCCGAGCACCAGGGTGCCACTGTCGAGCAGCGGGAGAATGTGGGGATGACTCAGCTGCGCCGCGACTTCGATCTCCCGCATGAACCGCTCCACGCCGAGGGCGCGCACCAGCTCGGGGTGCAGCACCTTCACCGCCACCGAGCGATGGTGGCGTTCGTCCCGGGCCAGATACACTGCCGCCATGCCGCCCTGACCGAGCAGCCGCTCGATGCGATAGCGGTCCTGCAGCGCGGCACGGAGAAGATCGACGGGGTGGGTCATCTAGTAGGGACTAGGGAGCTAGGGAGCTAGGGAGCTAGGCACTAGGGATCCCGTCCCACGCCGAGCGCATCGGCGACCCGGTTGATGTAGTTGAACCACGAGGCGATCAGGGTGATCTGCAGGATTCCGGTGTCATCGAACCCGACCGCCCGGAGCCGCTCGTGGTCTGCCGGCGAAATCCGGGTGGCGTCCCTGGTGATCTGCACCACGTAGTCCAGCATCACGCGGTCCGCCTCGCCGATGGGAGCGGTTCGGTGATCCTGCTGCAGCGCCCCGACCAGGGCCTCATCCAGAGTGACGCGACGCAGAAACTCTGCGTGCGAGTCAATTCAATAGCGGCACCGGTTGGTGACGGAGACCATCGTCGTGATCATTTCGTGCTGCGCCCGGGTGAGCGGCAGCGCGGGAGACATCAGCTCGCCGAAGGTCGCGAAGGCATGGAAGAGCGCCTTGGGGATCAGGCTGTGCGAGGCGACGATGTCCGAGGTCCCGTC
>Ga0070698_100008489_pt1 | contig 11096 bp, 16 predicted proteins | sample KBSK1502metaG_FD_65477 | JGI IMG/M metagenome (GOLD analysis project Ga0070698, IMG submission 65477) | Corn, switchgrass and miscanthus rhizosphere microbial communities from Kellogg Biological Station, Michigan, USA - KBS K1-50-2 metaG | ecosystem: Host-associated > Plants > Roots >...
TGTGGTTATGCCCGCCGCCGCGTTGCTGGGCGGACTGTGGGCGGCAGGAACCAAGAGTTCGCGCGGGGGGAGGCTTCGCGCATGACGACGCTCGGCGTTCCCGATGTTCACGCTTGACCAAGTCGTTCCCTGGGGCCGGTCCTTCGACGAGTATCGGCGGATGTTCGCGCTCAGCGAGGACGACCTCCGTTCCCGCATTCTCGGATGCGCGGATGGTCCGGCCAGCTTCAACGCGGAAGCGCTGCTCGCCGGTCATCGGGTCGTGTCATGCGACCCGCTCTATCGCTACAACGCGGATCAGATTCGGGAACGAGTGCAGGCAACGTCAGAGGTCATCCTCGAACAGACGCGGCGCAATCTCGATCAGTTCGTCTGGACCACGATTCGCTCAATCGACGAACTCCGCGCGGTGCGGATGTCGAGCATGGAGACGTTCCTCGCAGACTTCGAAGCAGGCCAACGGGAGGGTCGCTATCTCGATGCGACGCTGCCGAACCTGCCGTTCGCACCTGAGTCCTTCGACCTCGCTCTCTGCTCCCATTTTCTCTTCCTCTATTCAGAGCAGTTCTCGGAGGACTTTCATCTGGCCGCGCTGCATGACATGTGCAGAGTCGCGAAGGAGGTCCGGGTGTTCCCGTTGCTTGCGCTGGATGGAGAGCGTTCGTCCTATGTCGAAGCACTCCAGAAACGGCTAGGGGCTGAGGGGTACGCCATCAGCATCGACGAGGTTCCCTATGAGTTCCAACGCGGGGGGAATCAGATGATGAGGGTTCGTGCTGGCGTGCGAAGCGCCCATGAGTCCCATTAGGCCGCTCTGAGACTACGACAGCATCCGTCCGCCCGAGGCCAGCATCGCACCTGCTGTCATCACATACCGACAACTCTCGGACCAGCCGGCAAACTCTCCGGAGCCAGCTGGCACGTAGTCGGAAAAGCCGAACAGCCTCCATTCTCGATGCCGCTAATGCGTCCGTGCGTGCGCACGGGCGTGGATTCGAAACCTTTCTGCGCCGCTGTGCTTGGAACGGCACTTGCCACGAGAGCTGCCGTTCTTGCGCTTGTTTGGGTTTACCGCAATCGCCGAGTTAGGAATTACGACGCTTGGCAGAGCACCTACATATGCAATCCCGGCTAGTCGGTTCCGGCGAACCTCGCGATAGCCACGTGCATAGGGACGATCTCACCGGTGTCGGTGCGAGGCTACCACCCAAACATTCGGTTCCCCTCGTCGACATTTCCGAGGGCATGGAGGACGCGCTGGGCCTTTTCGCCCCTGAGGAACCGATCGCCGAGGCTGACGACAAAGCCGACGCCGACACGAGGCTCCTCGACGTGTTCCGACCTGGGCCCTCGGATTCTCTTTCCACCTCGTTGATCGTCATTGAGCCTGCACCACCGATCGCGCCGACCGCGGACAGCGTCTCGAGGGACTCCCGCCTCGGCGCTCTGTTGTTCTGGGCCGCGCTCGCTCTGCTCGTCTTCACGGTGATGAGTCGCGGTCTGTTGGACAGAGCCGCGGTGAGTCGATGGATGGAATCGATTACGGTTGTCCAGCCTCCCGTCGTGAACCCGCCTCCAACTTTCCTGCGGCCGACAGACACTCGGTCGGATTCCCCTCCGCCCACTCCTGTCACCTCGGCGTCGCCTGCAGTCTCCGACCTCGCTCCTGCGGATCCGCCACCTTCCCCTCCACGCAGAGCAGCGAGCGTCAGTCCGGGAGCACCGCGCCTTGCCGCTCCGGTGGCTCCAGCCGTCACCGCGTCTGACACGAATGAAATTCAAAGCCTCGTGGGCCGCTACCTCAATGCGCTGACGAATTTCGATGTGAAAGAGGCGAAGGCTGTATGGCCGAGAGCCAACGAAGCGGCGTTGAGCAGAGCCTTCACGGGGCTGGACGAGCAGCGCTTCGAGCTGAGTGGCTGCGACATCGCCGTCGCGGGACGTAACGCCAACGCGTCGTGCAGCGGCATCGTCCGATACGTCCCCAAGGTCGGAAGCAAAACCATGTTTGTTCAGCGCCGCCAGTGGAGGTTCCTGCTTCGAAACAGCAATGACCGATGGTTCATTGATAACGTTCAAACACGCTAGGCTGGCACGTAGTCGGAAAACCCAAACATCATCAGCCACTACCGCTGCCGCCGATTCCTCCGAAACAGCGCGACCGCGATCCAGAACATCCCGATCGTGACCGTCGCCAATCCTCCGCAGAAGATTGCGATGAAGAGGACGAAGGCGACGTGATCCATAATCCGGGAATGGCCGATTCGATCCTCACACAGATCGAACGGGAAGTCGGTTCGTGGGATGGGGTGACCGTCTCAGCGCATCGCTTCGGAGGCGTCGAATTCCGTGTGGGACGCCGTGAACTCGGCCATCTGCACGGCAGTTACCTTGCGGATCTGCCGTTTCCAGTGTCCGTGCGAAAGCAGCTCGTTGCCGCTGGACAAGCCCAGACTCACCACATCCTTCCCGCCTCTGGCTGGGTCAGTTATCGGATCGGCAGCGAGCGCGACATCCCGTCAGTCGTCGAGTTGTTCCGCCTGAACTACGAGCGGCCCTGGACTAAGAGGTAGAGGGCGACCCGGTCAGACCTCAGGTGCCTCACTACGACGTCTCGGTGTCTCGGTGTCTCGGTGGTAGTGGTTGTGGAATTCGCTCTAGTAGCCGCCCGCGTAGATCAAATAACCGTAATACCGGTCACCAATTGGATTGGTCGGGTCCCCGACGAAGCCAGTGGCCGATTGCACCACCGACCGTAGCTTGTTCATAACGTCGGACGGTGTCCCGGGGCAGTTTCCGGTGCCGATGCAGAGCGCCGCCGTGCCGGCCACGTGTGGGGACGCCATGCTGGTGCCGGAGATCGTGTTGTAGCCGCCGCCCTTCCAGGTCGAATTGATGCAGACGCCGGGCGCGGCGATCGTGTGTCCCTCGTCTGGGCTGCCTTTCCCGGTGAAGTTGCTGAAATCGGCGGCCGTCTCGTCAACGTCGCTTCGACACGTTGGTGCCGCCAGGGCCCCGGGTTTTCCATCGAAGTCAGCCACCGCCGTCACGGCAAGCACTTCGTCGTACGCGGCAGGTGTAAATCCGGCGAGGTCCAAGCCGTCGTTGCCCGCTGCCACCACGTATGTCACGCCTTTTGCCACCGACCCACAGATGGCCCTGTGAAGTGCGTCGTTGTTGGTGTTTCCGCAGTTGCGATCGTCGGCGCCGCCGCCGCCCAGACTCATATTGGCAACCTTGATGTTGAACTTGGCTGCGTTCGCGGTGACCCAGTCGATGCCGCAAACGACGGATGACCAGCTGCCGGAGCCCTGATTGTTGAGAACGCGGACCGAATAGATTTGGATGCCCGGGGCCACGCCCACGACACCCGCGCTGTTGTTGATCGCGCCAATGGTACCGGCGACGTGCGTCCCGTGACCGTTTCCGTCGCTGAAATTCGAGGGGTTTCCGGTCGAACAGTTCTTGCCGCCGGCGATGTTCAGATCCGCATGCGGTCCGCTGCCCGTGTCGATAACGGCGACCCCAATACTCCATGCGTTCGTCGCAAAGTGAGAGCTGACCTCGGCATCAATGCGATCGATGCCAGTCGGCAGCGTCTGGGCGACGGCCTGGACGGGCCGGTCTTCGGAGACGAATGCCACTCGGGGATCGCGCTGAACGTCACCGAGCCGCGCCTGCGGGATCCTCGCGGCGTATCCCTTGAGCGCGCTGTGATAGCGCTGGGAGACGCTCGCGCCGTATAAGCGGCCATGCTCGGCCGCCAAGCCGTCCACATCGGGCTCGTCGTCGTAGAAGACGACGATGACGTCCCGGGCCGCGGCCTGCGGTGGTGCTCCGCCCTGGCCAATCATGGGCCGTGTTCCGGCCACCATTACTATCGCGATCGTGACGGCGAAGGCGAAGCGTTTCATAAGTGTCATCCCTCAAAGCGCAAGTCGATACACTGAGACCCTGGTTGTTCGAGTGGGACAAGCCAGTAGCCAAAATACCTGAAGGCGGTGCGGCTGGGAGTGCAAGCGGAACGCCAGAACAGCGACCGTGCCGGCACGCGATTCCCGCCGCCGCAAGCGCCGAAATCAACACCGGCGCTGACAAAATTCAGTCGCCGTGAACCAAGTCTGATTGGGCGGCTTACCACCGTTGCCCATCCCTGCAAAACAGCCAAGAAAAAGCTCCTATCGGACGCCGAGACTACCGTGGCAACGACGGCAGGGGTGCGCGGTGTCGAGCCGCCAAAGCGGATGTCAGCACGACGGACCTGGAAGGTCCGCGCCGCCCGATTGTGGCTGGTTCGGGCCGCTCGACTGCGGAAGGTCTGCGCCGGTCGGTGGTCGGTCCGCGTCGCTCGATGGTGATTGGTCCCCGCGGGTCGACTCTGGCTTGATTATCAGCGGCGCCAACAACGATGTGAATCACGTTGAGGCGGTAGAACAGGTCCTCTCGAATTTCTCCGGCCTGCACGCGCGCGAAGGCCCGGTCGGTGGCGGCTATCACTCGGAACATTGCGGGATCCGGTGTCTCTCGACGCTCCAGGAACTCACTTAGCCGCGCCTGCGTTTCGAGCGGCATCTCCTCGAGGTGTAGCAGCATCAGCGTGCCTCCGCGCAACGAATCGACCGCACCGAGACTTGGGAGCGCCCCATGCGCGCGCGCGATGGCCTCGAACCGAACGTCGGGATCGAGCGAGCGCGCGTCCAGCACCACAAAAGGGCCATCTCGTCGGAGGCTCCGACCATGAATCCACGAACCGATTGTCCTCGCGTCAAGGATGTCATCGGTCGAGATGAGAACGGGCGTGTCGCAACCCGCCGACAACTCGACTTCCTCCCAGACGCTGGCTGGCGAACCTTGCTGGAGCATGACCTGACCTTTCACGTATGTATGTCCCCCCGCTTGGTATAACGATGTACGCGTCAAAAGCGGACAACCGGGCGCGACGGCCCGGTTTTATTGGGCAATTTCGCTTGCGCGGCGGATGTGGGGGGTCGTAGAGTGAGGCCCGTGCCACCCGTTCGTCTTGCCTTGACCCTTGTTCCGCTCGGCGCCGGGGTGGGAACCCAGGCACAGGCACACGCGCAACAGGCCCAGGCCCAACAGGCGCAGCGAGGCAATCAGCTCTGGTATCAGGCGTATGAGGCGGGAGTGCGCCGCTGCACCCTCGGAGGGAGGCCCAATGGGCTCGGAATCCAATTCTGACGCCGAGCGAGCCAGGGAAGTCACGCTGGCGCGGCTCGAAGATCAGATCAACTGGTACGACCGCAAGAGCGCAAACAGCCGGATCTGGCACATGCGGCTCAAGATCGGGACGCTGCTGTCCGCGGCTGCGATCCCGTTCTCGGCTGCCATCGGCGCTCAGGCCTACGTAGGCGGTGGGCTTGGCGTGCTCGTGGTCGTCATCGAGGGCTTTCAGCAGCTGTTTCAGTTCCACGCCAACTGGGTGTCGTATCGAGGCACCTGTGAGTCATTGAAACACGAGAAGTATCTTTTCCTGGCGCTCGCCGGTCCCTATGCGACCGCTGCGAACCCTCAGCGCCTGTTGGCCGAGCGAGTCGAGGCCACGGTGTCGGTCGAAAACGCGAAGTGGGTCGCCCAGGAAACGAGACCAGAAAAGAAGGACGAGAGTCGTGTCTGAGTAGGGGCCGTGCGCGAACCGATCCGAATCACCGACGACATCGTTGTCGACGATCGCGAGGTCGAGGAGCGGTTTGTTCTCGCGTCCGGTCCAGGGGGGCAGAACGTCAACAAGGTCGCCACCGCCGTTGAACTCCGCTTCAACGTTCGGGGTTCGTCGCTGCCGCCCGACGTGAAAGAGCGGCTGATCGCGATCGCCGGACGGCGCATGACCGCGGATGGGATCCTGCGGATCGACAGCCGGGAGCACCGCACGCAGGGGCAGAATCGTGAGGCAGCACGTGCGCGGTTCATCGGCCTGCTGCAGGAAGCCGCCAGGAAGCCAAAAAAACGCAGGGCTACGAAGCCTCGGCCCGCGGTGCGAGAGAAGAGACTGGCCTCAAAGAAGTTGCGAGGTGCCGTGAAAGAGTTGCGAACCCGCGCCCGGCGTAGCGAAGACTAGCAAGGTGCCGGTCTCCCGACAGCACAAGACCGTTTTCGCCGTCATCCTGACGGTGGCGTGTGTTGAGCTCATTCGTACGGCATGGATGAGCGACGACGCGGTCATCACGTTGAGAAGTGTGCTGAATTTCATCAACGGCTACGGCGCCACGTTCAATATCGATGAGCGGGTTCAAACCTATACGCACCCGCTGTGGTTCTTACTGATCGCCGGCGCATCGGCACTGACCAACAATGTCTTCGCTTCAACATTTGCTCTCTCGATTGCGATTTCTCTCGCGGTCTTCTGGGTGCTCGTGACACGGGTCGCCAGTACGTTCTGGGCCGGAGTGCTTGGGGCGTCTGTCCTGCTCTTGTCGAAGGCCTATGTCGATTTCTCGACGTCCGGTCTGGAAAATCCGCTTGCGCACCTGCTGATTCTGCTGACCGTCATCCTGGGCGTGAAGGCAAGCGAGCGGCCTGACTTCGCCGCCGCTACGGGATTCTTCTTGTCATGCTCGCTCTTGTACCTGACGAGGCCTGATCTGCTTCTCCTGATCGTTCCGCCCGCACTGCTGGTGATGTTCAGACATCGCCAGGCGCCTGTGGTGTTGATCAAGGCGATCAGCGTTGGTGTACTTCCAGCCCTCGCGTGGACGGTGTTTTCCCTGTACTACTACGGCTTTCCCTTTCCGAACACGGCGTACGCCAAGCTGGGCACCGGCATCCCAATCGGAGAGCGTGTCATCCAAGGCGGTCGATATCTCCTGGATTCTCTCAGCCGCGACCGACTGACCCTTCCGTTTGTTCTTGTCGGGACGATTATTGGATTGCGGTCGTCTGTCTTTGACGCGGCCATGGCGGCGGGTGGGATTTTGTATCTTGCCTACGTCGTGAGCATTGGCGGGGACTTCATGACGGGGCGTTTCCTGACCGCGCCGCTATTGATCGCCACGGTTCTCGTGACTCGCTCAGTTGTTTCACAACGGCAGTTGCAGGTACTCGCGATCGGCGTCGGTCTTCTGGCGATCACAGGTGTCAACTCCACATTGCTGAGTGGGTCAGGCTACGAAAATACGACGATCGACGAAGCGACCGGGATCGCTGATGAGCGTGGATACTATTTTCACCGCTATGGTTTGGTGCCCGCGCCACGCAACACATTTGCGCAACCCGTCTGGGAGATTGGCGAGCGATCGGTGTCTGTCCTGTGCGCGAATCTGGGATTCACCGGGATTGAGAAGGGTCCTGGTGCACATCTGATTGACACCTGCGCTCTCGCTGATCCGTTGCTGGCTCGCCTTCCGGCAGAACGCACTCGCCAATGGCGCATTGGCCATTTTCTGCGTCAACTGCCCACTGATTACGAAGACAGCGTGAAAGAAGATGCCAACCTGCTGGCTGATTCCGGAACCAGGACGTATTACGAATCGATCCGAACGATCACGCGCGGGCCGCTCAATAGCGTGGACAGACTGCGGGAAGTCGTGCGCATGAACCTCGGGCGGATTCAAAAGCCGGACTGGGACATGTATCACCACACAAAGGTGCCTCGGTCATCGAAACCCTCCGTCGATTGATGTCGATGGACCCCTCACGGCCTTCTATGGGAGACGATGAGCCCGCCACACGGTGGCACGAGGTGCTTCGCTGCACGCGGGGAGACGAAACGCGCGTCTATCGTCTTCGTGTCGTTGCTGATGGTGCCGAGCTCTGGAGAATGACGGAGTCCCCAGGCGAGCAAACCCGCTCAGTGAAAGAGTCCGATTTCAAGGATCCGGAGACAACGTCACAGTTCCTCGACGAGGTGCGACGGACGCTGAAAGCGGGTGGTTGGCAGGAAACGTAACCGACTCGTCAGAGCGCGCCGTTTCAGCCCGACCATATCGACCGTTGGAGGCGAGCGACCCACAATCATTCGGGGTGAGACACGTCCCAGGCACGGCTCGTGCTTTCGATCTGCTCGGAGGAACCGATGCTTTATTACGCACTGGTGTTTCTTGTTGTGGCTCTGATTGCCGGAGTGTTGGGTGTTTCAGGCGTTGCGTCCATCGCCTCACAGATTGCGTGGGTGTTGTTCGTGATCGCCATCGTGTTGTTCGTCGTCCATCTGGTGACCGGGCGCTCGCGTCCCGTCCTGTGAGGGAATGAAATAGGGGTTAGGGGTTAGGAGTTAGGGGTTAGGAGTTAGGGGTTAGGGCGCCCTGTCCATTTTGACCCGGGCACTTCGTAAACAGGGGAAATCCCTAACGGTCATAGGGGAAATTCTGCATTGATTCATTTCTGACTCTTTGGATCAGTGGATGCCCTCGCGTCTCGAAGCCATACACGGAACGCGTAATACTCGCGAACGCAGGTCCTCAAAGTCGCAAATACCACCTGGACGAGCCTCGCGAGCGATACGAGGACGGCTACGGCAACCAGGACGGAGGCATTGACGTCGAAGGTCTCCATGATCAAACCAGCTTTGATCCTGCGGCGGACAACGGAGGTCACACCCCAACGACGCCTTTTCCGTAATGCTGCTCCGCCCACTCCACGGTGTCGCTCGCTGCCTTGTCGAGGCCTGCTGGAATGAGGTGAAAGCGCTCTCGGAAGCGCCGGTCATCAACCACGAACGGCTCATCCCACTGATACAACATCTCGTCGAGCTCTCGCATGAGCGGCATGAAGACCGCGATCGTTTTGAGCACCCAGCGCGGCAACTGAGCAACTTTGAGCTCCTGACCCATCTCGCTCGCCAGCCGCAGGACAAGTTCCCGAAGCGTTCCCGCAGGAGCGCACGGCAACATCCACGGCCTTCCATAATCATTCGTATCCGCGCAGCCGAGCGTCGCCAGCCCCACTGCGACGTCCGGGATGTAGTGATACGTGTGAATCGCCTCCAACGGATAGGGTGAGTAGGCGGTCTTGGCCGCCAATATTCGCGGCCAGAAGAAATCGCCAAGTCCGGTCAGCGTACCTCCAGGTCCATAGAAATCGGAGGCTCGACCAGACGTCGCGATGATGTCGCCCCGGCGGTGCGCCTCGAACAAGCGCTCCGCCGCTCGCGCACGAATCTCTCCCTTGCGGCTGCACGGATCCATCGGCGTGTCTTCATTGAGCGGAAGCCCGCGCGGTCGTCCCAGCATGTAGAGGTTGTCGAGCACCACGAGGCGCGCGCCGGTGCCGGCCGAGGCCGCTATGAGATTGTCCATGTAGCGCGGCACCACCTCGGCCCAAATCCGAGCGTCGTAGGGCGGGTTCATGCAATGGTAGACGGCGGCCGCACCGCGTGCCGCGTTGATGCAGAAGGCCGGATCCGCCGCATCGCCGAGGACAACCTCGGATCCTGCCGGGACGCGGGCCGACGACCGCTTGGCAATGCGCACGCGCTTCCCGGCCGCGAGCAGTCGCTGTGCGAGCGGATATCCAACCTGGCCTGCACCGAACACCACGTGCAATTCGGACGTCATCGGCTTCGTCTCGCGTTACCTGGCCGGCTCTCGTGGCCGCCGCAGCACCTCTGGTGTTCTCGATGCCAGCGCAGGTGCGCAGCACGCGGTGTCTTCGGACATTCGTGTGCCTCAGCTTAACGGACTTCTACTCGACACATCAGATCCCGTTCTCAGTCACGTACGACGACGGTCGCGGACATTTGTTCCGAAGTTTCTGCTTCATCGACTACACCCCCGGTCACGAGACCGCTGTTGCGAGATTTGCTGATCGCGAGTTGATCGCCGCCGAACCCGTCTAACCCGAGTCCGCTAGCCTTCGCGGTGTCAATCGTAGACGGCAATGCCCGGACCCTTCGGAATACGCCGCACACCGAAACGGAACGCTTCGCAGATGCCGCGAAACATGCCTCTTGCTGGTTGTCCGGCATAGTCCGGCGTCCTGCTGCATGTGGGACAGGGCGTGGCGCCAGTGATGCGAGTTCAAGAAACGGATGTTTGTTGAACCCCGGACCGGCTCGCGAGATCGTCGGCCAATCCGGGGCGAAAGTGCAGGCTATTCCGAGGGGATTGTTGGACCGTCGGTTCGATCACCGACCATTTGGGCTGTCTCGTCGCGACGGCCCTAAGCAATTGAACCTTTGGCCAACCGCTCAACTTGCACGACCCGGAAGGATGAGGGGAAGCCGTTGCGCGCCGACGAAAGCGGTCGACCTATTTCTTCCGCCGTCGAAACCGCAAACGCGCAGCACCGAGGCCGGCGCCCAGCAGGAGTAGCGTGGATGGTTCGGGGACTGCTGCAGGGCCAGTGACAACGACGTCGTCAACGTAGTGGTGCAGACCAGGAAAACTGTCCACTATTCCGGCATTTCGCTCGATTTGAATGCGCAACTCATGAAAGCCGGCTAGCACAGTTGGCGTGGCGGTGAGGTGAGCTCGTTCGATCGTGCCGACAAAGATGTCGCCGAAATTGAACGAATCAACTTGTGCCCCATCGAGGAACAGGGTGAACAGACCGCCCGCGGCATTGTTGCCTCCGCTTTGGGAAGCTATATCCAAGTCAATAGCGAGCTGGCCTGCACCTGTTGCGAAACTCTGAAAAATACCCCCGCCCTGCGTAGGACAAGGAAGACCGATCCCGCAAGGGCCACCTACTTGCCCAACATCAAATCGGCCACTGAAGCTCGTAACCAAATCGCCGTTAGTGTCGAAGGGAACAACGGCCGGTGCCACAATGCCACCAAACTGGGTGACGAAGAGGGTCCACCCGGTGAAGTCTCCAGTTTCAAAGTCACCATTCGTAATGAGAGAAGCATGCGCGTGGTCCACGGAGAGTAGTGCGACAGCGAGGTAAGTGGTGATTCCGATGAACCAACGAGCCATTGTGCCTCCGGTCCAGGGAATTAGGACGACAGATGAAGCTTGCAATTGGCCAGATCAGTCCTTGCTTTCCACTATAGTCCCCGGTTCGGAAGAGGAAAGTCGTGGCGCCAATAGACAAGGGCTTGCAACTTCATGCGTGGGTTCGCGGTCACGAAATGCTGGCATCAGTCGTGCCACTACGCGAGACTGCGGGGGGTTTATACGTTGAGCCGGGTTGTAGAATGC
>Ga0070698_100008490_pt1 | contig 11095 bp, 9 predicted proteins | sample KBSK1502metaG_FD_65477 | JGI IMG/M metagenome (GOLD analysis project Ga0070698, IMG submission 65477) | Corn, switchgrass and miscanthus rhizosphere microbial communities from Kellogg Biological Station, Michigan, USA - KBS K1-50-2 metaG | ecosystem: Host-associated > Plants > Roots >...
GACACCGAGGTCGTCATTGGTAGCTGGGGACCGCAGGACGGACCGGCGGGCTTCTACGGCCCGATCGACCGCACGCTCGATGCGTACTTCAAGATGATCAATGACCAAGGCGGCATCAACGGCCGCAAGATCCGCTTCATCTACGAGAACGACAGCTACCAGCCGGCCAAGACCGTGGCCGCGGTGAAGAAGCTCGTCGAAGAGGACAAGGTCTTCGCGCTCTGCGGCGGTCTCGGGACCGCCCACAACCTGGCCGTCATGGATTACCTCGTCGCCAACAACGTCCCGCACGTGTGGCCGGCGACCGGCACGACGGCGCTCGCCGTGCCGCTCAAGAAGAACATCTACGCCGTCCAGCTCAACTACACGACCGAGGCGACGCTCGCGACGCAGTACGCCCTCGACACGATGGGCTCCAAGAAGATCGCGGTCTTCTACCAGAACGATCCGTTCGGCAAGGAGGGGCTCGACGCGGTCCAGGCGGAGCTCAAGAAGCGCGGGCTCCCGGCCGCGACCGCGGTGTCGTACGAACTGACCGACACCAACTTCAGCGCGCAAGCGCTCAAGTTGCAGACGAGCGGCGCGGATACGGTGATCCTCTACGCCGTGCCAAAGCCCGGCGGATCCGTTATCGCCGAGATGGGCAAGATCGGCTACGCGCCGAAGTTGCTGTCATCCTCGGTCATCAACGATCCGTCGATCTTCCAGCTCGCCGGTACGGCGATCAACGGCATGTTGATCGAGGCATATCTGCCGGCGTTCGACGACACGACCAACCCGAAGATCGTCGACTACCAGGCGTTCATGGCGAAGTACGCGCCCAAAGAGCAGATCGGTGGGTTCACCGAGGCCGGGTACACCTATGGACAGGTGTTCATCGAGGCCCTGAAGCGCGGGGGCAAGGACCTGACCCGCGAGGGCTTCATGGCCAACCTCGACCAGATGAAGGACTTCACCGGCTCGCTCGTGCCAAGTCTCAGCTACAGCCCCACGGATCACGCGGGGGTGAAGGCCGCCTACTTCCAGCAGGCGAAGGATGGCAAGTTCGTGACGATCACTGGCTACATCACGCTCAAGTAGCGACGGGCAGAACGCTGTGCGTGCGCTATTCGGTGGGCGGGCGGGGACGAGAGACGTCGAGTTGACGTCGACCCCGCTCGCCCGGAAGACACGGCGCCCGACCCTCACGCGAGGTCCGGGCTGATGCGCATTGGGCTCTTCGACGGCGGCCAACGCGACCGACGGCCCGCCATGCTCGACGAGTTAGTCGAGCGCGCCCGCCTCGCGGAGGACCTCGGCCTCGCCTCGGTGTGGTTCAACAACATCGTCGGGCACGACGCGATGACTCTCGCCGCGCTCGCGGCTCGGGCGACCACACGCATCGAGTTGGGCACCGCGATCACGCCGACATACCCCCGCCACCCGTACGCGATGGCCCAGCAAGCGGCCTCGACGCAGGCCGCGGCGCGCGGACGCTTCACGCTCGGTGTCGGGCCGTCGCATCGGGTGGTCGTCGAAGGGGCCTGGGGTCTCTCGTACGACCAGGCCTACGCCCACATCCGCGAGTACCTCTCCGTCCTCGTTCCGCTGCTCCAGACCGGGGAGGTCGATCACGCCGGACAGCGCTTCACGGTCCGGGCGCGCCTCACCTCGACGGATGGGCTGCCGGTGCCGGTGTTGCTGGCCGCTCTCGGTCCGAAGATGCTCGCCTTAGCCGGTTCGCTCGCGGCCGGCACGGTGACCTGGATGGTGGGCGCCCGCACGCTGCGCGAGCACATCGTTCCCCGCATCCGCGAGGCCGCGGCGCAGGCCGGCCGGCCCGCCCCGAGGATCGTCGTGGGGCTCCCACTCGCGCTCACGAGCGACGCGGCCGCCGCGCGCGAGTTGGCGGGCCGCGTGTTCAAGACCTACGGATCACTTCCGGCCTATCGCGCGATGCTCGACCGCGAGGGAGCCGCGGGCCCGGCGGACCTCGCCATCGTCGGAGACCACGACGCGATCGGCGAGCAGCTGCTGCGGCTCGCCGAGGCGGGCGCGACCGACTTCATCGCCTCGCTGTACGCGCTCGGCGAGCATCATGACGCCGGGCTCGACGCATCTCTTGGTGCGCTCGTGACGCTCGGTGCGGCACTCACGGCGCGCGCGACGCCCGTGGCGGGACGGTCCCTTTGATACGCTCCGCGACCGCGGCGCGGCTCGGACGCTCCCAGCGGGGCGGCACGGAGGTGTCGTGGCCAAGCTGATCGATCGCTTCAACGCGATGGTTCGCGGAGATGGCCCGGTCGCTCCGGTCGGCAGACTCGTCGGCTTTCGACCGACCGTGATCGGAGCCGGGACGGCGATCTTCGAGCTCGAGGCCGGCCCGCAGCACGCCAATCCCATGGGCACGCTGCACGGCGGGATCATCTGCGACGTGGCCGACGCCGCGATGGGGACGGCGTACGCGTCGACGCTGGCCGATGGCGAGAGCTTCACGACCCTCGAGCTGAAGATCAACTTCCTGCGACCGTTCTGGAGCGGACGCCTCGTCGCGACCGCTCGCACCGTGAAGACGGGGCGGACGATCGGCCTCGTCGAGTGCGACGTGACCGATCCGGATGGACGGCTCGTCGCGCGCGCGATGAGCACGTGCATGACCCTTCGCGGCGAGTCGAGCGAGGGCCGCTGATGGATCTTCGAGATGGCCCGGAGGAGACCGCCTTCCGTGCCACGCTGCGCACCTGGCTCGAGGCGAACATCCCCGCTGGGCTGCGCGGCTTCCGTGGCTGGAGCGGCCCCGCCGCTCTCGCGCTCGGGCGCGACTGGAGCAAGCGCCTCGCGCATGCCGGCTACGCCGGGCTCACCTGGCCGAAGGAGTACGGCGGCGCGGGCCGGCCGTGGCGCTACCAGGCCGTCTATCTCGAGGAGCTCGCGCGTGCCGAGGCGCCGCAGCACCTCGGCGTGATCGGGCTCGGCATGGCCGGTCCGACGATCATCGCGCACGGCCGGCCGGATCAGAAGGCGCGCTACCTTGCGAAGATCCTCTCGGCCGACGAGATCTGGTGCCAGGGCTTCTCCGAGCCGGGCTCGGGCTCCGACCTCGCGTCGGTGCGCACGCGCGTGGAGCCGGTGGGCGATGGCTTCGTGGTGAACGGCCAGAAGGTCTGGTCGTCGTACGCGCACATCGCCGACCGCTGCATCTTGCTCGGCCGGAGCGCCTCGGCAGGCGACAAGCACGAGGGCCTCACGTATCTCATCGTCGACATGAAGGCCCCCGGCGTCGAGGTCAGGCCGCTGCGCCAGATCACCGGCGAGGCCGAGTTCAACGAGATCTTCTTCACCGATGTCGCGGTGCCGAAGGAGAACCTGCTCGGCGACGTCGGTGGGGGCTGGCGCGTGGCGATGACGACCCTCTCGCACGAGCGCGGCACCTTCGGGTTCGCCCTCGCCGGCGCGCTCGACGTCGCGGTCCGCAAGCTCGTGGCCCTGGCCCGCGAGCGCGCTGGCAACGACCCGCTCGTGCGCGACCGCGTCGCACGCGAGTGGATCGACCTCCAGGCCCTCCGGTACACCAACTACCGCGCCCTGGCCCGCCTGGAGCGCACCGGCACACCCGGCCCCGAGGGCTCGGTCGCGAAGCTCCGCTGGTCCGAGGCGAACCAGCGGCTCACCAAGCTCGCGATCGAGATCATCGGACGGGAGGCGCAGGTGGCGGAGGGCGACGGGGCCGCCGCGTACTGGCGCCATCAGCAGCTCCGCAGCCGCGGCAACACCATCGAGGCCGGCACGTCGGAGATCCTCCGGAACATCATCGCCGAGCGCGTGCTCGGCCTGCCCCGGAGCCGCTGATGGACTTCAGCTTCTCGCCGGAGCAGGACCAGCTCCGCGCGCAGGCCCGCTCGTTCCTCGAGAAGCGTTTCCCCGTTGCGCGGCTGGCCGAGATCGCGGCGTCCAAAGACGGCTGGGACCGCGCGGCCTGGCCCGAGCTCGCTCGTCTTGGGTGGACCGGCGCGTCGATTCCCGAGGCGCAGGGTGGCGCCGGCCTGAGTTTCGTCGAAGAGGCGATCGTGCTCGAGGAGCTCGGTCGCGCGCTCTACGCGGGTCCGTACTTCTCGACCGTCGCGCTCGCGCTGCCGGCGCTGGCGTGCGCACCCGACCTCTTGGAACGGGTCGCCTCCGGCGCGCTCACCGCGACGCTCGCGTCGCCCGCGGCGAATGCGAGCGGCCCGGCGGTGGATGCACGTCGTGACGGCGATCGCTGGCTGCTACGCGGTGAGGCAGATCTCGTTCCGGATGCCGGCTGGGTCGAAGCGTTCGTGGTCCCAGCGCGCGGGCCGGACGGCGTCGGGCTGTACCTCGCGGAGCGCCACGACGCCCGGCCGGGTATCCGCGTCCTCGACACGGTCGACGCGACGCGGCGGCTCGGCCGCGTCACGTTCGACGACGATGCCGCACGGCTTCTCGCGGCGCCGCCCGCCGCGGTGAAGATCATCGCCGCCACTCGGCGACGCGCCCTGGCCGCGCTCGCATGCGAGGCCGTCGGCATCGCGAGCCAAGCCCTCGTCCTCGGTGTCGAGCACGCGAAGAGCCGCGAGCAGTTCGGGCGGCCGATCGGCGCCTACCAGGCCGTCTCGCACAAGCTCGCGGACACCTACGTCGAGCTCGAGCTCGCGCGCTCGCTCGCGTACTGGGCGGCGTGGTGCATCGCCGAGGATGATGCGGAGGCCGAGCACGCCGTGATCGCGGCAAAGGCCTACGCGGCCGAGGCCGCGGTCGCGGCATGCGAGCGCTCGATCCAGGTATACGGCGGCATGGGCTTCACGTGGGACCATCCGCTGCATCGGTACTACAAGAGGGCGCTCTGGATCGAGTCGTTCGACCGTTCCAGCGCGGGCCACCGCGCGGAGATCGCACACGCGATCCTTGGCGGCTGACGGCGAATGAAAGGGGAGATGGCGACGTGGACGGACTGATGATGGAGTACCCGCTGACGATCGAGTTCATCCTCCGACGTGCCGAGCAGCTCTTCGGTCACAAGGAGATCGTCACCCGCCGCCCGGACAAGAGCATCCACCGGTACACGTACGCGGATTTCGTACCCCGCGCCAAGCAGCTGTCGGTCGCGCTCCAGCAGCTCGGCTTGCGACGTGGCGACCGGGTCGCGACGTTGTGCTGGAACCAGTACGAGCACGTCGAGACGTACTTCGGCGCGCCGCTCGCGGGCATGGTCCTCCACACGATCAACCCGCGCCTGCATCCGAGCGACCTCACCTACATCGTGAACGACGCCGAGGACCGCGTCCTCATCATCGATGACACCCTGCTGCCGGTCCTCGAGAAGTTCCGGGCCGACGTGAAGATCGAGCACATCGTCGTGATCGAGCACGGTACCAAGGCGCCGGCGGGGACGATCGGCTATGAGGCGCTCCTCGCGGGCGCGGACCCCGGCGCTTTCGCGTACCCGGAGCTTGATGAGCGCGAGGCCGCCGCGATGTGCTACACGTCGGGCACCACCGGCCGCCCGAAGGGCGTCGTGTATTCGCACCGCGCGCTCGTCCTGCACAGTCTCGGGCAGGCATCCGGCGCGATCGGCGTTCTCGAGTCCGACGTCGTCCTGCCCGTCGTTCCGATGTTCCACGTCAACGCCTGGGGCCTTCCGTTCACCTGCACGATGGTCGGCGCCACGCAGGTCCATCCCGGACCGCACCTCGACGCGGAGAGCCTCTGCGAGCTGTTCGCCGGCGAACGCGTCACCTACACCGCCGGCGTGCCGACGATCTGGCTCGGGCTCCTCCGCAGGCTCGACGAGCATCCGAAGGACTACGACCTGTCGCCGCTCCGCGTCCTCGTGGTCGGCGGTTCCGCCGCGCCGAAGTCGATGATCCGCGGCTTCGAAGAACGGCACGGCCTGCGCGTCCTCCACGCCTGGGGCATGACCGAGACGACGCCGCTCGGCGTGGTCTCGAGCCTCATGAGCGATCTCGAGCAGGCGGACGCGGAGACGCGCTTCGACTACCGCGCGAAGCAGGGGTATCCGGTACCACTCGTCGAGATCCGCGCCCAGAACGACGCGGGGAACGACGTGCCCTGGGACGGGACGTCGATGGGCGAGCTGCAGGTGCGCGGTCCTTGGGTCGCCCGCGCGTACTACAAGAGCCCGGAGTCCGCGGACCGTTTCACTCCGGATGGCTGGTTCCGCACGGGCGACATCGTCACCATCGACCCGCGCGGCTACGTCGAGATCCAGGACCGCTCGAAGGACCTCATCAAGTCCGGCGGCGAGTGGATCAGCTCGGTCGCGCTCGAGAACGCGCTCATGGGCCACCCCGCGGTCGCCGAGGCCGCGGTCATCGCGGTCCCGCACGCCCGCTGGCAGGAGCGTCCCCTCGCGTGCGTCCTGCTGAAGCCCGGGCAGACGGCGACCGCGGACGAGCTCCGCGCGTTCCTCGCACCCGGCTTCGCGAAGTGGTGGCTGCCCGACGCGTTCGAGTTCGTGACCGAGATCCCAAAGACCGCGGCCGGCAAGTTCCGGAAGACGGCGCTCCGCGAGCGCTTCGCGACGGCGCGGGAGACCTCACCTGCCTCCTGAGCTCGTCCACCTCGAGCGGTCGGGCGGCGTGACGACGATCACGATCGATCGGCCGCCGGTGAACGCCATGAGCCGCGCGGTCGTCGCCGCGCTCGAGTCGGCCCTGAGTTCGCTCGCGACGGACCCGACGACACGCGTCGGCCTGCTGCGCGGGGCGGGGCCGCGTGGCTTCAGCGCCGGAGCTGACATCTCGGAGTTCCCGGCGCTGCTCGAGCCGAATGCCGACACGCGCGGGGAGGGAATCCAGCGCCTCGCCGATCGCATCGAAGCCTTCCCCAAGCCGCTCATCGTCGCGATCCACGGCTTCTGCATGGGCGGCGGGCTCGAGATCGCCCTTGCGTGCGACATTCGGATCGCGGCCGAGGACGCGAGGCTCGGCCTGCCCGAGGTGCGCATCGGCATCCTGCCTGGCGGCGGCGGCACGCAGCGCCTGCCACGTGCCGTTGGATCCGGGCGCGCGCGGCTCATGATCTTCAGCGGGGAGCCCATCTCCGGACGCCGCGCCGCGGACTGGGGTCTGGTGGACGAGGCGGCCGGGACCGCGGACGTCTTCGACCGGGCGGCGGGGATCGCGGGCACGATCGCGGCGCAGTCGCCGCACGCCCTCGCCGTCATCAAAGCGCTCCTGCGTGAGACGGCTGACGCAGGGCTCCGCGACGGGCTCCGGACCGAGACCGCCGCGTTCGCGCGCCTCCTCGCGCATCCGGACGCGCGCGAGGGCATCGCCGCGTTCCTCGAGAAACGCCAGGCGCGCTGGGCGCCGCCGGCCGGAGGACCCGCGGATGCGTGAGGCGGTGATCGTCGCGAGCGTGCGGAGCGGCCTGGCCAAGTCGTTCCGCGGCTCGTTCAACCTCGCCCGGCCCGACGACATCGCGGTCCACTGTGTCCGCGAGCTGCTGCGTCGGGTCCCCGACGTCGATCCGGCGGAGGTCGACGACGTGATCCTCGGCGCGGGCTTTCCTGAGGGGCCGCAGGGCCAAAACGTCGGGCGGACGGTCGCGATCATGTCCGGTCTCCCGTCGTCGGTGCCGGGATCGACCGTCAGCCGTTTCTGCGCGTCGGGGCTCAACGCGATCGCGATCGCCGCGCGGATGATCGAGGGCGGCAGCTACGACGTCGCGATCGCCGGCGGGCTCGAGTCGATCACGATGCTCCAGAACGATCACAACCGGAAGAACCTCCAGAACCCGTGGCTTCTCGACCACAAGAAGGACATCTACATGCCGATGGGGCAGACCGCGGAGGTCGTCGCGGAGCGCTACGGCGTCACGCGCGAGCGCCAGGACGCGTTCGCGCTCCTCTCGCAGCAGCGGACCGCCGCGGGCCAGCGCGAGGGGAAGTTCGCCGATGAGATCGTGCCCATCACCGTGACGATGCAGACCACGGACAAGGTCACGGGAGCGACGTCGACGAAGGAGGTCACCGTCGATCGCGACGAGTGCAATCGCCCCGACACCACGCTCGACGGTCTCGCGAAGCTCCCCCCGGCATTCAAGGAGGGCGGCACGGTGACGGCCGGCAACGCCAGCCAGCTCTCGGACGGCGCGTCGGTGGCGCTCCTCATGTCAGCCGAACGCGCGAACGCGCTCGGCCTGCGCCCGCTCGGCGTCTTCCGCGGCTTCACCGTCGCGGGGTGCGAGCCGGACGAGATGGGAATCGGTCCGGTGTTCGCCGTGCCGAAGCTCCTCCGGCAGGTCGGGATCGCGCTGAAGGACATCGACCTGGTGGAGCTGAACGAGGCGTTCGCCTCCCAGGCGGTCTACTGCCGCGACCGGCTCGAGATCGATCCCGACCGGCTCAATCCCAACGGCGGCGCGATCTCGATCGGTCACCCCTACGGGATGAGCGGTGCGCGCCTGGTCGGGACCGTGCTCTACGAGCTCCGACGCCGGAAGGCGCGCTATGGGCTCATCACGATGTGCGTCGGCGGCGGGATGGGCGCGGCCGGGCTCGTCGAAGCTACATGAACTCCCAGCGCCGGCCGGCGCGATATGCCCTGAGGACGTCGCGGCTCACGACCATCCGATGAACCTCGTCCGGTCCGTCGACCAGGCGCATGGTGCGTGCAACGAGATACATCGCCGCGAGCGGTGTCAGGTCGGTGAGCCCGAGCGCGCCGTGGACCTGGATCGCGCGATCGATCACGTCGTGCAGCACGCGCGCGGCGTAGAACTTCACGAGCGAGATCTCGACCCGCGCCTCGTCGCCCGCGTCGAGACGGTGCGCGGCCTGGAGCGTCAAGAGTCGGCAGGCCTGGATCTCGGCCGCGGAGTCCGCGATCCAGTTCTGAACCGTCTGCTTTTCGGCGAGCACGCTTCCAAAGACCTCGCGCGCGAGCGCGCGGTCGCACATGAGGTCGAACGCTCGCTGCATCTGCCCGAGCCAACGCATCACGTGATGGATCCGGCCGGGGCCGAGCCGCTTCTGGGCGATGCGGAAGCCATCCCCTGGTCGCCCGAGCGTGTTCGCGATCGGCACGCGGACGTTCGTGAACCGCACCTCGCAGTGGGTGTTGTAGCCGCGGCCGCGGTGACCGAGGGTCGGGATCGCCCGCACGATCTCGAGGCCCGGCGTGTCCGCGGGGACGATGATCTGGCTGAGGCGCTCGTGGGGCGGCGCGTCCGGATCGGTGACCGCCATCACGATCGCGAACGCCGCGCCCTCCGCGCCCGAGCTGAACCACTTGTGTGCGTTCAGTACCCAGGCATCGCCCACGCGCTCCGCTCGCGCGCGCAGGCCGCGCGGATCGGACCCGGAGACCTCGGGCTCCGTCATCGCGAAGAACGAGCGGATCTCACCAGCGACGAGCGGGCGCAGCCAGCGCGCCTTCTGTTCGGTCGTCCCGAACTCATGGAGGATCTCGGCGTTGCCGGTGTCCGGCGCCTGGCAGCCGAAGACGCGCGGCGCCACGAGGCTGCGTCCGATCACCTCGTTGAGGTAGACGTAGGGAAGGAATCCCGTGCCCGTTCCGCCCGCGTCGGGGCCGATGAACATCGCCCAGAGACCGGCGGCCTTCGCTTTGCCCTGGAGCTCGCGCATGAGCGCTTCGGCCGCGTCGTCCTCGGCCGCGAGGGCGCGCTCGTTCGGGTACACGTGCGCGTCCATGAAGGCCGCGAGATCCTCGCGGCGCTGCTGCGCGTCTGGGGACGGCGCGAAGGCCGGCACCGGCGGACTGTACAACTGGCGTGATCGCCGCAAAGAACGAGGGGGAGCCGATGCACACCAACGAGCTGTTCGACCTGAGCGGGAAGGTCGCCATCGTCACCGGCGGAGGCAGCGGGTTGGGACGGCAGATGGCACAGGCGCTCGCGGAGATGGGTGCGGACGTGGTGCTGTGCGCGCGCAACGCCGAACGCTGCGCCCAGACGGCCGCGGAGCTCTCGGCGCTCGGGGTCCGCGCGCTCGGCCTCCGCTGTGATGTCACCAACGCCGACGACGTGCGCGCGATGGTCGAGCGCGCGAAGTCCGAGCTCGGCAGGATCGACATCCTCGTCAACAACGCCGGCCGCGCGTGGGTCGCGCCCGTCGCGACGATGGCCGTCGAGGATTGGCGGCGGGTGCTCGACGTCAATCTCACGGGCGCCTTCCTGTGCTCGCAGGCGGCGGGGAACGTCATGATCGCGCAGGGTGGCGGCAAGATCATCAACATCGCCTCCACCGCCGGCCTCGGCGGCGCGATGCCCGAGGTGCTCGATTCGATCGCGTACAACACGAGCAAGGGCGGACTCATCAACTTCACCCGCGACCTCGCGGTCAAATGGGGCCGACACAAGATCAACGTGAACGCGATCGCGCCGGGATGGTTCCCGAGCAAGATGTCGAGCACGATCGTCGAGCGTTGGGGCGAGCGGCTCGCGCGAACGATCCCGCTCGGCCGGATCGGCGGCGACGAGGACCTCAAGGGCACGATCGTCTACCTCGCGTCGCGCGCCTCTGACTACATCACCGGCCAGATCCTCGTGGTGGACGGCGGGCACTCCGCGTCATGAGCGCCGGGTTCGATGAGTCGCGTCTCGCGCGGATCGATCGGCACTTCGGCCGCTACGTCGACGACGGGCGGTTGCCGGGGTGGCTGCTGCTCATCAGTCGCCGCGGCGAGGTCGTGCATCTCTCGATGCGTGGTCACCGTGACGTCGAGGCAGGACTGGCGGTGGAGGCGGACACGCTCTTCCGCATCTACTCGATGACCAAGCCGATCACCGCGGTCGCGGCGATGATGCTGTACGAGGAGGGCGCGTTCGACCTGCGCGATCCGGTCAGCCGGTTCATCCCGGCATTCGACGCTGCGCGCGTCTTCCGGGACGGCACGGCGCCGCGACCGGTGACCGTCCCGGCGACCGAGCCGATCCGGATCTGGCATCTGCTCACGCACACGGCCGGCCTCACCTACGGATTCCTCCACCGCCACGTGGTCGACGAGATGTACCGCGCCGCGGGGTTCGAGTGGGGCGTCCCGGAAGGGCTGGACCTCGCGGCCTGTTGCGAGCGCTGGGCGTCGCTGCCGCTCCTCTTCGAGCCCGGCACCGA
>Ga0070698_100008491_pt1 | contig 11095 bp, 12 predicted proteins | sample KBSK1502metaG_FD_65477 | JGI IMG/M metagenome (GOLD analysis project Ga0070698, IMG submission 65477) | Corn, switchgrass and miscanthus rhizosphere microbial communities from Kellogg Biological Station, Michigan, USA - KBS K1-50-2 metaG | ecosystem: Host-associated > Plants > Roots >...
CGGACGTCGTTCATCGCGCTCTTCGAGTCGAATGACGCGAGCCTCGACGCGACCTCGGCCGACTTCCAGGGCGCAATCTCCACCGCCGTCGCACCGGTCCTCGACGTCCACGGCGTGACCGGTGTCACCGGCTATGCCCAGACGCAGGACAAGCGGTTCATCAGCACCGATGGCCACAAGGCGTACGTTCTGATTGGCCTCGACGTCGACGAGGACCACTCGATAGAGCTCGTCGACCCGGTCAAGGACGCGCTTGCCACGCCGGCCGGCTACGACGTGAAGCTGACCGGCTTCGGGCCGATCCAGCAGGACTCCGCTCGTCTGTCCGAGCAGGATCTGACCCGCGCGGAAACGGTCTCGCTACCGATCGCGGCGCTCGTCCTGATCCTGGTCTTCACATCGATCATCGCCGCGGGCATGCCGCTCCTTGTCGCCGGCCTGGCGATCCCAACCTCGCTCGGGATCATCAGCCTTGTCGCCCAGCAGACCGAGATGAGCATCTACGTCCTGAACATCGCGACGATGCTCGGACTGGCTCTCGCCATCGACTACTCGCTGTTCATCACGAGTCGCTTCCGCGAGGAGCTCAAGCGCGGACGGACCGTGGAGCAGGCGGTCGAGCGCTCGGTTGGGACGGCGGGCAAGGCAGTGCTGTTCTCGGGCATCGCGGTCGCGATCGGCCTATCAGGCTTGCTCTGGTTCAAGGCCACTGCCCTGACCTCCATCGGCCTGGGCGGCGCGATCGTCGTCCTCGCCTCGGTGCTCTACAGCCTGACCTTCCTGCCGGCGATCCTGGGCATGCTCGGGCCACGGGTGAACGCCCTCTCCGTGGCGGGGCTGCTGCGCCGGCTCGGGCTCCGCGGCGGCATGGAGGACACTCGGGGCTCTCGCTGGGAACAGGTCGCCCACGCGGTCATGCGTCGCCCGATCGCGGTGCTCGTGCCGGTGCTGGCGTTCCTGCTGCTGGTCGGCTCGCCGTACCTGCGCCTGCAGCAGGGCATTCCCGACGCGACCGTGTACCCCGCCGGGGTCTCGAGCCGCGACGCCTGGGTCGCGCTGCAGACCGAGTTCCGTGCCGGCGAGACGACGCCCATCGTCATCCTCTTCGACACGAAGGACTCGCCGACGAGCGAGGCGTCGATTGCGGCGATCGCCGGGGCATCGGATCGACTGACCGGGCTCGACGGGATCGATCGCGTGGAAGGCCCGTTTTCGCTCACGAACGCGGCCACCGGCGCGGCGATGACGCCGGCCGAGGTCGCCCAGGTCTATGACGCAGCACCAGGCTCGCTGCCGCCGGAGCTCGAGGCGGGCATCGCCCGGCTGAAGGATGCGTACATCCGGGGCAACACGGTGCGCCTCGACGCGATCAGCCCGTACAAATCGTCGGACCCGGCGGCAACCGCTGTCGTGTCGCGCGTACGCGCGATCAGCCTCGACCCGGCCATCACGCGGATGCAGGTCGGCGGTGCGGCCGCCGTCGGCGAGGACTTCCTCATCGCCCAGTCCGACCGGATCCCGTGGGCCGTCGGCACGACGCTGCTGGCCTCGGCGATCATCCTGTTCCTGCTGTTCGGGTCGCTGGCGATCCCGATCAAGGCGGTCGTCATGACCCTGCTGTCGCTGACCGCGAGCTTCGGCGCGCTCGTCTGGATCTTCCAGGAGGGCAATCTCCACGAGCTGCTCAAGTTCGAGCCGCTCGGCTACACCCTCGCAGGCAACCCGATCATCATGTTCGCGGTCCTCATCGGACTCTCGATGGACTACGAGGTCCTGCTCCTGTCGCGGATCCAGGAGGCCTACCGCCGGACCGGCGACAACGCGGCCGCGGTTGCCGAAGGGCTCGCTCGAACCGCCGGCGTCATCACCGGAGCAGCGCTGATCATGGTCACCGTCTTCGCCGCGTTCGCCCTCGCCGACACCGTGACGATCAAGAGCATCGGCGTGGGCATGGCCCTCGCGGTCGCGCTCGACGCGACGATCGTTCGCGTGCTCCTGGTGCCTGCGACGATGCGGCTGCTGGGCCGCTGGAACTGGTGGGCGCCGGGGCCGCTCGGCCGTCTTGCCGCTCGCTTCGGGTTCAGCCATGTCGAGGACGAGGAGGATCTCGCCGCCGCGTCGGGCTTGGATGGCCACGAATCCGAGGTCGCGCCCGCGTCCGCCTGATCGCACACTGGTGTCGCGCACCTGAGGGAGGAGCCATGGACACCGTCGACCGCGAGCCTGAGCCGATACCGAACCCGCCACCGGCCGCTCCCGGCGGGCCGCCGCCGCCCGAGCACGGCGGCATGCGCGCCTACACCTGGCAGTGGGGCAACGAGGAGGACCGCCGCCCGCGGCTGCCCTGGATCGGAATCTTCCTGATCGTGTTCGGCGCGCTGCTGCTCGTCGACCGGCTCCTGCCGCAATACCTGACGCAGGCCAACCTCCTCGTGCTCGCAGCAGGGCTCGCCTTCGTGATCGTGTGGCTGCTGCGCCGCGGCACCTTCGCGCTCTACGCGGGCGCCTTCCTGACCGCGTCGGCGATTCCCGGGCTGGTCAAGAGCCTCAACTACGACCCCGGCACGGGGTTCGGGACGCTGTGCTACGGCGCGGCGCTCCTGTTCATCGCCGCGGTTCGGGGGTCGCGGGGCGGTGGTGTCGGCTGGCAGGCCGTGATCGGCGTGATCCTGGTCGCGCTCGGCGGCTCGGAGCTGGCGCTGCCAGATGCGGCGTCGCTGGTCCTGCCGATCCTGCTCGTTGCGATGGGCCTGATCCTGCTGACGCGCCGGCGGGACTGAACCGCGCGCTTTCAGCGGCCGTCGAGCCGTCGGGCCCTCGAGGGACCTAGGCCGTCGCCGGAACCTGCGCCGTCGCCCGCTCGATCGCGTCCGCCAGGCCGTCGGCGATGGCGTCCATCTCGGCGTCCGTGACGATGAACGGCGGGCCAAGCACGATCGCGTCGCCGTTCGTGCCGTCGGCGAGCCCCGTGCCCGAGTAGAGCAGCACGCCTGCCTCCCGGCCAGCTCGAACGACCCGCTCGGTCAGGCGATCCGTCCGCGGGAACGGCGCCCGGGTCTCGCGGTCGGCGACCAGCTCCACGCCGAGCAACAGCCCGCGGCCACGGATCTCACCCACGTTGGGATGGCTGCCGAGCCGCGCGTCGAGGAGCGCCCTGAGTCGCTCGCCCTTCGTCGCCGCCGCGTCCACGAGTCGCTCCTCCTCGAGGATCCGGAGGACCTCGGCCGCCACCGCGGCGCCGACCACGTGGTGCGAGTACGTGAAGCCATGCACGAAGCCGCCGCCGTCCATGACCGCATCGCGAATCGAGCCTGAGGCGGCGACCAGCCCAAACGGGAAGTAGCCCGACGTCGCGCCTTTCGCCCCGACGAGAATGTCCGGCCGGATGCCCCAGTGATCGACCCCGAACCAGCGCCCTGTGCGCCCGAACCCGGTCATGACCTCGTCGGCGATGAGCAGAACCCCGTGGCGCTGGCAGACTTCTGCGATCGCCGGCCAGTAGCCCTCCGGCGGCACCGCGGCGGCGAGCGTCGCGCCGACGATCGGCTCGGCAACGAACGCGGCGACGGTTCCGGGACCTGCCGCCTCGATCGCCCGGTCGAGCTCGTCGGCGAGCTCTGCGGCATCGCCCAGGGCGTTGGCGCCCGGCTCTCCGGCGCGGTACGGGTATGCGGCGGACACGTGGCGGAATCGCCCCAGCCACGCCTCGTACGGCCGACGCAGCGGCTTGCGTCCGGAGAGATCGAGCGCGCCGAGCGAGCTGCCGTGGTAGCTGCCCCAGCGCGCGATGACGATCCAGCGCTCGGTCTCGCCTCGGGCCAGGTGGTAGGCGCGCGCGAGCTTCAGCGCGGACTCCATCGCCTCCGAGCCACCCGCGACCGGGTAGATCGCCGGGTCGTCCAGCGGCAGGTGCGGCGCCAGTGCAGCTGCATACCGCTCGAGCGGCTCGCTCGTGAACGCGGTCCCGTGCGCGTACGCGACGCGCGCGGCCTGCTCGGCCATCACCCGCGCAACCGACGCGCGCCCATGCCCGACCCCGACGACCACCGCTCCGCCTGCGGCATCGAGGTACGACCTTCCGTCCGCGTCCCAGATCGTGGCGCCGTCGGCGCGGACGGCGACCGGCTGCGCCGCGTCGGTCGAGCGGCGGAAGACGTTCGAGGTCACGGCGTGCAAGGTTAGGGCCTTCGACCCGCTAGGCGAGCGCGATGCGCGGTGGGAGAATGCCCACAGGACCAGCGGCTGGAGGCGCCCCATGGACACATCCCCGGCATCGAGCCCGTCGCGCGACGCCCTCGACCATCCCCTGTACCGGATCGCCCACCTGCATGGCGATCGCTGGGTGACGCTCCGACCCGATCAGCAGCACAGCCCGAAGGCGGACACGCCCGGCGAGTTCGCGAACGGCACCGTGTACCGCTGCACCGAGTGCGAGGAGTACGTGGTCGTCGCCCCGAACTGAGGCGCGCGCGACCGTTACGACCTCATGTTCTCGGCGCGGCCAACGAGACCCATGAACAGCTCGAAGGTCGCCGGGCTGCCGGGCCACTGTTCCCGCAGGCGAGTCGTGCCCAGCCGGCGCCGGACGTAGCGAAACACCAGGACAGCGACGACGACGTCGTCGAGCGGGCCGAGCACGGGAATGAATTCAGGGATCAGGTCGATCGGACTCACGAGCCACGCAAGCAAGAAGACCAGCGCAGCGCGAACGCGCAGGTCGGCGGATTCATCCGCGAGCAGCCTGCGAACGAGCCGGACGAGGTCCGGGACGAACGCCACGAGCGTGCGCAGCGCCACGTCGCGGGGGCGCACCAGCCACAGCACGACGATGAGAACCACCCAGGCCACGAGGAGCGCGAGGAGGGTCGCACCGATCGGCTCCCAGTCCATGCACCCGAGTATGGGACGGCCTGTGCCCTCGAGCTCGAGGCGCCTCTCCTAGCCCAGGGCTCTCGGACAGAACGCGATGAAGCGCAGCTGATCGAGCAGCTCTTCGGGCCGCAGCGCGGGCGCGACCCCAACGTCGAGCATCCGGTCGCCTCGCTGGTAGAGCGTCACGTACTCGCGTTGGAAGCCGATCCGCGATGGATCCGGGCCGAGGATCACCAGGCGATCACAGTCGGGAGCCTCGTGCGCGACCCGATCGAAGTAGTCCAGCTCAGGGTCGGGTCCCCGTGGGACCTCGGAGATATCGGTGTGTCCATCCCGTTCCTGGGCGACGAGCGCGTGACTGCGGTCGAGCCAGATCACGGCGGCCGCATGCCCATGCGCCAGTGTTCCGATGTTCATGGCGCTGCCTCCTTGCCGGGGAGGCTACGGGTCACGATGGCCGGCCCTCTTCTGCCACTTGGCCCGAATGTCGCGTGCCGGAGCGCCCGCGGTCAGAGGGCCTCAGTCAGACGATCGGCCGATCCGATGCTTCGCGACGAACGCGGCGGCCTGCGCCCGGCGCTCGAGATTGAGCTTCGACAGGATCGAGCTCACGTAGTTCTTCACCGTCTTGTCGGACAGGAAGACGTCAGCCGCGATCTCCTTGTTCGTCTTGCCCTCGGCGACGAGCAGCAGGATCTTCTGCTCCTGCGAGGTGAGCATCGACAACTCGTCCGCGGCGCCACCCGAGGCGATCCGCCGAACGCGCTCGAGCACCTTCTCGGTGACCGCAGGATCGAGCAGCGATTCACCCCGCCCGACGGCCTCCAGCGCGGCAACAAGGTCGCGCGCCCGGATCTGCTTGAGGAGGTAGCCAGCGGCGCCGGCGACGATCGCCGACAGGACCGCTTCCTCGTCGGGATACGAGGTCAACATGACGACCCGCGTTCCCGGCAGCTCGGCCCGGATCTCGCGACATGCCTCGATGCCGGTGCCGTCGGGCAGACGGACGTCCATGACCACGATGTCCGGCTCGAACCGGCGTGCCAGGTCCACGGCCTCGGCGACCGTGCCCGCCTCGGCGACGACCTGGAAGCCCTCGCGCCGGTCGAGCAGGGCGACGAGCCCCTGGCGCACCACCTCGTGGTCGTCGACGATGAGCAGGCGAAGGGTCTTCGCGGTCACGAGGGAATCTCCGCGGCGAGGGGCAGCCGCATGATGATACGGACGCCCTCCGCGGGCCGGCTGTCAACCGAGAGCGTGCCGGCGAGGCCAGCGGCCCGGTCGCGCAGATTCGCAAGGCCGAAATGCCCGCTGCCGAACCGCTGCGTGGGATCGAAGCCAACGCCGTCGTCCTCGACGCGGAGCTCGGCGCCGTCGCCATCGACCCGGAGCGAGAGGCTGGCACGGGTCGCGCCCGAGTGGCGCGCGACGTTGCTCAACGCCTCGCGCGCGATCTGGACGAGCTCGTGGCCGGCCTCGGGCGAGAGCCGCTCGTCGAGCTCGGAGGCTGCCGTCAGGTCCAGGGTGAGCTCGGTGCTCGTGCCGGCGAGCAGCTCCCGGGCCATCGATTCGAGGGCGAGGCCCAGCCCGCCGCCGGCCTCCGGCCCGAGCCCGGTGATGAATGTGCGGATGTCGGCGATGGTCGTGTGCAGGCGATCGATCGCCCGGTCGACTCGGGCGACGGCCTCCCCCGGGTCCGCTTCGAGCAGGTCGGCCACGTCCTCGAGGGACAGGCTCACGGCGTAGATGCTCTGGATGATGCCGTCGTGCAGGTCGCGGCTGATGCGCAGCCGCTCGTCGACCACGGCCAGCTGCTGGACGTCCTGGTGGAGCCGGGCATTCTGGATCGCGATCCCGGCGTGGAGGGCGAACATCTCGACCAGCTCCTGGTCCGCATCCGTGAACTCGGGCGCACCGGTCTTCTCGGTCAGGTAGAAGTCACCGACCGTGGCGTCGCGCACCCGGATCGGCACACCGAGGAGCGAACGCATCGGCGGATGGTGTGGCGGGAACCCGTACGAATCGGGATGTCGGGCGATGTCCGGGATGCGCAGGGTGGCGCCGTCTCGGATGATCGTCCCGAGCAGCCCGTGGCCCTGGGGCAGCGGGCCGATCAGCGCCCGCAGCTCGTCTGAGATCCCGCTGGTGATGAACCGCTCGATCCGGCCGTTGTCGCCGACGATGCCCAGCGCCGCGTACTTCGCCCCGACCAGGTCCCGAACGCTGTCGACGATCAGCTGCAGCACCCGGTCGAGATCGAGCTCGCCGGCAATCGCGCGCGTCGCACGGTCGAGGGCGTACAGGGCGTCGTCGGACCGCATCGCCTGAGCCTACGCGCCAACGGCACGCCCAAAACGTGCCGAAGGTCACTTCCGGCGCCGCGGCCGCGCCGACACCATGCCGCGCATGCCTACTCCCCCCGCCCTCGCTCCCGCCAGCACACCACCCGATCTCAGCCGGCGCGGCTTCCTGCGCGGCGCCGTCCTCGCCGGCGGCGGCGTGGTGGCGGCATCGGTGGCCGCTGCGTGCACGCCGGCAGTGACGCCGGCGCCGTGGACCTATGGGCCGGTCGGCCCGCCGAGCACCCCGGCGGCCAGCCCGGGCGGCACGCCGGGCGCGAGCCCCGGTTCGTCGCACGACCATGGCGGACCCGGCGCAAGTCCCGCGGCCGTCGATCACGATGCGAAAGCGGCCGCGGTCGTCAAGCGGTTCCTCGATGGCGAGGCTGCCGCAGTCGAGGGCATGGGCAACCAGCCGTACGGTGACCCGAGCCGGGATGGCGAATGGAAGGTCTTCGATCTCACTGTTGACAAGATCACGCATCGCATCGACGCCGTGAAGGACCCGGTCGACGCCCTCGGATTCAACGGCACCTGGCCCGGTCCGCGCATCGACGTCATCGAGGGCGACAAGGTCCGGGCGATCTTCACGAACAAGCTCGACGAGACGACCGGGATCCACTTCCACGGGCAGCGGCTGCCCAACAGCATGGACGGCGTCCCGCACATCACCCAGGACCCGATCCAGCCCGGAGCCTCGTTCACGTACGAGTTCACCGCGCGCACGACCGGGTCGCACATGTACCACTCGCACCACAACGCGACCGACCAGGTCGGGCGAGGACTCCTCGGCGCGTTCATCGTCCATCCGGGGGACCCGGCGCAGCGCGTCGACCGCAAGTTCGGCGTGAGCCAGGACATCGTCTGGATCAGCAACGACACGCTCGGTGGGTTCACGATCAACGGACGTGGCTTTCCGGCAACGGCTCCCCTCGTCGCGAATCTCGGCGACAAGATCCTCGTCCGGTTCATGAACGAGGGCGTGATGACGCATCCGTGGCATCTCCACGGGATGCCGATGCACGTCGTCGCTCGCGACGGCTACGAGCTCGGCTCAGCCTCGTTCCGGTGCGACACGCTGGGGGTCAACCCCGGCGAGCGCTGGGATGTCGTCATCGACTGCACCGAGCCAGGGGCGTGGGCGTTCCACTGCCACATCCTGCCCCACGCCGAGGGTCAGGACGGGATGTACGGGATGGTCACCGCGCTGGTCGTCCAGGCACCATCCGCGGCGAGCGCTTCGACCGCCAGCGCAGGCGCGGCATCGCCCGTCCGGGCCGCGGCGGCAGCCGCCGGATCGACCGCGCTCGAGTGCCGGATCCTGTGAGCGCCCTGCCCGCCATGGCCACCGTGACGAACGCGCCGCCGGCTCGTGCGATCCGACGGATCCTGCTCGCCACTGACCTCACGGCCGCATCAGCGGGCGCGACGGACCAGGCGTTCGAGCTGGCGCGCGACCTTCGGGCGAACCTGCTCGTCGTCAGTGTGATCGACGTGGAGAGTGGCGCACGGTCGGGGCAGCGACTGCCTCGGATGGACCAGCGGAGGGCGGCGCGAGAGGAAGCGGCACAGGCGCTCGTGGTCCGAGGCCGTCGCCAGGGAGTTTCCGTGTCCTTCCTCGTCTGGGAGGGGGAACCTGGGCCGGCGATCGTGGATGCCGCGGCCAGCGAGCAGGTGGACCTCGCGATCGTCGGCACCCACGGCAGGGGCGCCATGGGCCGGCTGTTGATCGGCAGCGTGTCCGAGTTCGTCGTTCGGAACGCACCCTGCCCGGTGCTTGTCGTCCGCCACTGATCCTGGCACCGGCCATGACCAACGGCCCACTCAGGCCGGGCCGACCCGCCCCATGAACAGGCCACTCGGCAAGGGCCATTCCCGAGCGTCGCGGCCCAGAGTTGCCATCAGCGAGATATGCGAATCAGTCGCGGACTGATTGAGCTGTGGAAGGGAGACTTCGATGTACGGACGGATGCGGAGACTGGGCATCGTGCTCGCGGTGCTGGGCCTTGCCTTCATCGTCGGCGGGGCATTTGTGTTTGCCAGGACCTACGAGGGCTACAACAGCCTGCAGGCGCTGAGCGCCGCCCAGAATGTCAAGCTCAGCTACAACGACCAGGGCCAGCTCGTCGACCGCGGCGACACCGCCGAGGCGCAGTCCATCCTGTCGCTCCTTCGCGACGAGTGGAAGTACCCCGTCAACATGGCCGACCTCAACCCGAACGACCCGGTCGTGAATACGGCCACCGAGTTCATGTATCAGATGGCCACGGTCAGCCATCACATCCTGAGCGGCACACAGACGGTCGTGCTCCCGGCGGACGTGACTGCCGCTGACGGCACGGTCTACAAGGCCGGCACCTACGAGTTCAACGTCGACGGCCGCTACTTCAGCCAGTTCAACCGCGCCAATCCGATCGAGGGCAAGGCGCGCGACCAGGCATGGAGCGGGACGGGCCTTGCGCTGATCTCGAACCTCGGTGTCGGCACGGCAACGGCCACCGCCCTCCAGCTCGGGTTCGGGATCGCCGGCCTCTTCGCGGGCATGGGGATCTTCGCCCTGATCGCAGGCTTCGGCCTCGTGTGGGTCGCCCAGACGCTCAAGGAGCCGGTCGCCAAGGCCGCCTTCCAGCCGAAGGTGACCGCGATCCCGGCCTGACACAGCTGGGAGCGGCCTCCCCTGCTCCCTCCCAGCGGTCCGAGACCCGACCTTCGCAAGAGGGTCGGGTCTCGACGTTTCGTCGCGATGCCCGGACATCAGCTAGCCTTGCCTGGATAGCGGCACGTATACCCCGGGGAGGTCCCAGATGAAGAAGCTCCTGTTCGTTGCGTTCGCGCTGATGGCGGCAATGATCGTGATCGGCGTGACCGCCGCGATGACTCGGTCGGTCGAGGTCGAGCCGGAAGGCGCGGACGAAGCAACCACTGCCTGAGCAAAGCGGTTCGTCAGCCACTGACGATCCGAGGCGCGTCGCCGGAGGGCGGCGCGCCTTTTGTTTGCGCTCGTTCCCCTAGCGCGTGTAGGCGCCGCCCGGGTCCAGCTCCTCGCGGATCAAGCGCAGCTCGTCGGGCGTGGGCGCGGGCGTGGTTGCCAGCGACCCGGACACCCGTGGCTCCCAGGCCGTCGCGGCTCGCACGTCATCCAACGCCAAGCCGGGATGCAGGCTGTCCACGCGCATCTCGCCGGTCTCGTCGAAGTGCCAGATCGCGAGATCGGTGACGACGACCGACGGCCCGCGCCCGATCCAGCCCTGCTCGCGGCGAATCCGCTCCGAGTCCGCCGCGCCGCCGAGGTTGCCGGCCGACGTCCGGAAGTCGATCTGCTCGACGAACGACCGCGTCGACTGGCGCATGATCACGAACACCTGGCGGGCATTGATCGCGATCTCGCAAGCGCCTCCACTCCCCGGGAGGCGGGTCGCGGGCTCGAGGTAGTCCCCGATCACGGTCGTGTTGATGTTGCCGAACCGGTCGATCTGGGCCGCCCCGAGGAACCCGACGTCGATCAGCCCGCCCTGCAGGTAGAAGCTGAACAGCTCGTACATGCTCGTCACGGCAGTTGCCCCGGTCACGATCGTGGGATCGCCGATGCTGAGCGGCAGCCTCGCCGGTTTCGCCCCGAAGACGCCCGCTTCGTACACGAGCTCGAGCTCCGGCGCGACCGTTCGCTGGGCGAGGTTGACTGCGATGTTCGGCAGACCGACCCCGACAAAGCAGACGCGCTGTCCCGCCAGCTCCCGCGCCGCGGCCACGATCATCATCTCGGACTTGGAGAACCCGGCCTCGGTCATTCGTAGCGCCCGTAGTCGACCGAGCCGGAAGGCGCAGGGCCCGGACGCAGCGACGCGATGCGTTCCGAGCCGAGCTTCTGGAGGTACGCCGATCGA
>Ga0070698_100008492_pt1 | contig 11095 bp, 9 predicted proteins | sample KBSK1502metaG_FD_65477 | JGI IMG/M metagenome (GOLD analysis project Ga0070698, IMG submission 65477) | Corn, switchgrass and miscanthus rhizosphere microbial communities from Kellogg Biological Station, Michigan, USA - KBS K1-50-2 metaG | ecosystem: Host-associated > Plants > Roots >...
AAAAAGGCCATCGGATAATGGTACAAGTGCAAAGCAGTTGGTTCCCGTTAGTAGACAGGAACCCGCAAAAGTTTATGCGAATACCGGATGCTGATGAAAAAGATTTTCAAAAAGTCACGATCAGGATCTACCATGATGCAACGAACAGTAGTAATATCATTTTACCCATCATGAAATAAAACATTTCCCCGAAATTATGGTCCCGCCTAAGGCGGGACTTTTTGTATTATTGTAAAAATATTTTGAAATGAGAACGATTGCATTGATAATTAGTCTCGCTTTTTGCTCGGCTATGTATTCGCAGGTAAATATTATTCCTCAGCCTGAATCAATTAAGATGGGAACCGGAACATTTACGCTTCCGGTAAATATTGGTATCGAATGGGAAACAACGAACAGTGACAAAGCTAAGTTTGATAGATCGGCAGATTTCCTTACTTCTTACCTTGAAACTTATTATAAATCCTGGCAAGGAACTAAAAAACTTCCGCCCTCACCCCATCCTATTTCCTTCGGGATTGATGTAGTCCAAAACCCAACTGCAGGCTCTTATACATTAGAAGTAAACAAAAATGGTATCAGTATTAACGGGCATGACGAAGAAGGAGTTTTTTATGGTATACAAACTTTTATCCAGCTATTACCACCACATGTTTCTAATAATAAGATCGAAATTCCATTTCTTACTATTAAAGATCATCCCCGCTTTGGGTACCGCGGTCTTCATCTTGATGTTGGCCGCAATTTTATGCCGGTTGATTTTATAAAAAAATATATTGACTATATCGCTTTGCATAAAATGAATTATTTCCATTGGCATTTAACGGAGGACCAGGGCTGGCGCATCGAAATAAAAAAATATCCAAGGCTTACCCAGGTTGGCGCGTGGAGAAATGGAACGATCATCGGTCGTTATCCGGGCAGAGGAAATGACAATAAAAAAACAGGCGGCTATTATACACAAGATCAAATTAAAGAGATCGTGAAATATGCTGCTGACCGCTACATCACTGTTGTACCTGAAATAGAAATGCCCGGTCATGGAAGCGCTGCTATTGCAGCTTATCCTTACCTCAGTTGTTTTCCCGATGAACCAACAAAATCTTATTTCCCGAAGAATTGCGCATGGAGCGGTGATTCAACCGGCAAACAAGTGCAGCAAACATGGGGAGTATTCAGCGATGTTTTTTGTGCGGGCAAAGAAGAAACATTTAAGTTTTTACAGGATGTGATCGATGAAGTGGTTGCTTTATTCCCCGGAAAATATATTCATGTTGGCGCTGATGAATGTCCGAAGGCAAACTGGAAACGTTGTCCTAATTGCCAAAAAATAATTAAGAGTAATAATTTAAAAGATGAACATGAATTACAGAGTTATTTTGTTCAACGAATGGAAAAGTATATCAACAGTAAAGGGAAAACATTGATCGGTTGGGATGAGATACTTGAAGGCGGTCTTGCACCAAATGCAGTAGTTATGAGCTGGCGTGGTGAAGCCGGTGGCATCGAGGCTGCTAAACAAAATCATCAAGTGATCATGACACCAACAACCTATGTGTATTTTGATTATGCGCAAAGTGAAAACGAAGACAGTGTTGTTATCGGTGGTAATCTTCCTGTTGAAAAAGTTTACAGCTATGATCCTGTTCCTGCAGTATTAAATGACGAACAGGGGAAATACATTTTGGGTGCACAAGCCAACGTATGGACAGAATACATGAATAATACACGAAAAGTTGAGTATATGATCTTTCCACGCCTCAGTGCAGTAAGTGAAGTACTTTGGAGCCCGAAAGAAAAAAAGAACTGGAATGATTTTGAAAAAAGATTGCAGGTTCAATTCAAACGATATGATCTTTGGAAAGCAACTTATAGCCGGGCTTATTATGATCTGAAAGCAACTGTAATTCCTACTGAAAATTTTGACGGTGTGTTATGGAAATTAGAAACAAAAGTTCCTGCTGCTGAAATTAAGACGGTTACACATTTTGCCGGCAGACCTTATGAATTAAAATTTAATGAAGGAATAACTTATACAGCACCAATTCCCGTTAAATCCACACAATTAGTTGCAGCGATTTCAATGGTAAATGGAAAGCCGATAAGTAACCCCATCTCTCAAAATATTTTATTCACTAAATCGACAGGTAAAAAAATTACGCTTACCACGCAGCCATCACCAACCTACAAAGGCGATGGTGCATTTACATTAGTGAATGGTATACAAAATGAAAAGGGTCTTGCAAAAAGCAAAGAATTTCTTGGTTTCTCCGGAACGGATTGTGAAGCATTGATCGATCTTGCCAAAGAAGAAAAAGTTTCCAATGTGATCGTTCATTGTTTAAGAGAATCGGGTAGTTGGATATACCGGCCTTTAACCGTAGAAGTTCTTATTTCTTCTAATGGAACTGATTTTATTGCTGTCGGGCTTTCTGATGATTTTATAATTAAAACAAAAGGACTTGAAACAGGAACCATGAAGGTTGAATTTGCTGAAAAGAATACCCGTTATGTAAAAGTTGCAATAAAAAATTGGGGTGAAATTCCATCCGGTAATCCCGGCGCAGGAAGCAAAGCGTGGTTGTTTGTTGATGAAATAGAAGTTAATTGACCCCCCAATCCGCCCTTGGCGGAGGCTTTGGTTTCATTTAAATTGATACATCAATTATAAGCATTGACATAATTAAAACGAAAAATCTTTTCTAAGTCTCTCCGCCTGAGGCTGAGGACAGGGGTTTTTCGGTATTTTCGGCTTATAATTTAAACTACCAAGCACAATGAGTATGGTTGATTCATTTGAAAAGATCCCGGTAAAAATTTATCCAGACATTAAAGAAGGTTCAAAAGCCATTGCAAAGCAAATCGCTGATTTCATCCGTGAAAAACAAAAGAAAAAAGAGAAAGCCGTTCTCGGTCTTGCCACCGGTTCTACGCCAAAAACCTTATATGCTGAGTTAGTAAGAATGCACAAAGAAGAAAAACTCAGTTTTAAGAATGTGATCACATTCAATCTTGATGAATACTACCCCATCAACAATGATGCCTTACAAAGTTATCATCGTTTTATGCGGGTCAATCTTTTTAACCATGTTGACATTGACCAGAAAAATACACATATTCCCAATGGCGAAATAAAAAAAGAAGACATTAAAGAACATTGCAAACAGTATGAAAAAATGATCGAAGATGCCGGTGGAATAGATCTGCAGATCCTTGGCATCGGGAATAATGGGCATATAGGTTTTAATGAACCCGGGTCCGGCATTTATTCCAAAACAAGGTTGATCACTCTTGATAATTCAACCCGTATTGCAAATGCATATGAGTTCGCAAATATTTCAGAAGTACCGCGGCTGGCTATTACAGTTGGTATTGGTGAAATAATGAAAGCAAAAAAAGTCGTCCTGATGGCGTGGGGACCCGGTAAAGCTGCTGTCATAAAAAAATCAGTAGAGGATGATGATACGGAACATGTACCCGCTTCGCTTTTGCAGAATCATGATGATGTAACTTTTGTTATTGATGAGGCGGCGGCCTCAGAGCTTACAAGATTTAAATCACCATGGCTCACCGGCGATTGTGACTGGACGCCAAAGATGATCAAGAAAGCAGTCGTGAATATGGCGCTCAAGTTGAAGAAACCGGTTTTAAGTTTAACCAATACTGATTATAACGAATATGGTTTAAGCGACCTGTTAGTTGAAGAAGGCGATGCCTATGAAATAAATCTCAAAGTTTATTACATGCTGCGGGATTCCATTACCGGTTGGCCCGGAGGTAAACCCAATGCAAATTTACCCGAACATCCCGAACGCAGTGAACCTTATCCAAAACGTTGTTTGATCTTTTCTCCTCATCCCGATGATGATATCATCAGCATGGGTGGCACGTTTCAACGATTACATGAACAGGGTCATGATGTGCATGTGGCTTACCAAACCAGTGGCAATATTGCTGTTGCTGATGAATTCGTTACCCGCTTCCTTGATTTCGCAGTCGGCTTTGAAGAGATTGCCGGTATTGATACAAAGAAATCAGGAAAAATATTAGAAGATGCAAGAAGATTTATTGCACGAAAAAAAGCGAACCAAACTGATACCCCGGCCATTCGTGCTATCAAAGGATTGATAAGAAGATGCGAGGCAAAAGCAACTTGTCGCTATGTTGGCATCAACGAAAACAATATCCATTTTCAAAATCTTCCTTTTTATGAGACGGGTTCTATCGAAAAGAAACCCATGAGTGAAAAAGATATAAAGCTCACAGTAGACCTATTGTGCGAAGTAAAACCGCAGCAGGTTTATTGCGCCGGGGATTTTGCTGATCCGCATGGTACGCATATCGTTTGCTTTAATGTGGTTGTTGAGTCACTCAAAAGAATTAAGGCTGCTGGTGATGCATGGATCAATGATTGCTGGCTTTGGTTATACAAGGGCGCCTGGCAGGAATGGAATATTGAAGAAATTGAAATGGCCATACCGATGAGCCCCGACCAGGTAATGAAAAAACGTTTTGGCATTTTTATACATCAATCGCAAAAGGACATGGTGCCATTCCAGGGCAGTGATTCCAGGGAATTCTGGCAGCGAGCCGAAGCAAGAAATGAAGCCACTGCAAATCTTTATGCCGATCTCGGCCTCACTCACTATGCAGCGATGGAAGCATTTGTGAGATGGCATTATTGGTGATCTGTCAATGTTGAAGGTCAAAGACTTTATTTATTGTCATTCCGAGCAAGATGAGAAGGTTTAGAGAAATATAAAAGAAAGATTATCTATTTCAGCATGAGAACTAAAGGCTGAAGTATATAAATATTATCGCTGTTCTTATATTTTGCTTTAATACAGGTAAATTCAACAAGACTGCCGGCTCTTAATTTAATCAGCACTCTTTTCGCTTCATTCCAGTATGCACCAGTATTCATTGCTTCTTCTATATAATTCTCAAAACCCGGTCCTTCTGCCCTCATCATAAATTCTGTAATAGAAAAATTGCTGTCAGAAACCATCAGGCCATAGCTGCGATGAATGCAAAATGCGCTTAGAGAGTCATTTGAAATGTCTCTGCAAACTTTTATAGTAACAGCAATATTAGGTCTGCAATTTTGAGCATTTGTTTGAACACACAAGAAGATTATACCTATAGTTAAAACCAGCCGCATAAATTTAATAACGATCAATAAAAATATCTATTGCATATGCCTTTAACAACCTTTAATTACAACACTTTTTCATTCCTTATTTATATATTTCAATCGCAGTATTCCCATCGCTACTTCTCACTCCCCTGTACATCCCTTCAGAATTAAAAATAAGTGCTGCATTCCCATTTGCATCCACACCGATCATTCCGCCTTCGCCATCTATCTTCATCAACTTATCCATCACCACAATATTCATTGCTTCTTCCAGCGATAATCCTTTATACTCCATTAAACAACTTACATCATAAGCCGCGACGGCTTTAATAAATGGCTCACCATGGCCGGTACAACTAACAGCACAGGTTTTATTATTTGCATACGTGCCAATACCAATGATCGGGCTATCGCCAACACGGCCAAACTGTTTATTCGTCATTCCCCCGGTGCTGGTAGCAGCAGCAAGATTTCCATTTACATCACAAGCAACTGCACCAACTGTTCCAAATTTTTTTTCATCAGGATCATCGGGGTTTATATTATGATCCAATGCCATCTCATCACTATCTTTAATTGCCTGCCATTGTTTATACCGAAAATTTGAAAAAAAATATTCATCTGCCTCAAATGCGAGTCCATTTTGTTTTGCAAATTCTTCCGCACCTTTTCCAATCAAAAAAACATGGTCACTTTTTTTCATCACCGTATAAGCAAGTTCAACAGGATTTCTGACATTGCATATGGCAGCAACAGCCCCGGCAGAAAGATCTTTTCCGTCCATGATTGAAGCATCCATTTCATGTGTGCCGGTATTTGTAAATACAGATCCTTTGCCAGCGTTAAACAGAATATTATTTTCTAACTCGATCACCGCTGCTTTAACTGCATCCAATGCTTCGCCGTTTTTTTCAAGTATAGCATAGCCGGCAGTCAGTGCATCATTCAATGCTTCCTGGTAGGCTGCTTCACGTTCCGGCGTTATGTTCTTTTTGGAAATTGTTCCTGCTCCACCATGTATAGCTATTGTGAATTTTGCCATAGTATCGAAATTAATTACTTTAACTCTCATTCATCCATTAAATGGGCTAAAGCCCACTACTTATCCTCATGACATAACCCCAGCCTTAAGGCTGGGGTTTAAAGAAACAACATTGAAGTGGGCTTTAGCCCTGTTATAAATTGTAATTAGAATAAATTAATTTTAGCCATGGCCACCTGGAAAGACATCACCAAAAAAAGACTCACACAAGGCGACTGGTCATTGATCGTTGCAAATCTTATTCCGGTTATCGGTGTCTGGTTTTTAAACTGGAGTGCAAAAGAAGTTTTTCTTGTCTATTGTCTTGAAACAATTATTATCGGCGGCTTTACTTTAATAAAATTGTTGATCACCGGGCTTATTGTAAAAAAAGATGAATGGCAAACGACCGGAGGTTCATCTATGAAGCAACCTTTCTGGTTTTTCATGTTTTTCTTTTTGATACACTATGGATTTTTCGTTGCTATTCAAATGGTATTGTTCTTTGCAGCGTCTGGTATCGGTGATCAATACGGGATTACTTTTGCTAATTTCTTTTCCAAATGGCCATCGCTGCTGACCAACGATGCCTATATCATGCTGGGAGTATTTATAGTGAGTTATGGTTTTCGCCTTACAACTGATTTTATTTTAACAGGGGATTATAAAACTTCCTCATTGGGTTATCTCATGTTTCAGCCCTATGGAAGAATTTTTGTGCAACAGGTAACTGTTATACTTGGAAGCATGTTTCTTTCTTTCGGCGCCGGCAAAATTTTTATTTTCATATTTGCCTTGATAAAAATATTTTTCGAGGTCTTTATTAATTTTGACTTACTCATTAAAAAAGCCGCCAAAGGAGAATTAAAGTCTTCAGATGATAAAATTAGCTAAGTCAAATAAGTTAGCCTTGTGCAATGGCAAGTCCAACGCTGGCGGATTTAGGGGGCCGTTTCAGGAGAGGAGTAATTCACATTCCCTCAACAATTTTTCTCTGTCGACTGCCGCTGTTCCTACTTGCTCACAAACCAACCCTCCGGCAATATTGGCAATCTCTGCCATCAGGTGTGCATTTTTCGTAGCGGCATACACCATAGCGGCAACAGCGATCACTGTATCGCCTGCGCCGGAAACATCAGCCACATTGCGCAAATGACTTGGAATGATAGCTGCATTTCCCAATTGCTGGTAAAAAATCCCTTTTTCAGATAAAGTGATCAAAGAAACTTTATGCTGCAGTTGCTTTTGGAGTTGCTCATGAATATTTCTAAGCTGATAAATATCGTTGATTTCAAATAACAGGTTCAACCCTTCCTGTACTTCTTTCATGTTTGGCTTAAAAATGTCAACATTCTTATAGTTGAAAAAATTTCTTCTTTTTGGATCTGCCGCCGTGATTACACCTGATGCCCGGCATAAAGCAATTGCTTCTTCAATTATTTTTTCTGTCAGTATGCCTTTATTGTAATCTTCAAATATCAAAATATTAGGGTCCTCATGTTCTATAAAGTTGGACAGCTGTTTTAACAGCATCGTCTCTTCATCCATATTCAGATCGTTAGTCATTTCAGCATCAAATCTTAGCATCTGCTGATTCCTGCTGATGATCCTTGTTTTATTTGTAGTTGTTCGTTTAGTACTTTTTATAAGACCGGTAGTATCGATCAGGCTTTCTTTCAGCAACTGCTCCAATTGGACAGCTTCATCATCATCTCCAATAACACCAAGCATAAAAACCTTTGCCCCGAGACTGCTGCAGTTTAATGCAACATTTCCCGCCCCTCCTATTCGTTGTTCTTTATGATGCAAAGAAACGATCGGCACAGGAGCCTCCGGTGATATCCGGTCCACTTTTCCCCAGATATAAGTATCGAGCATCACATCACCGATCACCCCAATTTTCAGGGAATTAAAATCATTAAATAATTCTTCGCACTCTGTCATTTCCTTTAGTTATTTATTAAATATCCTGTTTCATTTTCTATCACATAAAATTACGGGTTAAACCAACATTATTTTCTCTCTATACTCGGCAAATAATTATTTATACATTTGTTACAAAGCATAAAGATATTATGACTGGTGCATCAATTTCAGGAAAAATTTTTTCGTTGGCCGGGATTATTGAAAGGGTAAATCAATGGAAAAAAGAAAAGAAGAAAATCGTGTTTACCAACGGCGTATTCGACCTGCTGCATAAAGGACATATCTTTTCGCTTTCGCAAGCTGCGAAAGAAGGCGACATTTTAATTATTGGTTTGAATTCAGATGTCTCAGTAAAAAGATTAAAAGGAGACAGTCGCCCTGTAAATGACCAGGATGCAAGAGCTTTATTGCTTGCTGCCTTATCGATGGTAGATGCCGTTATTATTTTTGAAGAAGACACACCACTCAAGCTTATTACTTCCATTTTACCCGATGTATTAGTGAAAGGAGGGGATTATACGGTTGATGAAATTGCAGGTGCAAAGGAAGTAATTGCCAATGGCGGCAAAGTGGTTATCAATCCTATTCTGGATGGATTTTCAACTACAGCCATTATCAATGCGATAAAATAATCGGTTAAACACTTTCTGCTTTTTTCCTCGTTGCTACTGCCAGATAATAAAGTGGTATTCCTGCTAACATTATTCCTAATCCGATGGTGGCATATTTTGGTTTCATGGTAATAAGAAAGTAGCAGAATGTTAATGCTAATATGATATAAAGAGCGGGTAATATAGGATAACCAAAAGCCTTATAAGGTCTTTCTATATCCGGCCTTTTCCTTCTTAAAACAAATATGCCAAGGATAGTAAGTGCATAAAATAATACCACAACAAACGCAACCATATCAAGAAGATCATTGTATTTTCCACTCAGGCAAAGTAAGCAGGCAACTACTGCCTGGGCCCACATTGCATATTCGGGTACTGCATTTTTATTTAGCTCCCCGGTTTTTTTGAAGAACAATCCGTCTTTTGCCATTGTATAATACACCCTGCCGCCTGCGAGTATTAAACCATTATTACATCCAAAAGTAGATATCATGATCATTACTGCAATAATGACCGACCCTGCTGTGCCGAAAATTTGATTAGACGCAGCAACCGCTACTCTTTCTCCTTCAGGAAATGCGATACTATCTGCTCCTCTTAAAGGCAGTACATGCAGGTACATCAAATTTGCCGAGACGTAAATAGCAGAAACTATTAACGTACCAAAGAATAAAGCAAGACCAATGTTACGCTTTGGATTTTTTATTTCGCCAGCGATAAAAGTGACATTATTCCATGCGTCACTGCTGAAAATTGAACCAACCATCGCTGCTGCTATAGCTCCTATTAATGCAGCTCCGCTTATGGAAGTCCAACTTCCATCTTTAATAAAAGAGCCGCTGTCATTCTGCTGGAGTTTCATTGCATTAAAACCTGTTTCCCAATTCTCACTCCAAAAACTATGTTTTGTAAGCAAAAAACCCAAAATGATCAATCCGAACAGAGAAAGTAATTTGGCAGAAGTAAATGTTGTTTGAATTATTTTACCGCCTTTTATGCCTTTCGAATTTGTCCAGGTAAGAAATAGGATCATGGCAATGGCCAGTGTCTGTGCAGCAGATATCTCTACAAAACCCAGGTCTAACAATATATTATTTTCCCCCACCTCCGGTATCAAATAAGCAGTAAACCGACTGAATGCAACACCGACAGCAGCAATTGTAGCAGTTTGAATGACAGCAAAAAAACTCCATCCATATAAGAAGCCTGCAAGCGGATTAAATGCTTCCTTTAAATAAACATACTGGCCTCCTGCTTTGGGATACATCCCACTTAATTCGCCATAGCTAACAGCAGCAGTGATAGTCATAAGACCCGTAATAACCCAAACAGCAACAAGCCATCCGGCGCTACCAACATACCTTGTAATATCAGCACTCACAATAAAAATACCGGAGCCGATCATAGAACCGGCAACGATCATTGTGGAATCGAAAAGACCAAGTGATTGCTTAAAAGAAGGTTGTTGCTCTGTCATAGCGTTGGTTTGGTTTTCAAGATAAGTAATTCGGTTTATAGAAAGAAAAAACTCCTTTCATAAATGAAAGGAGTTGATTAATTAGTTAGTAATTCAAACGATCCTATTTCTTTTTACTGTTGTAAAATGAGTTTAATCCCTTCAACAATTCGGAGGTAATATTGTAGGTAGTATCGGTATAATAAAACAGGCCCGGTTCCCTGGCAATTATATACGAGAACCTCCTGTCTTTATTAAACTCCTTGCAGTAATTTTTTATTTTAGTTACTATTTCCGATTGCCTGCTCATAAAATAGGTCTGGTAATTTTGATTAAGTTCAGCGGTCCTATTCTTGATCTCAGCATCCATTTGCGCTAATTCATTGCCAAGCGAATCTTTTTGACGGGGAGTTAAATTAGCACTTTGTGCCTGTAATTTCTGATAATAAGATTGAAAGCTCATTTTCATTTGATTGATGGTATCGTTAATACCTGCTTCTCTTTTCACCACTTCAGCCTGCACCTGTTTCCACAAAGTAAAATTGGCTTCTACAGAATCCATATCAAAATAGGCTACGGGTGTATGTTGCCATTGAGCGGCGGTATCGGGGCCTTTTCGGAGGGGGGTAACAGAACCTGAATCACTTTTGTTGGTAAAAAAAAGAAAAAACAAAACTCCTACCGCAACTAATAAGACAATATTGAGAACTAGTAAACCTTTATTCATGCAATCTTTTTTGCAAGTTAATTAATGCCTTCAGGGCAAATATAATCATTCGGGTCACTTTAGGAAACAGTTAACACGGAAGCAGTGAGCTACAGGCCATGAGCCGTGAGCCAAACAAAAAAGGAGCAAGATTTCTCCCGCTCCTGTATTTCATTAGCATTTTTGCTTATTTGCAAATTTGCATATTTACTTATTCCTCTTCATCATACGTCATTGC
>Ga0070698_100008495_pt1 | contig 11087 bp, 8 predicted proteins | sample KBSK1502metaG_FD_65477 | JGI IMG/M metagenome (GOLD analysis project Ga0070698, IMG submission 65477) | Corn, switchgrass and miscanthus rhizosphere microbial communities from Kellogg Biological Station, Michigan, USA - KBS K1-50-2 metaG | ecosystem: Host-associated > Plants > Roots >...
CGTGGCAGTCGAAAGAAGACGTGTGGCTGAGGGAAGCGAGGACGATCGAGCCCGCCACCATCGCCGCCGCTCCGCTGAAAGCCACGTACGCGATCGTCCGCGAGACGCTCGAGGGCGGGGTGGCCGCGCGTGCCTGTCATACGGAGCTGTGGAATGTCAGCCAGATGACCGGCTGGCACGTGCAGTTCGGGTACCTCGTCACGATTCAGCCTGTCGGCACCGACGAGGCCCGCGCCGACGCGCTCGCGCGCTGGCAATCGCTGCCGCGGTTCATCGACACCGAGATCGCGAATCTGCGCGAAGGCCTGAAGCTCGGATACTCCGCGCCCAAGGGCATCGCCGGCATCGTGATCGATCAGATGAATACCCTGATCACCAGTTCCCCCGCCGACTCACCATTCCTGTCGCCGGCTCAGCGCGACAAGACGCCCGAATTTCGCAAGGCGTGGGAGGCCCTGGTGAAGGACCAGCTCACGCCCGCGTTCATTCGATACAGGGATTTCCTCAGCAAGGACTACCTGCCAGCCGCGCGGAGGGAGATCGCCGTGGCGGCGATCCCGATGGGAAGCGACTGCTATCGCGCCTCCGTACGGGTGTACAGCACGTTGACGGTCCCCGCCAAAGAGATTCACGAGCTCGGCCTCCAGCGGATGGATGGCCTGATGGCGGAGATGAAGACCGTTGCCGAGCGGTCGTTCGGAACGTCGGACGTCCAGGGGCTGCTCAAAACGCTGCGTACCGATCGGCGCTACATGTTCAAGGATCGCGAAGAGCTGATCGAACGCTCGAAAGCCGCGCTCGCGAGAGCGAAGGCGGCCGCGCCGGAGAAGTTCGGGCTGCTGCCGAAATCGGACGTGATCATTCAGCCGTATCCCAAGTTCCGCGAGAAGAACGCGCCCAACGAATACAACGCGCCGGCCGAAGACGGCAGCCGGCCGGCCATTTTTCTCATCAGCGCCTATCAGGCTGAAAAGAAGAGCAAAGCGGGTGCGGAATCGACGACGTTCCACGAGACGATTCCCGGCCATCATCTTCAGGTCGCCATCGCGCTCGAGCGGAAAGAGATCCATCCCATCGGCCGGTATCTCTTCAACAGCGGCTACGTCGAGGGATGGGCGCTGTACGCCGAACGTCTGGCCGACGAGATGAATCTCTACTCCTCGGACCTGGATCGTCTCGGCATGCTATCGCTGCAGGCGTTCCGGGCCGCGCGCCTGGTGGTCGATCCAGGGATGCACGCGCTCGGGTGGACGCGCCAGGAGGCGATCGATTACATGCTGGCGCATACGGCGGAGGAGCCGGCCGCCGTGGCATCCGAAATCGATCGGTACATCATCTGGCCCGGCCAGGCGACGTCGTACATGATGGGAATGATCGAGATCCGGCGGCTGCGCGACGAGGCGCAGCAGAAGCTGGGGCCGAAGTTCGACATCAAAGCGTTTCACGACCGCATCCTCGAAGACGGCGGCGTGCCGCTGACGTTCCTCGGCACGAAGGTCAGGGCGTGGATCGGCGCTTCTTGATCGCGTCCCAGCCGTCGAGCCGCCGCTTGATCTCTTTTTCGAAGCCGCGCTCGGTCGGCTGGTAATACCGGCGTCCTTCGAGCGCCGGCGGCAGGCACGTCATGTCGGCGACGCCCTCGGCCTGTTCGTGGGCGTACTGGTAACCCTTTCCGTACTCGAGCTCCTTCATCAGCTTCGTCGGCGCATTGCGCAGATGGAGCGGCACCGGCTGCGCAATATCTGTCTGCGCGTCGCTCGCCGCGTGGGTGTACGCCTCGTACACCGCGTTGCTTTTCGGGGCAGTCGCCAGGTAAATGGCGGCCTGCGCGAGTGCCGTGTTGCCTTCGGGCATGCCGATGAAATGGACCGCGTCTTTGGCCGCGACCGCAACGGTCAGCGCCTGCGGGTCGGCGTTGCCGATATCCTCCGACGCGAATCGCACGAGCCGGCGCGCGACGTACATCGGATCCTCTCCGGCTTCGAGCATCCGCGCAAGCCAGTAGACCGCCGCGTCCGGATCGCTGTTGCGCATCGACTTGTGGAGCGCCGAGATCAGGTTGTAATGCTCTTCGCCGGACTTGTCGTAGAGCAGGGCGCGCCGCTGGATGGCCTGCTCGACGCGGGCGGCGTCGACGCGCCGTTCGCCCTCCGCGTCCGGGGCTGCCGCGACGCTCAGCTCGAGAAGATTCAGCGCCGCGCGTGCGTCGCCGTTCGCGTACATCGCGATCGCGCGAATGGCGTCAGAGTCCACGGCCACCCGGGAGCCTCCGAGGCCGCGCTGTGGATCCTCGAGGGCGCGCATCACGATCGTCACGATCTCGTCGGCAGTCAGGCCGCGAAGAACGAACACCTTGGAGCGGGAGAGGAGCGCCGCGTTCACCTCGAACGAGGGGTTTTCGGTCGTCGCCCCGATGAGCACGATGTCGCCGGCTTCGACGCGGGGGAGAAAGGCGTCCTGCTGCGCCTTGTTGAACCTGTGAATCTCGTCGATGAACACGATCGTTCGGCGCCCCGTCGTCCGGCGAAGGTGCTCGGCCACCGCCATGACGTCCCGGATCTCCTTGATGCCCGAGAGAACCGCGCTGAACGAGACGAACCGCGCCTTCGTCGTGTCGGCGATGATGCGCGCGAGCGTGGTCTTGCCGGTGCCGGGAGGGCCCCACAGAATGATCGACTGCAGCAGGTCGCGCTCTATGGCTTCCCGAAGCGGCTTCCCGGGCGCGAGGAGCTCCTCCTGGCCGATGAACTCGTCGAAGGTGCGCGGCCGCATCCGCTGAGCCAGCGGCGCCGGCGCGTGCGTCTCAGGGAGCCGCTCTTCGGGAAACAGGGAATCCACAGATTTCAGATTGCAGATTTCAGATTTCAGATTTCAGAGTTCAGATTTCATAGGAGTGTCTCATTGTACCCACAGTCAAAAAGATCCTCTGGTACAATCGCCCCATCATGAAGACCAAGTTCCTCGCCGTTCTCGTCGTTGCTGCGTTCACCGGCCTGATGACCTCGCGCATGGCGGCACAGGGACCCGGCGCCGGAGGTCCGCCGCTCCCGCCGACTCCGAAGGATGTTCAGCCAGGAAGCATCACGTGCGAAGACGTGCCGTACCCGCAGCCCGTGTCGTACTTGCCGTTGACGATGTATGGCCAGGATGTGCGCATCGCCTACATGGACGTTCCGCCCTCGGGCCAGCCGAACGGACGCACGGTCGTCCTGCTCCACGGCAATAACTTCGCCGGCTTCTATTGGGGCGGACCCATCGATGTGCTGCGCAAGGAAGGCTTCCGCGTCGTCGTCCCCGACCAGATCGGATACGGCCGATCCTCGAAGCCGATCATTCCTTATAACCTCAACGACATGGCGTTGAACACCCGGCGCATTCTCGATCATCTGAAAATTGCGAAGGCGATGATCGTCGGCCACTCGATGGGCGGCATGCTGGCCACGCGATTCGCGACCCAGTATCCGGACATAACCGAGCGCCTCGTCCTGTACAACCCGATAGGGCTCGTCGACGGACGGTACGCGCGGCCGTGGAGCAGCACCGACGAGGCGTATAAGCAGACGCTGGCCTCGACCTATCAGACGAACTACACGGCGATCTACCGGTACTTCTCTCACAGCCCTACGGCCTGGAAGCCGGAGTACGATCGATACGTTCGTATCCGCTACGCGTGGACGCTCAGCGGCGACTGGCCGCGTTACGCGATGGTGCAGACTCTGCTGACGCAGGTGCAGTATGCCGACCCCGTCGTCTACGACTGGTCTCACATCAAGGCGCCGACGCTCGCGATGGGCGGATCGGAAGACAGCCTGACGCCCAACTTTCCCGAGCGTATGAAAGTCCTTGTCAATACGATCCCGGACGGAAAGGGGCGGCTGCATCTGATTCCGGGTCTTGGCCACGTGCCGCACATGGAAGCCCCCGAGAAGTTCTATCCGCCACTGCTGGCGTTTCTGAAGGAAAGCTAAAACCCGAAAAGGGGTCGTACCCCTTTTGCCCTTTTTCGCGTGCCGTACCTCCGGAAAAAAAAGGTACGACCCCTTTTCGCGAACCCCCGTTTGCAACGCGCCCTAATTTAACTTAAGGGCCTGGAGGTCTGGGAGTCTCGAGCCTCTGGCGGCGCGCCTCGTACACCAGCAGCGCGGCCGTGACGGCGGTGTTCAGCGACTCGACGGGCGGCTGCATCGGAATCGTGACGTGTTGGTCGGCGTTGTCGATCACCGCCGGCGCCAGCCCTCGGCCTTCGCCGCCAACGACGATCGCCACGGGACCGCGAAGGTCAGTATCAAACATGGACCGGCCGTCGCGCGGTACGGCCGCGACTATACGGCACCGGCGCTGCCGCGCTTCCATGACTGCCTCGTCGGCCGACGCCCGCACCGCAATCGGAAGGCGGAGCGAGCTGCCCATCGATCCGCGCAAGGCTTTCCACCCGAACGGATCCGCGCATTCGCCGGCCGCGATCATTCCCGACGCGCCACCCGCTTCGCCGACCCGCGCGATGGCGCCGACGTTTCCGGGATCCTGGACATCGCAGGCGATGAGGACCAGCGGCGCCGGCCCTGTGAAGAGGCGATCGTAGAGGTGCACCGGACGTTCGGCGATCGCGACGATGGGGCTCGACGAGCGAACGGGGCTGGCGGCAGCCATGACGGGCGCCGATGCAGCAGCTATATCCGCCCCGCTCGTTTCCAGGCGCGCGATCAGCGTCTGAATGTCGCGCCGATCGACGGCGTCGCTGGCGATCATCACGTGGCGAACACGGAGTCCGGCGGCGGCGGCGTCCGCGACCAGGTGGACGCCGTCGAGCAACATCAGACCCGGCTCGGCGCCCTGGGCGACGGCGCGGTATCTTGCCACGAGCGCGTTCTGCCGGCTGGTGATCCGCTTCATTCTTGTAGGTTGGACTGTTTTCACATCCGTGGCGCGGTCCGCCCAGACTCTGGCGTAGTGTCCGCCTTCAGACGGACCCGTGAAGTCCGGCTCAAGCCGGACTGACCCGGAGGCTCTGACACTTGGCCCCGGACACTACGTACTACAGACACAGTGAAAACGGCTGTAGGCCGCCAACGATCAGCGCGTCGCTCGACAAGCTCGGGATGCCCTGAGCGGTCGAAGGGCAGAAGCGCAGAGAACCGAACGGGCATGGGTCCAGCGCGATTTGGAAGCATAGCACTGTGGTACCATGACCTCGCTGACACGGGAAATGCGAAATGCTGAGTGCTCCCTGACTCAATCACTGACCAGATGACCCACTGATCAAATGACCAAATTCAGCGTTCCATGTCACAGACGATGAAAGAGCGGTTGATCAAGAAGTTCGAAGACGAGATTCATGCGCTCGATCGCGAGCTGAAGCTGGAGCTTCCGAGGGAAATCAAGCGCGCCCGCGAGCTGGGCGATCTCCGCGAGAACGCCGAGTACGCCGCGGCCAAAGAGCGGCAGCGGTTGGTCGAATCGCGCATCAGCATGCTGCAGAAGCGCGTCTCGGAGATCGCGCTGCTGAACGTCGATCGGATCCCGACCGATCGGGCCGGCTTCGGGTCGAAGCTCCACGTCATCGAGAAGAACGGCGAAAATCTCGTGTTTCAGCTCGTCATGCCCGAGGATGCGGACGCGGCGAAAGGGCTCATCTCGACCACCTCGCCCATCGGCCGTGCGTTTCTGAACAAGGAGCCGGGCGACTCCGTCAAGGTCGTCACGCCCGGTGGGATGCGCGAGTTCGAAATCGTCAAGCTCCAGACGATTCACGACGAAGCCACGGAATGACCGAGCGCGGCCGTGCCCCGTCCGCTGATCTCTATTCCCCTCGACGCCGCACCGCGCTCATCCTGACCGGTACCGGCACGGCCGGCGCCTACCACGCGGGCGTCCTGCGCGCGCTTCATGAGGCCGGCGTCAAACTCGACATTGTCGCGGGCCGCGGGATTGGGAGCATTGGGGCGTTGTTTGCCGCAGTGGATGGCACGCAGCGCCTGTGGGACGAGAAGGGCTTCTGGCGCGCCCCTGCCGTCCGCCGCCTTTATCAGTGGCGTCCGGTGCTGCAGCTGACGGTGGCGGCGCTGTTCGTCGCGGTCGCGCTCGTCGCCGTGCCGCTCGTTGTGATGGCGGCCGGGCTCGTCGTCTTCCCCATCGATTTCGCCCTGAAGATCGCCGGGGCGTCCGCCGCGAGTGGGCTGGTACACCGATATCTCGACCTTGCCGAGACAGCGTTCGCGCCGGCTGCGTTGCCGACGTGGCTGCCGCGTCTGGTGCTGATCGTTCTTGGGCTGGCGGGCATCACGGTGGCGGTCGCAGCGTGGATCGAAAGGAGCCGGCGTCGTCACCGGGGCAGCGTCTGGTGGCGCGTCGTGCGCGCGCCGCTGTCGACTGCGACGGCGGTGAACCACTGTTGGGCGGTGATGTGGGATCTGGTTCGTGGCGCGGCCGCCTTGGAGCAGCCGACCCCCGATGATCTTGGCCGCCGATATGGAGAGCTCCTGGTGGACAACCTCGGGCAGCCGGGCTTTCGCGAGCTCCTGATCGCCGTGCACGACGTGGACGCCCACCGCGATCTGATCTTCGCGCTCGTCGGCGAAGCGCGGCGCCGCGATCTGGTCAGGCGGCCGACCACCGCGGAAGCCGACACCCGACGGGCCGAGGTCCTGGATCTGTCAGGCGTGGCTCGCGGTCACCTGACCGACGCGATCGCTGCCTCGCTTGCCGTCCCGCTGGCGACCGAGCCGCACCCGATCCGATTTGCGCCGGACGCGTATTGGCGCGGGGAAGCCCATCGCCTCTGCGATCGGCCTGGCAGTCTTCACCGCCTGGTCGAAGAGCTCGCGATCCTCGAGGCGGAGCAGATCGTCCTGGTGTCTGCTGCGCCCGATTCGCCGGGCCCGCACGCGCTGGCGCCCCCCCGGCTCGATGGCCGCGGCCGCATCGGCGAGTACCTGCAATCGTCAGAGGCAGCAAGCGTCCGCGATGTGGCGCGGCGCACGGTCGAGGGCGGGCCGCGTGTTTTCACGATACGGCCCGCCCACAATCCCATCGGCCCGTTCGATTTTGCAGGCGGCTTCGACGATCGATCCGATCGCGTGCAGCCGCTGACCGAGCTCATGACACGCGGCTACGAAGACGCCTATCACCAGTTCATCGAGCCGGTGGTCGGCGCCTCGGGTGACCGTGTGGGGCAGGGGGTTTCATGAAGCCAGCCACCGATCTCATTCATGCCGGCGAGACGGATCTCGGCGATGCCGTGCCGTTGACGACGCCGATCTACGAGACGGCGACGTTCGTGTTCGAGAACACGCAGGAAGTCGTCGCCTACAACGACGGCCGATCCTCGAAGTACCTGTATTCGCGCTACGCGAACCCGACCGTCGTGAGCGTCGAGCGGAAGCTGGCGACGCTCGACCGGGCCGAAGCGGCGCTGTTGTTCTCGTCGGGGATGGGAGCCACCGCGACGATCCTCATGGCGCACGCGAAAGCCGGAGACGAAATCGTCTGCAGCGCCGCAGTCTACGGGGGGACCCTTCACCTGCTGAACGATCTGCTGACCAAGTTCGGCCTGCTCGCGCGCTTCGTTTCCCTCGAGGAGCTCGCACGGCCGGACAGCGTCATCGGCGCGCGGACCCGCATCCTCTGGTTCGAGTCGCCCATCAATCCGACGCTGCGCTGTGTCGACATACGGCCGATCACGGAGGCTTGCCGGAAACGAGGCGTTCTCTCGGTGATCGACAACACCTTCGCGAGCCCGATCAACCAGCAGCCGCTCGCGCTGGGCGTCGATCTGTCGATGCAGAGCGCCACGAAATACCTGAACGGGCACAGCGATGTCACCGGCGGGGTCGTCACCGGGCCGCGGGGGCTCGTCGATCCGATCGAACGCATCCGTCGCCTGATCGGGACGGTGATGGATCCCTACCCGGCCTATGCATTGGGCCGTGGCCTGAAGACGCTTCCGCTCCGGATCGCCCGGCACAACGCCAACGCGCAAATAGTGGCGGAGTTTCTCAGCCGGGACCGCCGCGTGAGCCAGGTGTACTACCCGGGTCTGCCGTCGCACCCTGACCACGAGATCGCCAAACGGCAGATGACCGGATTCGGAGGCATGGTCTGCTTCGATCTCGAAGGCCGCTTCGATCGGGCCGAGCGGCTCTACGATCGGCTGAAGCTTATCAAGCGTGCGGCGAGCCTCGGCGGCGTCGAGAGCCTGGTCAGCATGCCGGTGCTGACATCGCAGTGGAACTACACGGACGACCAGCTCCGCCAGGCTGGCGTGACCCGAGGCATGTTGCGGCTGTCGGTGGGCTTAGAAGATGCCGAAGACCTCATCGCAGATCTCGATCAAGCTCTCGGAAGTGGCTAGCGCGCTCTGCGTTCCACAGGATTAGCGTGTCTTGATTTCCTCGTGTTCGGATCTGTGAACCTTCGCGTCCTTCTCCCGTGGCGCTTCGTGTAAGAACTGCGCCATGAGGTCGTGCAGCTTCGGCGCAAGATCTTCGAGGCGAAGGTCCCCGAACTTTTCACGGAAGGCGCGCATCGGCACCACGGCCTTGGCCATCGCCCGGTGACCGCCCGCGCTGCCGATGTCGGCGAAGAACCGGCGCGCGAACTCACCGGCGTTCTTCGAGTACCCCAGGTTCCGGACCGAGATGATCAGCGAGTCGTTGACGATCCCCGCCACGATGGTCCACTTCACATCCTCCATCTGGAGGAAGAAGTCGGCGACGTAGGGGATGAAATCCTCTCGGGGAGACGTGCCGAGGAAGCCGCAGAACACCTGATCGACCAGTGAGCCGCCGCGATAGGCCTTCAGGACGTACTCGAGCCGTTCGACGGTGATTTCCGCGCCCTCCATTTTGCGGATGAGCGCGGCGTCCGCCAGCGGATACAGGTACGAAAACGCTTCGATGTCGACGCGGTTCGCCTGCCGGTTGAAGAAGAGCGTGTCCGACTTGATCGCGTAGAGCATCGCGGTCGCGGTGCGCTCGGAGATGTTGACGTCGACCGCGCGCAGATGCTCGGTGAGGATCGTGCACGTGGAGCCGTAGTCGGAGCGGATATCCTTGAAGACCGCCGTGTACCCGGGCTGCTCGGGATGATGGTCGATGACCAAATCCACGTGGTCGATGAGGCCTCCGAAATAGTGCGGCTGCACGTCCACCATCGCGACGCGGTCGTACTCCTTGACCGAGCTCGCCGGGATGGTTTCCACGTGAATATCGAGGAGGTTCACCATCCGCAGATTCTCGGGCCGCGTCACCCCCTGAACGGCCCCGATGATCGCCGTCGCCTTGGTCCGTCTGAGCACGTTCCGCAGCGCCAGTCCGCTGGCCATGGCGTCGGGATCGGGATCGTTGTGGAGCATGATCAAGACGCGGTCGGCGTCGGTGAACAGCCGCTGGTACTGCTGCACCCGCGCACGCGTCAACGACCGGCTGAACTCGGTGAGGAGCGGACCGCCGAACAGCTCGGACATGGCGAGATACGCCACGTCGGGAAACTCGGCTCGAAACTCTTCCGCGCGACGCTCCGTCGCCTCCGTGCCGACGCCAAGCACGTAGACGAGCGTGCCGCCCGCGTCCCGGACCGCTTCCAGGATTTTCTTGGGATTGCGGCGCGCGTTGTCCTCGACGATCACGCAGGTGCTCGGCCCGAGATCGGCCTTGACGTACGTGTCGATGCGCCGGGGATCGCCGGTGATCACCTGGATGCCGGCGTCGTGGAGGCGCCGCGCAGCCGGCCGGTTTTCGAGGATGAACTCGACTTCGAAGCCTGGTAGCAGGATCTCGTCAAGGATCCTGATGAGCAGCTCGTCCTGACAGACGGCGAGGCACCGCATCAAATCACCAACCTCCAATTATACGCCCCGCCGAACGGTGCCCCGATGATCGGAACGGTATCAAGGGCCTGTAGTAGAGTGCAGATCCGTGAGCCTCCACTGGTTTGCCCTCACGCACGCCTGCGCGGCTGCGGCGATCGCGCTCACCGCGATGCCGCGTGCGTTGGCTCAGCAGGTGCCGGTGTTCCGGGGCGGCATCGACCTCGTGAATGTGGCCGTGACCGTCACCGACCGGAAGGGCGCCCTGGTCGCCGATCTCGGCCTGGAGGACTTCGAGATCCGGGAAGACGGCCGAAGACAGACCATCACCTACTTCCTGGCGGGCGACCCCGTTGCCGGGGCGGCGCCCAGCCTCCACCTGGGCGTGCTCCTGGACGTGAGCGAGAGCATGGCCGGCGAGATCGGCTTCGCCCGGACGGCGGCGATTAAATTCCTGAACGCCCTGGAGCGGGCGGCCGACATGACCGTGGTCGATTTCGACACCGAGGTGCGGGTGGCGCGCTTCACCCAGGGTGACTTTCCGCGGCTCGTCGAGCGGATCCGCCAGCAGAAAGTCAGCGGCCTGACGGCGCTCTACGATGCGATCGGCGTTTATCTGGACGGAGCGGACCGCCAGGACGGGCGGACGATCATGCTGTTGTATACCGATGGCGGCGATACGCGCAGCACGCTCACCCTGCCCGAGCTGGTGGAGCTACTCAAGGCGTCGGACGCCACGGTGTACGCCATCGGGTCGCTCGCGCATCAGTCGCTGTCGAGCCGGCTTCCGCAGGAACGGGTGCTGCGGCAGATCGCCGAGGTTACCGGTGGACAGGCGTTCTTCCCGACGAGCGTCAAGGAGCTCGACAAGGTCTACGACCAGGTGCTGGCGGAAATCCGCGCGCAGTACACAATCGGCTATCTCTCCACCAACGGCAAGGCGGATGGCTCCTGGCGGAAGGTTGACGTCAAGCTCAACAAACCGGGCCTTCGAATCCGCGCGCGCAAAGGGTACTTCGCACCGTACAAACCCTGACCCGGAAGGCGCGTGGCTCGGCGTACGTCAGCGCAAGCGCTATCGGCTCGCACTTGCCCTCCCGCAGAAGGCGCCGACAGCTCTGAGAGCCGACAGCTGATAGCCATTATGTGAAGCCTCTACCCCCTGGCGTTCAGCCTCTGGTACGATGGTAGGTTCACGTGCCTTCGCTATACGACCGCTTCAACCTCGTGTCCGATTTCGAGCTCGCCGGCGACCAGCCGCAGGCGATCGCCGAGCTGACCG
>Ga0070698_100008496_pt1 | contig 11086 bp, 12 predicted proteins | sample KBSK1502metaG_FD_65477 | JGI IMG/M metagenome (GOLD analysis project Ga0070698, IMG submission 65477) | Corn, switchgrass and miscanthus rhizosphere microbial communities from Kellogg Biological Station, Michigan, USA - KBS K1-50-2 metaG | ecosystem: Host-associated > Plants > Roots >...
CGCGCCAGCTCCAGCAGCCCGCGGATCGAGCGGATAATCAGTCCCACTGCGGGATCGGCGTCGGCCCTGAAAGTACGTTCCGCGCGCTGCATCCAGGGTTCTGCCTCCTCCAGCCTCCCCTGCCAGACCAGCACGCCTCCGACGTTCAAGCTCGCCACGCCGACCGCCGACTCATCGGCCCACCCGTGCTGTTCGGCCAGCTCGGCCGCCCGCCTGCTGTGCTCTTCAGCCAGGGCAAACGACCGGAAAAACTCGAGCGACGCCGCATAGACCAGGCCGGTGAACTCCAGATACGGTCGCCCGATCCGGCGGGCCAGCGCCACGCCGTCCGCCAGGTGCCGCTCGGCCTCTTCGAACCGGGCGACCCAGAACTCGGCGCTGCCGAGGCTGATCAGCGCCAGCGCACGCAGGTCCTCGCCTAGGCCGGGCCGCGCCGCCTCCGGCGCGTCGGCCATGGCCTGCAGCCGCTGCGCCTGCTCAGCCACCACCGGCCGGTCCCCGCGCTGGCGGGCCAGCAGCAGCCGGACGATCCCCGCCAGCAGCTGCGCCTGCCCGCACTGGGAGGCCGGCACCGACGCCAGTCCGCGTTCCGCCAGGCCCAGGTACCGCTGCGCCGCCTCCAGCGACCCCCGGGCCAGCTCATCACCCGCGGCCACCGCGGCCAGCTCCGCATCCGCCGCGAGGTGCCCGGCGGGGAACCCGGTCACCAGGTCGTGGGTGACGGCGGCCTGCCCGTCCAGGTACAGCCCGGGCCAGTGGCCGGCGAGCAGCTCCTTAGCCAGGCCCCAGTCTTGTGCGGCCTGGGCGTGCCGGACCGCCGCCGCCGGGTACCCATGCCCGGCGAACCACCCGGCGGCGGCCCGGTGCAGCCTGGCGACCTGGCCCGGCTCGGTGCGGCGCAGCTGCAGTTGCAGCAGGTCGGCGAATAGGTGGTGGTAGCGGAACCACGACCGCCCCGTGTCCAGCGCCACCACGAACGCGTTGGCGGCCTCCAGGTCCTGCAGTATCCGCTCCCCGCCGCTGCCGCCGGTCAGCAGGTCGGCCAGCTCGCCGTTGACCCGGTCCAGGATCGAGGTGCGCAGCAGCAGCCGCCGCACCGGCTCGCCCTGACGGTCCAGCACCTCCGCCAAAAGGTACTCCGCCACGGTCCGCTCGGTGCCGGAGAACTCCGCAGCCAGCCGTCCCGGATCGGGGTGCCCGGCCAGCGACAGCGCGGCCAGCCGCAGCCCCGCCGCCCAGCCCTCGGTCCGCTCGACCAGCGCCGCCAGGTCGGGCAACTGCACCCCGGCGGCGTCGAACAACTCGGCCGCCTCGGCCACGGTGAACCGCAAATCCGGCTCGCGGATCTCCGCCAGCCCGCCTTCCAGCCGCAGCCGGTGCAGCCCCAGCCGCACGTCATGCCGGGTGGCCAGCACGAACCGCAGTCCCCGGGGGGCCCGCATGATCAGCAGCTCCAGCTGCCGCAGTGCGTCAGTGGCCAGCTCATGCACGTCGTCGACCACCAGCCACAGCTGGTCATCCAGCGGCGCCAGATCCGTCAACAGCCGCTCCACCAGCGCCCAACCGTCCAGGTCCGGCGCCGCCGTCAGCGGCTGCACCAGCACCGAGCCCGGGCCCGTCAGGCGCAGCGCGGCCAGCACCGACAGCCAGAACCGCTGCGGATCACGCTCACCACGCCCGGCCGGCACCCACGCGGCGCGATCGGCCACGCCCGCCCAGCTGATCCAGGACCGCAACAGCACCGTCTTGCCGCTGCCCGCCGGCGCCGACACCACGCTCACCCGGGCCTGCGCCCCCAGCCGCCCAAACAGGCGGGGGCGCGACACGACACCCCCCGCACCACGACCAGCGGCACCGCCGACCACGGCGCCCGCACCGGCCACGGCGTCCGCTCCGGCAACGGATCCCATAGCCCCGATCATCGCACCACACCAGCCCGCACGGCCGCTGCCACAGGTCACTCTCTGTACGTGCGCCCTACCACAATCCCGCGCGCGGGCCCTGTCGCGCTCTTTGGCTGTCTGCATGGATCACGCAACATGCGTGACGCCAGCTCACCCTGTCAGAAGGCAGCCTGGCCAGTGATTGCCACGACGTGCGACGCCAGCCGGTGTTCGTAGGTGCCGTGTTAAGGAGCAACTGGGCTCTGCATACAGCCCCACCTAGGAGGAGTCATGAATACGGCAACCACCGACCGGGACACCGCTTTGGCCCTGTGCCAGGGGTGGGGCGATTTGTGGAATGGGGACCTGTCGCAGGCAGAACAGATCCTGGCCGCCGACATCACCGTTAATGCGGCGATCGTCGGCGTGGACGGCGCTTCGGTCCAGGGCAGGCAGGGCGTGGCTGGCTGGGTCGCCTTGCTGCGCAAGGCGCTCGGCGAACCGGTCTTCACTATCGAGGTCGGGCCCATCATCGACGGTGACCTGGTCTGCGGTCGCTGGCACCTTCAGGGCGAGTACGCCGGCGGGATGCCGGGCGCCACCGCCGCCCCAGGCAGCCGGGTGGACTTCCACGGGACCGACATTCTTCGCATCGCGGGCGGGGTCTTCGCCGAGACTGGCTGAACTCCGACGTCCACGTCATGGCCGCGCAACTCGGCATGACCGCCTGACCGGGGGATCTGGTGAAGTTTCTGTCCGGCGATGAGGCCTTCTCGTTCGAGGCGCTGCGGGTCACCGGCTACGCGCCCTATGGCGGCGCGGATCTGGGTCAGGTGATCGTGACCGCCCGGCAGATCCCCGAGCGGGATGAGGCTGCGTGGCATCGGTGCTGGAAGCAGACCGCGGAGCGGCTGCACGCCGCGGGCGCGGGGGCGCTGCGCGCCGGCCGTGTCAGTAGCACCGGTCTGGCTGATCGCCGGGGCGATGACGCGGCGGCGGGACCGTAGGTGGTCGTCATGGCGAAGCCGGTGCTGGTGGTGGTTGATGATGAGGACGCTAGCCTGCAGGCGCTGGCAGGTGAGCTGGAGTCGCGGTACGGCGCGCACTACCGGGTCGTGTCTGGTTCGTCGGCGGAGGTGGCGCTGGAGCGGCTGGCGGAGTTGAAGGCGGCGGGGGCTGATGTGCTGCTGGTGCTGGCCGATCGGCGGATGCCGGGGATGGGCGGGACGCAGTTGCTGGCGCGGGTGCGGGAGTTCTTTCCGACCGCCCGGCGCGGGCTTTTGGTTACCTGGGCTGACGGCGTCCGCGCCGTTCTTGGAGGCGGCGGCGCTTGGGCAGCTGGAGTTTTACCTGCAAAGGCCGACGTCCTCGCCGGATGAGCAGTTCCACCGGGTGATCACCGAGTCGCTGGCGGAGTTGTGGCGCGAGCAGGGCGGGCGGTCCGAGGGGGTCATGGTGACGGTGATCGGGGACGAGCTCTCGGCCCGGGTCCACGAGAGCCGGGATGTGCTGGCCCGCAATAATGTCCCGTTCGGCTTTCATCCCCGCAACTCGGTGGAGGGCCAGGCGGCGTTGCGCCGGCTGGACCTGCGCGAACCCGCGGGGCCGGTGCTGTCGCTGGACACCGGGGTGGTGCTGGTGGACCCGGCCAAGGCCGAGGTGGCCGAGGCGCTGGGGCTGGCGGTGCGGCCCGCCGGGCAGGTGTATGACGTGGTCATCGTCGGGGCCGGGCCGGCTGGCCTGGCCGCCGCGGTCTACGCGGCGTCGGAGGGGCTGTCCACCGCGCTGCTGGAGCAGGAGGCGTTCGGCGGGCAGGCCGGGACGAGCTCACGGATCCGGAACTATCTGGGGTTCCCCGATGGTGTCAGCGGTGCGGAGCTGGCGCAGCGCGCCTACCAGCAGGCGTGGGTGTTCGGCACCCATCTGGTGTATGGCACAACCCGGCGACGTCGCTGGCCACAGGCCAGGACCTGCTGGTGGTCGGGCTGGATGATGGCAGCGCGGCCCGAGCCCGTGCCGTGGTGATCGCGACCGGCGTGTCCTACCGGCGGCTGGGGGTCCCGCACTGGAGGCGCTGGCCGGCGCGGGCGTCTTCTACGGCGCCGGCACCATCGAAGCGCAGGCCATAGCGGGCAAACCGGCCTTCGTGGTGGGTGGCGGCAACTCGGCCGGGCAGGCCGCGCTGCACCTGGCAAAGTACGCACAGCAGGTCACGATCCTCATCCGCTCGCAGTCCCTGGCGGCGAGCATGTCCGACTACCTGATCCGCCAGATCCAGGCGGCGCCCAATGTGGACGTCCGCTACCGCTGCGAGGTCGCCGTCGGCGGCAGCGGGCATCTTGAGCAACTGCGGCTCCGCAACCGCGACACCGGCCAGACCGAACCGGTCCCGGCCGCCGGCCTGTTCATCCTGATCGGTGCGCAGCCGTTCACCGGCTGGCTCCCCGAAGCAATCAGGCGCGACCAATGGGGATTCATCCTCACCGGCCCCGACACCGGCCAGGACTGGCCCCTGCAGCGGCCTCCTTTCCTGCTGGAGACCACCACCCCGGGCGTGTTCGCCGTCGGCGACGTCCGGCACGGCTCGATGAAACGCGTGGCCGCCGCCGTGGGCGACGGCTCCACCGTCATCCGCCTCATCCACGACTACCTCGCCCTCACGCCCCCCGCACGCGAAGGCCAATGAACCCCGGGTCACAAGCCAGCACAGCGAGCCGGCACCTCCGTTGGCACGCATGAGTGGAATGTGATCACACCGGCCAGATCTGCACCGCGCCAGCGCGCAGAGCGACCTCATCTGCGCGCCTCAACCGATAACCATCGACCAGACACAAGCCGACCAGATCGGCGGCTCGGTGAACGTTCACCTTGATCTTCCTAGTCACTCACCGTGATGATGCCGACCGGCGTAGCGCGAGGCCAGCCTGGGGATCGGTCCGGTGAGAGCGATCTGCTGAAGGTGACCGCCGGTCGCTGGCCTAGGTGCTGGTCGCCCCGGCGGGGCGCCGCCAGGCGGCTACATCGCCTCACCCGGCGCGCCGTCAGCGGCAAGAACGCATGGCCGGCACGCCCCGGTGCCTGGGCTGGTACTGCCGCTGGCCGGGCGTTCCGGGCCTGCTTGCGCGCCGCAGCGGCGGCTCGAGTTTGCCCGGGGCCGATCGTGGCTAGCGCGCTGGCTGGTACTGAGAACCCTGCGCCTTCCGCAACGACTCAATCCACTCCTGGCCGCTCAGCAGCCGGGTCGTCTTGGCCGACCTGACCGCGCCGCCGGCGGCGACAGCCAGCGCGACGCTGGCAGCCGTCGTGTCATCGGGTGCCTCGTAGATGACCAGCACGTCATACTCACCGAAGGGGTAACCACCTGCCAGGATCGTGGCCCCCAGGGCCTCGAGCGCTGGCGTGACCACCTTGATGCGGTCCTGCGGCTCCTTGATCTGGGCCGCCACCGACTCTGCGGTGTAGGCAGCCTGGTACATGTACAGCGCCATGGGAAGATCCTCCTCGCAACCGATGGGCCTAGGATCCTCTGGCAGCCCGCCGGCGCCCGGCGGTTCTGTCGATGCGGGCGAAATTCTAGACCCAGGGCCGCAGGCAGGCCAGCCGGTCAGCAGGACGACCTGAGTCCGCTGGACTTGTCCGGACAAGACCGTGGCCGCGAGGTACCGGCCTGCGGCAGGCTCGGATCCTGGGGGACGTCGCCGTCGATTGCCCGCGGGCCGGCGTTTTGTGCCCCGCCGGCCCCGGCGAGCCCGGTGCCGTCGTCCGTGCTGGCTCGTGGGGCGCGCATGATTCCAAGATCTGGATAACCCTCGTCTTGATCGCCATCGTGCCGACGTCCGCGCAGGCGGTTATCTGAAGCCCGTTTGGAAGAAGCCCCGGTGGGAGGGCGGTTATGCGTCGTAGACATGTCGCTGATGAAGATCCTGCGTCAGGGGTAAAAGCCCCAAAGCAGGATCGACAAGGGGATTAGTGCTGGTCAGGTGGGTGATACCGCATCGGGTGCGTCGTGGAACCGCTTAAGATGACGCATCCACGACGCAGCTCGAAGGCGTGTCCAGCTACATCGTAGACACTCGAAAACGACTTGAGATAACGGCGGCAATGCGCGCGGGTGCCAGGAGCTGGAGGAATCACGGAAAGTGACGTTGTGCCTCGGCGCCAGGCGACCGGACCTCCCTGCCGAGTATGAGCTGTCCGGTCACGGGCACGTTTCAGACGGCGATCCGCGCAGATCGCGGATATCGCGTGTCACTCGACCGTCGAGCTGTCACTTTCTGTAAGGAAACACCTGCGCGGGAGGCGGGCAAGTAAGGTGTCTCGCGGACGGTCTCCGCCCGACTGCTCCGTATCTGCCTGACGTTCGACGTTCCTGGCAAATACTGGCCAGCAGGCAGAGGAGGTACTAGTAACACTCTGTTATCAGAAGGCCACCCGGGTCATGGACCGGGTCGTGGACCGGGAACCGCTGGCACGCTGTGCGCCTGGTGCATTCCGGGGCGGGAGTGCTGGTATCAGTGCAGGCAGCACACCCAGGGCGGCGTGCCGGGTCTCTCGTAATGCGTAGGTCATCGGTTCGATTCCGATAGGCGGCTCTCAGCTCAGAGGCCCCTTCATATCATGGGAAGGGACCTTCGCGGTAGCGGTAGCGATGCAGTTTGCCGCCTCGGACACCAGTCTTGTGAGTTTTCGTTGACAACGCATCACGACCGTCTTGTGGACGCTTATGACAAGGGTCAAAGACCAAGCGCGGCGCGTAGACCGCCCTCAACCTGCGCCATGGCACTTGGGGTGAGAGCCCCGAGGTCGCGAGTGACTTCGTCGGCCCAGATGGTTTCGATGTCGTCACACGACGCCCAGCCGGTGAAGACCTGGGTTGACCCGAGTTGAACCATGGCGGGTCGGGGCGACCGCGGTGGCGTGGTGGTGAGCCTCACAGCGAGTACTTGCTCAAACGCGCTGTTACGCCGATTGTTGGAGACAACGAGGTAGTACTTCTCGGCGCCAATGTGCTCAAGCTTGGCAGCATAGACGCGGCCGCGCGCTAGCCCCGTGCCGGGCATGGATTATTCCTCTCCCGCCCAGCCTGGTCTGCGACGCCGTGCAGTGGCACGTCGCTCGGCGTCTTCTCCCCTGCGGTCTTCGGCGTCGGCTGCATAGCTGGCTGCTTCGGCCTCTTCCTGGATCGCGCGCAGCCCGACCGTGAAGATCGCGTGGATGACAACTGACTCGGTGACTTCGCCGGTTGGGGCGTCTTGGCGAGCGAGGTGCCACAGGGCCGCCCAGACGGGGGGCTCGCCACGCAGCTTGTTGAGGTCTGCCAAGTCGCGTTCGGTGAGTGGCAGTGGTGGCCGCTTCACGGCGCGCTCAGACATCCGGGCATTCATGTTTCACAGTATGCATCAGTATGTGTAACATAACAAGCAGCGGACTGAGTTGCGCTGCATGCCGAGGCATTCCCCCGGACCCCGGCGGTTCGGTTCAGAACCTGTGGCGGGCTGTCGTCAACCCCGATCCTGAGCGCGCCGGGCCTCTGGCCCTCGGCAAGCTCAGGCACGGTGCTCAGAGACACCTGGAGAACGAGGATTCCAGGTCACTCTGGATTGTGCAGCCTGCCGGCCGTGCTAACAGATTTGCTAACCAACGGTCTTGGACGACCGTGGACCTCAGCGGAACAGAATGGCGGGCTTGTATGCAGGAAGCGACTCCCCCTGGACGGCGTGGACAGCTCTAATCCTCCTCATAATGCGTAGGTCATCGGTTCGATTCCGATAGACGGCTCAGGTCAAAGGTCGATTTCGTCATCCTGTTCTATCATCGTGGACCGGGAAGGCCGGTCCACGAACGCGACGTACCGCTTTCCCGCGGGCTACAAGCGGTCACGCAGAGTGAAGACAGGAAGCTCTTTGGGCGGGATTCCGTGTGCACGGAACCAGCGACAGCAAGGCTATGGGCCAGTAAACCGTCAGCTCAGCCTTCGGCTCGATCTTGCTAACCACCACGCGCCCGTGGAAGTGTTTGACGTTCGGTCACGGCGACGCTCATAACTGAGGTGTTCTGGGTGCGGGCGCCGGTAGCCACTCCCTGGTGAGCAGAATCTCGGTCGTCGGCGTTCCGAGCAGCGCGGCCAGCTACGCGGCCGGCCAGGACCTGGCGCCTGCAGCGTTGCGCTCGGCCGGCCTGCTCGAACAGCTCATCACCTCCGGGCTCGAGGTGCATGACGACGGGGACTTGCCGCACCAGGCATGGCGCCCGGACCGGGATCACCCGCTGGCCCAGAACGCCGGCCAGGCAACCATGTCCGTGCAGCAACTAGCGGACCGGCTTCACCCGCCGCTGGCGCGCGGCGACATTGCCCTGGTGCTCGGCGGGAACTGCACCATCGCGCTCGGGTAGTGGCGGCGCTGCGGCGCCTGGACGCCGGAGCTCCGGGATTGCTCTACGTCGACCGCCATTACGACATCAACACCCCGCAAAGCACCACCGACGGGGCGCTGGACTGGATGGGACTGGCGCATGCTCTTGCCCTGCCGGGCTGCCTGGCCACCCTGACCGGCGCGTTCGGGCAGCGGCCGCTGCTCGAGGCCGGCCAGGTGGCCTGGCTCGGGGTCGAGCCGCGGATCGCCACGCAGTGGGAGCGCGAGCAGGCCGGCCGGCTCGGCTTGCACGTCACCACCAGCCAGGCGCTCGCCGCCGATCCAGCCGGCACCGCCCTGGCCGCGCTCAGCCAGCTTCCCCTTGCTACGCCCTGGACCTTTGCGCGACATCGTCGCACGCGAGGCGGCGGTCGGTGTCCCTGGATCTGGTGTTACGTCAGGCCGTCCTGCGTGGCCAGCCCGAAGAAATATCTCCACACGAACTACACACCGCCTCCATGCCGCCTGCAACCAAGCCTCCGGTGATGAACGGGACGGAGACGTCGGAAGCGTAACGGCGATCATCATCCCGGCCACTGAGCACGGTGCCCGCAAGGGATGGCGAGGTGAGGCCCTGCGAACCGCCTCACTTTGCCTGGCCTAGACAGAGGCCGCCGGGATAAGCTCGTCGTCGGTTCGCTAGGGGCTGGATGACCTTCCACTGCGACCGAGAGGAACTCGGCATGGGGTCCATTTCCGAGCGGGAGAACAGGGAGATCGAGGCGGCCAACGCCTCCGGCAGCACCCCGGTCGCCTTCATCCACGGCCTGTGGCTGCTGCCGGGCAGCTGGGCCGGCTGGGCCGACTTCTTCGCGCAGGCCGGCTACGCGCCGCTGACGCCGGACTGGCCAGACGATCCGGAAACGGTTGACCAGGCCCGGGCGAACCCGGACGTCCTGGCCAAGAAGACCTTGACGCAGGTCGCCGATCACACCACCGAGATCATCAATGCCCTGGGCAAGAAACCAGCGGTCATCGGGCACTCGACCGGGGGCTTGCTGGCGCAGATGGTCGCGGGCCGGGGCCTGTCGGCGGTCACGGTGGCGATCGACCCCGGGGTCTTCCGCGGCGTTCTGCCCCTGCCGGCCTCGGTGCTCAGGGGGGTGGGCCCGTTCCTGGTCAACCCGCTCACGCGCGGCCGCGCGATCACGCTCACGTTCGGCCAGTTCAGGTACGGCTGGGCAAACGCGCTGGACGAGAAGGAGGCGAAGGAGCTCTACGACACGTTCCACGTCGCCGGCTCCGGGATCTCTCTCGTGCAGATGGGCAACGCAAACCTCAACCCGTGGACGGAAGCGAAGGTGAACACGACCAACCCCGGCCGCGGTCCGCTGCTGATCATCGACGGCGAGAAGGACCACACGGTGCCGTGGGCGATCGCGAACGCCGCCTACCAGCGGCAAAGGCGCAACCCTGCCGTGACCGAGATCGTGAAGATGCCGAACCGGGGCCACTCCCTCACGATCGACCACGGCTGGCGCGAGGTCGCCGAGACGGCGCTCGACTTCGTCAAGCGGTTCGCGTAATGAAGCCGCGGATCTTCCTCGGTTCGTCCGCGCAGCAGGAGAAGCTGCTGCAGGCGCTCACCCGGGGGCTTCAAGACATCGCCGACGTCGACGCGTGGACGACGGTCTTCAACCCGGGTGTCTCGACCCTCACCCGGCTCGTCGAGCTCACCCGCGAGGTCGATTTCGCCGCGTTCGTCTTCGCCCAGGACGACTGGACGACGAAGGGAGCGTCGCCTGAGGCTGCCTCCGGACAGGCCTCACCGCGCGACAACGTCGTTTTCGAAGCGGGCCTGTTCGGGGGTGCGCTTGGTATCCGCCGGACGTTCATCCTCCACGCGAACGGTGCCAAGCTCCCCACCGACCTGCTCGGTTTGACCTCGATCCGGTACGACCCCGACACCACGCCGGCCATCGTGCGCCAGATCAACCAGAAGCTGCGGAAAGCGATCGCGGCGGAAGGCAGGATCAGCCGCTTGGAGGGTGATTGGTGGCAACTGTCCCTCACCGCCAGAACGGAACTCGAGCCGTCTGCGGTCTCGCTGCTGACGATCAGCCGTGATCGCGCCGGCGCGCTCCAGGTCTCGGGGCGGTCATGGCAGGCCGACGGCACGCTGTCCGCGCGCTACTGGAGCGAGGCGTCGAAGGAACGCGTCGATCCGGCCGGCATCTTCTACTTCTGGAAGGGCGAACGTCCTCGTCATCCGAACGCTCCCCAACTCGAGGGGACCGGTGAGATCAAGCTCGAGAGCGTCGATCGCGCCAACGGCTACTGGACGACGCGCTCGGAGGGCACCGACGCCTTCCATGCACGGACCTCCGGGATCTACCTCCGTGCCGACCCAGGGGACGCGGCTGTGCTGGACGGCAACGCCGCCGCCGAGCGGGCGGCACTCATCGAACAGAGGCTCGAGGAGTGGAAGTCGTTCGCGAACTCCTGACCTCGCCAGCTCGCCGTTACGTCGGCGAGAGTAACCTGCGTCACTTCGACGAGGGAGGCTGCAACGGGAATGAACGTCCGTGATGTGATGACCGCGCGTCCGCGCTACGCGGCGCCCGATACGCCGCTCAGCCAAGTCGCCGAGCTAATGGAGACCGAAGACATAGGGGCGATTCCCATCCTCGACGGGGACCGGCTCGTGGGAATGATCACCGATCGCGACATCGTCGTCCGGGCGGTCGCCAAAGAGAAGGATCCGCGAGGGATGCCGAGTCGGGAGATTTCGTCGGGCGAGCTCGTCACGGTGGGGCCCGATCAAGATCTTTCAGACGCGCTTCACCTGAT
>Ga0070698_100008497_pt1 | contig 11084 bp, 8 predicted proteins | sample KBSK1502metaG_FD_65477 | JGI IMG/M metagenome (GOLD analysis project Ga0070698, IMG submission 65477) | Corn, switchgrass and miscanthus rhizosphere microbial communities from Kellogg Biological Station, Michigan, USA - KBS K1-50-2 metaG | ecosystem: Host-associated > Plants > Roots >...
TCGTGCTCGTCGGACTGCTGTTCTTCGTGTCGGGCCTCATGATCTTCGGTCCACGGGCAGAACGGGAGCGCGACCACCGGCCGCCCGGGACTGCTTCCGAAGCTCACGATTCGCGTTGAGCTTGGCTCGTGGCGCTGCGCGTGCTGGTCCGTGAAAGTCGGTGAAATCGCGGTCGGTCGTCGTACCCCGGCTCGTTCTTGCCTGACGCGTGGTCACCACGACGGTAAACACCCGACCACGCGTCGCGGTACCGGGTTCGCTGACGCGATCTTAGATGGCCGAACGACGCCGGATGGAGTCGAAGCGATTTGCGTGGATGAGCTCGAGGCGGTGTCGGCAATCCTAGCCCGCCACAGACACGCGAGGGTTCTCACCCTCACTATCGGCCCTGGTCCGGAACTTCGTCGCCGGGGCAACGACCGACGTCGTGGTGGAAACGAGCTGGGAGTGACTCGGTCGTGTCATGATCGCCCCACCTGGGGTCGGCGCGCCCCTTCGGGACGTCATTGCCGCCGGACTCTTGCTCCGCAAGGCTTCGATCTTCCGGCGCTGTCCCCATCCCTGGGGTTGGCCCCGTTCCTGCCATAGCGGAAGACCGATGCATCACTTCCGCTCCGGAGGCGTTCACAGGAGCGCTGTTGGCGCCTGTCTCTTGCTGGTGTGGCTCCTCGCGCCGACACCGTCGTGGGCCTACCGGCCGTTCGTCTCGACGGATGCCGCCGTGGCCGATCCGAAGGAGGTCGAGATCGAGTTTGGCTATTTCACGCTCGAGCGCGAGAAGGACGAGAACTCCTTCGTCATTCCCCGCGTCGTCATCAATTACGGCGTCTTCAAGAACTGGGAGGCGGTCGGGGAGTTCGCCGTGCGACGAAGCCCCGATGCTAAAGTCGATGTCATCGATCCAGCGCTCTCCGTTAAGGGGGTCCTCAAGGAGGGCATTCTCCAGGACAAAGAGGGCATCAGTATCGCCGTGGAAGTGAGTTGGCTTCTACCGGCGACCGAAAAGGAGGCACGCCACTTCGGGTTGGAGGGAATCGGCATTCTGACTGACAAGCTCGGGCCATTCACCTTTCACCTCAACGGCGGGCTTGGCGTCGAGCGGTCGACGGGTGATCTGGTCGGGATCTGGGGCCTAATCGGCGAGCTTCCCGTTGCGACGGGGCTCCGGCTTGTCGGTGAGGTGAACGGGGAGAAACCCCGGCGGGCAGAGCAGAGCGAATCGGCTCTCCTGGGGCTCATTTGGCAACCCTGGTCCTCGAAGAACGTCTGGTTCGATGCCGGTATCCGGCGGGGATTCACCAGCGGAGTTCCCGACTGGCAGTTCACGTTCGGAATCACGTTCGGCTTCTCCGTCTCGTCGCTTCGGCAACGCGCTTCGTCGTGGGGCGACTTCTACCGGGCGACCGGGACTGCTGGCTCGAGATAGTAGGGGATGCGCACCAGAATTTGGAGGTCGCTAAATGAACAGTCGGCGTAGCCTCGGGTTCCTGCCTCTCGTTGCCACGATCACGGTTCTTGTCGTTCCTCCGATTCTTACTGCGCAACCGCCGGCCAAGTCGACGCAGGTCGGCAAGGCTTCCCCGGCGGTGAAGCCGGCGATGCTGCAATTCCCGCAAGGGACGGCGACTCCCTCAGAGTTCTGCGGCGCCTGCCACAAGGCGATCTATCGTGAGTTTTCGGAGGGGTTTGGAGCCGATCTTCAGTACGGCGAGATCCTGTACGAGTCGCCCGACGGCAAGAAGGTCATCGGTATGCCAGCCAAGACTTCCATGCCGACGCTTCACGCGCTCGCTGGGACCGATCCCTTCCCGATGCATGCCCGGACGATCGAGGTTGGCGGACGGTCCTGCAACGTCTGCCACTTCCCGCAGCCCTTCGACATCCCGGACATTAACAAGGCCGAGATCGTGAAGCCAAAGGGCCGACCCAAGGAGCAGGAGGTCGGGGGTCTCACGTGCGCGAGCTGCCATCTGACGCCGGAGGGCAAGATCCGCGGCCCCTACGACGTCAAAGCCCCGCACGAGACCGTGCGGGACCCGAAGATCCAGACTGCTGCAATGTGCGCCAGTTGCCACTCCGAGGGGAAGCGTGTCGTCGGCAAGCAGACGCAGACCTTTCTGGAGTGGCGGGAGGACTTCAACAAACCGGGGCTCGGCCGCCAGCACTGCCAGGACTGCCACATGTTCAGGACGCAGCGGAAGATTGCCGAGGACTTCGATGTGCCGGTTCGTGCAGTGGCACGACATCTCTGGACCGGCGGCCACTCGCCCCAGCGGGTCCGCACCGCACTCAGCATGGTGATCGTGCAGGCGGAGGACGGCAAGCCGCGGCTTGCCTTCCACGTGATCAACGTCGGTGCGGGCCACTCGGTCCCAACGGGATCGAACCGGCGCGCCGTCTATCTGCGGGCCGAGGTTCTTGGTCCTAACGACACGGTCGCTGCACGTGAGGCATGGATGTTTGCTCCGTGGTTCCAGAACCGACCCGATGATCGAAAGTATCTCGAGGAGGACAAGAAGGCGCCGGACCCAATCGCCGCCGCGCAAGCGGACGCGCAGGGGCCGCACGAAACGCCGATTCGCGCCGGCGAGGAACGTATCCTCGCCTGGACGCCCCAACTCCCGGTCGGAGACTACATTGTGCGCGCGCGGCTGATCTACGATCTGAACCGCTATAGCGACCCGGAGCACACGGGCAGCCAGACGGAGATCTACCGGGCCTCTCTCGCGATCAAGGTCGTGGACTGAAGCGGACGCCAAACGAGGAAACAAGCGGGAGGACGATCGTTGCAAGCGGCTGAGCGGATATATGTACACAGACGCGCGTGGCGTTCAGAGTAGAAGGTTGCAAGCCGTGTCGACGTGGCGTCGAAGGTCAACGTGTGGGCACCCTCTCGGTCGGCACGGTTTTGCGCGGACCATCCCGCCGAAGGGCAAGGTACAGGTGGACGTCACCTTCCCGACCACGGGGAGACTAGCTGTCTCCTGCAGGTTCCATAGCTCACTCGGTATGAACGGCCAGCTACTGACCGGCGACGCCGGGTCGAGCGGAGCGCGCTAGACTAGTCTCGTGAGTCCGAAAAAGATGGAACAACGTGTACGCACTGAGCGTTCTCGCGATAGAAAGGAGAACGCTCATGGCCATCGGTCGCCCCGTTCCGGTGGTGACGTTGACCGACGAGGAACGCGACGCGCTGGAACGCTAAGCGTCGGCCGACGACGGAACAGGCGTTGGCGCAGCGAGCGCGACTCGTCTTGGCGTGCGCGCGCGGCCACACGAATACTCAGGTCGCGCATGAGTTGCGGCTGACGAAGCAGACCGTCGGCAAGTGGCGCAGTCGGTTTCTGGCCGCGCGGCTCGACGGGTTGCTGGATGAACCTGGCGCACCGCGCCGCATCACCGATGGCGCCGTAGAGCACGTGGTGACACTCACGCTGGAGGCGAAGTCGCGCGACGCCACCCACTGGAGTACGCCCGCGGTGGGTTGAGCCAAAGCACGGTCAGCCCATCTGGCGCGCCTTCGGCCTGCAGCCACATCGGACGGAAGCCTTCAAGCGCTCGAAGGACCCGCTCTGCGTGGAGAAGGTGCGCGATATGGTCGGCCTCTACCTGGATCCGCCGGACCGCGCCCTGGTGGTGTGGGCCGAGGAGAAGGCGCAAATCCAGGCCCTGGATCGCACGCCGCCGTTGCTGCCCATGCGCCCGGGCCAAGTGGAACGCCGCACTCACGACTCCGTGCGCCATGGCACGACGTCGCTCTTCGCGGCCTTGGACGTCAAGACGGGCACGGTCATTGGCCGTTGTCATCGCCGCCATCGTGCCGTGGAGTTCCGCAAGTTTCTCGACGCCATCGATGACGCGGTCCCGCGAGCCCTCGACATCCATCTGATCCTCGATAACTCTGCCACGCACAAGACGCCGCTTCCCCCGCTGGCTCAGCAAACGGCCGCGCTTTCCTCTGCACTTCACGCCCACCGGCGCGTCGTGGATCAATCTCGTGGAGCGCTGGCTTGCCACGCTCACGGAGAAGCAGATCCGCCGCGGTGTGCATCGCAGCACGCGCGCGCTCGAGGAGGCCATCATCGAGTACATTGCCGTGACCAACGAGCCGCCTCGTCCATTTCGCTGGACCAAAACCGCCGACGAGATCCTCGCCAGCGTCGAGCGATTTTGTCGACGGATCTCGGACTCACGAGACTAGATCGAAGTCGACCCCGGAGCTTTTGATCTCGGTCAACACCCGCTCTGGATCGAGGGAGGACGTAAAGCCCCCGCAACCAGCTGAACCAAGGGCCTCGAGACACCCCCGAGGCCCTTGCGGCTTACTACGCATGGCCACCTTGGTCACAGCACCGTCATCTTGATGTTCCGGAAGCCGGTCGTGAAGCTGTAGTTCGAGTACGACTGGAGACCAATGAACGTCGGTTCCGTCGGCGAGAACCGACCGCGGTTGGCCGCGTACGGCACGGGCCAGGAGTTGCCGGCGCTGGTGACCGGTATGGTGAAGCGCGCCGTTGGCGCTCCGTTCAGGACGACCGTGATAACGTCGTTTACAACGTCGATCTGGTAAGCGTTCCACCCGCCGACCTGTGCGTCCTTCGGGCTGACGAAATCGCCCGGCGTCGCATTCGGGAACGTTGTGTCGGAGTTCGGATCCGCGGGATAGTTCACCGCATACACTGCACCCGTGGTGTGTTTTGCAAGTCCTGGTATCGGCTGACCGGCGCCGGTGTTATCGATCTGGACCTCGAAGCCGCTGAACACCGCCGACCATGCTGTGTTCGCGAACACTGTCTTGTCCGGGTTCGTGAACCCCTCCGGATGCGTGAAACGGATAAAGACGCCGCTGTTCGTCTCGAACGTCCGCGCGAGGAACTCGAGCTCGAGCCGGTAGTTCTTCGGCATCGGCGTGGTGGACCAGAGGAGGCCGAGATCGAAGCTCGGAACCGACTGGAGCGCGCCATCGATGACGTGGAACGTGCCTCGACCCGCCATGCGCCAGCCCGCAAGCGACTTGCCGTCGAACAAGGTGAGAACCGTTCCCGCCGTGAGCGGCGCGGGCACGTACTTCGCGAAGGGATGCGGTGGTGCGCCGCCGTCGCCCTCCGGGATGAGTCGTTTAGCGAGTCGGCGCCGGAGCGCGACGCCGTTCATGACCGGGTTGGCCGACCCACACGTCGGCAACACCGCGGCGTCCCCGGCGTACAGGTTCGTGACGAAGTGGAACTGACCATCGGCATTGACGACCGAGCGCGCTGGGTCGTCGCCGGTGCGCAGCGTGCCGGACTCGTGGTATGTGGTCCCGAGACCATCCGGCGCCTTCTTCGCCGCGCCGGCGTAGTTGTTGGGAGGGACCTGGAAGAGGTTGGTGGCGAGATGGTCGATGACCTGATCCATCTGATTGACAACCTGCAGGTCGATATCGCCCTCGAATCCGCCGGGCGCCGTGCGGGGCTTGAGTATAACTATTGCGCGCGGCACGCCGGCCTCGTCGATGTCCTGCTGGCCCGGCGGCGGCACGGTGACCGTGTTCTGTGGATTCGGCAAGATCTCGCCAACGGCGCGGATCGACACGTCGACCTCGCCGGGCGCCGTGTCGGCGAAGTGATTAAAGTTGTCGAGGTCGGGCACGTTTTGGAACAACAACGCATCCGACGCGCCCGCGCCTGAGCCTGTCGGAAGTGCCGCGGCCGAGATCTGGAAATGGAAGTGGACCGGCGTACCCCGAATCTTCGTGCGGCACCGCACGAGGAGCGCGGTCAGCTCGAGGTCCTTCAACGTGAGCCCGGGTGGCAACGACGGGACTGTGAACTGGACGTTCTTTCTCAGATGGACCATCAGGCTCGAGCCAATCACTGCGCCATTCGGCATGCTTGCCACGCCGGGAACCAGCTGCGCCATGCGGGCGCTCTCGATCGCTCCCATCGCAAGGACCACGACCGGCCGCCGGTTCGGATTACCGACGATGGTTCCCGACAGGTCGAGGAAGTCGTCGCCCGTGTCGCGGGCACGCACGTCGATGCCGTTGATCTCGAGCACGGTAGCGCCGGTCGCGAGCGTGTAGGGCCTTGTGCGAAGTCCCTTGACGTGGCAGTTCGGCACGATCATTAGACGCTTTCTCGTGTTATCGCCCGAAGAGTCCGCATACGCTTGGCGCGCGGCCGTCGTCGCAAGCGGCATACTGCTGAACTTGTTAAACGGGAAGAACCCTGGCCGGGACGTGATCTGCACGGCCAGCGGTGCGTCGAGTTTCACGCTCTCCTGGAACTTCGGATATGGGGGGTTGTCGAGCAGCGCTTGCAGGCGTCCGCCGATGTCCTCGGGAGCCTCGACCGTGTAGTCCGGAAGCTCGGAGAGCGGCACGCCGTTGGGGATTGTCGAGTAGATGTCAAAGAGGCGCTTTCGGTAATAGTTGTGGAGCGAACCGTAGATGAAGTCGTTCGATGTCGTCACTCCGGTCTGCCTCGCTGCTTCGAGGAAGAACCGCGCCTTGAGATCCTCCACGACGGTCGCCGGCCACGGGGAGTTGCCCTTCAGCGGATCCGTCGGCGTGATCTCCATTTCCGAGTCGAGGTAGCGAGGCGACCAGCCGCCGAAGTAGAGCGAGCGGCCGCCCAGGCAGTAGGCCAGCCCGCCGAACCGAATCGACGAGTTCCACGCCAGGCCCCAGTTCTCAAGCAACGGCTGCGCGTCGAGCCCGAAGCTGAGCAGTTCCTGACGCGTGGCTGGCAACGGGCTGGATGGCGAGAATGCGCGTGGGGCGTCGAGGAGTGTGATTGGATCGGCGGCGATCACGGAGGGCGACGCAATCTGGAGATTCGGAATGTCCTGGACGTGCTCGCGGAACGCGAGTGGCCCGCCCTCGAGGACGAGGATCCGGTAGTTTGGCGGTTTGATCGGCGTCATCCCTCCCGACCGGCCGCGATCGAACAGGTCCTGGGCTAAGGCCAGGCCGAATGTCCCGCCGCCGATGATGATCACATCGAATGGGCCGCTCTGTTTGGCCTCACTAAACGTGTTGCAGACGTACCGGCCGAGGACGTCGCGCGAAAAGAGCGTCTCGGGTGTGGTAGTGGCCATGCGAAGTACCTCCGTTTCGCCTGAGGGCAACCCGGACGGGAACCGAGTCAAGACCCGACTCGGTATTCACCTTACGCCCGATGTAAAGCGTCTGCGAGGTCAGGTCGGAATACGAGCATTCACGGCCATGCCCTCGCGGCTGCGTCTCGCCCGCCGGCGGGCAGGATCGAAGTTTTGAAGGATCGACTTTTGAAGGAGAGATCGAGGGAGCCGTGACGCGCTTCGACTTCAAACGACTGACTACTGAATTACATACCCTCTTGAAGTGCTCGGCTTAACTTCCTCGTAACATCTCAGAAACAGAGAGAGAATCGACGACGGAACATTATCCGGCTTACCGTACCGGTGAAATGGTGTGATTCGGGTCTCACTCGCTTTGAGCGCAGCCGCTTCCCATTCGTCTTCATCCTCAGTTTCGATCTTGTCGAATACTGCCAACCGAGGATTGCCGGTAGCAAGGCCTCGAATCCTATCCTCGACATCGACGCTCTTCCCGATCTTGAAAAGATTCTCGTTGCCGTTCCTGAAAATGTAAACGTAGGACATGTTTTGAGTCTCCTGAGTCTCGAGGTCGTCGCCTTGCGCGCCGAGCCGCGAGCAGTCGTTGATCCGATAGGCTCTCGGAGGACCGCTCGCGGCCCAAGCGCGAAATATTAGTTCAGAAGGGGACGTCGTCGTCTAACTGAAACCTCTGACCGACGTCGAGGTGCTTCGCTAGATTGGCGACGAAAGCCGGAAGGTGCTGGTACACGCGCTTGCGAATCTCGAACTTGGTCTCGATGAGGGGCTTCGCCTCGCGCCGCAGGGTGGTTTCATCCCAGAAGTATGGACCACCAGGAACATCGACATCGATGGACCCATCCCACTGGCTAACTTCGTAGAGCAGACGAGACGTGCTGTGGCTATCGGGGCCCCATACAAGAGCTTCTTCTTGGATGGTGCCAGACGCAGACCCGCTGTATTCGAGTGCCGCTGGCGCGTGCTGCTCGTCATCAGGTATGAGCATCTTCCCAAGGGGATGTCTGAAGGAGGTTTTGAGAGCGAGGCTGTTGAGGTACGCCTCAAGGGCTTTGATATCGTTCGAGACTCGATTCCGGGCTTCGTCCGCGCCCTCCAAGATTGGGCGGACGTCTGTAAGGACCTTCTGAAGCTCAGGAGACGAAAAGGAGGGGACTGGCGTGTCCTTCATGTTTGGCACCTCTTAAACCGTTGTGGTGAAGGCGTCAGCCTTCTGGTTCAGCCCAATCAAGGGCGTCGGCGGCCACTCAAGGCATAAGCAGAATCTCAAGGACACTTCTCGATGTCAACCCCCGTCGTGCCAGCTCGACCTAGCCGACAGCCGGTAGCCTTGCCCGCAGTCTGTCTGCGAGATGTGTGAATCGCTGCCAGCCAACGTGCGCCTCATTGATCGGCATCTGTTCGGCCACCCATCGAGCAATGAAGGGTTTGCTGTCGATCCCTTGTTGCGCCGCCTGAGCCTCTAGACCCGCGTAGTTTGGAAAATCTTGACGAAGGATTGTCTCGAAATCCGTCCCAAACACTGCAAGGTTGGCGTCGATAGTCCAGTCGTTCACTGCTAGGTATTGCGCGTGTTGAGCGTCCGCGATGCCCAGCGCGCTCAAGGCATCGCGTCGCTTCGTTCCAGTTGGATCATCCTCTCCGTCGTTGTCGAAGATCACGTAGCACGGGACGCCATAGGCGACGAACAGCCGCCACCACTTGCCTAGGCTTCCCTTACCGTGCACAGGAATGATCGCAATACCGGTCTTGGCAACATCGAGGTTTCGTTTCGACAGATAGATAGGCAGGGCCAAGGCTTCGGTAGGTCCCTCGACGAGCACAACGACTTCGGCAAATAGGCCTTCGAGAATCTCGCGCGTGGCGTTTGCAGCATAGAAGGGCAAGATGTTTCCGGTAGTGATGCGCTCGGGGAGAACGCCCATCGCTACACAGCGGGCGACCAACTGCTCGCGGCCAATCTGGGTTGTTTGCGTGGTCCCGTTTACCCGTCTTACGAGGACAAGACCATCGAGGTTCATCATGTCGACAAACGCGGCGCTGTGCGTGGTGATGAGAATTTGTAGCCCGTCAGCGGCCATCGCGTTCATTCGCTTGGCGAGCCACTGTTGAGCGAGGGGGTGCAGATGAGCCTCCGGCTCCTCGACAATAAGCACGACGCCTTCGTGAAACGCACGGGCGTAGGCATACGCGAAAGCCATGGCCAGCACTTGTTGTTCACCCGTGCCCATCTCGTCGAGGGTACGAGGCTGGTCACCCTCAGCCGCTTGAAGTCGAAGAGCGTGGAAGAAGTTGACCGGATTGTACGCTTCGAAGTCGACCTCAAGCTTATGCGTCATCGAGCTAATGAGGCCGGCCAACTGTCCCTTCAGCTCTTGGACAAAGTTCCCGAACTCTGGGATCTCGCCAAATCTCTGTTTGACTCCAGCGAACAGTTCCTCAAGCTGACCCTTCGTAGTCTCGTGATTCGCGAGAGCGCGATGAAACCGATGCATCAACCGGCTGAGATATGTCCACTTGGACGAGTAGCCTAAGTGGTATCGCAGGTTGCGTTCGGCCTCCAGAACAATGCACATGCACGTGTCGCGATCCTCACCCCGAATGTATGCGTCGAATCCTCCGGGCGTCGCTCGTCCCTTGAAATAGGGGGACTCCGGGAGATTGGAATCGTATCGCCAAACGATCTCGGCGTGTCGCGCGCCCAGACGTTCGGTCGGGCTGAATCTCACAAGAATATCGATTGGGTTGTTTCGGTCTCGACGAAAGAACTCATGATCGTCTGGTTCGTGATTTCCAGGCCAGAAGTTGCCGAGCACCAGTTCACACGCTTTCACGACGTTCGACTTCCCTGCGTTGTTCTGCCCCAGCAAAACGACGGGCTTGTTGGCGGGCCAGATGATCTCGACGGGCGGACCGATGGATCTGTAGTTCGCGATTCGGATGGAAGTAATGCGCGCCATCGGGCCCCCCGGTTGAGCGGCATGTCGATCGATCAGGGTGTCCACTTCCCACACTACATGTTCCTCACTCCTTTTAGGTGCCAAAGAGAATCTCTCTCCGGGCCCCCTGCGGGCCCGCATTTGCCCAGCCACCGAAATGTCCACGTTCCGAGCATTGGGTCGCGAACCCAACGAGTCATCCAACCCCACGCGCCGCATGTCGTTTTCAGTGACTCCTCGACAACTCTCCAGGGAAATCTTCGAGAACCGGGCCTTAGGCCGATGAGGCGGGGCGTGACGACGCCGTGCCGCCGCTGATTGATTCGATCGCTTGGTCGTCCACGGGCTCTAGAAAGTCCGGACACATTCCAACCTTTATGCGAAAACACGCCATCCTCACGTCCAGACACATACCATCGGTTTCGTGAGCCGCGAGCGCTCACCGATTACACTTCTGGCGATGGCAGCGAACTCCGCCGCGGTGCCCGAAGACCGCCGAGGCCCCATTACGGGACTGCCATCGGGCGTTGACTACACGTGCATTAAGCGCTTTTTTCTCGAGTTGCCGTCCTGGATGGCCACGCTGGCCTGGATGGCCGCACCCACGGCGGAGGATGGGGCGTGGCGCGGCTTCGCCGGGAAGACATTTCGGACGGTCGACCGGCTGCTCCGCCAGCGCGAGGCGGCGTTGGCTCAGAGGCCACCCAACGAGGTCGCGAAGGCTCACCGAACGGTCACGGCGCTCCGCGGGCAGTGGATCTATCAGCTGCTTGCTGAGCTCCCGCATCGCGCGGCGGGGAGCCTCTGGGTCGTGGCTCGTTTAACGCGTCGTCCTCGACCCGCGCTCACGGCGCGCTCCGTGACGCACGTCGAGGCTTGGACTTTAGAGCGAACGCGCCTCCGGCTCCTAGAGCGTCGCACGATTGCGCCGGCGGTGAAACACTGGAACGGCGACAGGGTCGATCACTTTGATCTCGATGCCGTCCACGCAGCGCTCGCTGACGTGATCCGCACGCACGCTCGGGATCTGCTCAGTCGGCGGTGTGG